>Ga0307947_1003233_pt1 | contig 13152 bp, 8 predicted proteins | sample OrgLakmetagen232_FD_201840 | JGI IMG/M metagenome (GOLD analysis project Ga0307947, IMG submission 201840) | Saline water microbial communities from Organic Lake, Antarctica - #232 | ecosystem: Environmental > Aquatic > Non-marine Saline and Alkaline > Saline | place: Antarctica: Organic Lake...
TTTCCTTCCTGTTTACACCTTTTTTTGAGGACTTTTCAGCAACCCAACCCTTTTTGCTGCAACAGGTCAACAACCAACTTGTTCATGATTTCCTTTCTCAGCAGAACAATAGACATTTACTTTTTCTTTCTGAGCTTATGGATTTATTTGTGGCTGGCCGAGACCAGTCAGCAGCCGATCAGCCAAACAACCTGGCTGAAGGTCACCCCCCATTGTAACCATACTGCGTCAATCCCCAGCAAGGATTTCTCTCCGCAGACAATACGCACCTCTGTTTCCCCAAACTGGAGCCCACAATGTGTCTACTCGTTAAAGCCAGAACAACAACAAGCGTTGTCTTTTTTCATGAACCAACTGCTTTTTATGAGCAGGCTAGCAATTGCACTTCTTGACCATAGGCGTTTTTTTGTCAACCATGCTGGATCGAGAATGGTACACTCCGGCTGTGATTTACTGAAAGCTAGTTTCTAACTTCTTGACTGAAGGCCTTTCTCTGTAAACCTTGGAAGCTAGTTTCTTAGTTTGCATTGTGGTCAGTTCAATAATAAACCCTGAAGTCATTTACCTCTACTATTTTTGGTGTTGCCTCTTTTGTAGCTAAGTGCTTAGCCCTGTTCCCTTGATTTTTCTAGCGTTTTTTGGTTTGGTTACAGGCTTTTTTCCAAGCTTCCGCTCAGATGCCCACCAGAGGCATATATAGCGATGTAACCTTACCTTACCTCTACCACTTTATTCTAACCCCTCCCTTCTTTTGTTCATGCCAGTCACCCTTTTCAGTATCAATACTAACTCTCATCTGAAGCCAGTTTCAGGCCAAGCCTACAACCTACAACCCTCCTAGTTCAACAGTTTTCCCCTTTTTTCCCCTGTGCGTGGTGGTAACAAAGTGGCTCCTTTCCGTATTCAATGTGGGGAGGATTTGTTCGCTATGATTTTTTTTTTTCATTCTTGATTCAACCTCTTGTTTGATGTATATGTGTGCTTCCACAGCCGTGAGTCTGGGAAATGGAGTTGAAAACACAGCCTGCAAGATGTTAGATTGCTTGAAAAAAAGAGCCCTGCAGTGTCAAATGCAGGTAGACAAATCGTAGTAGTAAAGCAAAAGCGAAACACGAATAATAAGTAAGGGCCATTTTAATAGTAAAGGAGCTGCCCAATACCCAGCAACAAAGCAGTCCTTCTTGAGTCATTGGGCCTTTTTATAACAGTACTTGCCAGCATAATTGCACCTCACTGAAAGGTATTTCACTTGTACGGCAAACAACTCCTCACATAAATACACAAACCTGCACACGGTAATAATGAAATTGAAGACTGAGCAAAGACTGTAGTTTACAAACCCTGAGCTCACCGCAGGGGGCCCTGTACAAAATCGGCTGCAGCATGGTGCAGGAACAGAAGCCATTTGGCAAAAAAAAACAAATCAAACTAAAACAGAAGAGAAAGGTTACAGATAATGAACAAGGGCGGGGGGGGTGGCACTTGTACGCCATCACTCGTGTGCGAGGAAGGATACAAACTCACGCACACTCACTTCTCTGCATTCACCGCAGGGCTTCCAGATGTTCGGTGCAGGTATGCTCGGATAGGAGCACACACGCAGCATGTGTGATTAGAATGGCCTGTGTATGCAGATCAGGCAGGAAATGCTGGTCAAAGCGTGTATCTCCCAAACAAAACCAAAACAAGCACGCTAGACGTGTCTTTGTCCTGCACTTGCCACCTTCTGTTCCACTCCAAAACTCACATTGGTTGTAATGCTTGAGTAGAGCGCCAACAAAACGGCAGTTCGGGACTCCACAAGACTTGTTTTGGCAGGTGGCGATGTGCTGGAGCAGTAGCTTGCCTCCCCTGCCATTAAAAAATATGACCACAAGAAGTGCTAGCTTGATGAGCGTGCCACACGGCTGGCAACATTAAGGTACGTATTTTGTGAGATAGTCATCAGTGCTCTAAAATGACCACCACAGGTGTGATTTGTAGTTTAAGGCAATGCGACCTGACCATATCGACATTGAAGACAAAGTCACTAGGCTCAACTGACAGGTTACTGGCAGTGGGACGCGCACCTGCACCGGCTCTCTCCACAAGAGCCGCCTTGTGAGCAGTTCTGACAATGGTGTGCGAAGAGTAGCCACTGATGTGCACGCTGCAGACGCTCCTCGGCGGCACGAATTATTTGCGCCTCGTCATGTGCTGCCTCTACGTTGCCTTGATACTGCTGTCCCTCTGTGTCTGCCTCTGGTGACTCCCCGTTTGTTGTGTAAGTGTTTATGGTGCAGTCCGCACAGACGTCTGCGTGTGTGTGTGGGTAGGGTGCGTCTAAAAGTCGAGCCCACACGGGCAGATACTTAATTCCCCTGTTTGTGCCCTCCCCTCCTGCTCCTCCCTGCAGAACTGAAATGCTTCTGCAACCAGTAGTTTGGCTGAAGAAAGGTGCTGAAATTAGAGAGTTCATACGTTGCCATACTAGAACCGAGTACGCGCGTCTGAGGTTTTGAACCATGCAACCACTCTCAGGTTGTGCGCAACTTAGAAGTGTAATTGCATTCAATAACATATTGTCATTCATGTGTTCTCGACCTGCGGCAAGGAACAAAATATTCTCCGAGACTTCTCCGATTGGTGACTCAAACTTTGGCAGGTACCACCGACGCCTTTCAAAACTACACGGCAAAACAATATATCATCCTGGCAAACTCTGGTTCACTGAGGGTGACCCGCTTGCAAAGCTACCACAATCCAAGCGGAAGATTTTGTTGCCAACTACCCCGCAACGGACCCCACCTTGCAAGGAGGAGGTGGAGGAGCTCCACAGCTGCTTCTTCAGCCCTTTGGAAAGCAAGGACACGGGCTGGTAGATTTGACTCCTCTCCTGCACGTCCTTGCTGCAAAGCATTGCCCCGCTATCAAATTCATGCATTCTCTCGTTTGGGCTTGTCATCAAATTAAATTGAATGTTTCAACGCGGTTTTGTTTGTTTGAATCTTACGGTGGTTCTTTAATCTCTAAAAAATGAATAATTATCTTGATTTAGTTGCCATCGGGTAAGCTTAGAGGCACACATGCACATTCACACACACATGCGCACACAAACACACACACACACACACACATACACACACGCACACACCCACATATATAAACACACACAGTTATATACACAAACACACTTGCACACACATACGCACACTCGCACGTACACTCGCGCTTTCTCTCTCTCTCTCTCTCTCTCTCTCTCTCTCTCTCTCTCTCTCTCACACACACACACACACACATTCACACACACACACATGCACACACACTCAATACACACCCACATGAACACATACACATGCGCACACACATATGCTTGCATGCACACACATGTGTGTATTCATACACACGTACATACACACATAAACACACACATGCAGTACACACAGGCGTGCATGCATGCACACACTCGTACCTATACTAGCACGTTTGTTTGCATGTGCTCTCAATCACCCACGCATGCACGCACACTTGAATGCACGCACAGCTGCTCACAAGCGGACTCGTGCACGTTAATACGTCAAACAGTCAAACACGCCAATCGCTTTCTTTATATTCTCCAACGTGCTCTTTGACAAAACACGCAGGCAAGGGCAGTATGGGACTGCTTACCGGGCAAGACATCGTTTGGATGGCCAGCTCTACTGCATCAAACGAATACCCATGTCTGCCAAGGTGTGAAAAGGAGTACGCTCTGCCCTCCAAACTGCCCCCCTCACTTCCAGGCCAGAGGAAGGAAGGAATGGATGGTTGTGAGACAGTGAAATTTGTCATTGCATGCTTAGTCACCATTCTATGATTTTAGTGGTCCTTGTAGGGTAATGCGGTGATAACTGCATCTTAAATACGCGCGCATACACACATATGCACACACAATCACACACACACATATGCACACACAATCACACACACACACGCATGTACACACGTGCACACCTAACTGTTTTTTCTTCACACAGGATGATCACGCTGGCGCATTGAAGGAGGTACAGGTGCGGAAAGTTTCAACAAATGCACCTTTGTCTCACTCCATACATTCATGGACTTGGGGAAGTCATTGATTCATTGCAGATCCACAAACGCATACTGCTGTGTCCTTCTCGCAATTCCTTTTCACGACACAGTACCCCGACCTCTTTTGAGGGACCCATACTCAGGGTTGGCCAGAAAAACACAGATGCTTACAATTTCTGTAAGCAGGGTTCGGTACTGTGCACAAATCGTAGATATATAGATCTTATAAATGTGTGTGCATGGCCAACTCTGCTCATATCTACATGCCGTGCAATTTCGTCTCAGTACACGTCCACCTTAACGTGGCAGAAAAGAATTCAATCTGCGCTACGCTTTTATTCCAGTGTTATAGAACCCCTGCGGTTCACACCTCCACTATGTTTAGGGTTGACCAGAACCATATACCATATGTATACGGTGTATGTACGGTATTTTTGGCAGGGAAATCACCAATATTTGGTCAAATAGGGTGTGTATACACGGTTGTGGCCAACCCTAGCTATGTTCGCCCCCACCTTGCTTGCAGCTACTGGCACAGCTCGACCACCCAAACATCATCGCGTACAAAGAAAGTTTTGTGGACCACGCAGATGGAGGGTTGTGGTGAGTGAAGCGTTCGTTCGTTGCAAAGTGATTGGCATCGAAGCAAATATTTGGCTTTTCATGCCCCAAAAATATGATGTTACAAGGAGGAGGGTTGTGCGTCTTTTAAGCAGCAGCACTGGTGTTGGGATCCTGTGACTAATTATTGTTACTAGTTCCCCTCCTCTGCGGTGCTCACCTCTTTTAATTCACACCTGCCTCTCTGCAGTATTGTTACCAGCTTCTGTGAGGAGGGCGACTTGTTTCATCGAATCCGCAACCGCGCAAAATCCAAAGAGTACTTCAGCGAAAGCGAAGTGATGGACATGTTTGTACAGGTACATACTAAGCAGATTGTAAAGATAAGTGGTGGTCATATTGGTACAGATAAGTGATGGTCGTGCTGGTACAGGTACATGCCAAACAAAAAGCGACAGACAAGTTTTTAGAGGTGAGTGATGCTAATGTTTGTACAGGTTCATTCTAGGTGGTTTGTGATGGACAAGTTTGTAGAGACGTAGAGATAAGTGATGGTCATGTTTGTGCTGGTACATGCTGGGCAATTTGTTGTACAGGTGTACCGTGATGGATGTGTTTGGACGTGCTTAGACGTGTACATGCTGGGCCATTTGTGAGCCTAGCTAGGCGACCGAAAGCTGTACATAACTGACAAGGATGTTCAAGTGAATGCATCACTCCTCTTAGAGCCTGGCTTGAGCAGCTTGTGCATCACCAGATTGCACTGTTTCTAGGTCGGCCCACACCTGTTTAGCTCTCACACCGCACGGAGCCCTTATTATGCCCATCGTTGTGCAGACTTTAATTCCTTTTCGGGCAACTAAACTTCTTTAAGACTTCCTTTCTCTGTGCAACAACACGGAGCCTTGTTAATGGCTGCGGTTCCACACATTTCTCAATTTTCAATCTTTATGCTGCTCAGGGGTATATAGTGTGCAGACCAAATGTACGAGCTTTCATAGGCCATTATTTCCCCTTTGCCTCCCTCTTGAAACTGAACCTACATTCTGGCAGAAGTTGAATGCACAGCTGCTCAGCTCTGGCCTCCAAACAGCCTGCACACTGTAATGCAGATCGCATCTGCACTCGTGCATATCCATAGCAAGCGAGTGCTGCACAGAGCCTGAACAGACAACCACCACTCGCTAGGCAGCATTGCAAATGGTTTAATACTTCCGGTCTTGCAATCTGCACACTGTAATGCAGATCGTATCTGCACTCATGCACGTCCACAGCAAGCGGGTGCTGCACAGGGACCTGAAGACCCAAAATATTTTCATTTCAAAGGGCAACATCATCAAACTTGGAGGTGGGTTGTACGGATTTAAGGTCATTTGTGCAGCGTCATACATTTTGGGGTGGGTTGTGTGATTCCTTCTGCTGGTGCAAAAGGGAGAGGGCACATGTAGTAAGGTGATCAGGAAAACAGGTGGCGAAATGAAAACAATCAGAACCTTTGCTAGGTATTGCAGCGTTTTTCTGCCTTGTATGTGTGCCAGAGCAGATCCTGCCAATGTGTGTAATAGTTGTCATGAAGCACAGGTTGCGCATTGCTACCTTTTTAACACCAACTCCGTCCTTCTGTGATTATTGCTTTGGCAGATTTTGGCATCTCAAAGGTCCTCGAGAAAACAGACCAGTTTGCAACGACAGTCACTGGCACCCCTTACTACATGGTGAGTGTGCACCTCTACATTACTTTTTTGCTTGCCTCTCAGCTTTTATTTTTCACCAGTGACTGGCTTGACTTGATTGCACTGACATAGGCCTTTGCAAATGTTAACACCCGTGACTCTAGGTAGGGAGTGTGCTCATAAAGGGAAAGGGTGTTCACCCGTTCCTTTTTTGTCCTTGTCGCATGTAAGCCTAGGCATCTCAGGGTGTGGAGCACCATCACGGAGTGCCACTGCACAACCAACTAACTCCACCACTCTCCACAACGTGCAGGCCCCAGAAATTTGCACCAACCTGCCGTACACCTTCAAAAGCGACATCTGGTCCTTAGGATGTGTGCTGTACGAGCTCTGCACTTTGAAGTGCGTCTGTTCTGAGTCTGCTCTGATTCCGTTCTGAGTCTGCTCTGATTCCGCTCTGAGCCTGTCTTAGTCTTTGTGGGTCTGCTCTGCGGGTGTTCTTGGATGTGAGCCTAAAATCTGCTGCTAGAGTAAGCATAAAGACCCGCAACACTTCTGCACATCTTTGTGCTCCAATGCTGACATCTTCTTTTCCACTGCCTCACCGTGTGTGATATGTGTTTGTGAGTGTGTGAGTGTGTGTGTGATATGTGTGTGATATGTGTTTCTGAGTGTGTGTGTGTGATGTGTGTTTGTGAGTGTGTGTGTGTGATATGTGTTTGTGAGTGTGTGTGTGTGCGCTTTTGTTCAGACCTGTTGCTTGTTATAGCACGCAGAGCAGAGTGCAATTTGACTGCCTGTGCCACAATCGCACCAATCACTATCACGCACACAGACTCAAGCACAAGTGTACACAAAACATGCATGTACACACACTTACATACGTACTGCAAACGCAATCAAACATTTACAGACAAACACACAACGTGCCCATTGTGCAGGCATGCATTTGCTGCGGACAGCCTTCTCTCCCTGGTCTTTCAGATTGTCAAGGGCACCTTTCCCCCCATTCCCACCTCAGACTACAGCACCCAGCTCAGTGGTTTGGTTAACTCGCTGCTGAACAGGGAAGTTGCTCAGCGGCCCTCACTCGCACAGGTGCTGCTTAGTTGCAATGTGCAGGCTAGCAATTTGATTAGACCGATTAGACTGATTAGACTGATGGCTTTGCATTACCGCCTTACAACCCACGGCATTTCTGCGACGCTACAATGTGCAGCCCATAGCCTAGCAATCAAACCGATTTGACCGATGGCTTTGCATTACCGCCTTACAACCCACGGCACCGCTGTAAAGTTACAATGTACAGCTTAGAGGGCAGACTGGTTTGACTGATGCCTTTGCATAACATGCCTAACAACCCCTTGCACAGGCTTGCATAGCAGCTTTTCAAAAGCAAGGCCCAACTGTGTTTGATAGGTTTGCTACACTTACACACGTGTACACACATGTACACACAAGAAAAATGGTAAGGGCAAAATCTGAAGTACCCCGCCGTCCATGCACCTTATTGCTATACACAAAGCACGCGCACCCTGCCGCTCCAGATCTTCCAAATGCCCTACGTGCATGACAACCTGCACCGATACCACACCGAGTTCAAGAAGCACCTGATGAAGCAGAGCAGCACGATGGTCAAGCGCAAGCAAATGATAGAGCGTGGGCTGGACAGCATCCAAGAAAACGTGAGTGTCAGTGTTGCACATTGTTCGGTTGATCTCCCCTGCAGAGGTACATGCTGATGCTGGTATTGTTGTCGTGTGACTTAAGCAAGCTTGTTTGCAAGCCTACACGCCATCTTCTTTTTCCCCTGCTCAAATAAAAGCCTTAGAGCCGCTGCTATTGCTGATGTCAAAGCGCTCCTTTGATCAGGTCACGGTAATATTTTTAACACCATATCATATTTTCCTCTTCCCCTCTTATTAGATCCTCCTTGTAATTCAAACCTTGTGATTACTGATGCAGCATGTGCCACCTGCCTAATGTGGCGTGTATCTTTCTTGCTGGCGTGACAATGAGCTCTGTTTGCGTGTGAGGCCGCAACCAAAACCCTTCCGACTGTTGACAGCGATGAGGTGTTAAATTTCCTCTGAATCGGTTGGTAGATCCTTCATCGTTTTTTGGAAAATGTGGGGCGAGCTTCATTGAGCATGCTGCTTACGTTTAACTTCACATCTGATTCAGCTATCATGCGCATTTTTGCAAGCGCATGAGTGTGAGATTATTCCTGAGGCACACAATGCATATGAACAGCAGCAACCAATTTCCACCAGCCGCGATGTGTGTGTGTGTGTGCTGTTTCTCAGAATGCAAATGAGGACACCTCGCAGCTAACGCCGAAGGAGAGGATACGGCGCAACAAGGAGCAGCAAATGCAGGTGGGTGGTAGGGGGCTTGTCAGGGAAGTGGCAGGGGGCTTGTCAGGGAAGTGGCAAGGGGCTTGTCAGGGAAGTGGCAGGGGGCTTGTCAGGGAAGTGGCAAGGGGCTTGTCAGGGAAGTGGCGGAGGGCGTGTCAGAGGAACATATTTTACAACACATGAACAGGCTGTCGTTTCTCTAATGACATGAAGGGAGCAGGTACGGCCAAAAGAAGGAGCGACAGTTGAAGGTGGATGGCGAGTAGTATAGGTGTCATAGGGGTAAGATGAGTAGACTTAAGGACCATGGAACGCACTCATACTGGCGGGTGCGAGCGCCTGTATTTTTGGTGAATAAAGAAACAAACACGTGCTTGGGTGAGTGCTCGATCTAGAGGAGCAGGTAGGGATGGATGCGAGAGAGAGTGCTGACGGTAAGGAAAGGAGATGACGAAGTGGATTGCAAGTGCGGGAAAGGAAATAGCAAGTAATGAAAGTAATTGGCTTACATTTTCACCCCAATCGTCCGTAAGGGTCACCTGTGCAGGCATGGACAAGCACGTATGAATATAGTTGTGGAATCAAGTGCCTGTGGAAAACGGGGCTCGTTGTAATAATAGAATGAAAAGGATAGAGCGATTATGCGTGATTATAGACTGAACTGCAGACATTTTGTGCTAATTTGCACATGTATGTTACGCAGATATGCATTAGTGCAAACATTTAAAATATTGAAAGCAAGCATGTGTATATGCAACTTACATAAGCATGCACACATCTGCCTGTGCACACATGCTACTTATTCCTGACTTTAACCAATACCGTAAGGGTCACCTGTGCAGGCATGGACAAGCACGTATGAATATAGTTGTGGAATCAAGAGCCTGTGGAAAACGGGGCTCGTTGTAATAATAGAATGAAAAGGATAGAGCGATTATGCGTGATTATAGACTGAACTGCAGACATTTTGTGCTAATTTGCACATGTATGTTACGCAGATATGCATTGGTGCAAACATTTAAAATATTGAAAGCAAGCATGTGTATATGCAACTTACATAAGCATGCACACATCTGCCTGTGCACACATGCTACTTATTCCTACTTTAACCAATACTTCAACAAGCAGACCACAACTTAGGACACGAGTTTTTGCAAGCCTGGACATTTTTACACACTCACACTCTCTCTCACACACACACACACACACACACACACACACACGCACACTCACACACAAGCACGCATAAACGCCCTCTCACACATAGACACACACATAGACACGCATAAACACACTCACTCATACACACACTCACTCACACGACACACACATGCCTGCCCAACAGAGGCGTGACATGGAGCTCCGCCTGGCCTCTATGGACACCCAGGGCGAACGCCGCAAGGCTGCTGAGCGCAAAACTCAAATCGTGCACAACTCAAACACAGGGCTGCCAGGCTCTGGGCCCTCCCCTTCCAAGGTAAGAGCTTGTATGGGAATCTTGCGTGTCCTTCCCTTACTGTAGAGCGTCGATGTGTTTGTGTTTTTCTTTATTTCTTAGTTCAAGTCAGGTGCACAATGAAAATTTACAGCAGGTTCCAGGATCAATCGCGGATACCAAAATGATTATCCTGCCCCGTTCTTGTGCTTTTTGCTTCCTCACATGCCTGTGCATCCATTTCTGGGTGCATGCACACATATCTGTATGGTGCCAGCAAACTCCATATGTACGCAGTGCCTGTGCAAACTCAAATGCCAAGATGGCTTTCTCCCCCACCTGCATGAACCCCTGCCTGCTCCGCATGAGCCACACTGACACAATACAACATTGCACATCTTAATGCCTGTTAATCACATATTATATACATGTCCACACTAGCAACGCAGCTTGGCCCGTACATTATCACATAAGCGCACCCGTACCTGTGTACGCACGCTGCTGCACACACACACACACACACACACACACACATACACACACGCACACACACTCAATCGCACACGCACACACATACTCGCACACTCATTCAAGCACGCACTTACACTCACTCACACAAACACACACGGACACACGTAGACTCCAGCAAACACTTTGAACACGGACTCCAGCAAACACTCCTGTTCCCTTCTCCATGTGCACACAGAGCGCTGAATCCTCAATGCGCGTTTCCACTCCAAACCGTACGGACGGGCGGAGCCGGTATGCACGTGACAGTTCAGCAATGGGCGAACAGGGTACGAGCATCTGCCATGGGTATGGCTTCCTTTCATTGATTGTTTGTCCGTTCACTGAAGCAGCTCTTTTGTTATCCACCACGACGGAGACAAAAAGAAAGGTTCTCCCCTTGTTGTGTTATCCATTGTCCACTTGACAGTGTCCTCACTTTGTCAGTCACTGCATTTACTGAGTGAAAGAGAGCAGGCATGATGCCGCTAAGTGCCAAGGATACAGAAGGCACTTGCCACTTCTATCCACGACCGTGCCGAGCCAGCAAATGTGTTGCTGAAATACGCGTGCCTGGTTTAAGCATGCCTGCAAGTCTGAACTTGCAAGTACAACAGGTTTGACATAGGAACAACCGCGTGCATGTGTTCTTGCTCATTCATTTACGCATGCTGTAACACACAAACACACACACAAATATTCACTTTCACACACGCACACGCACACACACACACATTCACACACGCAAACACACACATCTGCACCAGGAGGTGACATGGGTGACAGCTTTGTGAACGTGGACACCATGCCAGCTGGAGGCTATACGCACATGGGGGACACAATCCCCTCCGTCACAGCCACCGTCCAGACTCAACAGCAGCAGCAGCAGCAGCAGCAGCAGAGAGGCCCTAGCTTGTATGAAACGCGCGAGAACACCCCCATTCGTCCTCCTAGCAGCGCCACTGCCAACTATGGTACCCACAGCAACAGCAACGGAGGAGGAGGAGGTTGGCCGGGGCCCTCTATGAGTTCAGGTATGCAAGGTTGGCCGTGACAGTATGAATGGTGTGCATACTGAGTTTTTGAGTCGTCTGGTCTTCTAACGCAAGGTCATTCACCGTGAGCCTGATCAACCCTACTGGCATGGCCAACGCCTTGGACACGTGTCTGTCTGCTTAGTTGATACGTAGTTGTGAGCACGCAAAATCTCCCATGCTGGTTCAAGTCAGATATGGTGTTATGGCCTTTACAAGCCGGAGTCAATTGACCAGCAGGCACAAAAAGGTAATGGGCTGCCCCACTGCATACGCACCTGTACCTACCACACACACACACACACACACACACACATACACACACACGCACACATACAAGCACTCACATTTATACGTATAGACGCACAAAAAGAAGCACGCTTAAAACACATACACACACATTGCAGGTGGCTACGCAGAGGACGAGCCTGCCATGGAGGGGGATTCAGTACTGATGGGTACAATGGGCCCTATGGGCAGCACGATGGTGAACATGGGGACGATGGCTGCAGGGGGAGGAACGTGGGGGGCGGGGACAGGTGCGGGCACACACACACACACATACACACACATACATGCACATGCTCACAATACCCACATATCCACACACACTTATACACATATACAAATGCATACACACACATACACACACACGATGCACCTACATGCACCATAATTTGCACACGCACGCATTGATCAATGCCATGTCACAAGACCGAGAGTTCACTTGAGGCTGAAATCGTCTGATGTTGCAACGTTGCGTCATAATGCTGCCTCAAAAGCGTGACTTATGTTTGCATGCGCAACCTCAAGGCTGGGCACCTCATTCAAGTGATTATATCAAACGAAGAAAATGGTAGGGTGCAAGTAACAAAATGTGCAATAGGCCCACAGGCTTGGAGGAGTGGTCAGGGAGTGATGCCCCTCCTGTAATACTCCTCCAAGCTGGGCAAGGTTGCGTACACATTTGGGCTGCGTAAAAACTGGTGGAAGAAGAGTGGTATTCTGGCTATTGTGGATTGAGTGGCTGGAAACATACATGGCGGTGTGTTTTATTTTTACACAGCTCACAGGCTAGGGCCTCAAAACTTACCTGTGCAGCGCGCACAGCATATGCAGAAAGCAAGGGTTTAGCACAAACTTGTGAGCTCTTGCCCACCCCCTTTTGTGTGCCACCTCGCGTTCTGCAGCATCATAAGATCTGACCAGAACCCTAGTTCATTGTTCATCGTACCTTGCTGTACTCGTCCCGCACCCCAAATGTAAGACACGTGTTGTGAAATCCTACACTTTCCCTCTCGAACCCAGGAAATAGTTATGTTTAACCCTTACTGCATGAACCCCGCAGGGTTTCCAGCCCTGTTCAGCACCAAGAATAATAATGGCTAACACATTATTTACAACTCCGCAGGGTTGATATAGGTGTTTATTATATTAATGGGATAAAGTACTTGAGTAATGGGAATTGAATATATGTTAGGTATATTAAACAATGGGGCAAAGTATTTAGTAATGGGTATTAAGTTAAGGGGTGA
>Ga0307947_1003234_pt1 | contig 13150 bp, 15 predicted proteins | sample OrgLakmetagen232_FD_201840 | JGI IMG/M metagenome (GOLD analysis project Ga0307947, IMG submission 201840) | Saline water microbial communities from Organic Lake, Antarctica - #232 | ecosystem: Environmental > Aquatic > Non-marine Saline and Alkaline > Saline | place: Antarctica: Organic Lake...
CTGCCGTGTTGCTCCGCCGTATGAGTCTTAGCCGCTCCCGAGTATGTCCGGGCGTGTGCACGAAGGCACACGAAGGCGTTTTCCAGGGGGCACCACGCGGAGGTGCTCATACATCGCCCCCCAAGTTGTGGTGGGATAAAGCCATTGCAACTTTTCTTTTGCTGATTTGTCGCCCAATCGTTGGCAGCAGCAAATCGTGTGGCAAGCAGTTAGTTGGTTGACAGGTATTTCTGTATGTCTTGTTCAATACAGTGGATGTGCCGGTCTTATTGATAACTTGAAATGATAACTTGAAATGAATCTGAGTCTATTGGAGCTGGAGTGTACCATCCTCAATACAACAAAATTACCACAGTAAATCCCAGAGGGACAAGCATCAGCAAAACAATAAACAGAGTCGAGCTAGCAGGAATTGCTGTTGCTTTGATAAATGAACTCACCCATATTGCGACAGACAGCGCTGGTGCACTATTGCAAATAAGAAATAGCATCATCTACACCCAGCGCACGAAATGGCATAAGCATGCAAAGCTACTAGAAACCATCGTACACCAAATTCAGCAATCTGAAGACACGCACCATTTATCTCTTGAAAAGAAAAGAAAAATTATATAGGCAGTGAAAACCACTCCCACATTGATTAAGGTAAAAAAGCCACTTTGTGAACGAGTACTGTAAAACTCCTTTGCCAGCAGACAAAAAATATCCAGTCAGAAAGGTCCAACAGAGTACCAGAAGGAGAAAAGAAGCCACAAAAAGACTGGAGTACGCACCAGCCTCAAACAATCAAGAGCGTCAGGCACAGAAACTGCAGAGCTAAGCTAAGGGTCTAACAGACCACTCATCCGGCTAAAGGTTAAAGCTCATGATGCTGGCATCCTAAGGAACAAATGTGCTGATGACATTGCAAAGTGCTCTGTGGAAAATCAAAGTGGCCATGATATCCACATTAACACTAACGTCCATCCCACTCATCCATCTTCTGGCCAGCAAGGGTGGAAAACCCTCCTCCAGCTTGCCTACTAGATGCTCATAACACCTGTTAACCAGGGCCTCCAGCAGACAGATTCTCAGTGTCTCCCAAATTTTATTTTAGGGGCGTTAACAGTGATTGTATGTGTGTTATTTGCTTCCAAGAGGTCAGTGGGAGTGGAGGCCCAGTGCTATAAGGGGCTTGGCGATGACGTGTACCAGGTTTTCAAGATTGTACACAATTTGCTTGGATGAAACAAGGGCTGAGATCCATTTTAGGTCCTTAAAGAAATTTTTGTTGTTCTCTTTAATAACACACATATTAGATAGTTCGATACTAAGCTGCTACCGTACCCGCATATTGAGTCCTAGGAGGCGTCTCAGAAGGATTGATGACTCCCTGTGTTGTGCTTGTAGATCAAAGGCTTTTTGTCTTAAGAGGGCAATTTGATTGCGGAGCAGCTTCTTTGTTATTCATTTATGTCTGTGACTTTCATGGTTCATGCTGTGTATTAGGGCTTCGGCATTTCGCCTGTGATAATCCACTGAAATTAAATGGCATCCTAGGCCAAAGTCATCTTGATTCTCTCTGATCATGGCAGTGGGGGTGCTTTTCATGAACTTAATTTTATGCTTGATCAGGCTTCCAATTTTATTGTCCCAGTCGTTTAGTCGGTCAGGGTTGCAGGGGGGTGACCGGAAATGCATACGCTATGCTTGGCATGATTGCGGTATTTATGATGTGTATGGCCTGCCAGGGGGAGGCGTATGAGTTTCTGAGGCCTGTGAGTTTTTGTTTCAAGGTTTCTGTCATACGTGTGTATTGGTGTATCCAGTTCAAACTCATATTAAGCTCAACGCTGAGATAGGTAAAATGGTCACTTTGCTCAATGAAGTGTGCATGTTGTCCTTGGACGAGTATTTTGTTGGAGAGCTGCGTCCTCAGATGTTTCTTTGGGTCTTTTCCCCATACTCCAGTTTTGGCAGCCCCGTATAGGATTCCTGTTACTTTTGTCTTGCTGCCTGAGACCTGCAGAGCAGCCCAATTAGAGAACCTGGTCAGCTTGTCCGCTTGAACATGGAGGTTTCTATGGGATCCTGCCAGACATATTTTAGATGATGATGGCGTATTACATAGGTCCAGGGGAGATAGCAAACTCCCTACTACGAGGTTGAAACGAAACTGAAAGTTGATAAATAAAAGGGAAGCAAGAGAGGCAGGCTGGAAGCGATAACAGAGGATGGTGGGAACAACCAAGGTGAAGAGGGGCAAAATGTGTACGAGAAGGTCAAGCACGGGAAAAAAAGGAGGAAGGAAAGCGTACTTTGGTGCCCACATAGAAAAAAGAGACATATTAGGACGTCTGCGAAGGCCCCATTGCTCAGGGTGTTGTTAAGGTGCATGTGCTTTAGGTTAACCAGGCCCTGAGTGGTCGTGTGAGTCGGCACATGCATGATTATACCCTCTTCCCACATGAAGCCAGCGCAAAAGAGGTTCTAGATATAGGAGAAAGAGAAAAGGGGATAGGGTGTCTCCTTGGATCGTTCCCCTCTCTACAGGAATAAGGTCCGTACTTCCACCGCTTGGGAGGCGGATCTGCGTGCTTGCCTGAGTGTGCAGATGCTTCACCGCTTCAATTGCATCCGTAGGAAAGCCCAGGTCGTACAGGTCCTATAGCATGCGGTCATGGTCAGTTGTGTTGAACGCGGAGGTAAAGTCAACAACGAGGACATATATGTCCTTGCTGTGTAGTTTTGAATCTTCAAGGGCCATAATGACGTTTTCAAGTTGGTGGATGGTATCTAGTTGTTTTCGGAAGCCTGATTGTGTGTTTGCCTATATATTATTTGTGTCTCTTCTCCTTTATTGTTATCAAGGAGCATAGTTTCGCTCATTTTCCAAGCCTGGGGTCACTCCTGCGGCCCACTACATTATGATAAACAACATGTGTATTACCCTTTGTATTTCAGAAGGGAGCATTTCTAGGACCTCGTTAACGACACCGTCTGGGCCTGGTGTTTGTTGTTTTTCAGTGAGCTGATGCATTCGTAAACAGGCTTGTACGTTTGCCTGGCTCTGTTGGACCTCTCTGAATGGGCCTTTTTTGTCTGCTGAAAAAGTTATACGGTATTCGGTACCAAAGTGGCTTTCTCATCCTTAATTATTGTGGGGAGTGACTTTACTGCCTGCTCAGTTATTCTTTTCTTTTTTCCCGATATTCAGGTGAGGTTATTCTGTGTAGTCTTCTTCAATAAGTTGGAAGTGCCAGTTTATGAAGAAAAAGCCACAACATACCAGTTGATCACTGCATCTGCGTCTTGGAGCTAATGACGTGGCTCATTGCTACTTTGAAGAAGACTATTAAGCCTTTGTCCTTGATCCATGATCAACACCTCTAAGCGATCAAAGCGCGTATCCATGTGTGCCTGCAACAAGGGAAACGGTCAAGTAAAACGAGGTGAATGGTAAATGTGAGAGCATCAAAACCCCATCCAGGTGCTTCTTTTGGTTTGAACGACAGTTACGTAGGTACAGGAAAAAGGAGGAGGGAACTGAATTGTAGGGGCTGGACAGACAGTGCCCATGCACGGTATTTAACAGGAGGGGACTTAAATCTAGATACAACGTCATTTATCTATCAAGACGGCCTACATTGGAGGGGGAGACGCACGGCACTTAGGGCCAATGTGTCTCCTTTTCCTTATTTGATGCAGGGAGTGTTTTGCTGCCTGCGTAGTTTTTTTTTTTTTTTTTTTTTCTACATGTACAGTCCGGCTAGCCCCAAATATTCGCCAGTGTTGCTTCTCTTCAGTGCTCTTCAGTGGGAGGCTGTGTCTGGTACAAGCACTTCATAAAGTTCATTTAAGGACTATGCCTGACAAACCCACGCCATCGGGTACATCTATAACGACACACAACTTTTCACTGTAGCCTTTGTAGTTCCTTTTTCCTGTGTTGCCCTTCAATGGGAGCTTTGGATTTTACAAGCCCAAACTTGGAGTCTCTTCCTCAATGCACATTAAACCTTATCAGCGTATACATCAATATTACATACGCTTATTTATATTATAATTCGTATATAAGCTCAATAATATTATAATCTGAACTGGTCGATAATATAGGTAATATAGAAGCTTCCAAACCAAAACAACCATGACCGACATGTCTCAACTTCATGTGCACCTCTTTACATTAATATACAACAAGTCAGGCAGAGCGTGGGTTTGCAGTGTCTGAATAGTGCAAGCAACCCTGTCTTGCTTGAATCCTATCGTCTTAAGAGTCAATTTGTTGTTGCGCGAGTATGTCTGTCTTGCATACACATTATTTTCTGACGGAGTCAATCCGTTGTCACGCACGAAACATGTGAGGAGGCGGCAGATCAGGTACATCTGTCTTGCCTGTGTAGTATCATTCCTTACAGGGAATCCCTTGTTACGCACGCATACCCTGTGCATGAATTGCACCGTTTAAATCCTGTGCATCGTTTCACACGAAGTCAGCTCCTTATTACACAGGTATGTCCTGTGTGCATGAATTGCACCGTTTAAATCCTGTGCATCGTTTCACACAAAGTCAGCTCCTTATTACACAGGATTGTCCTGTGTGCATGAATTGCATCGTTTAAATCCTGTGCATCGTTTCACACGAAGTCAGCTCCTTATTACACAGGTATGTCCTGTGTGCATGAATTGCATTGTTTTGCACAGAGCCAATCCAATAAAACACACGAGCCGTGAGGAGGTGACACATTTCAAGGACCAACATTGGGGCGACCTGTCAGGCTGAGCGAGTTCTGAAAAGCGCTCACCAGCAATCCCCTAACACCAAGGCGGTCAAGCAAATGGATACGGGCGTCAAGGCAATTCAGTTTAAAGCCTCTTCCTCGGTGCACGCTGGTGTTTGTTGGCACATAATTATATGAATAAAAACTCACCTGAAGTCGTCGCTCCATGCGTTCAAGTAAGTCCTCTAAACTGCATGCACCTACTCCCCCGTTTACTGCTGCTGTTGCTGTCGCTGGTGCTGTGTCTCCTGCTGTTGCTGTTTCCTGCGTAGGCTCAGCTGCTGTGCTCAGATCAATTTCGGCAGGGATACCGTAGTGATGCAGAATCAGTCTACCTAGCTGCGTGGATCCTGCCCCATATCTGCAGGCACCAAAACAACATTGTCTCAGGCACAACACAAAAAGTGTGGCATGTATTGTATCATATACGTAGGGTTGGCCAGGACCATACATGGGATTTCGGTATACGTATATATATACGCGCATCTAAACTTGTATGGTTCTGGCCAACCCTAACCGTACGTGAAATCACAGACCCTGAAGTGAGGGAATGGGAGGGCATTGCGTCAGTGCGCAAATTCAGAGATCTAGATCTGCGTGCATCAACTTGCAGGTGCCAACACTGCACAAGGCACTGCACAAGGCACACACATGCAAACATGCAAGCACACTCATTTGCACACATAGATCTCGTGCATCAACTTGCAGGTGACAACACTGCACAAGGCACACACATGCAAACATGCAAGCACACATGTAAAGAAAACATTCACATCTGCAGCTACACCCTAACCCATACCCATGCACCCACACGTGCCCCCTCCCCCACCCATACCCACCACCCCACCTGCACACACACACACACATAACACATAACACAAATAAGCACACCTATACATACCCCCTCCCTCACCCAAACCCACCACCCCGCCTGCCTATACGCACAACATCCATAACAGCACACCCTCACACCCTCACCTGCTCAAAGCTGTGAACCCTGCCCCTGCAGAAGCAGCATCAAGCAGCCTATGCTTGGTACCGCTCGCGCTAGAAAGACCAGAGCCACAGTGTGCTCCTTGAGGAAGCTGTAGTGGAGGGGAGGGGGGATGCTGCGGGTGCTTCTGCCTCTGGTGCTGCGGGGAGCCAGTGTGGAGGAGGGGGCCTTGCAAGGTGGCAATGGCCAAGCTGATACCTGTGAGCATGTGTGTGTGCATGAGTGTGTATTTGAGTGTGTGTGTGTGTGTATGTGTGTGTGCGTGTGTGTGTGAGAGAGAGAGAGAGAGAGAGAAAGAGAGAGAGAGAGAGAGAGAGAGAGAGAGAGAGAGAGAGAGAGAGAGGGAGAGAGAGAGAGAGAGAGGGAGAAAAATGAGAAAGTGTTTGCAAGTCAGCGAGGGCACATATGCGCACCCTAGAAACACACACCGTTAGAAACACACATACACACACATACACACACTCCTAGTATTCAAGCGACTGCTAGCTACTGCACAATGAAATGCACACGCTTTTGCACAACCAAACACGCAAATACACACAAGCACGTAAATACACTAAACACGTAAACACACACACACACACACCTATGGTGGCCGTCCCACTGCTGCTTTTGTAGCTGATGCCAATTACAGCAAGCCGTCACAGCCGCTGCACTGTGAGCTGAACTCACACTAACACACCCATACACTCACCCACATGCAATCACCCACCTTTGCTGCCTTTGTAGCTGATGCCCATCACAGCAAGCCCTCACAGCCGCTGCACTGTGAGCTGCACCCACACTAACACACCCATACACTCACCCACATGCACTCACCCACCTTTGCTGCCTTTGTAGCTCGTGCCCATCACAGCAAGCCCTCGTAGCCTCTGCACAGTGCGCTGCACAGTGGGTGTACCTCCACAGCTCTGCTCAGCACACTCAAATGGATCCTGCCTTTGTCCATGACATGGATACGCTTTCTGCTCAGAGGGGCACCCCTGCCCTCCCTCGAGCACCACCGTCTTCACAAGAGACGCCTGCACACACGGCCCCCTGCTCTCCCCAGCTTCGGTGCTGCCGTCGCTGCTTGTACAGGAAATGACAGGGACAGTGTCAGCGGCACTGGTGTTGCTTTTGATGCTCTCATCGGTGGTGGTGGTGGTGCAGGTGCTGGAGGCCTTGTTGTCGCCGTTGTTGCTGGTGCCAGTGTGGCTGCTGCTGCTGCTGCTGCTGCTGCTGCTGCTGTTGGGTTTGGTGTTGGAGGGTTGGCTGCCCCTGCTGCTGCTGCTGCTGTTGGGTTTGGTGTTGGAGGGTTGGCTGCCCCTGCCACGCTGCACGGCAAACACATGTACCACAGGCTCTGCGCTTGTCGTGCTGGCCACCGCCACAAGCGTGGTTGAGTCGCAAAGAGTGTGTGGGGTCTGTGGTGTGTGTGGGGATGTGATGGCTGGGGTGTGTGGGGAATATGGGGTTTGTGGTGTGTGTGGGAATGTGCGTGCAGCTGCAGGGGAACAGAGGAATCTGAGGGGGTAGCAGGAAAGAAGGTCAGGTCTGTGTAAGTGAGGCAGGGGCATGAAGGTCACGGACACCTGCTGTTGGAGTTGGCGGGGCTGCTGTTGTTGCTGCTGCTGCCCCTGCTGTTGCTGCTGCTGCTGCTGCTGCTGCTGCTGTCGGTACTGTTGGTGGTGGTGGTGGTGGTGGTGGTGGTGGTGGTGGTGGTGCTGCTGCTGCTGCTGCTGTCGGTACTGTTGGTGGTGGTGGTGGTGGTGGTGCTGCTGCTGCTGCCCCTGATGCTGCTGGCATTGTTGGTGCAGCTGCTGTGGATGCTGCTGCTTCTCCTGCTCTTCCTGTCGAGGCCGCCGTTGAAGTTGGAGCTGGAGTTTGCGTGCAACCCCAAGCTCTGCTGCTGTGAACGCCGGAAAGGCCACACACACCAGCGCCGCCCCTTTCCTGCACACGTCTGAGGCTGTGCCACTTTCAGCGCTCCTGCTGACTACGTCACCATTGCCAGCACCAGCACCAGCGCCAGCACCAGCACCAGCACCAGCACCACCAGCAGCAGCAGCAGCAGCAGCAGCGCCAGCACCAGCACCAGCACCAGCACCAGCACCAGCACCAGCACCAGCATCAGCATCAGCATCAGCATCAGCATCAGCATCAGCATCAGCATCAGCATCAGCATCAGCATCAGCATCAGCATCAGCATCAGCATCAGCATCACCAGCGCCAGCGCCAGCACCAGCATCAAGGGGTTTCTGACTGCTATCACATGCGTTTCCAATGCTCATCAAACTGTCCTGCACACCAGTGGCCTTGCCACCCCTGCTGTTTCCACTCCCAAACCCCCTGTGCGCATTGCAGACACTGTGTGTGTATGTGTGTGTGTATGTGTGTGTGTGTGTGTGTGTGTGTGCCAAAACACCGTATATATACATGGTTCTGGCCAACCCTAGAGATTTGGTATGCATTGCACACAGCTCCTCTTCAAACATGCCAATTTGGGGGTTTCCAGAGCCGCATATTGCATATTTTATATATTATGCAGGCATATATTATTATGCAAGAAGCAAGAGACACGAACAAGGTGTTGGTAGTATTTCTTTTTTAATGAAAAATAACCTGGAAACAAACTAAAAAGGGGGTAGAAAGAAAATTACGCAGGCAATGAAAACCACTCGGGCACCTCCCGCCAAACACTGAGTGTGCAGGGGTGCTTAAATAACTGTAACTAAGGGTCCTGGATACTGAAATGTATTTTTCGGCATCGGGGCAACACCCTTCTCAGGCTTGGCTGACCTGACTTTTGGTAATCAATTGACAACATGTGAGCATTCTAAGAGGTACCATTAGAGGGGATCCTCAAGAGACCCTGTACCGTGTAAGGTCTCTGATTCTTTAAGTTTGCCTAGACATATAAACGTGTAACGCAATCAGTCCGAGGATGTAAACGGTCACAGCTTTGGATTGAGACAGCGGTGTGGCAGCCAATCAAAGATGAGTAGCACTAGCAACTTGCAGAGAAAGACACATGCACAAGAGCACGAGTATGAGCAGAGAGCGCACAGGCGTGGATATACAGACGTGGTAGAAGCATTAGGGACCACAGCAATGCAAGTGACTCACTCCTCTGCTGGATGGTTTTTCCACCTTGGAGGCCTTTCTTGGTCCGAAGGCGCCCCAAATTATCAATAAGATACATTTATATATTACATATGTATACGGCGGATATACGTTGGTTTTGGCAGTGAAATCACCAAGTATACGGTCGTTTACGGTGAATATATTTACACGGTTCTAACCAACTTTAGTGATTTGGTATGAGCCAGTGTGTGCTGTCTGCCCAGTGTGTGCCTGTGTGTGCCATTTATTTCCCAACCAGTGGCTTGATATTTGCTACCCAATCTCCAACCTGGGGCGCATTGTTGCTGCCCAAGCCGAAAAAAGTATCGTGCTACCACCAAATCCTTTCATGCACCTACGGCCACGTCACCTGCTTTTTTGCCGCCTAGCTCCTCTCCCCCACGGCTCTGAGTTACAACATACCAAAACTGCTACATTAATCAGGGCTGCCATTTCCCTGTGTCACATCAAGTCTCACCGCCTACTACACCGTTCGACAATCACCTGGGGGGCCATGAATGGCTTGCCCTTAGGGCTACGTACATGCGCACTCACACACACACACACACACACACACACACACACACACACGCACGCACGCACGCACGCACGCACGCACGCACGCACGCACGCACGCACGCACACAAGCACGCACACAAGCACGTGTGTGCACACACTGCAGCTGTGCTCGCTGCTTGTGCAGCCAGAGACGGTGCGGGCACAGCCTCACGGTTCTCAGGCAGAATCACCGCACGCCCATAAGAGGCAACTGCAGCAGTTGGCAATCACCTGGCTGTGTCATGGAGGAGGGGGAGGCCCCTCCTGGGTTTAAGATCCAGTGACAGCAGCGCAGCACAGCGGCGCTGCGCTGCTTTCAATGGCTCTTAAACCCAGGAGTTAACAATCACCTGGCTCTTATCCTCCTGTGTAAATCAGAGCCAGTGACAGCAGCGCGGCGTCCCCGAGCAGGCCACCCAGCAGGCCTATCTGCAAGTCTTTGGATCCGGACGGCTTGGCCTGCTCGGGGACGCCGCGCTGCTGTCACTGGCTCTTATTTACACGGGAGGATAAAAGCCTCTACTCGGGCCTTCAGACACATCCCAAGTAGGCCACGGTCGAGAGCCACGTAGTCATCAGGTTGCGTGAAGATCTCAGGGAAACAAAAAATTTCAAATGATTATGACATGCTTGCTCGATGATTCCAATTGAAGGGCTTGCTGGACATGCAGACTTTCACACACACACAGACACACACACACGCACGCACGCACGCACGCACGCACGCACGCATGCAGGCACACACACACACACACCACGACGCACGCACGCACGACACACGCACGCACGCACGACACACGCACGCACGCACGACACACGCACGTGTGCACGTGTGCACATGTGTGTTTACCCAGTTTCTGTGAGATTGTAAGGTTTTCGCTGATTTTTGAATCTCTGGCAACCACAGGTAATTCAGCTGCCTATCGCTGATTAATTTCTAGGCTGGTACATGCACTTGTGATTGCCAGCAAACTCTAAAATAAACGGGACCTCAAGCGCACGCCTTTGGACAACAATTAAAATATGTAAATAAATCGACTCATAAACGGGCTTGTACGTTTGCCTGGCTCTTTGCCAAACCTGTCTTGTTTCTCTAGTTTGCGGCTAGAGCATTGTTGTTAGGCTAGTACTACGCTTTTAAATAAGAACTCCCTGCATTAATGAATGGAATGCCGATTAAATGATCCCAGTTATGAATGTGAGCTTGCTTGCAACTGCTTTCTGCGCCTTACTGATGGCAGCAATGCATGTGGCAGCATTGTGTGGCGAGTAGTTGGTCTTCAGGCTTTTTGATGCTGGAAGTGGCCGAAACGGGTGGTCCTCCCTGGTAGACCCTTAGCTTAACTCTGCAGTTTCTGTGCCTGGTACTCTTGCTTGTTTGAGGCTGGTGCGTACTCCGGTCTCTTTGTGACTTCTTCTCTCCTTCTGGTACTCTTTTGGGCCCCTCTGACTGCGTCTTTTTTGTCTGCCGGTAAAGGAGTTTTACGGCACTTGGCACCAAAGTGGCTTTCTTTCCCTTATTCAATGTGGGGAGTGGTGTCACTGCCTGTGTAGTTTTCTCCTAATGATCTGCCACCTCCTCACCTGTGACGTGGACTGAACATGCTGCTGCTGCCTACGCCAAAAGTAAGTGATGCACCGCCCAATTGAGGCGCGGATGCTTTTGCTTCCATCTTTTGGAGCATCAGCGCAGAGGAGGACCCTGGACGTAGAATAGCAAAAGTGTTTACGGGCGGACTCGTCACATATGGATGAAGTTAGCAGCCCCGCTTTCCTGCTTTGCTGTCAGCCTTAGAAGAAGCGCAGACTCACTAGAAAGGAAAAGAAAGGAGACGGAAAAATTAAAAGCAGACTAACTACAAACTCACCTGTATTCGTATATGTGTGTGATGTGTGTGTGTGTGTGTGTGTGTATGTGTGTGTGTGTGTGTGCGTGTGCGTGTGTGTGTGTGTGTGTGTGTGTGTGTGTGTGTGTGTGTGAAAGTCACGTGCAACATCTGTGCCACAGCCAAAGCTGCCCACCAACAATCAAACAAGCCCTCACCTTGCCCCTGTGCACAAACTTGAACCAATCTGTTTGTTCACACCCAAACACGCTCTCACCTTCCCCACCGAGCCTCCCTCACAAAAAAACAATCACAAACCACACTCACCTTCCCCACCCAGCCTCCCTCGCAAGTCCAGTACCCCGTCAGCCTCCTCTTGCCGCTGCTGCATGCTTTGCGGCAGCAAGATTTGCGGCTGCTGCTTCTGCTGCTGCTGCTGCTGCTGCTGGATTTGCGGCTGCTGTTGCAGTTGCTGCTTCTGCTGTCGCTGCTGCTGCGTCTGCTGCTGCTGTTGCTGAATTTGCGGCTGCTGTTGCAGTTGCTGCTTCTGCTGTCGCTGCTGCTGCGTCTGCTGCTGCTGTTGCTGGATTTGCGGCTGCTGTCGTTGTTGCTGCTTCTGCTGCTCTTCGTGTCCATTCCCATACCGCTCCCCCCCGTCAGCTTCCTCTTGCCGCTGCTGCATGCTTTGCTGCTGCTGCTGCTGCTGCTGCTGCTGCTCCTGCGACTTTCCCCCCTTAGCATCTGAACTTCCGCCCCCCTTCCCCCCACAGCAGGAAGGAGCCACAGGAGGGGGGTACAGCACTTCTGTAATACCAGCATGCCTTTCATGCTCTACTTCTATCCCCCTCCCGCTTCGTCCCTCCACAACGCCTGAAGGCTCAGTCTGGACCCCTCCCTCAACTCCACCGTCCACCTTAAAGGCAACAGCATCTTGCCTAGCCCTGTCACTTGCACGGTCCACAACATCTGATACATTTCCATCACTGGTCCCACTGGGCCCTTCACTGACCGACTTTGAGTCCATGTCACCCCCCTCCTTGCCATTGCTTCCCCTGAAGACCCGCACAGCCCTTTCGTTGATCTGATCATTGTCACGACCCAGTTTCAACCCCAGCCCCAGTTGCAGAGGCTCGTCCAAGGTACCTTTGCACAGAAATTTGTGACTGGTGAGAGTACGTCCGGAAGCTGTGGTTTGGCAGGGTACTGATGGAGCTCATCCATTCAAGGGACATGTCAACGTAGCTTGTGCACCACAAAAACAATTACACACAAACGTACACACACACGTATACACACACACGTATACACCATGCATGCACACGAGCAACCCCCCCCCCCCCCCACACACACACACGCACCTATGAATGAGCCTGAGGGTCCAGGCACCATAGCACGGATTGGCCTTGGCAGCCGTGACTGTACCAATGTTCGCACGGGTGGTGGCACTGCAGATATTATTTTTGTTAGTTTTGTGTGTGTGAGTGTGCGCGTTTGTGTGTGAGTGTGAGTGTGTGTGCGTGCGTGAGTGTGCGCGTTTGCGTGTGTGTGTATGTGTGTATGTGTGTGCAAGTGAGTGTGTGTATTGTGTATCGTGTTGTGTTTGTGCAAGTGTGTGTGCATGTGTGTATGTTGTGTGTATATGCGTATGCATATAGGTAGGTATATAGCACATTGTACCAAATATGGGTAATACTGCATTGCATGCAAGCAACTGAGCGGAGCTTCAATTATATGTACCACAAACAGACCACAAGAAAGTGCTTATGAGTTAAAAGGTCTCTTGGTTGTGGAAGCACAGTGAACGATAAGATGTGCGGCACACACCTTTAAATATGAGGCTGCTACAATGGCACACACACACACACACACACACACAAACACACAAACCAGCACCCACCCAACACACA
>Ga0307947_1003235_pt1 | contig 13149 bp, 19 predicted proteins | sample OrgLakmetagen232_FD_201840 | JGI IMG/M metagenome (GOLD analysis project Ga0307947, IMG submission 201840) | Saline water microbial communities from Organic Lake, Antarctica - #232 | ecosystem: Environmental > Aquatic > Non-marine Saline and Alkaline > Saline | place: Antarctica: Organic Lake...
GTGTGTGCGCGCTCGCGTGTGTGTGTGTTTGTGTGTGTGTGTGTGTGTGTGTGTGTGTGTGTGTGTGTGTGTGTGTGCACGCGTGCATGTGTGTGAGTGTGTGCGAGCACGCCTGTGTGTGCGTGCGCATGTATGTGCCTTGCTGCCCCACGGACTCTGCAGTGTTGTTGATGTGCATGGCACTGGAGCAGGCTTTGCTAAAGCAGGCATGAGGATGTGCTGCTGCTAAGAGGATAGGGCAGGTGCGAGCATAGTGCCCGGGCTGGCCACAATGTCACACAAACTGCATTCCTCAAGGGTCGCATGGCAAACTTCAGCGAGTCATGAACATCTGACCGAACTATAAATATATAGCCCATTGAAATTAGCAATAACTGTATCCGAGCTCAGGAGCTCATGCTTGCATGGTCAACCGTGACCTTTGCAGCCGGACCACAACCAAGGGCCCCTGACGCAGCATCCGCAGCCAGGGAAATGTGCTGATGATACTGCACCAGCAGGACGTGGTCCGGGGGCCTGGCTGAAGATTCATGGGCAGTTTCCTACAGCTTCCAGACATAAAACTCAACACATGGCACCCCAGGGCCTCCAAACTTTACTGGAACAGTACACGAGTTATTGTTAGGAGCGTATGCCAAGTTTCAACCCAGGAGGTGCCCTGGGTGGGCCTAGGGAGGCTTGTGTGAAGTTGGTGGGAGTAGTGAACGCTAGGGGCTCACGCCCCCACGAGGGGGGCTTCACCAAGAAGCAACCTAAAGGTTTAATAACGAAAGAAATTTCTCTGCGGGAGCAGACGGGGGAAAAAGCTTTTGGGTGGGAAGATCGGGCATGTAGCCAACAGGGAACAGCTCAGGGCTGACGTGCACAAATATGAGGCATGCAGCACAGAGGAGAGGGTGAAAACAAGAGATTGTTACGTCTAGTATCCTTGCAATCAACTTCAGGCATTTTGTGTGAGCCATAATCTCTCTCTCTCTCTCTCTCTCTCTCTCTCTCTCTCTCTCTCTCTCTCTCTCTCTCTCTCTCTCTCACACACATACACACACGCACGCACGCACACACATACACACCCACACCCACACCCACACACACCGTCATAGAATTTACGTAGCTTGCGTGCAAGCTCAAAGATTCTATAATCTGAGTGTCAAAACGTTGGGCTGTTGTGAGATCCCCCCCAAAACATACATGCACACATGCACACAAAGGCATATCGGTACTTACAAAACACATAGATTGGCATCAAGTGCACAAAAGCACAAACCAGCACGTAGTCCTGTGATCTTGACACCCCCAATGCATCAACGATCATAATGCTCTTCACCGCGCATCACACACCACGCACCTGCAATTTTGACGATGCCATGCTCATCCATGAGCAGGTTGGCAGCCTTCAGGTCCCGGTGCACTATCTTGCGCTGGTGCAAATAGTCCATGCCTCGCGACACCTCCAGCGCAACCTTGAGTATCTGGGTCAGCCGCATCTGGCCCTCCTGTACGTCACAGTTCGCAAATATGCAGTGAACACCATGTGTGTCGGTCGACAGTGATTGTGGGGTGGGGCTTCTGAAACGCACGTGCGTGCCTAGAGCTGTTCGTGTACGCAAGCACTTTGTGTACATTGTGCAGATGCAGATGGGACCACATGGCTGCGGCTTGAGCATGTGTAGGGTTGGCCAAATCCATATATATACGGTGTATGTACGGTACTTTTGGCAGGGAAATCATCAAATATACGGTCATATACGGTGTATATATACGGTTCTGGCCAACCCTAAGCATGTGTGCTTGCCACTCCAGGATGTGCGCACAACCAAGGCAAGAACGTTTAGTACAAGAGGGGGGTTGTGCGCGAGTTTATATGAGCATTGCAAGAAGCGTGTGTGACCTTGTTGGGGAGGCAAGAGAGGCACCATAAAAGAGCAAAAAGTTACATGCAGTCATATGTAGTGTTGGCCATAACAACACACCTAGGGTTGGCCAGAGCCATACATATACGGTGTTTATACGATATTTTTGGCAGGGAAATCACCAAACATACGGTCATATACGGTGGAGACATACAATTCTGACCACCCTACTAATATACGCCATCTTACAGACCAGCTAGGGTTAGCCAGTACCATGTATATACAGTGTATATACGTTTGCTTTGGCAGGGAAATCACCAAACATACGGTCATATACGGTGGAGACATACAAATCTGACCACCCTACTATAATACGCCTTCTTACAGGCCAGTGCACAGGCAGGTCCAAAATAATGACACAGCTCCTCCTCCTGCATCCCTGATGAGAAATTACAGGATTCATTTCTAGAATTACATCATGTTTCATTTCCTGTCCGCCTCGGTTTGCATGTGCATCCCCCTACCTACTTTGTACTCTCACCCTCCCCAGCACACCACCCATTTCTCGCCCTTAAAATAAAGTCGTACACACTGCTACCACAATGCTAGTTGGAAGCGGTCACGGCGCACACCTGCCTTGCAAGCTTGCACACAAACCTTTTGCTCAAGCACGAGCGTTTGAACCCACACCCTTCGAATGTAGTCGTAACGCACTCCCACCTGACATGAACTCTAACTGTTCGAGCACGAGCGTTTGAACCCTCACCCTTTGAATGTAGTCGTAACGCACTCCCACCTGACATGAACTCTAACTGTTCGAGCACGAGCGTTTGAACCCTCACCCTTCTAATGTAGTCGTACACGCTCCCACCTGACATGAACTCAAACTGTTCAAGCACGAGCGTTTGAACCCTCACCCTTCGAATGTAGTCGTACACGCTCCCGCCTGACATGAACTCAAACACGATACACAGGTTGGGCTTGCGGGTGCATGCGCCGATGAACTGCACCACGTTCTTGTGGCGGACCTTGCGCATGATGGACACCTCCTGCAAGCACAAACATCACATAGCACACAAAACCTCTTGTGAGCACAAACGTCACATAGCACACAAAACCTCTTGTGAGCACAAACATCACATAGCACACAAAACCTCTTGTGAGCACAAACATCACATAGCACACAAAACCTCTTGTGAGCACAAACGTCACAACACACAGCATCTAGATCTACGTCAAGGTGCTGGTGAAAATAAGTCTAGCGTAAAATGGGATGGTGAAGGTAAATTGCACGGACACGCAAGTATGTAGGGTTGGCCAGAACCATATATTCACGGTGTTATTGGCAGGGAAATCACCAGATATACAGTCGTATATGGTGTGTATACGTACGGTTCTGGAAACCCTGCAAGTACACACGGCATGCCTAAGGCATCAATCAACATGCATGTGAAATCCTGCAAGTCGACCAGTTTACGTTCCTGACACCTAAACACAAGGGCTGCCCTGTCCACCAAAACACCTAAACGTAAGGGCTGCCCTGTCCACCTAAACACCTAAACACAAGGGCTGCCCTGTCCACCTAAACACCTAAACACAAGGGCTGCCCTGTCCACATAAAAACCTAAACACAAGGGCTGCCTTGTCCACCTTAGACCTAAAAGCAAGGGCTGCCCTGTCCACCTAAACACCTAAACACAAGGGCTGCCCTGTCCACCTAAACGCAACGGCTGCCCTGTCCACCAAAACACCTATACGTAAGGGCTGCCCTGTCCACCTAAACACCTAAACGTAAGGGCTGCCCTGTCCACCTAAACACCTAAACGTAAACCTAAACACCTAGACACCTAAACACAAGGGCTGCTCTGTCCACCTAAACACCTAGACACAAGGGCTGCCCTGTCCACCTAAACACTTAAACACAAGGGCTGCCCTGTCCACCTAAACACCTAGACACAAGGGCTGCCCTGTCCAGCTTCCTCTGCCCTGTTCACTTCTTTCCCGACACCACAAGCAGCGCTGCAGTCCTTCAAGGAAGTGGCAAAGCGGCTTACAAAGTCTGTGGCCAGGGCTGTACATGAACACCTTCCGTGAACACCAAAACGTTTTGATACCCCCTCACCCCCCTCCCAACACACACATACACACACACATATGTTAATTTAAATCCACATGTGATGATATCCCCCCCCCCAATCACCGCATGTTATTGAGTGAACTGCACATAAACACTGGTTCTGCCATCCACACAGGCCAGCAGTGACGGGCACTACAGGCAGCATTCAGAGCACGGATTTGCACACCTGCAGAAACTCTTGGTACTGGCTGGTGTCGTCCTGCACATCCTTTAGGATTTTCACCGCAACCTCCTGCCCACAATAGCTGCCCCGGTACAGATTGCTGAACGCCCCTGAGGCTACCTTGGCGTCTATTTGAAGCTGCGTGATGTCAATCTCCCAGTCGTCCACAACTGGTGAGGACGGCCGCCCCTGTTAAGGCAGCAAAAGCAGAAATGAGGAATGTGCGCGTATGTATGTATGTGTGAGCGTGTGTGTGTGTGTGAGCGTGTGTGTGTGTGTGTGTGTGTGTGAGAGAGTGTGTGTGTGCGTGCCTGTGTGGCATTAACCACGCCACTACGTCAGGCGTGTTGGAGCGAAACGATGGGGCAAGCACGGGGGGCTCCTCAATTTCATTTACTCGGATACAGTGACACACACACACTACGCAAAAAACAAGCAAGGTTGGCCCTAGCTGGACCAAGGCTCTTTTACGGATGCCTCAGCCTTGTATTACTGTGCAGATGACAGGTTCCTCAAGATGCATGGACATCTGAACTGGGGATGATCTGCATGCTTAAAGGGCTTGCCTTGAAATATTCCCAGTTTGCACAGCTCTGCGGTTCCACACAAAAAACCTTCTGGAGACAACTCCGCACACTTACACCTCACTTGTACGCAAAGCTCCACACAAAAAAACCTTCTGTTGTTAACCCCACACACTTGCACCCCACTCAAACGCAAAGCTCAACACAAAATGCCTTCCGGTGTTCGCCCCACTCGCATACACCCTCCGAAAGGTACCCCAGACCTCGAGGGGTGCGGAAGACTGAACACAATTGCTCGAGACAGGCACGTCAGTCCTAGGCTCAGTGAAGGATGCTGATGCGTGCTCAACATGCATCTATTGACGAAAGGTGCGGCCCCTTTAATAGGCTGCGGTCTAAGACAGGATGAATCAAGTGAGAAGTGTGAAGGCCTCCACATGTAATCCTTTTTTTTATGTTGGAGTCCCTTGATTTTGGAGTGCCTGTCCAGCCAATGTGTAAAGCACACGAAGCCAAAAACAAACCAAACACTGAAGGAGTTTCAGCGGAACAAAGGGAGCACTTTTGTCTCTCAGTCAAGCCGCACACAGGCGCTGCATCCAAGAGACAAGCATAGCAACATTAAAGCCATCCAGAGCTTGCCCTGAGACACTCAGCCCAAGATACAAGCATTGTGACTTGCAGTCATTCACATATGGAGCCATGGCCAAACGTAATCATTGATCACAACAAGCAGTTTGACCTAAAGGAATGCAGTGTCGCGCAGGGATGCATGTCATCCCCAAAAGAAATCGTCCAGGATCATCACACACAAATGACGGATGAAGTATTAAGCCACATACGCTATCCACTTGATGAGAACACAATTTGCTGGACTATCCGCATGAACATCTTGTCAGCCTTCGCACACAGCACCACCAGCTAGTCTTCCCACCTCAGTATGAGGATAGCCCAACTCGTTTGAGGACCTCTTTGAACCAGCCAGATATGTATGGTGTGGCCTCTTTTGTGGCTGAGTGCCTAGCCCTTTTCCCTTGATTTTTCTAGCGCCTTTTTGGTTTGGTTACGGGCCTTTTCCAAGCTTCCGCTCAGATGACCCCCAAAGACATATGTAGCCTTACCTTATCCACTTGCCTAAAAGCTACCAGTAATTTGAAAATATCCCTCACAGCCCACCCAAAGATCACTCCATACCACTTGAGGGCCCTTTCTGCCAGGACAAGCCCACACCTGGAAGGCAGCCATAGGGTCCTGCTGCGGGTCCGGGGGTACGTGAAGGTGTTGCTGTTGTTGGTGTTGCTGCTGCGGCTGCTGCTGCGATTGATGCGATTGCTGTTGTAAAGCTTGAGGGGGTGGCATGCGTGCTAACCTCTGGCCCAGCAAGTCCTCGATGACGACACCGGGCTGCAAGTGTGTGGAGGTCGGTGGTGTGAGTAAACGAGGAGGATCTGATGTGCATGGAGCTAAACAGCCAAAACAGTTTGTGCTCGAGCAGATCCTGTGTAGTAGGGATTAGCAGCCTGCTGCGTGATGACCTGTATCGCCTTCTCGCTCACTGCTTAGGCACTCCTTCCTTGCAGAAATTTTCTCTCTTACCTCGAGCTGTAAAACGTCCACCACAAACACGTCCATGGAAAATCTGTCCGTGGTGTTGAATGCATGCGCCTCTCGGATGTTGAGGCCCAGGTCACTCTGTGTCGACATTAAGAGTTGGAAAACATGTATGGGCAGCACTTACATGTCGGCACCCTGAAGCTTGGAATGTATGTGTGTACATATTATGTGTGTGTTTGTGTGTTTGTGCGTGTGTGCGTGTGTGTGTGCATGTGTGTGTATGTGCGTGTGTATAGGTGTGTGTACGTGTAGGCACATCCATCACGTTGCCCATCTTGTGCATTACGCAAGTCACTCCTTTGGGTGACGCCAAACCTGTTATAGTGCATCACCAAAAGTGACACACACACGCACCAGTACTTCACTGAGCCTGCTCAACAACTTGGGCTGGTCCACACTGGCAACAGTGATCTCATAGAACATGCGGGCCTCCGTCGTGCTGCCCTGCTCATAACTATCCTCCATTACACTGTCTCCACCCCCCCCACTGGCATCTTTTTCGTATGCAGCCTCCAGTGTCAAGGCCTGCACATGCACAGAGCAGCATGTGTGTATTGTGTGTGTTGGGCGCCTGTGCTTGCTCTGTGTGTGTGTGTGTGTGTGTGTGTGTGTGAGAGAGAGGGTGTGCGCACGACTCTGCGCTGGATTATGAATTCTCAGTCTCCAACAGCAGCTCACAGAGAGAGCATAGCTTGTAAAAGCAGGAAGGAGCTTGTCAGCGCATGGAGTCCACCTCACCTGGAGGTTTGGGGAAGACCCGAACGCCGGCTTGGGTAGGAGTCCTCGCCTTGCAGCTTGACTTGGCCTGGAACCCTGCATGCAGGCCGGTGGGGAAGGGGGTGAAGCTGGGGGCATCAATGGCATATATAAGTAGAAGACTAGGGCTCAGGATTCTCTGCGCAGAGAATCTTTGCTGGCCCCGCACTCATTCACAAACGACGAACCAGGCATTTACCTGTGGCGATATAGGCATGTAGCTCTGACTGTCCCCCGGGACCCCACTCCCGCTGCGTGGCGCATGGTGTGCCCGGTCCACAAGTATCTCGACTGGCCGCACCGAGTAGCTGACGCTGGTTTGGTCGTGCCGCGCCTCATTGAGCAGCTTCTGGTGGGACAGCACGTCCAGGCTATCCAGGTTCACGTCCAGTGCGTAGCGCGTGGGCAGGGTCTCGAAGTGGCGGACCATGGCTTCCTGGAAGCCGGGCTCGTGCACGTCGTTGAACTCCCCCCGCTCCGCCAGCTTTGCACAGTACAGGAGCGCAATGTCCCTCTTGTTGGTCCTCCTGCGCAGGAGACTGGAGCTTACGTGCTGCTGCTGCGTTGCGTTCTGGTTATTGGCCATTTGAGCTGGGGGAGGGGCCTGCATTCGTGACGAGCACTGATGGGGGCTGGTGGAAAGAAGAATGGAACCAGCGTGGGTTTGGTGCGGGCTGGTGCTGTGAATAATCATCGAGTCACGCGCCTCGAATATATTCGAGGTTTGTATGCGTGCATGAAAAGCTTTTTCTATTGATATTAACGATTGGCTCCATGTATTGAAAGACGTTTTCATCCTTTTGACTTTTCGTGACTTCCAAGCACAGTGGGCAGGCATCTTCCAGCAAACACATGTAGTTAATTGGAAAATTCTGAGGGGCAGGTACACACAGGATCAATCCTGGCCGTTGGCCTGCATTGCATGTGTTTTGAGGCCTGCACGTGCGGAATCTAACACACAAGTACCCTTCTGAAATCAGAAGACTTCACCAGAATTTCTTGGACCATGGCCAGAGGGACCGTCTGCTCCACTCTGCTCTTCTTCACCCTCTGGGCAAATACCAGCGGTGCAGCTGACAGCACAGCCCATTCCATTGCCATCATCGTCACCGGGCTTGCGTCCAGAATGTTGCAGCCTGCTATTGATTCCTTTGGAGAAAAGGTTGTTTCAGCCCAGGCAGGCTACGGGCACCGGGTTGACATCTTTTCGGTGCTACAGGTGTGCAAGGCACGGGACTGTGTTTTATATATGTGCTAGAAGAATGAACCTTTTTAGAAAACCACACACACACACCCACACACACCCACACACACACACACACACACGCGCGCACACGCACACACACACACACACACACACACACACACACACACACACACACACACACACACACACACACATATCCACCCCAATTAAGCAGTGTGCGCCATCTTACACATCCTAAACCATTCCTCCCACAATTTGCAGTCAGGGTACAGCAATAAGCACGGAGACAACATATGGACTAACGGGCTTTCGGGGCAAGTTTTGCAGAGAAAGTTTGTGGCGTCAGGCCTGCGCCACGGGGCAAGCCACGTACATTTTGCAATCATGGACCAACCGACAGTGAAAAGTTACGTGCTCATGTATAGGAACAGCTCTAAGCTGATGAAAAGTAGTAAGCGTGGAGAACTGAACATGTATGACCCAAAGAAGATTCGAAATCTGCACCAGTTTCACAACCTGAAAGAGAACATGGATGCTGTCCATGCGTACGAGCAGAACACCCTCAAAAGCGAGCACAGTTTGTACGTAAGGACGAGGAGTGACAATTTCTTCTTCACCCACCATCCTGACTATTTTAAGTTTGCGATCCAGCAGCCGTTTGTCATCATCCCCAAGGTGAGCATGTGGCGTGCCTTTTGAATGCATGGAGGGCTCATTACTTCCTTTATAATAACAGCGTAGGTCATTGCCTTCCAGGTTGAGGACTAGACAGGCGCTTACTGCTGTTTGCTTCATTCAGGTTTCACCTTCCGTTTTGCAGCATACACAACCCCTTACCTTTCCCTTTTTCACAGTGCCGCATGATGCCGATCAATGACAAGGTGAGGAGTGCTGTCTGCAGTGCTTTTTTATCATTTTTATCATTTTTATCATTTTCCGGCCTCAAAGCTTGATCGGTTGAATGGAGACACAGGAGAACTCTGGCCTCATGCACTAAGAAATTAGACGCTATAAAAGCACGTAAACACAAGGCATCTGATGACAGCATATTTTCCTCACGTTGTTACACAGTACATGTTGATGTCACGGACCGTGGCCCTTTCCTTGTTCAACGCCATCAACAAGTCATTGGATGTGATTGAAACTGGTGCGTTTTCTGTTTGCGGTGTTCCGAGGCACTTCACATTGATATCCTGGTTTGCTATTGTTTACAGTAAATACTGTTGCACCATACGAAGCTCTGAGAAATGGAATTCATTTGCTAAAATTCTACACACCGTTCTGTCGGTGAATCATCGCGTACCGCAATGTTTTTTACCCCCTCGCGGGATTATTTAGATCACCTCTCAAAGTTCATATTGGCCACTTCCTTCTCAAGGCGTGTTAATTTTGCCGTTGGTTTTTTAGTTTTTTACATGTAGCGATCTTCCCTACTTAATAGAGAAAGGGGCTAAAGTCCCTCGTATAGGCTTGCTTTGCAAATATTAAATAAGTGTTTCCCCCTCGCAATGCTCACATTGGGGCTATATAATTGGGTTTTTCAAACCTTGCATCTGTTGCACGGCAATGTGGTAATTATTGCATACTTTGTCACAATTAGGGGAACAGGTTCAGTTACACTAGCATATTGTGTATGAATATTTAACATGTCGTGCAATCATACACAAACCAAGTGCAGTGCTTTATATGTGGAAAAGTAAAACATCGTTGCATGAAACTGATAGGGGGGCTAAGCGAGCAGCTATCATTAGCCGAGCTTGCTCACCATACCAAAGGCTTGGAGAATGAGCACGTTGTCTCCTTAATAGGTTTTGGATCCTCTTATGAGCATTTGCACTATAAGTCGGCAAGTTCAGTTTGCTGCATGAAGGCAATTACGTGCAGAAACTAAAAATACATTGTACGTTTTTTCTTCAAGCCATGGAAATCAATGTACAAGTTTAACACCCTTTAAAATATATTCATTGCATGAAGCACAGAAAAAGGCAAGCAAAGATGTACCTATCAATCATCAATCATTGACACCTAATTGCTGAATTTGCCAAAACGAATACGGGAAAGTTGCATGTCATTGCGCTTTTCAATGCTGTAAGGGAAAGTTAGGTCACATCGCTATATATGCCTCTGGGGGGCATTGCGCTATTTTGATGCTGTAATGCGTACAATCTTCGGGTGCAGGATACGTCGTGCTGAGCGTGTTGCGCTTTGATGCGTGTCAATGCGCTTAAATATACTGTGCTGATACTGGGAGCGTTTTTCCCCCCAGCATTATAAAGAACAAAAACAGGTTAAAGATCTCGCAAAATGTTGACTGTGAAGGGAGTTTTGACTGGAACTTGCGTGCCTCAAGTTCAAGTTCCTGCCAAATGCACCCTTTTGATTTGCAACCCACTTTTTGCTATTTCAGATCTGGCTGCTAGAAAGAAGTGCAAACCTCATGGATGGGAGGTTTTAATTGGGAGCAATTGGGAGTAATTGAGAGAATTAAATAGCAATTGATAGTAATTGAGTGTAATTAAGAGCAGTTGAGAGTAATTGAGAGCGGATCATTAACAATACCCAAATTTTGGCTTGCAAAAGATTGCAAAGCCCTGAAGCCTAAACTCTTAACCCTAAACCCTAACAATCCAGCCTAGACAGCAAGCATGCCATGCAGCCAAGGCTCTGTTTTCCTTGCTTATTGCAGTGTACCAGCGACAGAGCTTCAACCCTGAGATGCTTTGGGCCTTCATGTTTAGAAAGCACCGGGTGCGCGTGCTCACCCTTCCACCCCCGATTCTGTCCATGTCCAACGTGGCCATTAGGCCAAAGAATAATGTTAGTCAGCTTTGCTTCCGCAGCTATCAGGGCTGCTTAGTGGGGTCTGACCTCCAGAACGCAACTGATAATCAATGCTGAGTGGTGTGCTACTTTTGTATGAAAACACTGTCAAAAAGCCTCGCGTTGATAACGTTTATGGGCTTCATAATCGCGTTTATGAACCAGAAGCGTGAACGCGAAAACTTTGAGGCATTCCAAACGGTTCTGTAAGGCCTTTGTTTTGGCGGGGATGGCTTGTTTTAAGCGTGTTCAAATAGATTTTACGGGTTAGTTGAGAGGGAGCGGGGAAAAAGAGCACACCCAGACACAAAATCAGGAGAAGGTAGGAGCCAGCCAGGATAAGAGCAAACTAAGCCATAGAATTGACTAGGTGTGAGTGTGGCCAGTGCAGGGGTATGGCATGCTAGGTTTGCGGGGTCATTGATGGAGCGTTTGAATGACTTCTGGGCATCAATGAGTCCCTTTGAATTCACCATTTTCAACTCCATCTTTTCTCTATCAAGAATATGGATGTGTATTCCTAGATCATATATTGGTATGTTAGCAAGGAGGGAGGGATGTTCATTGAGCCATTTGTTATCCTTTGTAAATCCCTCATTGCATTTTTCTGGCAATGGCTGTGGATAAGAGGATATCATCAAACCTGCCCTGTGTGTGGTGGTCGTTACCTGTGTGCTGTATACGGTGCAGATTGCGTGTCTAAGGCCTTGGAAGCACCAAAGGATTGCGTTGTAGCCTAGGGACGCAAGCGACACGCACACGCTCACACGCAAGCGCACGCGCATGAGTATGTGGACGCATGCATGCACATGCACACACTCATGTGCACGTGCACACACACACACACACACACACACACACACACACACACACACGTGCGCACACGCACACGGAGGATGTCGTTTCCAGCCCAAAGGATACTAAGGCGGTGAAGGGTCAATGGGAGGCCAATTGGCTGTTGAAGCAGAGTGCAGGGTGAGAGTGGGAGGCTGGAAAAAAGGGGGGATGGAGGGAAAGGGGAGTCCCTGGCCTTAATCACTGGTGCGCCAAAATAGGCTCCAACACTACTCCCCCTAAAGAAACGGACACCTTTAAAGCACGAAACCTAGGCCTAGCAAAAATCGCCTCACGGAAAACCCTTGGAGAATTAAGTAGGAGGATCCTGGGCACAGAGCAGCGGTTTACGACCTACTCTCCTCAGAGCTGCAAAGAAGAAAATTCCAGCTATTTACAGACAGAAGGGCGAGTAAACCAGTCAAGGGGAGGTGGGGGAAGGCAGCAAGAAGACGGCGTACAACAAAGAGCGTGGCTAACCATCTGCAAGCAAGGATACGGACAAGTGTGAGGCCCATGTGCTTTTAGAGCAGCCATGACAAACAGTGAGGAAGGAAGTGTGGTGTGCTGTGTGCCTAGCTGCCCTGATCATTGCAGTATCACAGCGTGTTTCAAAGTAAGGCAGAGTGGTTTGACAGGAGCTGATATGAATCTTGAGCCTCAGCATGTTTGTCACGGTGTCTGTCCGAAGCACATATTGAGGTGGAATCCTGACAAAGCACTTCATTACGCTGAACATCTTGGGAACAATATTGAAGGCCACAATTCTTTTATGAAGGCTATTGAGAGAAAGGACGTAGAGGCAGCTAAAATTTTTTTACGGGCTATGGTTATTTCAGCTGCTTGCACTTCTGGTATGGGGAAGTTTTCGCCTTGCGATTTTTATCGGAAGAATCAAAGGGTGGCAGCTGGAGCCAGAAAGGCTCCTTGGTTTGATGATGTATGCAGGAGAAAGATAAGGGATTTTTTACGCCCTTTGAGGGGCGGTAGAGAGGATTTACAGGATACAAAGAAAGAGAAGAAAGAGTACAGAAAGCATGCGCGGAGGGTTGCACGCAAATTCTCAAAACAATAATAGACTGCTATTATTGCAAGCAAAAGGGATCCAGCTATTTACGACATACTGAAACAAAGAAAGACCTGTCCATCCCCTGTGCCTACAGATGCTTGGAATACCTACCTCCTTTCACATTTCAATGCTAAACCACCTCCTAAACCTCCTGATGCACTGAACAGGAATTAAA
>Ga0307947_1003236_pt1 | contig 13149 bp, 13 predicted proteins | sample OrgLakmetagen232_FD_201840 | JGI IMG/M metagenome (GOLD analysis project Ga0307947, IMG submission 201840) | Saline water microbial communities from Organic Lake, Antarctica - #232 | ecosystem: Environmental > Aquatic > Non-marine Saline and Alkaline > Saline | place: Antarctica: Organic Lake...
TTTCCTTTTCCCAGTCTTATAGGTTTTTTTCCTTCATTCTGTCAGGCCCTTGCTGAGGACCGTGTAACAACCCCCACCAAAAAAAAAAAAAAAAAAAAGACTCGACCCTGCCTTTAAACCATATTGGTTGTTGCGCTGAGTCTTATACTTTGCAGTGACGGTGAATTGCTACGACAATGTCAATTACTCTTTGTAAAAGATTAAAATTCCTTGCTTGAGAAAATAGTTACAATGGGGGTCGACCTGGATTCATTTGATGCGGTGTCCACCATCCACTACTTAGTCTAAAACAAGTTTTGTGCTATACAGCACCTCTTCACACATTTTGCTCGTACGCCAACCGAGCGAGGTGTCAGTACATCCTCATGCCACCAACCCCTCCTCAATAGTCAAACCGCCTTTATATGCATGCTCTTGTTCTGCTTTGCTCAGCCACACATTTTTTGAAATTGCTTAGATGTACATTTGCTGCCGGCAGACATTAGCCTTGCTCTGCTTTGCTGGTGACTTCCAATGAAGAGTCTTCAGACTGGCTGCGAGCTCTTTCTTAACTGTCATCGGCTTATTCAGGTCTAGCTCTGCTTGTAATTTGAAATTCTGCTTAAGCAAGGCAACTGTTTAGCAGGTATACGTTGAGCAAACAGGCAGCCTGTATTCAAGCCATGCTTTAATCAGTCTTGGCCCAAATTTCTACATACTTAACGTAACTAGGGTACATGCATTTGAGCAAAAATAATAAACTAAACATTGTTCTTGACCAAGTTTTTTGGCAGTTTGCGGGTCAAAAGAATGTGCTGACATCACAGACCATTGTCCGAGGGTTAAGTTTCAGGTTTTAAAAACAGCGGCAGGGGCAGAAAAAACATTCCAAATAGAGAACCAGGCAAGTGCTGTGACACCTCACTCATCCTCACTTTCCACTTTCCACCATACAATAGTAAACCAGCTGAAAAGTTAGACGACATCACACCCTGCACCCAGCAAGGAACTCAGCGCTCTCTGTCAACCATACGACAAACGGAACCACTCGCTTGCAGAGGTACGGCTACTCTAAGGCGCACAATACCCCCCTTCTTGCTCTTCTTTATTACGACAAACATGGCCTGCCATCGTACATCTCGCTTCAATAAGGCGCTTTATAATGCTGACAGATGCACTTCAACCCTCTCAGCTTTCACAACTTGCCAAAATCCCAGACGTGTCTCCCACTCACACATTCTCTCCCTCTCCCTCTCCCTGTCCCTGTCCCTCCCCCTCTCCCTCCCCCTCTCCCTCCCCCTTTCCCTCTCTCCCACTCTCACACACACACACACACACACATGTGCGTGGTCAATGCCACCATGATACCATTGCAACTGCAGGTGCAGTGGACAGCACGTGCTTGGCGTGATGAAGGAGGCCATCCTCAACATGAACTTACAGAAAGAAGTGCAACGGATCGCAATCACGGCTTTCAGAATCACTTAACTCCGTCGCACAGCCTTAAATTTAGGCACTAGATGCCATTCAAACTGCAGAGCGCAACTTTGAATGTCATGCCATTTTGCATGGTCAGACCATTGAACTTTGCTGCAGCAAATAACAGGATGCACCGTAAAGGTCAACGAGAGAGTAGACCTATCTTTAGATCACCTGCACACACACGCGCACACGCACACACACACGTACACACACAATTACGATGTAAGAGCCAACCACTCCCGGACACAACTCACGACGAACAAATAAACAGAGCATGCACGCTCGCAAAGTTGTGGAATCGCAAGCAATTCACATAATACACAAATTACGATACACAGCAAATCCCACCTCCAGCCACCAGTCAACACACACTCACTTACACACACAAGCACGCACGCTTGCACGCACACACACATACACACACACATCACACACCTCTCTCTGTGCAATTAAATGAAGGGCAGTGCCAACACCCACAAACCCAAATCTGCAGCCTCTACAGCGCAGCAACACTCCCTGTGTCATCTACTTGGGCAGGCTGGCCCTGCCCGAAACCACACTTTGCATCACACAGCCCTACAGCGGCCATCAGGGCCCGGGCCTTTAGCCGCATCTCCTCGTACTCCTGAACGCAAAGAATTGAATCAGGCAGGAGATGCAAAGCGTCAGACAACGGACAAACAGGAGATGCAAAGCGTCTCAGGGTGCTGATCGTTCCCTTCAGGCAGGACCCAGGCCTTCAATCGTGCCTCCTTGTACCAATCAGCATTGATAACGAACAGACAACAAGTACAAAGTGTCAAGCGTCAGATAGCTGGTCGTTTTTGGTCAAGACCTTCAGCAGCAATCAGAGCTTGGAATCTCACCTGCACCTCCTGGACTGCCTAAACACGCAATGAGAACTCGGGTGTGCCTTATGACTTGAGACTTGAGACACAAATGATAATTTCAAAGCACCGTACCGCCGATATGTCACCGGATAGTTCTGAGGTACCGCACCGACCATATGTCACCGGATAATTTCAAAGCACCGTACCGCCGGTATGTCACCGGATAGTTCTGAGGTACCGCACCGACCATATGTCACCGGATAATTTCAAAGCACCGTACCACCGACATGTCACCGGATAGTTCTGAGGTACCGCACCGACCATATGTCACCGGATAGTTTCAAAGCACCGTACCACCGATATGTCAACAGGTAGTTCTGAGGTACCGCACCGACCATATGTCACCAGATAGTTCTGAGGTACCGTACCGCCGATATGTCAACAGGTAGTTCTGAGGTACCGTACCGCCGATATGTCACCGGATAGTTCTGAGGTACCGCACCGACGCACCGACCATATGTCACCGGATAGTTCTGAGGTACCGCACCGACCATATGTCACCAGATAGTTCCAAAGCACCGTACTGCCGATATGTCAACAGGTAGTTCTGAGGTACCGCACCGACCATACGTCACCGGATAGTTCCAAAGCACCGTACCGCTGATATGTCAACGGATAGTTTCAAAGCACTGCTATTACATCACCGTATTTATAATACACGATAATGCTGTTTTTGCCTTTGTTCATGCACATGACGTGCTTGCTGAAAAAGGAAAGGGGCCAAAATACCTCACACAGGCTCGCGTAGGCTTGCATCGTATTTAATAGATAAGTGTTGCACCCCTCGCATTGGGGCTTCGTCTGTGGAGCTCCGGCAGTACGGTACGTCCTAAGACATGTTTGAGGTTAATTTCTCCTTGTGCGTCTGAAGAAATTTGCGACAATGCAATAGTTTGCATCTTGAGACACACAAAAGCAGTAAATGCCCGCCTAGAGGTACACATGATGATTCCAAGGTTCATCTTAAGACCCACACGTGAGGACTGAAAAGGAAGATATAAAGCATGATAGAGCATACCAGAGGTTAGCATCCAAACAGGATCAATGCAGAATGCAGCCATCTCCCGGCGTGACTAGCAACACACACACACACACACACACACACAACACACAGCAGAAAGCGCGGAAGTGTGGTCTATTTCTTATTTAGGAGCCAAGGATTCAGACGTGTCAAAAAACACACATGTAAATACATATAAATACACAGACCTCCTCAATGCCAGACTGCACCACAATAGCTCCGCCGTCACCTACGCCCAACACACACGTACACACGTACACACGTACACACACGCACCTCCTCAACGCCAGACTGCACCACAATGGCACCGCCAGCACCAATGCTCAGCACCGCCCCCTCTTGGTAATCACAGAAACCACTGTGTGTTAAAGCGTCTGCACATATTGCGTCCTGCTGGCCCCCCTGCTCCATCAAACAGTGACTAAGACGCCCCACCCCCTCCCCCTCCTGCTCCTCCTCCTCTCTCTCTTCTCTACGCTGCTCCTTTGAGCCATCCTGCTGCTGCTGTTCCTGGTGGGCTTGTAACTGCTGCTGCTGTTCCTTCGAGCCATCCTGCTGGTGAGCTTGTAACTGCTGCTGCTGTTCCTTCGAGCCATCCTGCTGGTGAGCTTGTAACTGCTGCTGCTGTTCCTTCGAGCCATCCTGCTGGTGAGCTAACTGCTGCTGCTGCTGCTGCGTATCTTGCTGCGCCTCCGATTGCTGCTGCTGCTGCTGCTGCTGCTCTTCTTGGGAGTGCTGCTGTCTGTCTGGATACACCACAGCGGTGCGGATGACAATGTTGAGGTCAAACGTGTCGTTCAGAGAGATGTAGCCGATGCTTCCGGAGTACACTCCACGTGGCCCTCCCTCTAAGCCATCAATGATCTCCATGGTGCGCACTTTTGGAGCACCTTCAAACAAAGTGTGCGTGTGTTTATGTGTAGGTGTGCGTATGCGTGTATTTGTGTGTGTGTGTGTGTGTGTGTGTGTGCGTGCGCAAGTTTGCTCGTACGAGCCTTATGGTGACCTCCATGGTGCGCAGCTTCAGGGCACCTTCAAACAAAGGGCACATGTGTGTATCGTTAGGTATGTGTGCAATTGTGTGTGCAAGTTTGTCTGTACAAGTGCATCAGTGATCTCCGTGGTGCGTACTTTAAAACCACATTAAACAGAGTGTGCGTGTGTTTGTGTAGGTGTGCGTATGTAGTTGTGTATGGGTGCGTACATTTTGCGAGTGTAATAGACGGCTCCCCCAAAACACTTAACACCCATGCAGGCAGACCGCGGCACCGTGTGGCTAGCTACAAGATCACACACTTAAAATGCATGCACAATGCCCACACGTGCACGCATAGGGTTAGCCAGGACCATAAATATACAATGTATATACGGCATTTTTGGTAGGGGGGTTACCAAATAAAAGGTCATGTACGGCGTATATTCGGTTCTGGCCAACCCTACACATGCACAATGCACTCACACATTGCCCACACGCACAATGCCCACAGGCACAATGCACTCACACACCTTTAACTAGCCGGCGTCCTTTCCCTACAAATCCTTTCCTCCTTACCTGCCACAGAGACCCCTGGGAACGCCGCACGTATTCTCTATATATACACATATACATACATGTATTTATGTCCACTGCATCGGCTTTGCACACCCCAAACAAGCGGCCAAACAATCTTACTGGGAACGCTGTACGTATGAAGTCCACTGCATCGACTTTGCACACCCTACACCCCAAACAAGCGGCCAAACAATCTTAACCAGCACACTACTCTCCCTAACAACTACCTGTCATGGATCCCCCAGGGAATGCCATACGTATACAGTCCACTGCATCAGCTTTGCACACCCCAAACAAGCGGCCAAACAATCTTAACCAGCACACTACTCTCCCTATCTATTACCTGTCATCGAGCCCCCAGGGAACGCCGCACGTATACAGTCCACTGCACTGGCTTGTGGGCGGCGTATGCCACGCACAGTGGACACCATCTGGTGCACCGTTGCGTAGCTCTCAATGTCCATGAGGTTGGGCACGTGCACGCTGCCCACCTGTGCGCTCACGGTTGTCAAGCAGTGCAGTCAAGCGTGTGTATGTGTGTGTGCATGTGTGTGTGCATGTATGTGTGTATATATGTGTGTGTGTGTATGTGTGTGCGTGTACGAGTGCGGAGCTGCTCTGCTTGCAACCAATTAACGGGTCAATAGTAGCTGGCACGTGCACACAGACCGACTGCGTGCATGCAGTTGTTTGTCTGTGGTGCGTGTGCGCTCATGTGTGTGTTTTTTGCTTTGTGAACCTCACAGTCTTCATCGTAAACCCATGCAGTTGTTTGTCTGTGGTGCGTGTGCGCTCATGTGTGTGTTTTGTGCTTTGTGCACCTATGCAGTCTTCATTTTAAACCCAACCCTAAGTGATCGTGTAAGGAAGTTACTTAAACATGCAGCCCGAGGTAAATCAAAGTAACTAAACCTACGGCTTAGATGGTTTTTGCACTGTGAGCTAACAACACGTACACACATGCACATGCGTAAACACATGAGCGGGCACCTATATTCTCAATTTCACACATGTGCACACACACACACACACACCACACACACAACACACGTGCTCACGCAAACACACACCCCACGCTGCAACGCGTACACACACACTCACTTCGCACACACGGCCCAGATCATTGCGAATGAGGTCCACGATCATAAGGTTCTCTGCACGGTCCTTCTCGCTGCTTGCCAAGGCAGCTGCTGCTGCTGCATCTGCGGCTGGATCATCCTGTGAGCAGAAAGCATAATATGTGCACAATCATACGCTTCTCTGCACGGTCCTTCTCACTGCTTGCCAAGGCCGCTGCTGCTGCTGCACCTGCGGCTGGATCATCCTGCAAGTGATCATCCTGCAAGTGATCATCCTGCAATTGATCATCAGTGATCATCCTGCAAGTGATCATCCTGCAAGTGACCATCAGTGATCATCCTGCAAGTGATCATCAGTGATCATCAGTGGCCATCCTGCAAGAGATCATCAGTGATCATCCTGCAAGTGATCATCCTGCAAGTGATCATCCTGCAAGTGATCATCCTGCAATTGATCATCAGTGATCATCCTGCAAGTGATCATCCTGCAAGTGACCATCAGTGATCATCCTGCAAGTGATCATCAGTGACCATCAGTGATCATCCTGCAAGCGATCATCAGTGATCATCCTGCATGTGATCATCAGTGATCATCCTGCAAGCGATCATCAGTGATCATCCTGCAAGTGATCATCAATGATCATCAATGATCATCAGTGATCATCAGTGATCGCCCTGCAAGTGATCATCAGTGATCATCCTGCAAGTGATCATCCTGCAAGTGACAAGGCACGCGCAGTGATTGTGCAACATGTGTGCATGGATGATTGTATGGATGCATGTCCGCTGTAAATTGTGAATGGTTTTGTGAGCAAGAGAGCAGGAAACGTGGTGGGGAGGTATATGCATATCTGCAGCTTGTTTGGGTGCTGCAATCAAAGGGGAATTTGCTGCACATACGCACGCAAACACGCTTACAAATACATACATACGCATGCACATCCGCGGTACCCTGCAATCAATTGTAGGTGCACACGTATGCAAAACGTTTCTCAGCAGGCAGCACACATCACACACCTTGACACGCGGTGCCGTGCCTTTAATGGGCCGTGCTTCTAAAACTCTCCACACCCGCATGCGCGGACACACTGACACACACACGTACACCATCTCTCAGGATATAGCACACACCACACACCTTGACACGCGGTGCCGTTCCTTTGATGGGCCGTGCTTCTAAAACTCTCCACACCCGCATGCGCGGACACACTGACACACACACGCACACCATCTCTCAGCAAACAGCACACACCACACACCTTGACACGCGGTGCCGTGCCTTTGATGGGCCGTGCTTCTAAAACTCTCCACACCCGCATGCGCGGACACACTGACACACACACACACATACACACGTACACCATCACTCAGCAAACAGCACACACCACACACCTTGACGCGCGGCGCCGTGCCTTTAATGGGCCGTGCTTCCAGCACTCCTTTACGCCCACATGCACACACATATACACATACACACACGCAACCCATCTCTTAGCAAACAGCACACTCCACACACCTTGACGCGCGGTGCCGTGCCTTTGATGGGCCGTGCTTCTAGCACCCCTCCACGCCCACCGCGCAAGAACCTCTCTGGGGAGGAGCAGCAGATGGTGGGACCTGCACACAGGTACAGAAATGACGCAAAGTGCGGTTGCGGTTGATGAAGCGCATCTGCAATTACAGAGGTCCAGTTGCAGTTCAAAAGGCCCGTGATGACAGGACAAGGCGCACGCTTTGACGGGCTGACAAGGCACTGCGCATGCATTTTATGAGTACCTAGTCTACACTACAGACCATACACTTTACAAGGCAGGCAGTGTTGAAAGAGTTTTGCTGAGGCGTAGCAAGCTTTGGATATCAAGGCACAACATGTATTAGGAAAGGGTGCACATACGGTTTAAGAGAATGGTAGGCAGAAATGGCGCACTCTCATTGCTTTGACCCTCTATCACTCTCACATCCACACACTCACACACACCCACACTCACACACCCACACCCACACCCACACCCACACCCACACCCACACCCACACTTACACTCACACCCACACCCACACCCACACCCACACCCACACCCAACTCACACCCACACCCACACTCACACCCACACCCACACCCAAACCCACACCCATACTTACACTTACACTTACACCCACACCCACACCCACACAAAACCCACACCCACCTGATGCCCCACAACGCAGCTAAGCTCCGTAAGGTGCAGGGTTGAGTGTGCTCAGCTCTAAGACATTTCCAACAAAGCACCCACCTACACCTATACCCACACCCACCCTCCACACACACACACACACACACACACACACACACACACACCACACACACACACACACACCTGATACTCCACAGTGCAGCCAAGCTCCATAGGGTGCAGGGTTGAGTGTGCGCAGCGTGCGGTACAGCATGCTGGGGTCAGGAACCCCCTTACGCTGAAGTGCTGTAGTGAGGCACACTTCGTAGCTCTCCCCCTCATACAGCGCCCTGTGTGTGTATGTGTGTGTATGTGTGTGTGTGTGCGTGGTAGCTCTCCCCCTCATACAGCGCCCTGTGTGTATGTTTGTGTGTGTGTATGTGTGTGTGTGTGTGCGTGGTAGCTCTCCCCCTCATACAGCGCCCTGCGTGTGTATGTGTGTGTGTGTGTGTGTGTGCGTGGTAATGTATACCTGCGTCACAGGTCTCTGATAGGTGTCATACTTTTTATATGACGTGGTGGCAGACCAACTCCTGTGTGTGTGCATGTGTGTATGTGTGTATGTGTATGTGTGCGCGCGTGCGTGTGAGTGTGTGTGCGTGTGTGCGTACCTGCGTGTGTGTATGTGTGTATGTGTGTGTGCACGTGTGTCTATGGGTTTGCGTTTGCGTGTGTGTGTTTATGTGTGCGTTGAGTGAGCGCTTGCATGCGTTTGTATTTGTTTGTGTGTGTGTGTTACAAGACACACTACTTGACATACCAGGCTTGCCAAACCAGGTGCATACCACACTCCTCAGCCTGCCATCAGACATTACCTCTTTTTCCACAGCCTTTTCCCTTTTGTACACACCCGTGCTCACCTTTTGCACGCGCGCACGTTGTCCATGTACCCCTCACGATTGTGCCGTAACCGGAACGGAGCAGGGCCTGTGAGGATGTGTTCATGTGTGTATGCATGTGTGTGTGTGTGTGTAAACGATGTGTGTGTATCTGAGAATTTAGGACCTGTGACGATGTGTTCACACACAAACACACACTGCTCATGTTCACACACAAACACACACTGCTCATGTTCACACACAAACACAAACACACACTGCTCATGAGAGAGTTGCACAGCGTCAGATCATGCCCACCTGTCAAGCTTTGCAATTGTGTTTGTGCAACGACACTGCTGCTGTTGGCATGCGTGTGCGGTTGTGCGAGTGCAGAATGTGGCGGCTGCATGCTGCGGTTGCCGCTGCCAGCGCTGCTGCGAGTCACAATAGACCTAGGAGGGCGGTTGTCAGTTGTGGTGCGTGTGTGCGGCAGGGGGGGGTTGGGCACGAGGGGACAGCTGCTTATGCTTTTCATGACCCTGAGCTGATCTATGGTGTGTGCGATCCAAGTCAGAGCCTGTGCCTTGCCTTTGCTAACACCGCTGCTGCTGCTGCTGCTGCTGCTGTTGTTGTTATTGCTGGTGGTGGTGTTGCTGTCGGGTGGTAGAAGGCCACTGCTTCCACACACAGCATGTGGCTGCTGCGGATGAAGTTGCTGGCCGCTCTGCTGTTCAAGGTCAAGCTGCCGTCCCTCCCCGCAATGCCGTGGCTTTTGCTGCTCCCCCTCACGCTGGTCAAGCTGTTGACCCACAAGCTGCTGCTGCTGCTGCTGCTGCTGCTGCTTGAAAAGCTGCTCGGAAAGCTGCTGCCCTTCTTGCTCCTGCTCCTGCTGCTGCTGCTGCTGCTGCTTGAAAGGCTGCTCGGAAAGCTGCTGCCCTTCTTGCTGCTGCTGCTGCTGCTGCTTCTGTGGCTCTCCTTTGCGCTGGTCAAGCTGCTGACCCTCTTGCTGCTGCTGCTGCGTCAGTGGCTCTAGCTGCTCCTTGCATGCCTCATACACAGCTAGCACGTACACGTCACCCTGATGCTGATCCACAGCCACCATGCGGTCCGCAAAAAACATGGAAGCATCTGCACACGTGATTGACAATACACACACAGGTGTTAGCAGCAGCTGCATGCATGGCATGCACGGCATCTGCTCACATGATAGACAAATGTACACACAGGTAATAGCAGCAGTTATACGTACGCTGCAAACATGCCACCTTGGTGCTGATAGACAGCCACTGTTTGTTTTAGTATGACATCGCCACCTGGTGACAGTAAAGCATTTTCAAGTTTAAGGTTGGGGGGTGAGAGCTAATCCCTAAACCGCTGCGCCCCATTTTCACCTGGCAGTGAGGACGGAGTGCGCTTGGGCACCTTAGCACTTTGTCTATACAAACACACGCAGCGATCGCCACCCAATAATAACGAAGCCGTGATTGCCACACCCCAAAATTTCACCTGGCAGTGAGGACGAGTGCGCTTGGGCACCTTACCGCTGTGTCTTTACAAACGCATCATGATCATGCAGAGATCGCCACCCAATGATAATAATAAAGCCGTGATCGCCACACACACCCGTTCTCACCTGGCAGTAAGGACAAGTGCGCTTGGGCTCCTCCACTCTCTATCTTTACGAAAGTCAGTCTTAATATTTACAAGAGTAACTTTTGTGCAGAGATCACCACACCACAGATTGTATCTTGGCAGCAAGGACAAGTGCGCTTGGGCTCCTCCACTCTAAATCTCGAAGTTGCTCTTAATCTTTACAAAAGTAATGAGCAGAGATCACCACACCCCATATTCTCACCTGGCAGTGAGGACGAGTGCGCTTGGGCACCTTCGCACTCCGCTTTGAGCTCAAAGCCCAAGTAACCCACGAGACCACACCTGGGCAAATACAAACAGTCTACACGTTAGGCCTAATGACATTGCACACATGACATTGCACACATCACACTCAGCTGCTTAGCCAAGGCCTGGGTCAGCCACAAAACCACTCCTGTGCAGAGATTGCTGCATTCAATAATCTTTGTCGTGATCAGGCCTCCTGGTGCTGCTCGTGCCGCACACAATCAATTACTTCCCTAGGCAAAGACTGGAGAAAAGCCGTGGGCCACGCAAATCTGTAAAGGGAAAAAAACTACACAGGCAGTAAAAATCTATCCCCATATTAATTTAGAAAAAGGAGCCACTTTGGTACCGGGAGCCGTAAAAGCCCTCCACCGAAAATCTGTACAGATGTTCCGATTCTAAATTTTCATTAGATTCCATCATATTTTCACATCACTTGCATCTATTCACAAGTGCCTTGTCTACTCACGCCCTTGCTAAAACACCCGCAAAGTTCACCCTCAATAAAATCTGCGAGGCCACACACATGCACGCAACGCACACTGACATGAAGGGATACATTCTACCATAGAAACAATATACCACACCGCAAACATATTGTTTTCAGGGGATGCAGCCAACTCATCCCCCCCGAAATAAGTAAATATTTGAGGGGGTGCGGATTTCTGTGGATTGTGTTTTAATCATAACTTTTGAGTTTTGACGGGTCCTGAGCGGGAAAGAGCCCCTGAGAGCCCCTGTGGAATGCATTTCTGAGCCTCTTGGTGCGGTTCTGAGGGCAATTTGGCAAGGGCATGACCCCCATTGGTTCTTTCTTTATCTTTTCTGTGGTGGAGGGTTGTACAGTACTCGGTACCAAAGTGGCTTATCTTCCGGAATGTTAGGAGTGGTTTTCACTGCCTGCATACTATTCCTTCTTTCATGAGTAGTTTTGGCCAGGACCTTACCATGCCAGTTTCTGTGTGTGTGTGTGTGTGTGTGTGTGTGTGTGTGTGTGTGTGTATGTATGTGTGTGTGTGCCATACTATCCTACATATGTATCCATCACAGGCATACCGTACACCACACAGCACCAAACAGCCTAGCAGTCGCACGTTTTGACTGATGGGTTTATCTGTCAACTCTGTACAGTCTGTATCCACCACAGATATACCGTACACCACACAGCACCAAACAGCCTAGCAGTCGCACGTTTTGACTCATGGCTTTATCTGTCAACTCTGTACAGTCTGTATCCACCACAGATATACCGTACACCACACAGCACACAAGGGCTTCTACGAGGAGCCATGCCTGGCTGACACAAAACACAATGGTTCTTGCCTTTCCACTATTATTGCTATTGCTCTATGAACCGTGAAATCAATTGCCCCACTTTCAGTCTTTGACAGGGAATGCAAACATAAGATGCTGCAGCTGAAGTCAAACGCGTGTGCATGTGTGTGCGTGCATGTGTGTGATTCTGCTTGGGGCTCAGTTTTTGCACGACAGGGGCAAATTACAATTGCTTGCGTGATGAAAGCAGCCAAGAAGAGCAGAGTGATCCAATCTCTGTACAGACACACACACATGTACATGGGTACATGCAGACACACCCACACCCACACATGCACACACACACACACTCACAAACCCACCAAAAGTCAAATGGCAACTGCTCTGCAGCTTCCTGGCAGATGCCCAGCCGATGTGTGTCCAGGAAATGTGCCAGGTATTCAAAAAAGGAGGAGGTGTGGTGCGTTTTTTGGCCTGCTGCGTTCTCCTCTACCACCGTGCCTGGATGTATGTGTGTGTATGTATGTGTGTGAGTATGTGTGTGTATGTTTGCGGATGTGTGTGTGAATGTATATGTCACACTTGTTGAGTGCCTGGATGTATGTGTGTGTGTGTGATTGCGGATGTGTGTGTGAATGTATATGTCACACTTGTTGAGTGCCTGGATGTACGTGTGTGTGCGTGATTGCGGATGTGTGTATGAATGTATGTCACACTTGTCGAGTGCCTGGATGTATGTGTGTGTGTGTGCGATTGTGGATGTGTGTGTGAATGTATATGTCACACTTGTTGAGTGCCTGGATGTATGTGTGTGTGTGTGATTGCGGATGTGTGTGTGAATGTCTGTCACACTTGTTGAGTGCCTGGATGTATGTGTGTGTGTGCGATTGTGGATGTGTGTGTGAATGTATATGTCACACTCGTTGAGTGCCTGGATGTATGTG
>Ga0307947_1003238_pt1 | contig 13148 bp, 15 predicted proteins | sample OrgLakmetagen232_FD_201840 | JGI IMG/M metagenome (GOLD analysis project Ga0307947, IMG submission 201840) | Saline water microbial communities from Organic Lake, Antarctica - #232 | ecosystem: Environmental > Aquatic > Non-marine Saline and Alkaline > Saline | place: Antarctica: Organic Lake...
CCCTGCTCACCCACACCCGTGTAGGTGGGATCGTGTTTTTTTGGAAAGGCTTGCGCTGCACACTATTTTGGCTAGAGCACCCTGCGTAGCATTTAAGCATTGTAAGGCTACACCCCCAAAACCTTAAAAAAAAAACCGACCTGCACCTGCACCTTCACCCACCTCGCCTTCCAGGGGCTCCAGGGGGGACTCCAGGGTCCAACCCATCATCCATCATCTCACCCCGCATTAAGGCTGTGCACGACCAAAACAAAAACAACATCTTGTCAGTGTGCCGATGTGTTGGCAATCGTTAGCAACCAGGAGGATGCAAAAAGCAAAAGACACATCCCCACACATTACGCAATGCGGTTGTGCTCAAATCAAAAGAGCAGTGGGTGGTGAGCAGTAAGCAGTGCGCAGTGCACATTGAGCAGTGAGCATTGAGCAGTGGGCAATGAGCAGTGGGCAGTGCGCAGTGCACATTGAGCAGTGGGCATTGAGCAGTGGGCAGTGGGCAATGAGCAGTGCGCAGAGTCAGTAGGAAGGGTTAGCCACGCAACAAGGTCTTGTTCAAACCAAAAGAGCAAACAATATTAGAAAGTAGGGCGCGCTTTGCATTGAGAGTGTATGTATATCAAAAGAAGGAAGAGCTAAGGGAGTGGCAGTGAGCAGGATTGACCTCACGACACACGTTATTGATGTGATTATTATTCAGATACTCAAAAGGCACATGCACTGTAAAGGCGGCGAGCGTTTATGAGAATGTACACATACAATGAACGCACACACACGCACACGCACACACCATACACCATACACCACACACACATACATTTGGCCAACTGTAGCCGTGCACGCACTGATCAGAAGTAGACAGAGCATGCCTGATATATTCATAAACGACGCACACGCGCAAACAAGTTGGCCAATCTCCCCCGGTGATACGCATCACTTGGTGTATGAACATGATTTTCTTTTTGTATGAACATAAACCCCCTTGTGTATGACCATGAACTTCCTTGTGTGTGAACATGAAATTCCTTGTATCTTGTATATAACATGAACTCCCTTGTGTATGAACATGAACTTCCTTGTGTATGAACATGAAGTTCCTTGTGTATGAACATATACTTCCTAGTGTATAACATGAACTCCCTTGTGTATGAACATGAAATTCCTTGTGTATGAACATGAACTTCCTTGTGTATAACATGAACTTCCCCTTGTGTATGAACATGAACTTCCTTGCATCAAAAACCATACGGGGGGGGGGGGGGGGCGTGGCATGTGGCGTGCTGTAGATAAAGGCAAAATATTGCCTAGGCTAGTCCTAATTAGCTCACTTGGGACTTTGGACACATTCATGCATACCCGCGCTTTTACCAACACCCACACCCACACCCACACCCACACCAGTGTCCACACTCAAATTCACACGTGTCCACACACACACACACACACTCACTCGCTCACACACACCTTGTTGCAGCATGGCTATGGAGGGCGGCTGGCTGATACTGATGGTAGCCCCAGCGGCAGGAGGGCGAGCAAGAAGGCGATGTGGGGCGGGTGCACTAGGAGCACCTGTGCGTGTGTGTATGTGAGTATGTATATGTGTGTATGTATGCATGGTTGTGTGTATGTGAGTATGTATATGTGTGCATGTATGCATGTTTGTATGTATGTGTGTGAGTGTGTATATGTGTGTATGTGTATATATTTGTGTGCCTGATGAGCTTGTGCTCAACCAGGGTCTTAAACAACCAAGGCTTGCAAATGAGCAGGCTGTGAAGCTAAGCACTTAAATCATTGGCCTTTAAAAAAAACACCTCCCTGACCTCAGGCTTATAAACTTATTATTAATGCCGTTCTACACTGCACTAGCGCACCAACTTTAACAGAGAATGCTGTTTTGGTGCACGGTATCAAAATAGAAACGCGATTGTGTGCACGCACCTACAGACCCAGTCGTGTGCTCACTTTTCGTACCCAGCAACAAAAGCAAGTAAATCTTGTGACAGCTGCACGTCCTTGTAGAGAGCCACACTACACATGCCAAATCATGCATAACACGTAGTTCACATCACACAACACGTAGGCCTAGATCACAGGCACACACACCAGCCCTAGCACAATTCAGACTCGTGCATTGAGATAGGAGTGTGCACCCACCAGCACCTCCGCTGGCAGCTGTAGCTGCACCAGGACCGCCCATTGGCCCCCCCCCCCCAAAGAGGGCACCCAGTTGAGGGGCATTGGTGGAATCCAGAGTCACCTACATAATGTGTGTGTGTGTTAGTGTGGGTGTGTTTGTGTGTGTGTGTGTGTGTGTGTGTGTGTGTGTGTGTGTGTGTGTGCGCGTGCCGTAACGGCCATGCTAGTCCCATGCTCTGATGCGTGAGCGTGGTTGTTAGCACACAGAGTGCGTTCCCTTGTATACAGATCACAGGCACACCTGGCGGCCATGCTGAACGCATGTCATGATGCGGAAGTGGGAGCCAGGTCGGTACCGTGCAAACACACAAACACACAACAAGCAAAACAGCAGGCCTGTCAACATATGCACGCTCAGGCACACCTGGCAGCCACGTTGAACGCGTGTCACGATGCGGAGGCGGGAGCAAGGTCGGTAATGCACAAAAACACAACAAGCAAAACAAGCAAAACAGGTACCTTTCAACACATGCACGCTCAGGCACACCCGGCAGTCACGTTGAACGCGTGTGATGATGCGGAAGCGGGAGCAAGGTCGGTACCATGCAAACACACCAACACACAACAAGCAAAACAGCAGGCCTGTCAAAACACATGCACACACACAGGCACACCTGGCGGCCGTGCTGGTCGCGTGCAATGATGCGGAAGCGGGAGCCTGAAGGGCGGGAGCGCGCGTTTGGTGCACCACTGGCACCGCCTGCAGCACTGCCCAGCAAGCTGGCAATGCCTGCCTCGCCCAGTAAGCGTGTCAGGGTAGCATTGAGGGTCTGCAAAGTCCGTATGAGTGTGGGTTTGTGTGAATTTGTTTGTGTGTGTGTGTGTGTGTGTGTGTGTGTGTGTGTGTGTGTGTGTGTCGAGGTGTGTGTGTCACATGTGGCACAGATGCTCTGTTTGCATGATTGCTCAGTCAGAGGTTATAGCTTTCACATGGCGGAGAGCTTCATGATGACGTAGCGCACAAATCCTAGTCATCAGGCAGCTCATCCAAGCGAAAGCTAACACCTTTGACTAAGCGACCATGGAAACAGAGCCTCTGACTAAGCCACATTGCAAACAGGCTGCTCTGCCACCACACCGACACAGCAACTATACGTGAATCGCACGCGTGCCACATCAGCGGGCAGCTTGTAGTTGCTGTGTTAGTTGTTGTGGCTGTGATGCGGCACAGGTCCAATTAAAGTAGTTGCTGTGTTGAGTGTGGTGCCTGTGCTGCCTGGCGATGTGGTGCAGGTGCGATCCATGTTGTTGTGTTGAGTGTGGTGGCTGTGCTGCCTGGCATTGTGGCACAGGTGCGATTCAGGTATGCGCTGTGTTCAGTGTGGTGCCTGTGCTGCCTGGCAATGTGGCTAGCAATGTGGCTGTGCTGCCTGGCATTGTGGCGCAGGTGCGATTCAGGTATGCACCGTGTCGGGTGCTGTGGCGTGTCAGCCCAGCCACAACACCTGACACAGCAAGTGAGTCAATTGCACTTGCGCGATCATTGAGCAGCACGCAGATACTGCGTCAGGTGTTGTCGCTGCGCTGCGCAGCCTGATGGTGTAGCACAGGGATATTGCGAGCCTCAACACCCGCCAATGTGGCAAGCAAGTGCGTGAAGCGCACCTGTGCAATGTCACTCGGCAGCAAAGCCAAAGTGTCTGGCACAGCAATCACGGGAACCGCACCTGTGCAACGTCAGCTGCAAGCAAAGCGAAAACACCTGGCACAGCAATCACGGGAACCGCACCTGTGCAACGTCAGCTGGAAGCAAAGCCAAAACACCTGGCACAGCAATCACGGGAACTGCACCTGAACAACGTCAGCTGGAAGCAAAGCCAAAATACCTGGCACAGCAATGACGGGAACCGCACCTGTGCAACGTCAGCTGCAAGCAAAGCGAAAATACCTGGCACAGCAATCACGGGGACCGCACCTGTGCAATGTCACTCGGCAGCAAAGCCAAAATACCTGGCACAGCAATCACGGGAACCGCACCTGTGCAACGTCAGCTGCAAGCAAAGCGAAAATACCTGGCACAGCAATCACGGGGACCGCACCTGTGCAATGTCACTCGGCAGCAAAGCCAAAATACCTGGCACAGCAATGACGGGAACCGCACCTAAACAACGTCAGCTGGAAGCAAAGCGAAAATACCTGGCACAGCAATCACGGGGACCGCACCTGTGCAATGTCACTCGGCAGCAAAGCCAAAATACCTGGCACAGCAATGACGGGAACCGCACCTAAACAACGTCAGCTGGAAGCAAAGCCAAAATACCTGGCACAGCAATCACGGGGACCGCACCTGTGCAATGTCACTCGGCAGCAAAGCCAAAACACCTGGCACAGCAATCACGGGAACCGCACCTGAACAACGTCAGCTGCAAGCAAAGCGAAAACACCTGGCACAGCAATCACGGGGACCGCACCTGTGCCACATCATCAGGCAGCTCCGCCATCACTCCAAACCCGCCGCCTGTGTCGCCATCGACGCCTCCTGCAACGGCCACGGAAGAATCCCTGCTGCCCATGCGGTCAATGGGGAAGCCAGGGCGGCGGCTGAGCATGGGAGGAGGGCCTGCGCGTGTGTGTGTGTGTTTGTGTGTGTATGTGTGTGTGTGTGTGTTGCAGTCAGTTTCTATTGAAGCTTTTGAAATGTACAGGATCAAGCCTCTTTTGTCACAAGCGCTAAAACAACTAGTTGCCTGTGCTTACAACTTCAGATCACTCACAGACAACATACACACACACGCACACACACACACGCACACACACACACACACATGAAGGACGATAAGCAGCATGCAAACACAACAGCCACACGCAAAACTCACGTGGATCGTCAAAGCCGTCCTCCTCAGGATCCTCCATGTCTGCAGCAACCACCTCGTCCTCAATCTCCTCGTCACCTGCGCGCAAAAGAGATTTATGACATTACACCGTGACACACCATGGTCTGCAAGCATGGACTCAAAACCTCCCCTGTCAGCAGCAACCACCGTGGGTTCCTCACACCCTACTGTGATGCACGATTGATCAAGAAGGTGGGGGTGGAGGTACCTGAGGGCTTGATTGAATCAGAGAGGACTCCAACAGTTTTTTTTTTAGCTATGACGACTGGACATGTCATCCCCCATCAGAGGCGGTCAACTGAGGCCCCAAATGGGGGTGTTTTTAAAATGTGAATTGCACGTGGGCCCCGGACCGGGCTGTTTCTATGCTTGGCATCCAGAGGTCTAGCTGAAAAACCGGAACTTGAAACCAGCCCGGTCCGGGGCACACGACTAATTGCCCGTGGTGTGAACCCTACTATTCACTGCCAATCCGCTAGCTCTCACCACCTACTGCACCAATCTGAAACATTTTTTATAAATAGTGTTCTTTTGATAAATAAATATCATTGCAACAAAAATGGATTGAAATGACCCAGTAGTTGGTCAGATACTTTGTTTTGGCCCATTATTCTTAAAGAAAATCAGCAGAAGGGGTGCCAAAAAAGTGGAAAATCAACCTTCACCAAATGTACTTTTCAAACCCCAGGATGATCTGGTATCATTAAGTATATTCTCCTGTCTTGTGTTGGGATGAAAAGAGGCTCTGGCTGGGGCGTGGTGGTCTGTAATGTGGAAACTCAGTGCCAAAATTTAAACTGTATGTCTCTCTCCAAAATTTAAACTGTATGTCCAGACCACTGGGGTGGTCCATTTGGCCCCAAACTTCATGAACCATCTAGTTATATCATTCAAACATGATTTGCATCAAAAGTCACATTTCAGGACATTTGCTCAGTCGACCCCCTCTGGTACATCATGCTTATAGTCCCAAAGTAAGAGGCTTTTTTGTAGCGATGACGACTGAGCATGTTCTCTGCAAGGGTACGTCATGCTTATAGCTGGACGTGGAGAGTGACCTTCTGCTAAAATCACCATGCCACAACCCAGTTTATGCTATGATGCAACACCCTAGCCTCTGATGCAATTACCGAAACCAGAAACATGCGAGGACTCCTCAATGGTGGCTGCCTTTTGTCTATGTCCCCTACGGCTCTAGCATGCCACCACTCTCAACACATTCACATACGCACACACACACACACGCTCGTGCAAACAAGCAAGACAAACAAACACACATACTACACACACACACCATAGGGGTCCCCTCTGAGCTGCCGCTCCACCTCGTCCATATCATCCTCGTCTTCTTCTTCCTCTTCCTCCTCCTCCTCTCCCTCACCCTCACCCTGCTCGTCGTCGTCTTCCACCTCTCTTTCCATCCCTTCCTCCTCGTCCTCCTGCAAACACACACACATGCTTTCACACATTTATGGCAAGATGTCCAACAGTAATGACTCATTCGATAATCTAGCACCAAGCTCCTTTGCTTATCTCTCTGACACCCTTAAGGACTGTGCACTTGCGCACACGTTCATGAGCACACAGCCTGCCCAGTTTATGTTCGCATTCTTTGTGTGAATGGTAATTTTAGCTGTTGCACAGGTTTTGTATGTATTATGGGATTGCTTGGGCGTACGTCCTGTCCTTTTTGTTTTGCAAGAGACACACGAGCGGGAGCGCACACGTGTGAGCATTTTGGGGCGTGTTGTTTTGTAGAATCGCACACACAAACAAACGCACACCTACGACAGACTCTTCGTGATCATTCTGATGTAGCAACGCACATCTACAAGAGGAGGAGGCACGTTATGAGCAAGAATATGCACAGCGTTAGGACAGCGTGGTGTGATGGGTTGAACCACTGTTACATAGGGTCGGCCAGAACCGTTTATATTCACCGTATATTTACACCGTATATATGCACTGTATATGACCGATTAATCGGTGATGTTTCTGCCAAAAATGTACCGTGTATATACACCGTATATATATATGATTCTGGCCAACCCTACTGTTACACCAGAGTATCAGGCATTGTAATAAACTGCGAGCATGCGTTCTGCCACACACATACTCACATACACACAAATACTCACACACACCTCATCGTCATCATCAATGCCGTGCTCCAAGCCCTCCACATTGACAACGACACCATGCGGGTCATGGTGGTGGTGGTGGAGGTGGTGGTGGTGCCCCCCAGGCTCATCCTCTTCCCCATCATCCATGCTGTCCATGTCATCGCTCATACCAGCCACCTGAGGGATGTATGTGTGTGTATATGTGTGTGCGTGTGTGTATATGTGTGTGTGTGTGTGTTTCTGTGTGTGTGTATGTATGTTTCTGTGTGTGTGTATGTTTCTGTGTGTGTGTGTATGTTTCTGTGTGTGTGTGTATGTTTCTGTGTGTGTGTGTGTGTGTGTGTGTGTGTTTGAGCATGCGTCTGTGTGTCTCTGTATTATATGACAAGTTGGGCAGACTGTGTAAGGACAGCATATGCTTCTGGTTAACTCTCTATTAAGTTTTTTTGTCAATGTAGATTTTTTTCTCAATGTAGACTCACACCCTAGCCAAGGTCACACTCCCAAACACTGACATACACACACCTCATCCTCGTCAGGCTCAATGTCCCCGTGGGCTTCTCCTTGACCCAGCGAGCCATCCTCCTCCCCCTCGCCTGAAAAAATGTGACATGTCGTTTTAAGCTCCATAATTCAGAACGTGGTATGTTTAAACATGTCATGTAAGCTTCCAAAAAGGTGGTTTGATAGAGCAGGAGGAAGGAGGGTCGACAATAATTTAAGCCTGTTTATCCTGGACTGCAAGGTCGACATATTTTATCTTGTTTGACCGATTATTTCCAAAAGCTTTCACACAGGGTGAGTAGCTTCAGCGGGCAAACAGCAGCTTAAAATGAGCCACAACTCGATCCGCTTCATAGCTACAAATGTGGGTGCTAACCAGGTAGGACACCAACATCCAGTACACCTCTCTCTCTCTCTCTCTCTCTCTCTCTCTCTCTCTCTCACACACACACACACAGGCACATACATAGGCACACACAAGCACTCTATATACACACACTTCTACACAGAGGTAGACGGACACGCAGCTCACCGTGGTCATCTGGGTTGTCAGAGCTGCTCATGCTGTCTTGGCCTGCAGGCACACAGGGCAGAGCAGAGAGGGGGCCGTTCAGCTTGTTCTGTGCTGCGAGAACAACCTTAAGATCACAAGGCCGTGTAAGGCAATGCCCGCTTTCATCTCCCCCCCATGGCGTTCAGGCACACAGCGCAGAGAGAAAGTGGAAGTGCGTTGTGGAAGCAGCAATGTTCAGTTTTTCTGTGCTGTGGGAACAACCTTCAAACCGCAAGCCCGTCTACACCTATGCGTAGGCGCACACATTCATTTCCTCCCACCCTGCCCCGCCCTGGCTTGCAGGCATGGAGGGCTGATGGTGTTGCTGTGGGCTGAACTTATGAAAGTGTGTTTCATAAGCTGAGGGGTAAACAGTCTTTACAGTTGCATTTGCATTCCAAATCCGTCTAATAAGACTCGCAGGCCGTTGTCGAAATGATGCAAACTGCATGCCTCATGTTAAAGGCACTATATGTCACTGTTGCTGGCGCTGCAGTGACCCATGCACGTCATCTTCCCTGTTGCTGTGCTAGCTCAATTCCTAAACAAGCTCTCTCTTTCCATATTGCTGTCACTGACACTGCCGCAGCCCGCCCCCTACTGCTAACGCTGCAATACCACAGATCGTAACAAGCACTCACTTTCCATGTCGCTGTCGCTGGCGCTGCCATGGCCCATGCCAGGCAAGCCCATGGGAACTCCAAAGGGGTCGTGGTGGTGGCCCAGGGGGTGGCCTTCCTCCCCCTCATCGTCCTCACCGTCCTGTGCGTTCAGGACAATGCGTGCGTGCGTGTGTGTGTGTGTGTGTGTGTGTGTGTGTGTGTGTGTGTGTGTGTGTGCGTGTGTGTGTAAGTGTGTGTGTACTGCGTCAGTGTATACGAGCATAACGTCCTTAGTGGTGGCCCTCCTTGTCTGGCATGCTACTACAATCTATTGATGCCTTTCAATCAAACCTCAATTCATGCCTTTTAAGCAAACCTTTATTCATGCCTTTCAAGCAAAAACCGCTCCTCGCAACCTCGCAACTCAACTGCAAACGTCACTGCAGCTTAATACAACCTTGCCAATAAAATGCAATTTGAATGCAAATGTCACTGCAGCTTAAATACAATCTTGCGATTCAGATGCAATTTAAATGCAAACGTCATTGCAGCTTTACAACCTTGCGAATTTAATGCTACTCGAATGCAAACGCCACAGATTAAGCAAAATGCAAACGACACAGATTAAACACAGCACACACCTCTTCGCCAGACTCCCCATCCAGCATGCTGCTGTCCTCTTCCATCCCCTCCATGTCCTCAGTATCTGTGCCCAGCATTTCAGCCATGCGGTCCCGGCGTTGGCGCTGTACGTATGATTAGGTGTTGGTGTATATCTATTTGCGTGTGTATTGCGTATTGTGTATGTGCGCTTTATGGTTAAGCTACGCATGTGCATTTCAGCCATGTGGTCACGGCGGTAGCGCTGTATGTGTGCATGATCAGGTATGTGTGTATGTGTATCTATTTGCGTGCATTGTGTGTGTGTAAGTGTGTGTGTGTTTGTATGTGTGTGTGTGTTTGTGTGTATGCGCTTATTGGTTGAGCTACGCCCATGCAAGGCGCACTGACAGCCATCCTGCAACCAGACTCGACTGCACACCCACGCCCACATCATGCGCCTGCGCGTGCACACACACTCACACATGCACGCACACACACATACACCCACACCCACACCCACTCCCACACACACGCACACATGTACACACGTGCACACACATACCTGCCGCCCCTGCCCTCCACGCATCAAGTCAGCGGCCTGCATGGCTGCAGGACCTGCCTCTGTCTGCACCCCACCCATGGGTGTATCTTCCACATGTACGTGCTCTCCCGCAGGCCTACTGCTGGTGCTAGGGCCTGCAGCTGCTGCTCCTGTGTGTGTATGCGTGCGTGCGTGTGTTTGTGTGTGTGTGTGCGTGTGTGTATGTGAGTGTGTGTGTGTGCGTGTGTTTGTTACTCAAAGAGCGTCAACGTGCACCCCGTCTCCTTTTACTTGCTGGATCCTAACAAGTGCACAAACGCGGCTTTACCATTTGCGACCTATAAGCGTACATAATTAAACGACTGCCGCATAAGCGCACTGCTGCATAATAGCGAATGGTCAAACAGATTGTGATGTTTTGACTGATCCCTGATCTCTACGCAATGTTTTGTACGTTCACTATGGATTTGGCCAACCCTACTCACCATTGCACTGAGCCGGTACACAGCCTTTGTACTGAGCCCGTACACACAGCGAGCGTTCTGACACAACCTTCTTCACAACCTTCTGATACAACCTTCTTCACAACCTTCTGATACAACCTTCTTCTCAACCTTCTTCATAATTTTCTGATACAACCTTCTTCACAACCTTTTTTACAACCTTCTTCACAACCTTATTCACAACCTTCTTCACAACCTTCTGACACAACCTTCTTCACAACCTTCTGACACAACCTTTCCAACATCTCACCTTTGCACTGAGCCCGCACACAACCTTTGCACTGAGCACGTACACACAGCGAGCGTTCTGACACCACACAGGGTGCCCACCTCAAACGCACACGCTCCACTTTATGCGACTTGCCTGCAGTAGAGGGTGTAGCTGCTGCTCCAGCTGCAGCCGACGATGAAGGCAGAGGTCCAGGAGTGCGTGCAGCGCCCGCACCACTCGGACCTGCGCCCGCACCACTCAGATCTACACCACCAGGGGTACCCCCCCTACCAGGGGTGGCTCCTGCAGCAGCAGCACCGCCTGCAGCAGCTGCTGCCGCTCCTGCTCTGCTGCTGCTGCCGCTGCCAGATGCCGCGCCCCCTCTGCCGCCCCCTCCGCCCCTACTGCTGGGGCGCTGCTGCTGCTGCTGCTGTTGTTGTTGTTGGGTAGGGGTAGGCAGGGGGGCAAAGGGGGGAGTGGTCTGCACGGCACCACTACTGCTGCTCGGTGGAAGGCCTGGTGCTGCTGCTCCTGCTCCTGCTCCTGCTGTCGAACCTGGGGTTTGTTGTTGTTGTGGTGGTGGTGGTGGTGGTGGTGGTGCTGCTGTTGCGTCTCCAGGGGGATTGGGCTGGGCCCCTTGCTGTCCTCCCTGCTGACCTTGCTGCTGTTGCTGTTGCTGTTGCTGTTGCTGCTGCTGCTGCTGCTTAGTGGCAAGGGCGCCCAGGTTGCGTGTGAGGACGTCTAACGGTTTGAGGATGCCGGAGAGGGATTTTGCAGCACGAGGGTGTTCAGGGTTGACTAAGCGGAGGGCGGAGGCGAGGGCCTGTGTGTGTGTGTGTATGCATGTGTGTGTGTGCGTGTGTGTGTGTGTGCGTGTGTGTGTGTGTGTGTGTGTGTGTGTGTGCGCGCGCGCGTGTGTGTGCGTGTGTGTGTCTTGTGTGTGTGCGTGTGTGTGTGTGACTTTGTGTGCGCGTGTCATGTTCAAATTTGGTGGCTGATCGCCATCAACACTCCATCCAGCACTCAAACACGCACACAGGGCCCAGCTGCAAGTCCCAAGTGCATTGAACCAACTTTTTGACACAGAAAATCAGAACGCTTTCTCCCCAAGAAACACCCACACAGACACATACACAGGCGTACATACGCATACACAGGCACACACACACACACACACCCACATACCTTAACCACCCCCAGTTTCTGCGTGCCTTGATCCAAAGCATTAAAACTGAAGAGCACAGCAACCACCTCCAGGTAAAACACAGACAAATACACGACAATCGCACACACACACAGACACACAGACACACACACCTTGACCACCCCCAGCTCCCGCATGCAGCGAACCATTTCTGCAGACAGTGCCCCAGGGGTCTGGGGCCCTCCTCTGCGCGGGTCTGTAGGGGGGCTGCCACGCTGGCCTGCAGCACTAGCGAGTAAGGAGCTCACCAGGCTCACAAACGCTCGCACCTGCGCGTGTGTGCATGTGTACCAATATAAGGAATGTGTGTGTGTGTGTGTGCGCCAAACATCTTTTACCTATGCGTGTGTGTGTGTGTGAGTGTGCGTATGCGGGAGGCTGACACCAAAACCTGCCATCATGACCCTATTTTCATAATGGTCGCAAAGCTTCAGAAGACACAATCATGAACATGGTTGGGAATTTGCTGAAGGAGCCTTCCCCCTCCACACTGACGCGCACACACACACATACATACGCACAGACACATTTATTAACGCACCTTAGCTGGTGCAGGTCGGCCGGGCACTGCTGCAAATGCTGCCCCTGCCGCTGGCGACACACCAAACACAGGGGCTAATGCAACCTACATATGTACTTGTGTGAGTGTGAGTGTGTGTGTATGTGCGCGAGTGAGAATGCCTGCACATGTTCAAAAAGCAGGGAGGCAGCTGAGCATGCTGAGCCCCTCTCGTTTAACACTGTCGCAACGAAAGGCAATGGCACCTGGATCTCAGACGCGCTGGGCGGCGGCAGCTCATCAACAGCACCCTCTGGGTTTGGCGCAGAGGGAGGTGAGGGCCCTCCTGCCACATTGGTAGCCATCGTATTCGTGGCTGTGGTGGTCTGTGTGGGGGTCTGGGTGGCAGAAGAAGTGGGGAGTGGGGTGGGGGTGGACTTGGAAGTGGCAGCTGCGAGTGTGGTCGCCACTTCACTGATGATGCGGCGGCGGCCCTCAACGGAGCGCACACATATGGCCTGCAGAGCGTGTGTGCATATGTGCGTGTGTGTACGTGTGTGTTTATGTGAGTGTGGTCGCTACTTCACTGATGATGCGGCGGCGGCCCTCAACGGAGCGCACACATATGGCCTGCAGAGCGTGTGTGCGTGTGTGCGTGTGTGTACGTGTGTGTTTATGTGAGTGTGGTCGCCACTTCACTGATGATGCGGCGGCGGCCCTCAACGGAGCGCACACATATGGCCTGCAGAGCGTGTGTGCGTATGTGCGTGTGTGT
>Ga0307947_1003241_pt1 | contig 13135 bp, 12 predicted proteins | sample OrgLakmetagen232_FD_201840 | JGI IMG/M metagenome (GOLD analysis project Ga0307947, IMG submission 201840) | Saline water microbial communities from Organic Lake, Antarctica - #232 | ecosystem: Environmental > Aquatic > Non-marine Saline and Alkaline > Saline | place: Antarctica: Organic Lake...
CCCCCCCCAAAACACACACACAATTTGGCTCTGGCTGCTACCTGTTCCACCTGCCTTGGCTTCATTCTTTCTCTCCCAGCAGCAGCCAGCAAGCGCCAAAACATCACCTGCTTTGGCCTCATTTGTTCCATCCCATCAGCAGCCAGCACTGCCAGCAAGCGCCAAAAAACACCTGCGTTGGCTTCGTTCTTCCCCTCCCAGCAGCAGGCTGGCACTGCCAGCAAGCGCCAAAAAAGAACACCCAGCCTAACCCTAGTACTTGGAGTGACGTTTTACACGGGTTACAACCTCTGCTTGTGAGGCCATACTGACCTACCCAACGGTTTTACAACCTGTGCTTGTGAGGCCATACTAACCTACCCAACAATTTAACAACCTGTGCTCGTGAGGCCATACTGACCTACCCAACGGTTTTACAACCTCTGCCCTTAAGGCCATACTGACCTACCTTGAGGCCATACGCCTGCTCTTGAGGCCATACTGTCCTCAGCCAGATTAACCCTTCGCTTTTGAAGCAGCTTTGACGTTTTACACAGCTTTACAACCTCTGCCCTTGAGGCCATACTGACCTACCTTGAGGCCATACACCTGCTCTTGAGGCCACACTGTACTCAGCCAGATTATCCCTTCGCTTTTGAAGCAGCTTTGACGTTTTACACGGTTTTACGACCTGCTCTTGAGGCCATACTGACCTCAGCCAGGTTACCCCTTCGCTTTTGAAGCAGCTGTCGCAGGTACCAGCAGAGGCTGTTCAAGCTCCTTAGGCTATTTTAATACTCACAAACTCCTTTTGCACACACACACACGCACACACACACACCTTGACCAGATCATCTCTTCGCTTTTGTAGCGGCTTCTCGAGATCCCTGCCTTGCTCGTAGCCCAGCTGGTTCTTGATCTTGGTCTCCTACAAAACGCATGATTGCTCATATGTGTGCATGTATGTGTGAACACAGTGTACATGTGTGTGTGTGCGTGTGCGTGTGTGTGTGTGTGTGTGTGTGCGTGTATGTATGTGTGTGCGTGTATGTATGTGTGTGTATGTTTGTGTGTGCGTGTATGTATATGTGTGTGTGTGCAGTACAACTGCATGATTTTATCAGGAAGCTGATGGAGATACACGATAAAAAATCGTTGTACATATTTACTACCACTCTTAAACTAAAGCAAGGAGTGCTTACATCGCATGCGGTATCACTACAATTTGCTGCGGTGTACCTTGTTTTTTCATATCAAACATGCTTGGGCAGCAACCTAACTTCTCTACTCTTCTAACTGCAATAAGTGCATTTCGAAATAATGCCAGAGCGCAATTGTACCTGTGCAGCAAGCCGTGCCTTCTCTGCCTCTGTTCGAGCCTCGAAGGCTTGGTGCTGCTCTTCGTACTCTCGAATGGAGGACAGGCCTAGGCTTTCTGAGAAGGGTTTGAAGAGACGATCCGCGATCTCGTTCATGCGGTCACTGAATACCTGTGTATATACATGTGTGTGTTGTGTGTGTGTCTGTGTGTGTGTGTGTGTGTGTGTGTGTGTGTAGTGTGTGTGTGTGTGTGTGTATGTGTGAGCGTGTGTTTGTGTGTTTGCTTTTGCATGTGAACATGAATGTGTACGAACAAGGCTGACAAAACAGTTTTCATAATTGGTTGATGATGTGAGTGCTTAAATTCAAGGCAGGCAAAGTGGCCACACTTATTGATACACATACAAATCCCTGGTTTGCATCTGTTTGTGTACATTAACATACCTCTACCATCTGACGTACAAACACACATACACATATGCACACGCATGTGTGCACGCACGCACGTACGCACACCTGCAGGAACACATACATAGGCATACACACGTAGAAACAAACATACATACACAATTTGATTACCTGCATCTGCGCCTCCAACTGCTCAGCGGCTTGCTGCAGCTCGGCCACTTTGGGCTCCTTTGCAGCGATCTCAGCTTCCACACCCTGTGTGTATGTGTGTATACACGTGTACGTGTAAATGTGTGTGTGTATGTGCTTGCTTGCGTGTGTGTGTGTGTAAGTGTGTGTGTGTGCATGTGTGTGTGTATGTGTGTGTGTGCGCATAAGGATCATCCACATGTGACGAGGAAGCCAACACACCACACACCTGCGCATCCGTTTCTGCCTTTGTGGCGCGGTCTTTGGCGTGCTGCGCCTCTGCACACACACACACACACCTGCGCATCCGTCTCTGCCTTGGTGGCGCGGTCTTTGGCGTACTGTGCCTCTGCACACACACACACACACACACACACACACACACACCTGCGCATCCGTCTCTGCCTTGGTGGCGCGGTCTTTGGCGTGCTGTGCCTCCGCATCATTGTAAGAAGCACGTGCGTCTAACTCCACCAGCTCTGAGGTCAGGCCAGCCATGCGCTCCCGCAGCTCACCGGGGCTTGCCAAAGCCTACATGCAGATGCCAAAGGTGCACTAAAACAGTAAGTCGTAATACTTCAATTTGCACTAGTGCTTAAGGGAATGTCAGGCAGAGATCTTAGGCAGATTGAAAATTCCAGATGCGTGTCAAAGCATGATTTATTTAAAGTTTTGTGCTCGGAGCTTGCGCAAGCCGTGCCAGAGCGTACACAAGACGTACCAGAGCGTACACAAGACGTACCAGAGCGTACACAAGACGTATCAGAGCGTACACAAGACGTACCAGAGCGTACACAAAACGTATCAGAGCGTACACAAGACGTGCCAGAGCACACACAAGACGTGCCAGAGCGTACACAAGACGTACTAAAGCGTACACAGGACGTGCCAGAGCACACACAAAACGTACCAGAGTGCACACACGACACACCATCGCATACAAAAGACGTACCAGTGCATTCAAAAGACGTACCAGAGAATACACAAAACATACCAGAGTGTACACAAGACGTACCAGAGCGTACACACGACGTGCCAGAGCGTACACAAAACGTACCAGAGCGTACACAAGACGTGCCAGAGCACACACAAGACGTGCCAGAGTGTACACAAGACGTACCAGAGCGTACACAAGACGTACCAAAGCACATACAAGACGTACCAGAGCGTACACAAGACATGCCAGAGAATACACAAGACGTACCAGAGTGTACACAAGACGTACCAGAGCGTACACTAGACGTACCAGAGCGTACACAAGACCTATCAGAGCGTACACAAGACGTGCCAAAGCGTACACAAGACGTACCAAAGCACACACAAGACGTACCAGAGTGCACACAAGACGTGCCAGAGCGTACACAAGACACCATCGCATACAAAAGACACACCATCGCATACAAAAGACGTACCAGCGCATTCAAAAGACGTACTAGAGCACACACCAGCACGAAGGGGCAAAATGAAAGCAGCAAAAACCTTGTCCGTGCACAAAAGGATGTCAAACTTCTGTCACCTCGTGTCAAACTTCTGGCACCTCTGTCAAACTTCTGGCACCTCTGTCAAACTGCAAGACAGAGCTGTGAAGCCCTCTGTCTCCAGCATCACCCACTAAACACCCAATAAACAGCAAAAAAACAGCAAAAACAAGTGCAGAGTGTGTCAAACTGCAAGACAGCTGTGAAGCCCTCTGCCTCCCGCAGCACAGCAAAAAAAAGCAAAAAAAAGTGCAGAGCTGTGAAGCCTCTGTCTCCAGCATCACCCACTAAACAGCACAAAAACAGCAAAAAAACAGCAAAAACAAGTGCAGAGGATGTCGGAGCACCACTCTCGCCCTCAGCCTCACCTCCAGATCCTGCTGCTGCGCCCTTTTACATCACCCCCCGCGTTTCGTGTCAGGGCAATCCAACAACAGAAACCGTTTGTGAGTAGGGTTGGCCAGAACCATATATATATACGGTGTATATACGGTATTTTGGGCAGGGGAATCACCAAATATACGGTCATATACGGTGTATACACACGGTTCTGGCAACCCTATGCGTGAGCCTTTTGGCCCTCCTTTCCTTGATCGATGTGGTTTGACGTGGGGAGTGTCTGTCACTGCCCGCGCCGTTTTCTTTTTTCCTCCTACAAGCCTTGTGCATGTAAGAGCGCCACACTCTGAGTGCCACACTCTGAGCGCCACGCTCTGAGCGCCACACTCTGAGCGCCACACTCTGAGCGCCACGCTCTGAGTGCCACACTCTGAGCGCCACACTCTGAGTGCCACACTCTGAGCGCCACACTCTGAGTGCCACACTCTGAGCACCACACTCTGAGTGCCACACTCTGAGTGCCACACTCTGAGCGCCACACTCTGAGCACCACACTCTGAGCACCACACTCTGAGTGCCACACTAGGAGCGCCACACTCTGAGCGTCACACTCTGAGTGCCACACTCTGAGCGCCACACTCTGAGTGCCACACTCTGAGAGCCACTCTCTGAGTGCCACTCTCTGAGTGCCACACTCTGAGTGCCACACTCTGAGCGCCACACTCTGAGCACCACACTCTGAGCACCACACTTTGAGTGCCACACTAGGAGCGCCACACTCTGCGCGCCACACTCTGAGTGCCACACTCTGAGCGCCACACTCTGAGTGCCACACTCTGAGTGCCACACTCTGAGTGCCACACTCTGAGTGCCACACTAGGAGCGCCACACTCTGAGTACCCCACTCACCCTCAGCCTGCCTGCCAGGTTCTCCCGCTGTGCCTTTAGATCATCCACCACTTTCTCGTCCCAGCGCTTGGCTCGCTCCTCAAGGTTCCCTGCAGAGCCTCCTGTGATGTAGCCTGCCTGCGGTTGCGTGAAGATAGGGTGTTTATGTGTGTGTTTGTTTGTTTGTGTGTGTGTTTGTGTGTGTGTGTGTGTGTGTTTGTGTTTGTGTGTGTGTGTGTGTGCGTGTGTGTGTGTATTCGTGTGTATGTGTTTGTGTGTTTGTGTTGTGTAAGGCCACCTTTGTTGGTAGCCCGCCTGTGGTTGCATGTGGTTACGGTGTATGTGGGTGTGTGCGTGCGTGTGTGTGTGTGTGTGTGTGTGTGTGTGTGTTTGTGTGTGTGTTGTTTGGGGCCACCTTTGTTGGTAGCCCGCCTGTGGTGAGTCATGTCTTATGGTATGGACACTATTTGTTAATTATGGCACTTCCTACGTTATCATTGTTCATAGTCATGTTCACAGTTCTTTGTGCTGATCATGTAGGTGCAGGTCAGTAGAGCTCTCCTCTGCTATGCAGTGCGCAATAATCAGGCACCATCTAGTGACTCTCTCTATTCTCAAAGTTGCTTATAAAATAAGGCATGCTAGCATTAACACCCTGAATAAAAAACTGATATGCAGTGTGCAATAATCAGACACCATCTAGTGACTCTCTCTATTTTCAAAGTTGCTTATAAAATAAGGCATACTAGCATGAACACCATGAATTAAAAACTGATATGCAGTGCGCAATAATCAGGCACCATCTAGTGACTCTCTCTATTCTCAAAGTTGCTTATAAAATAAGGCATGCCAGCATGAACACCCTAAAAACGCATCAACCACCTTGCTGAAAAGGGTGCCATATTCAGACAAAACTTTGCTCAATGCCTTTGCAGTAATCTACAACACGCTAGCCAGACACACACTCATGCATCACAAAATCAACCACCTTGTTAAACAGGGTGCCATCTTCAGAAACCACTTTGCTCAGTGCCTTTGCAGTAATCTACGACACGTTAGCCAGACACGCACTCATGCATCACAAAATCAACCACTTTGTTGAAAAGGGTGCCATCTTCTGGCACCACTTTGCTCAGTGCCTTTGCAGTATTCTACAACACACTAGCTAGACACTCGTGCGTCATAAAAAGAATATGACTTTCAATCACCTTGCTGAAAAGGGTGCCATCCTTATAGACCACCTTGCTCAATGCCTTTGCATTAATCTATGACACGCTAGCCAGACACGCACTCGTGCATCACACAAGAATATGACTTTCAACTACCTTGTTGAACAGGGTGCCATCCTTAAACACCACTTTGCTCAATGCCTCAGCAGTAATCTACAACACGCTAGCCACACAAGTACTTGTGCATCATAAGAGAATATGACTTTCAACCACCTTGTTGAACAGGGTGCCATTCTTAGACACCACTTTGCTCAATACCTTTACAGTAATCTACAACACGCTAGCCAGACAGGCATTCATGCATCATAAGAGAATATGACTTTCAACCACCTTATTGAACAGGGTGCCATCCTTGGACACCACCTTGTGGCGCTCCCCACGGCCAAAGGCCAACTCGCGTGCCTCCTCCACACCGTCACACACCAGGGTGTTCCTGTGGTGCATTACGTGTGTGTGTGTGTGTGTGTGTGTTTGTGTTCCTGTGGTGCATTACAGGTTGTGTGTTGCTGTGGTGCATTACGTGTGTGTGTGTGTGTGTGACCTGATTCCTACATAAAGTCCTGTAACTGCTGCTGAGTTGCTGTGTGTGGGGAAATCCGGATTGCTTTACAATATACAGGTTTGAAATATATTTCCTGAACAGCAAAACATAAACAAACCAACAAATATGACAGGACTGTGAAGGAGCAGTGCTGACTTTGGTAAGTGCGTGTGCAATCTTTGGCTAGGCTACAGCTGCATCATCTCAAGAAATGTAATGCAATGCACACTTGTCGCACTCACCCACACACACCCACACACAAACACACACACATACACACACACGTAATGCACCACAGCAACACACACACACGCACACACACACACGCACACACACACATGTTGCACTCACCCAAACGCGTACTGGTATGCGCGTGCCATCTCTGGGCGAATGGGCTGTACCATATCAACTGCAAGGCGTGCTGTGCCTCGCATGGAGCGCAGGCGCTCGTTGATGAACTTGACCTATGCGTGCACAGACGTTTGGCATATGCCATTAATTTGTTGGTCAGATCTGTATCCATCTCAAGACGGGCAGTGCCTCGCATGGAGCGCAGGCGCTCGTTGATGAACTTGACCTATGCGTGCACAGATGTTTGGCATATGCCATTAATTTGTTGGTCAGATCTGTATCCATCTCAAGACGGGCAGTGCCTCGCATGGAGCGCAGGCGCTCGTTGATGAACTTGACCTATGCGTGCACAGACGTTTGGCATATGCCATTAATCTGTTGATCAGATCTGTATCCGTCACAAAACGTGCAGTGCCTTGCACGGAGCGCAGACGCTCGTTGATGAACTTGATCCATGCGTGCACGAACGTTTGTTAAATTTGTTTGTTGATCAGATCTGTATCCGTAAAAAAACGTGCAGTGCCTTGCATGGAGCGCAGACGCTCGTTGATGAACTTGACCTATGCGTGCACAAACGTTTGTTAAATTTGTTTGTTGACCAGATCTGTATCCATCGCAAGACAGGCAGAGCCTCGCATGGAGCGCAGGCGCTCGTTGATGAACTTGACCTACGCGTGCACATAACAAAAAGAAAAGAAAAACTACGCAGGCAGCAAAACACTCCCTGCATCGATTAAGGAAAAGGAGACATGCACAGTTATTTGCCGAAGTTATTTGTTGATCAGATCTGTATCCGTTGCAAGACGTGCAGTGCCTAGCATGGAGCGCAGGCACTCATTGATGAGCTTGAATTGTGTGTGCAAATGTTTGCCGGACATTTTTGTTAATCAGATCTATATCCGTTGCAAGACGTGCAGTGCCTCGCATGAAGAACAGGCATTTGTTGATGAAAAAAACATGATTCTTTTAACCTGTGTGTGCACAAGGTTTTACTAGCTGCTAACTGTTACAGGATTTACTAGCTGCGAACTGTTAAAGGTTTTACTAGCTGCTAACTGTTAAAGGTTTTACTAGCTGCTAACTGTTAAAGGTTTTACTAGCTGCTAACTGCTAAAGGTTTTACTAGCTGCTAACTGTGATCTGAAACCGTTTTATGTGGAAAAAGGGCAAAAATGCCGCTTGTTGGCAAACTCAAAAAATGAGATCATGCTTGCCACCAAAACATGAGCACATACGTCTGCACATGAGCACACACACACACATACACACACACGCACACACATACACACACGCGCATGCACACACGCACGCATGCACACACATACACACGCGCACGCACGCACACATGCACACACACACGCACACACACTTACACACACACACACACACACACACACACACACACACACACACACACAAACACACAACTGCAGAGTACTCTGCAGCATGCAGAAGTACTCGAGTTCTTGGGGGCGAGTGCGACCAAATGTTAGTTATATGGTTGGCCAATGTAAATTCCCCTCCAACATTCGAGGGAACCGAGGCGGCATAGCACCCTCACCTTGCAAGTTGCGAGGGGCACAAAGGTCATGGAGGGCACTTTCTGGTCTTTGAGGTACGTGATGGCATCTCGTGCGGTGCGCTCGTTGTCCACAAACACACTGTCCTGGTCGCGGCCCATGGCCTATGTGTAAAGTAATTGAGAGGCACGAGTAAAATAGGCGTGTTTTGACACCTGCAGAGTGCTCTGCATGCGGAAGTGCTTGGAGTCAAGTGCAACCAAATGCTTTGTCCACAAACACACTGTCCTGGTCGCGCCCCATGGCCTATGGTTGAAGTAGTTAAGAGGCACGTATAACATACGCATGTTTTGACAACTGCAGAGAGCTCTGCATGCGGAAGTGCTTGGAGTCAAGTGCAACCAAATGCTTTGTCCACAAACACACTGTCCTGGTCGCGCCCCATGGCCTATGGTTGAAGTAGTTGAGAGGCACGTGTAAAATAGGCGTGTTTTGACAACTGCAGAGAATTCTGCAACATGTGTTCTTAATTTCTTGGAGTCGAGTGCGATCAAGTGCTTTGTCTAAAAATATAGCGTCTTGGCCACGCCCCATGGCCAATGCTTAACATGATTAGGAGGCACAGGTGAAATGTGGGTGTTTTGATAACTCCCGTGTCATATGTTAGTCATTGGTCATTAGTAAGCACCTTCAAGCACAGGTGTAATGTGGGTGTTATAGGGGTCACTTGTAAAAGCACCTTCAAGCACAGGTAAAATGTGGGTGTTTTAGTGGTTAACTCCCGTGTCATATGTGTGTGTGTGTGTGTTTGTGTGTGTGTGTGTGTGTGTACTCATATGGTAGTCATTGGTCACTTGTAAGCACCTTCAAAGCACGTACTGGCACAGGGTTGGCCAAAACCGTACACATACACCGTACATGACTGTATATTTGGTGATTTGCCTGCAAAACACACCGTATATGCAACGCATATATGAATATGTAAATGGTTCTGGCCAACCCTACGCGTGCAAGTTTCTAACAGGCCTTATTAGTGACTCCTGGTTCGTAAAGGCACAGTGCAAAACGCAGAGTGCCCAGGGAAGATTGTCAGTACCACTCTCTGCACTCAGTCTTACATGAGGCCATTTGTGGACTTTTAAAACCCTTGCGATCAAAACATTGACTGGGTAATTGAGACAGGTGACGTCATGCATTGCCAGATCGCCAGTACCACTTTCTGCACTCAGTCTTACATGAGGCCATGTGTGGACTTTTAAAACCCTTGCGATCAAAACATTGACTGGGTAATTTAGACAGGTGACGTCATGCATTGCCAGATCGCCAATACCACTCTCTGCACTCAGTCTTACATGAGGCCATTTGTGGACTTTTAAAACCCTTGCGATCAAAACATTGACTGGGTAATTTAGACAGGTGACGTTATGCATTGCCAGATTGCCAGTACCACTTTCTGCACTCAGTCTTACATGAAGCCATCTGTGGACTTTCACAGACCCTAGCAGCCAAAACGCACCACTGTGAGGGCCAGGTAGTACTGGCGCTGCATGGCGCCACCCAGTTATTAACGATTTCATTTTGTGTTCCTTGTTTAAGCCAGATTTCGCAAAAGCTAGCAGCCAAAACGCACCACTGTGAGGGCCAGGTAGTACTGGCGCTGCATGACGTCACCCAATTCGTGCAGCCGTCCGTACACGCCTGCCAAATAAGAGCATATGTATTTGTTGCGTCAGGTTGTGAACGAATTCACCTCAAAATCATCACGTATAAGATGTTCGTAAACACCTGCCAAAAGGTAGCATAGGTATTTGTGTCAAGCCACGTCAAGTCGTGTGAGGCCATGTCAAGTCATGTCAAGTCGTTGAAGTCGTGTCAAGCCATGTCAAGTCATGTCAAGTCATGTCAAGCCATGTCAAGTCATGTCAAGTCATGTCAAATCGACTTACTGGAGGGGTACAAACGCTTCAGTGCATCCAGGGCTTCCTTGTGTTTCTTCTCACGTCCTGCAAAGTCAAGCCAACAAAGAAGAGAGAGACTGTCGTACAATCAACATGAATGTGTACAAGATAAGCCGCTTCCCTGTGTCTGTCATTCAAAACAACCTCTCCTGACATACCTACAACCAAAGTGTTAACCCTTGACTCTTTCGGACGTCCCCGATACATAATTTTATGTTAACCATAGGGCTGCCCCCTTGAACAACCAATTTCTCTGAGCTCTCCACCCAATTAAAAGCCCCCTATACCTCATCTAAATGCAAGATACTTGAAGTTATAACTAAACCATTGGCATGTACTGAAATTTGGCATTCTGGGAGATTTTGTGGGGTCCGGGGCGTTTTTTGCACCCACTTTGGCAGGGAAAAGATGCAATTTTGAAGTTGCCCCGATCGACCTCTGCTTCAGGATATAAGCACTATAATTGTTATATAACAATGCTGCAATGTCGATTTTGGGACAGGGGTACTGGGAATGCCGGCGAGTGGGAGGCACTCACACAAGGGACACAGGGGAAAAAGAGATAAAAATGTCGCTCCATACTGCTGCGAGTTTCAGCCTGGTTTTTGCTCTCAGAGTTGCTGGATGAAGTTGAACTTAGTACACATTGAATTGGAGCCAAGCTGTGGCCTGGCTAAATTTTGGTAAATTATTTTGCAGTTCTACATGCAAGCAATTTTGGCTGAAGCTTTTTTTGCTTCATTTCATACCCTCACTTTTACACCAGAGTTGCAGACCAATCTATCAAGGATATGAAAATTTAGAGGGCACAGATGGTGCAGTTTGCGAGCCACCCACTGGGTCTCTCTGCCTGTAGGCATGTAGAGAAAGATTCTGCTATCCAACACAACGGTTTCAAAACGGTGGAGGGGTTGGGGAGACATGTCCAATGTAGGGGCATTGACCCTATTTGCCCGGGGGTGGGGCGGAGGCTGCTTGGGGACGACCCTTAATCCTTAGCCCTTTGCCTTAGTATTAGCCATTTAGCGACACCTTAATTGGCAACCTAACACCAATACCTGCATCCCACTTAACGCACACAAGCGCGCACACCTGCTGCTTTTCACCTCACCTTTAATGGCAACCTAGCAACAACACCCGTGACACGCTCAACCCACACAAGCGCGCACACCTGCTGCCTTTCGCTCGCAGCGGGCATCTTGCAGCCGGACCTCCACCTCCTCCAGCTTCTTGGTCACAAACTCACGCTCGGATCTGTGTATGTGTTTGTGTGTGTGCGTGTGCGTGTGCATGCGTGTGTGTGCGTGTGTGTGCCTGTGTGTAAGAGGGGGAAAAAAAATAATATATATATAGAGAGAGAGAGAGAGAGAGAGAGAGAGAGAGAGAGAGAGAGAGAGAGAGAGAGAGAGGAGAGAGAGAGAGAGAGAGAGAGAGAGAGTGAGAGAGAGAGAGAGAGAGTGAGAGAGGGAGAGAGAGATGAGAGAGAGAGAGAGGGAGAGAGAGAGAGAGAGAGAGAGAGAGAGAGAGAGACAGAGAGAGACACAACACCTCATGCAATCATCCTAACCTAGCAACACACACCACACATCTACAGAACAAACCAAAGAGCACACACAGACTTGTGCATGATGCTTCCAAACATAGACATGCAAACAATGATATCAAGGAAATAGATCACAGCCATTGAAGGAACACTTCTGTTAAACACCAAACCCTGGTCCCCTCATCTGCACTCCCATTGACAAAGCACAAGAGCATGCGCGTGGGGGCTAAGACACCGACAAGCTCTTGCGCAGCTGGTCCTCCACTTTTGCACGCACAGTGGCCTTGACTTGTGATCACGTCATGAGCTGGCACAAACGATTCAGCACACACACACACACACACACACACATACACACACACACACACACTTACACACAAGCTTTACACACTCGCCCAAACCGTAGCAACCACCTGCACAGTGTTTCCGGCAACCAAGCACAATGCTTCCAGTGACCAAGCACAATGCTTCCTTCCAGTGACCAAGCACAGTGCTTCCACTGACCAAGCACAATGCTTCCAGTGACCAAGCACAGTGCTTCCACTGACCAAGCACAATGCTTCCAGTGACCAAGCACAGTGCTTCCACTGACCAAGCACAATGCTTCCAGTGACCAAGCACAATGCTTCCAGTGACCAAGCACAGTGCTTCCAGTGACCAAGCACAGTGCTTCCACTGACCAAGCACAGTGCTTCCAGTGACCAAGCACAATGCTTCCAGTGACCAAGCACAGTGCTTCCAGTGACCAAGCACAGTGCTTCCAGTGACCAAGCACAATGCTTCCAGTGACCAAGCACAGTGCTTCCATTGACCAAGCACAGTGCTTCCAGTGACCAAGCACAGTGCTTCCAGTGACCAAGCACAGTGCTTCCAGTGACCAAGCACAATGCTTCCACTGACCAAGCACAATGCTTCCGGTGACCAAGCACAATGCTTCCAGTGACCAAGCACAGTGCTTCCAGGGACCAAGCACAGTGCTTCCACTGACCAAGCACAGGGCTTCCAGTGACCAAGCACAATGCTTCCAGTGACCAAGCACAGTGCTTCCAGTGACCAAGCACAGTGCTTCCAGTGACCAAGCACAATGCTTCGAGTGACCAAGCACAGTGCTTCCACTGACCAAGCACAATGCTTCCAGTGACCAAGCACAGTGCTTCCAGTGACCAAGCACAGTGCTTCCACTGACCAAGCACAATGCTTCCAGTGACCAAGCACAGTGCTTCCACTGACCAAGCACAATGCTTCCAGTGACCAAGCACAGTGCTTCCAGTGACCAAGCACAGTGCTTCCAGGGACCAAGCACAATGCTTCCACTGACCAAGCACAATGCTTCCGGTGACCAAGCACAATGCTTCCAGTGACCAAGCACAGTGCTTCCAGGGACCAAGCACA
>Ga0307947_1003248_pt1 | contig 13123 bp, 18 predicted proteins | sample OrgLakmetagen232_FD_201840 | JGI IMG/M metagenome (GOLD analysis project Ga0307947, IMG submission 201840) | Saline water microbial communities from Organic Lake, Antarctica - #232 | ecosystem: Environmental > Aquatic > Non-marine Saline and Alkaline > Saline | place: Antarctica: Organic Lake...
TGTGTGTGTGTGTGTTTGTGTGTGTGTGTGTGTGTGTGTGTGTGTGTGTGTGTGTGTGTGTGTGTGTGTGTGTGTGTGTGTGTGTGCGTGTGTGTGTGCGTGTGTGTGTGTGTGTGTGGTTGTGTGTGTGTGTGTGTGCGTGTGTGTGTGTGTGTGTGCGCATGGGCATGTGTGTATGCACCTGAGTGTGTTTGTGCTAAACAAGTATGACGGCTTTCAAACAAGTACTGTTAAATATTGCAGAGTGAGGAAAAAAATCTAGAATTATGAGCCTGCAGCGTGAACATGTTTTACAACTTGTTTTTTGTTGTTTCACGCTTGTTTTTTGTTGTTTCGCGGCCTGCTCCAAACCAGCAGTCTTTTTGTCTGCTATGCGGAATATGAGCTTCCTTAATATCCTTTATATGATCTTCATAACACTGGTGGCGTGATCTTCATAACACTGGTCACTCTGTTCAGGAATGACAGCTGCCCCAAGGAACGCTTTAATTAAGAAGACTGCGTCAAATAAGAGGACTGCAGGACCAGCTAGTGTAGGGCTAACACAACTGTCCAATCTTGTTGACCAACAAATAAAATTACTCTGTTCAGGAACGACAGCTGCCCCAAGGAACCCTTTAATTAAGAAGACTGCATCAAATAAGAGGACTGCAGGACCAGCTAGTGTAGGGCTAACACACATGTCTAGGGTTGGCCAGAACCATATATATATACGGTGTATATACGATATTTTTGGCAGGGGAATCACCAAATATACGGTCATATACGGCGTATATATACGGTTCTGGCCAATCCTACATATGTCCAATCTTGTTGACCAACAATTAAATGTTATGATGGCTATAACACACATGCCCAATCTTGTTGACCAGCAATTAAATGTTATGATGGCTATAACACAAATGTTCACTTTAGTTGAACATCAGTGCTCAGGCTTTTACGCACATTACACGTTCACTTTAGTCGACCATCAGTGTTAAGGCTATAGGTCGTCCCTATGGCTGGTTGACCCAAACTGTGCCAATGAGCTATCCACCCAATTCAAAGCCCCCTATACCTCATCTGAATGCAAGATACTTGATTTTTATATCTAAACCATTGACATTTGCTGGACATTCGGCATTCTGGGGGGCTGTGTGGGGCAAGCTGCGTATTTTGCACCCACTTTGGCAGGGAAAAGGTGTTTTTCTGAAGTTGCCCCGATCAACCTCTGCTTCAGGATACAAGCAATATAAATGTCACATAATAATGCTGCAAGGTCGAATTCGGTGCAGGGGTACTGGGAAGGCCAGCGAGTGGGAGGCACTCACACAAGGGACACAGGGAAAAAAGACAAAAATATGTCGCTCCACACCTGCTGCGACTTTCACCCCGGTTTTTGTTACCAGAGTTGCGGGGTTAAATATAGCTTATTTTAAATTTAGCTTAATGTAAAATTTACATGGGGCCAATCGGTGGCCTGATTGAATTTCGGTGCAAATTTGTGTAGCGTTACATGCTTTCTGTCTGCTTTGCAAGTGAGTTTAGAGATAATCAAGCTATCCAACACAACTTTCAGCTTTTTCAGCTCCTAAAACCTTTCAGCACCTAAAACGGTGGAGTGGTTGGGGATATAGAGCCAAAATGGCTTATTGGCACAATTTGACTAGGAAAGGGCGGTCCAGCCATGGGAACGACCTGTAACACACAAGGCTATAACACTCTTGTGGACCACCAGTGCTTAGGCTAAGCGTCCACAAGCAAAACCAAAGGCTATAACACACAAGGCTATAACACACAAGGCTATAACACACAAGGCTATAACAATTTTGTGGACCACCAGTGCTCAGGCTAAGCGATCACCAGCAAAGCCAAAGGCTAAAACACACAAAGCTATAACAATATTGTGGATTACCAGGGCTCAGGCTGAACGATCACCAGCAAAGCAAAGCCTCCTTTCCGCGACATACCTGTGAACCCATACACCGAGTTTGCACTGACTTTCAAAGCCAGCTGGCGGCCGTCGAGCACAGCGCGCTTGAAGGGGTCAGGCTCCGCTTTCAAGTCGGCACGCGCTCTGTGTGCGGGTGCGTGCATTTCTTTGTGACAGTGAGTTTTCAAGTCGGCACGCGCTCTGTGTGCAGGTGCGTGCATTTCTTCGTGAAACACAATGAGTTTTAAGTCGGCACGCGCTCTGTGTGCGGGCACGTGCAACGTTTGGATTGCAGTTAGGAATTCTCTGAGCTGGTTATTCATCCTTGCCGGTGGTGCTCTCAGGTGAGAGACCACCAATAAAATTGCAGTGCATGCATTTCTTTGTGAAACACAATGAGTTTTCAAGTCAGCACGCGCTCTGTGTGCAGGTGTGTGCATTGTTTGTGTGAAACACAGATGAGTAAACAGCTGGGACCTGCACACTACCACTCTCGCATTCTTGCATGCTTATGTTCACATAGAGCGAAAACACACACTCCCATACTCACATACTCACATACTTACACACTCACACTCACACGCTCACACACTCACACACTCACATACCCAAATGCACACAAGAAAAACATGCGGCCGCAACGTAGATGCATATGCTCTCGCATGTGCACGACAATGGAAGCACGCGCACCGTTTTCTAGCTCCCAGCAGCTCCTCCAAGATGATGGGCAAGATGCCTTTATGCCTGGAGGCCTTGACAAACCAGTCGCCGCTGGGGCTCTTGGCCACGTCCTCTGGGGGCAGCAACTTTGCCCTGAAATGAGTGCAAGCAGCACACGCGATGCAGGCAAGCATGTCAGTCTGCTGAACCAAGGCTGCTTCACCACCAACAATGGCTCTGCTGCGCCTTGTGCCACGTCCTCTGGGGGCAGCAGCTTTGCCCTGAAATGAGTGCAAGCAGCACTTGCGATGCAGGCAAGCATGTCAGTCTGCTGGACCAAGGCTGCTTCACCACCAACAATGGATCTGCTGCGCCTTGTGCCACGTCCTCTGGGGGCAGCAGCTTTGCCCTGAAATGGGGTGAGCATAGGGTTAGCCAAAATCGTATACCATACATAACAGTATATACACCGTATTTGACCATACCATTGGTGATTTCCCTGCCAAAAATACCGTATATACACCGTATGTACACTGTGTATGACCGTATCATTGGTGATTTCACTGCCAGAAATACCGTATATACACCGTATATCTATATGGTTCTGGCCAAGGCTATACATACAGTGTACATATATATGGAATTTCGGCAGGAATTTCACCAAATACACGGTCATACACGGAGTGTATACATATGGTTCTGGCCAACCCTATGCAAGACAAACACCTGACACAACGGGCAACTATTATGCACAGCGGCCTCTCTGTGCAGCATCGTAGAATGCATGTAGCACAGAGGGCACCCTCTGCGACAGACACATGCATTCAACTGTGTTTGAACAGGTGCACTACAACAGCATGGGATGTATGCTGCAGAAACAGGATGGCTCGTCAATTGCTGTCTGAAAAGCGTTTGTACGCGAGCAGCAAGCTTAATCACATGAAATGCACACACATACAATCACTCATACACACACACACATGCACTTGCACACTCGCAACGCGCACACACACACACGCATACACACACGCACACAGGCACACATGCACACACACACATGCACACACACACGCACACACGCACACATGCACACACACACACACACGCACACACACACACACACACGCATACACACACACACGCACACACATGCACACACACATGCGCACACACACACATGCACACACACATGCGCACACACACACATGCACACGCATAAACATGTCCAGCAGCCAACTTACTGCTCCGGGGACACCAATGATGTGTAGCACAGGTTGTGGGCCATCATGATGGAGGGGTACCTGCATGGGTGATGTACGATAGTGTCAGTAGGCAGATGAGGGGTACCTGCATGGGTGATGTACGATAATGTCAGTAGGCAAATGAGGGGAACCTATGTGAAAGACTAACGTACGATAATATCAGTAGGCAGGTGGAGGGGTACCTACATGGATGGTGCACAATAATGCCAGTTCTAGGCAGTTCTAGTGAGAGTTCTTGCCAAGAAGTTGGAAGTGTGATTTGTGCTCTGTGTGTGTGTGTGTATGCATCCCACAGATACGATTGAAATCAGTGTGACCACACCAGTGAGCGCTCTTGCCCAAAAGTTGGAGGTGTATATTGTGCTGGATGTGTATGTGCGTCTGTGGAGAAACCCTTGACATGAAGTAGATATGAGTTGTATGTAATAAGTTTGAAGGCGTTCAAGCGTTGTGAGCACGCGCTTCAGCCCTGAGTATTGCTTGCAACCTATTGTCCAGGCACACAATGTTTACCATTGCACATTCCAAGCACCTAGCATCGCAGCGCAAGGTATTGCTTGCAACCCATTGTTCAGGCACATAATGTTTACCATTGCACATTTCAAGCACCTCGCATTGCAGCCCTGAATATTGCTTGCAACCTATTGTCCAGGCACACAATGTTTACCATTGCACATTCCAAGCACCTCGCATTGCAGCCCTGAATATTGCTTGCAACCTATTGTCCAGGCACACAATGTTTACCATTGCACATTCCAAGCACCTCGCATTGCAGCCCTGAGTATTGCTTGCAACCTAATGTCCAGGCACATAATGTTTACCATTGCACATTCCAAGCACCTCGCATTGCAGCGCAAGGTATTGCTTGCAACTTATTGTTCAGGCAAGTACGGTGTTATTTTATGTTCAAGCATTCTAAGCGTGCACTAGCTGCCTGAATGTGTTGGTCTTTGTTTGCAAGCCGGACCCAGGCCGCGTCTTTTCCCACCTTTGCACCTAAGCAGATGACTTTGTATTTATGATCAAAAAATGTCACGATGTTTGGGTTGACCAAATCTTACTTATTTATACCGTTATTGCACATAACAGGCTTTAACGTGTGCAGTGTGTTTTCTGGCCAACCCTAGGTGTATGGGGTAGTGATCTGGCAGTGTGTGCATACATTTGCACCTTACCAGCCCTGACTGTAGCTGGCAATGGAAAGCCAGTGTGTGTGCGTATGATTCTTGCCGGCCCTAACTGTAGCTGGCAATGGAAAGCCAGTGTGTGTGTGCGTATGATTCTTGCCGGCCCTAACTTTACGTGGCAATGGAAAGCCAATGTGTGTGTGCGTATGATTCTTGCCGGCCCTGACTGCACGTGGCAATGGAAAGCCAATGTGTGTGTGCGTATGATTCTTGCCGGCCCTGACTGTAGCTGGCAATGGAAAGCCAATGTGTGTGTGCATATGATTCTTACCGGCCCTGACTGTACGTGGCAATGGAAAGCCAGTGTGTGTGCGTATGATTCTTGCCGGCCCTAACTGTAGCTGGCAATGGAAAGCCAATGTGTGTGTGCGTATAATTCTTGCCGGCCCTGACTGTAGCTGGCAATGGAAAGCCAACGTGTGTGTGCGTATGATTCTTGCCGGCCCTAACTGTACGTGGCAATTATATACAGGGTTAGAGTTTTAGGGTTAGGTTTACCACGTGTACGTGTGTTTCTGGTTAATCCCGGGCGTATACGATTGTGAACTGGCATTGTGCACACATATGATCATTGCCATCCCAGACTGTAAATGGCAGCAGCTACATCTACTGTGCTCCATACCTGCTGCGAGTTTCAGCCCAGTTTTTGCTCTCAGAGTTGCGGGGTTAAATATAGCTTAAAATTAAATTTAAATGGGGCCAATCGGTGGCCTGGTCGAATTTTGGTAGAATTTGTTCACCCCTGACATGCAGAAATTTCCGCCTGTGCTTTTCCGGCTCGTAGAACTTACAGAGAGGCGAAATCCAGCGTGGCCACTGGCTTGTTGTAGTAGCCAATTTTAGGGTCCAGCACTGTAGCACCCTCGTACGCCACACCATCGGTAGGGTTGCCGTTCATCTGCATGGACAAACAAATCATGAGACTTTAGGGTCCAGCACTGTAGCAACCTCATAAGCCACACCATCGGTAGGGTTGCCGCTCATCTGCGTGGACAAACAATTCATGAGACTTTAGGGTCCAGCACTGTAGCAACCTCGTACGCCACACCATCGGTAGGGTTGCCGCTCATCTGCATGGACAAACAATTCATGAGAACTTAGGGTCCAGCACTGTAGCACCCTTGTACGCCACACCATCGGTAGGGTTGCCGTTCATCTGCACGGACAAACAATTCATGAGAACTTAGGGTCCAGCACTGTAGCAACCTCATAAGCCACACCATCGGTAGGGTTGCCGCTCATCTGCGTGGACAAACAATTCATGAGAACTTAGGGTCCAGCACTGTAGCACCCTTGTACGCCACACCATCGGCAGGGTTGCCTAAAAACTGCATGGACGAACAATTCATGAGAACTTAGGGTCCAGCACTGCAGCACCCTTGTACGCCACACCATCGGTAGGGTTGCCGTTCATCTGCATGGACGAACAATTCATGAGAACTTAGGGTCCAGCACTGTAGCACCCTTGTACGCCACACCATCGGTAGGGTTGCCGTTCATCTGCATGGACGAACAATTCATGAGAACTTAGAATCCAGCACTGTAGCACCCTTGTACGCCACACCATTAGCAGGGTTGCCGCTCATCTGCATGGACAAACAATTCATGAGAACTTATGGTCCAGCACCGTAGCTCCCTCATAAGCCACACCATTAGCAGGGTTGCCGCTCATCTGCATGGACGAACGGTTCATGAGAGGAGGACAAAAGTTTCATGAGAGGAGGAGGACAAACGGTCGGACAAACGGACAGTCGGACAAACGGTCGGACAAACGGTCGAACAAACGGTTCGTGAGAGGAGGAGAACAAACAGAGGAAAAAAGGTTCATGAGAGGAGGAGGACAAACGGTCGGACAAACGGTCGGACAAATGGTCAGACAAACGGTTCGTGAGAGGAGGAGAACAAATAGAGGACAAAAGGTTCATGAGAGGAGGAGGACAAACGGTCGGACAAACGGACAAACAGTCGGACAAACAGTCGGACAAACATTTCATGAGAGGAGGACGGACGGTTCATAAGAGGAGGGTGAGCAACGCACGACACAGCAACGGAGTGTTGCCACTCATCTGAGCGTATAACCAGTTGCGTGAATGTATAACTGATCGATGCTTGTTTGAATGGATGGACATATGAATTGAATGTCACCTTGAAAATGTCACCTTAAAATCCCTTCTTGTATTCCTATTTTTTTCCATGGTGAACAAGCTTACAACACTCAGCACCAAAGTAGTTCCTTTTTCTTGATTAATGTGGGGAGTGGTTACACTGCCTGCACAGTCTTTTCAAATGTACATCACCAAAAGAGCGTCTTCTTGATTTAATTAATGTGGGGAGTGGTATTATACTGCCTGCACAGTCTTTTTGTATGTACATCACCAAAAGAGCGTCTTCTTGATAAATGTGGGGAGTGGTATTACACTGCCTGCAGTCTTTTCGTTTGTACATCACCAAAAGAGTGTCTTCTTGATTCATGTGGGGGGTGGCATTGCACTGCCTGCACAGTCTTTTCGTTTGTACATCACCAAAAGAGCGTCTTCTTGATTCATGTGGGAAGTGGTATTAGTTTAGTTTTAGTTTAGTTTGGATTACAAAGGCCTCCAGCCTGGCATGGCTGCTCAACCTATAGGTCCCAAGTGGTATTACATTGCCTGCACGCCAGCCTGTTGCAGGTTTGTTGTGCCACACCAGCCTATTCATGTGGGGAGTGGTATTACATTGCCTGCACAGTCTTTTTGTTTGTACATCACCAAAATAACTTCTTCTTGATTAATGTGGGGAGTGGTATTACACTGCCTGCACAGTCTTTTCGTTTGTACATTTTGAGATCCAGCACACTGCAGCAGCCGCACATGGGCAACGAGTTAAAGACATGTTAGGTAAGAAGAAGTCGTGTTTAGATATACATTATGTTAGATATAACACTTTCATGTATATTATGTCAGATATAAAGTCTGACATCTCCACACCTTCATGTTAGGTAAGAGGAAGTCGTGTTTAGATATACATTATGTCAGATATAACACTTTCATGTATAGCATGTCAGATATAAAGTCTGACATCGCCACACCCTCGTGCTAGGTAAGAGGAAGTCGTGTTTTGATATACATTATGTCAGATATAACACTTTCATGTATATTATGTCAGATATAAAGTCTGACATCGCCACACCTTCATGTTAGGTAAGAGGAAGTCGAATCTAGAGTTAAAGTCATGTCAGATAATACTTTGTATATAAAGTCTGATATCGCCACACCTTCATGTTAGGTAAGAGGAAGTCGTGGGTCCGTGCTTTGCGCAGCAGCTGGCTGAACACTTTAATGGACTGTCCCCTGCGATACAAAATGCGTTGCAGTTCACTTTAATCTAATGCACTTTAAATATAATGCACTTTAATATAATGCACTTAAATGGACTGTCCCCTGCGATACAAAATGCGCTGCAGTTCACTATAATATAATGCACTTTAAATATAATGCACTTTAAATATAATGCACTTTAATATAATGCACTTTAATGGACTGTCCCCTGCGATACAAAATGCGTTGCAATGCACTTTAAATATAATGCACTTTAATATAATGCACTTTAAATATAATGCACTTTATATATATGCACTTTAAATATATGCATTTTAAATATAATGCACTCTAAATATAATGCACTTTAAATATAATGCACTTTAAATATAATGCACTTTAATGGACTGTCCCCTGCGATACAATATGCGTTGCAGTTCATTGGGAGCACGTGCACACACACACACACACTCACACGCACACACGCACACACACACGCACACAGCATCTGGAGGTACACAGATAGGACTTGAAAGGTTGCTAGAAAGATAGTCCCACTAATGCCATTTCTGTTTCTTACGCGACCACGTGACAGTGCTGTGTGTGGTTGCGTAACAATAATGTGTCACAGTATAGCAAAAGAACTGTGTTACGCGACCACGTGACAGTACTGTGTGTGGTCGCGTAACAATACTGTGTCACAGTATAACACACAGAACTGTGTTACGCGACCACGTCATAGACGCAGAGGTACAATGTAAAAACAACTAGGGTTGGCCAGAACCGTATACAAACACCGTATATGACCGTATATTTGGTGATGTTCCTGCCAAAAATACTGTATATACACCGTATATATATATGGTTCCGACCAACCATAAAAGCAACGGGTGCAAACGAAGCCGGTCCGACTATTTACAACCTACCGTCACCGAACACCAGACTGGCACGACACTGGATACGTTGCACACACAAACATTGCCCATAACATGACACCTCATGCAGATACTTTATACTCACTCACGTACCCGGTGCACGCTCCCTCTGTTGATGGAGGACTTACACACCATTGGCAAGCAAACGCGTTGGCTTGCCAATGGTGTGAAAGACCTCCGATATATACCTCAACACCCTCAGATTGCAGCACAAGGTACTGACGCACGGATGCTTTAGACTCACTCAAGTACACAGGACACTGGCTATGTTGCACACACAAACATCACCCAGTACATGATAGCTCATGCAGATACTTTAGACTCACTCAAGTAGCTGGTGCGTGATACCTCAGATTGCAGCACATGGTACTGACGCACAGATGCGTTGGACGCACTCAAGTCCCCAGGCCATATTTCCTCATTGCTGTACACAGCTGCTTTAGACACGACAAAGGACCCAGGTCATGAAATCTCATCGCAGACACACCGTCGACACAACAAAGTACCAGGTCATGATCATATCACAGCAGTTCACACTGCTGGTACACAGATGCTCATGGACACACACACACACACACACACACACACACACACACTCAAATACCCAGTGCATGATACCTGATTGCAGTCCACAGTGCTGTGGTACACAGATGCTCATGGACACACACACACACACACAAAAACACCCAGTGCGTGATACCTGATTGCAGTCCACAGTGCTGTGGTACACAGATGCTCATGGACACACACACACACACACTCAAATACCCAGTGTGTGATACCTGATTGCGGTCCACAGTGCTGTGGTACACAGAAGCTCATGGACACACACACACATACACACACACACACTCAAATGCCTAGTGCATGATACCTGATTGCAGTCCACAGTGCTGTGGTACACAGCAAGATGCTTGGGACTCACAAGAGTACCCAGGACATGAAATGTAGAAATTACCCAGATCACCTCGATCTCATTGCGCACAGCGTACACTAGCATGCCTAAGCTCTTTTAGTATTGCCCCAGATACTTTTAACGTCATATTCAACCACGTACATGGTCAGCATGCCTAAGCTCTTTTAGCATTGCCCCAGATACTTCTAACGTCATATTCAACCACGTACATAGTCAGCATGCCTAAGCTCTTTTAGCATTGCCCCAGATACTTCTAACGTCATATTCAACCACGTACATGGTCAGCAGGTAGGTCATGGGCACACCAGTGACTCGAGCCATCTCAATCTGTTGGTACATGCACATCAGCTTGTCCAGCAAGCGCTGGGGCAGGTAGGCGTCCTGTGAAGAGCAAGGGAAAACGTACGATTAGAAATGCACGTGTGTTTATTCCGGTGCAGGCTACGAATGGTAACAATGTACGTCATGCTTTAGTGCACTGCAGGCCATTCATGTTCCCTTATGTAGCAGAAGCTGGGGCGTGCAAATGAAGAGCGTGAGCATCTTGGTGCGGGTGTAAGAGTTGAAGAGCGTGAGCGTCTTGGGGCAAGTGTGAAAGTTGCAAAGCGTGAGCGTCTTAGAGGAAGTGTGAGATTTGAAGGGCGTGAGCGTCTTGGAGCAGGTGTAAGAGTTGAAAAGCGTGAGCATCTTGGTGCAGGTGTGAGAGTTGCAAAGCGTGAGCGTCTTAGAGGAAGTGTGAGATTTGAAGAGCGTGAGCATCTTGGTGCAGGTGTGAGATTTGAAGAGCGTGAGCATCTTGGTGCAGGTGTAAGAGTTGAAGAGCGTGAGCGTCTTGGAGCAAGTGTGAGAGTTGAAAAGCAAGAGCATCTTGGAGCAAGTGTGAGAGTTGAAGAGCATGAGCGTCTTGGGGCAAGTGTGAAAGTTGAAAAGCGTGAGCATCTTGGAGCAAGTGTGAGAGTTGAAAAGCGTGAGCATCTTAGAGCAAGTGTGAGAGTTGAAGAGCGTGAGCGTCTTAGAGCAAGTGTGAAAGTTGAAAAGCGTGAGCATCTTAGAGCAAGTGTGAGATTTGAAGGGCGTGAGCATCTTGGTGCAGGTGTAAGAGTTGAAGAGCGTGAGCGTCTTGGGGCAAGTGTGAGAGTTGAAAAGCGTGAGCATCTTGGAGCGAGCGCGAGAGTTGAAAAGCGTGAATATCTTGGAGCAAGTGTGAAAGTTGAAAAGCGTGAGCATCTTGGAGCAAGTGTGAGAGTTGAAGAACGTGAGCAAGGAACACAGCAGCTGATGCAGTTCTACGAAAAAAAGTGCAATGCATGCATGCCTCAACACATAAAGGAACACAGCAGCTCATGCGCAGCAGGGAGGAGGCCAGATCTCCTGCCGTCCTGCTACCCCCATGCCCCTGTAAAACCACCGCTAATAAAACATTTACAGAAACCCTCCATTCTGCAAACAGCCCACAGACACTTTTAACAAACATCCTAAGTTGCACTGTGCCATTAGTTTCAGCTAATTCACTGCTAAGCCCCGTGTCATTGGTATTACACCTGCTGCTAACCAGCATATATAGCTAGGGTTGGCCAGAACCGCATACATACACCGTAAATGACCATATATTTGGTGATTTCCCTGCCAAAATTACCATATATACCGTACATATATGGTTCTGGCCTACTCTATTCATAGCACACCCACCTTCAAGCAGTACACAGCCAGCCGCCTCCGCGTCTCTTCATTGCCATTCTGTAGGTCAGTGATGCAGCTATGGTGAACATCCTCCTTCTGCTCTCCCAAGAAATGAGCAGACACAGCATTCAAGCTGCAGACGCACACGGAAACAGGAAACGTGATTACTAAAGCAGCTGTTATGCACATCCTTGTGTAAACAAAAAAACTAGTTTATCAGCTGTGGTGCACATCATCGTTCAAACAAAGCACGTGGTTAAGAAATCAGCTGTTATGCACATCTTCGTTTAAACAAAGAAAGTGGTTACCAAAGCAGCTGTTGTGCACATCCTCCTTCAACTCCCCCAAAAGATTAGCAGACACAGCATTCAAGCAGCGTAAACAGAATTTGAAGATGTTAAGTGGGTGTCATTTGGCACACAGAAGCAAAGAAAAGCTATAACAGTTAAAAGTTATGACAAGTAGGGGGAAGCATCGCAAGCGATGCTGAAAAGTTGGCGAAGCCTTTTGCGCTGTAAACTGGCAACTTGTGTGTGCTTTGTGCGCGCTTATACTTGTGTATGTGTGTATGTATGTGTGTGTGTGTGCGTGTGTGTGTGTGTGCGTGCGTATGTGCGTGCGTGCATGTCTGTGTGCGTGCGTGCGTGTGTGTGTGTGTGCGTGCATGCGTGCGTGCGTGTGTGTGCGCGTGTGCGCGTGCATGCATGCCTTCAACCTGCTCACATCTGTCAGTCAAACATGGAGACTCGCATCCTCTCAGAACACGCTCCCATCGTCATCGCGTCATTAAACATAAATTTTTAATTACCCTTGCAACTTGAATTGTGGAAATCCGTGCACCCAGTCGTGTGCTTGCATGGAGCAGCGAACTTTTCGTCCCGCCTCTCCTTGGCCCCGGACCCAGCCGGCATACTCAGAAACGTCTCTTATCAACGCCTGTGCTTTCAGATACTGTCCGGGGTGCATGGGCTGGTCTCCGCCGCGCAGCTTCCTCCAGCTACCAAACATTGAGTCAGTTCTTTCCACAGCACTGCTCACTGCACCCCTGGTCACCAAAACTTGTATGCCCCGACAAACAAGTTTGCTTGGCCTGCCTGCCAAGTTTCAGACCTGGACGTTGGCTGCGTGGCTCTGGCCAGGCCCTGATTCTCAACTTTCCAAACTTTCGTTCCGGGGTGTGCCCAGCAGCACCACCCCCTGCCCCTCCCCTCCCCCTGACACCGCAGGGCTGCCTGATTTGTAAGTCTGAATCACTGTGCAAATTTTGGGGGCGGG
>Ga0307947_1003252_pt1 | contig 13120 bp, 11 predicted proteins | sample OrgLakmetagen232_FD_201840 | JGI IMG/M metagenome (GOLD analysis project Ga0307947, IMG submission 201840) | Saline water microbial communities from Organic Lake, Antarctica - #232 | ecosystem: Environmental > Aquatic > Non-marine Saline and Alkaline > Saline | place: Antarctica: Organic Lake...
TCGAAACCCCCCTGCCCCCCCCCCCCAAACGACCTTCTCAGATTGGACTCGTTTATATATCAATCGATAGCCCTTAATCTCAGGATTCCGATTATAAAATAAAAAATGGGGTTGACACCTGACGTACAAAAGCTACGTTAATTCCACCCTCCTGGGACCATGTAAATAAAGTGATAACCGTGTAAAGAATGTGAATACCCGTGTAAAGAATGTGATAATCGTGTAAATAAATAGAGAACCGTGCAAAGAAATTGAGGACCGCGTAAATAAAGTGATAATCGTGTAAATAAAGTGAGAACCGTGTAAATAAGTGGAGAACTTTGCAAAGAAATGAAGAACCGTGTTAATTAATGGAGAACCGTGTGAATTAATGGTGAATCGTGTAAATAAAGTGAGAACCGTGTAAAGAAATGGAGAACGCAGCTTTGGCAAGTGAGCTGTTTTATAATCACTACCTACATGTGGAAAGCTGGGCAGATGAGTCTGATGATAATACAAGTCCTCCACAAAGTGCCCCACAAACCCAAAATAATAATTCCCCACATAACTTGCGCCATTCCTCGTACTTCCTCCTCGTCACAGTGCCCCACATTAATACCCCACACAACTTGCGCCATTTCTCTTGCTTTTCCCTCGTCACAGTGCCCCACAATATCCCACATAACTTGCACCATTTCTCTGACTTCCTCCTCGTCACAGTACCCCATAATATCCCACACAAACTGCGCCATTTCTCTGACTTCCTCCTCGTCACAGTGCCCCACATAAATACCCCACACAAATTGCGCCATTTCTCTTGCTTTTCCCTCGTCGCAGTGCCCCACAATATCCCACATAACTTGCACCATTTCTCTGACTTCCTCCTCGTCACAGTGCCCCACAATACCCCACACAACTTGCGCCATTCCTCTGACTTCCTCCTCGTCACAGTGCCCCACAATACCCCACACAATTTGCACCATTTCTCTGACTTCCTCCTCGTCACAACACCCCACATAAATACCCCACACAACTTGCACCATTTCTCTTACCTCCTCCTTGCCACAGTGGCTGGGTTGCTTGCCTGGGCCACCATTGTTGGCGGGGTCCTGCATTTTGTGGGAAGCAAGGCACGCAGCAAAGGCCAAGCGCTGCAGCAGGTGGGTGTGCTCTCGTTTGAGTTTTCAACGCTGTATGCAGCTATGCACGCCTTGGGTGCATGTGTTGGGTTAGCCAGATGGGTATGTACATGCCGTATGTACATGACCGTATGTTTGATGAAATCCCTGCAAAAAATACTGTATATATACACCGTGATATGGTTCTGGTTAACCCTATGCATGTGGTTTTTATAGCAAGGCACAAAGCACGCAGCAAAGGCCAAGCGCTGCAGCAGGTGGGGGTGCAAGTGTAAATGTGTGTTTGTGCACCTTCAAAGGTGTACATCTTGTTTGATTCTGTGGGAGTAATGTTTTTGCAGCCATCTAGCTTCAAGGGTGCACTCACGTGCACCCTCGTCATGACGACTGGAAGATCAATTCTCTGAAGTGCAGTATTTTGGCAGCTGTTTTGTTTCAAGGCTACACTCACGTGTGCCCTCGTCATGACTGAGGAATAGTTTTGTCTGCGAGTTCTTTTTTGTGCTGGCGTCCAGCTTCAAGGGAGCACTCACGTGCACCCTCGTCATGACTGGAAAATCATTTCTGTGAAGTGTAGTATTTTGGCAGCTGTTTAGTTTCAAGGCTACACTCACGTGTGCCCTCGTCATGACTGAGGAATAGTTTTGTGGGAGTTCTTTTTTGGTGCTGGCGTCCAGCTTCAAGGGTGCACTCACGACAACTGCTTAACGCGCGGAAAATTGCGTTATGAGTCATAACATATGACCGTAAACGCTGAAGGTGTGCTTGATCTCTACAACCTGTTACTAAATTCATCTGGTGCGTGTGTGTAACTACCCCTGGTGTGCGTGTGTATATGCCCCTGATGCGCGTGCGTATACACTCCTGATGCACAAGTGAGCATACCTGGTACATGTAATGCCTATAATCCTGTTGCCTGCTAAAACGTATGCCCGTGATGCACGTGTGTATATTCCTGGTGCAAAAGGTGGTGGTTTTACTCAGTACCAAAGTGGGTTTTCCCTTGATTAATTTCAAATTTGGGGGGTGGTATACTCTGCCTGAGTAGCTTTTCTTGGGCCAATACGTGCTGGGCCAATATGTGCGTTGTACGTAAAGGCAAACACGTGTTGAGTCCTTGACAAAATTAGGTTCCTTGACAAAATTGACAAAAGCACCGTATACATGCTGTGAGCTGTTCCTGCCGGCCTACCCTTCTCGTATTGCAGCAGGTGGCATTCTGTCACCTGTGTCTTTTCTTGCGCTTGCTGCTGCTGCTCAGCTGTTCCTGCTGATGCTGCTGCTGCTCAGCTGCTGCTCCTGCTGCTCCTGCTGCTGCTGCTGCTACTGCTGTGCTGCTGCTGCTGCTGCTGCTGAAAATGACGACACTCTGTGGCTCTTGCTTGCTATAATTCCTCGCTTTTTATGCTGGCCTGCAAATTCACTACCAGAATTCTGACACTCGTACTTCAACAAACGCCTCTCTGGTATCAGCACCCCTGCCGGCATCAGCACCCCTGCTGCTACTTCTTTTCATCTTTTTTATGTCAGCTCAGCGCCGCTTGCCTTTTTTGTGCCGCCGCCGCAATCGCTTTCCAGTCTCTTGATCTATATACAGTGCATATCCCTGCCCTCACCAAAAATCACGTGTTAAAAGGTTTATTGGTATGATGTAAGTTCTGTATATGTATGGGCAATTGTATCGGAGCATTGTGCGCGTGTGTGTGTGCGCTTTACCTTGTGCAAGCCACAGAGGGCAATTGAGGTCCAAGATTGTCATGGTGTGAATTTACATTACATTTTAATGTTTTCATGCTGCGGTATGTTGATTTTACTAAAGCTAGCTAGGATGCTACCTAAGGAGTTTTAGCATTGTACCTAAACATCCCCTAGTGCACCGAGGTTAATGATCAACTGCTAATTACAAGGTATCTGCACAGATTGTTTTTTTCCAAAACTTATCACGCAGGGCCTCATCCAGGGCTTTGTGATCTACGCAGTGTACGAGCTCACCAACCTGAGCATCATCGCCCCATGGACTTGGGGTGAGTGATAAGTTAATCTGATCTTGGGGTGTGTGATCATCTAGTCTGAGGATGGTAAAGGGACTTGTGGTTTGCGCAGTGTACGAGCTCACCGACCTGAGCATTATCGGCCCATGGACTGAGTGATAGTGGTGAGTGATAATCTTATCTAAAGGAGATCATCAATCTGAGCATCATCGGCCCATGGTCTTGGGGTGTGATTATTTTATCTGTTGCATCTTAGGGTGAGTGATCATCTAGTCTGAGGATGGTAAAGGGACTTGTGATTTGCGCGGTGTACGAGCTCACCGACCTCAGCATTATCGCACCATGGACCGAGTGATAATGGTGAGTGATAATCTTATCTGAATGAGATCATCGATCTGAGCATCATCGGCCCATGTTCTTGGGGTGAGTGATCATTTAATCTGTTGTTGCATCTTAGGGTGAGTGATCATCTAGTCTGAGGATGGTAAAGGGGCTTGTGATTTACGCGGTGTACGATCTCACCGACCTCAGCATTATCGCACCATGGATTGAGTGATAATGGTGAGTGATCTATATGAGCTCACCAACCTGAGCATCATCGGCCCGTGGACTTGGGGTGGTTTAGTAATCTAATCTGTTGCATTTTGTGGTCAGTGATAATGGTGAGAGGTAGCCTTATCTGTATGAGCTCAAACCATAGCATCATCAGCCCATGGACTTGGGGTGAGTGGTAATCTACTCTGTTGCATTTTGTGGTGAGTGATAATGATGAGTGATAGCCTTATCTGTATGAGCTCACCAATCTGAGCATTATTGCCCCATTGACTTGGGGTAAGTGGTAATCTGATTTAAAGATGTAATTGGAAAATCTAACATTTTGCAACATCTTGGAAAAAGTGTTGAAGAGTAATTTTCATCATAATATATGATGGAAATTAAAAAGGAGCACTGAGCAAGGATTAGGAAAAAAGTGCACACGTATCCCTGTTCAAATCAAGTTTGCCACTGTAGTGTTCCTTGCCTTGTGCGTATACATGAATGAGAGCGGGGAAAAGTAAGGCTATAGGTCCGCATGTATACATACACACAATTCACTCACACACACATACACACACACACACACACACACAAACAAACAAGCAGCAGAAGCATGTACACACATTCCACATAATATGTCAATCCTTTCACACTGCATGCTGTACCATGCATGTGGTGGAGGAATTTTATAGTACCCGGTACCAAAGTGGCTCCATGTGCACTCTGTGAACTTTGCTGCTAAACTTGTCCATACCAGACGTGCCCTTTCCAGTACTGTTATCAACTCTCACCAGGAGCTGGTTTCAGGTCAAGCCTGCAACCCTCTTGATCCCCATTGATTTTTCTTTTCCTTTTTGCGGTGGAGGATTTTTATGGTACCCAGTACCAAAGTGGCTCCTTTCCCCTAATTAATGTGGGGAGTGATTCCCACTGCCTGCGCAGTTTTTCCCTTTTGCCATGCAGGTCTTCCTCGTTCCTTTCTTACACGTATTACACCTAATACGTCAATTTTATATATATGGTTTTGGCCAACCTTACGTAACACACTACCCCAATCATACCACTACCCAATTCATCAATCTTCCTGTACTGTATGTTGTGTCACACGCGTCTGCACCTTTCCATATTGTCATATCACCACTTCATACATAAATCTGTTCACCACCATCACCACCATTACTACCACCTATTGCATCCTTCTGTACTGTATACTGTGTCGCACGCGTTTGCACCAATTTTGTCATATCACCACTTCATACATAAATCTGTTCACCACCATCACCACCATCACCACCAAATAACCAATCATTTCATACCACTACCTAATATATCAATTTGTGTGTACTCCATGCTGTGTCACACAGGCCTTGCAGCCATGGATACGCTGTGGGGTTCGTTCGCGTGTGGAATCACTGCTGTGCTGCAGCAGCACATGGTGCAGTGGCTAAGCTCGTAGCTAAGCACTGGATAGTCATGAGCTCTTTTGCATTTGTGTGTGGGAGTGCTGCTGTGTGCTACAGCAGCACAGGTGCAGTGGCCATTCGTGTAGCTGAGTGAGTGACAGAAAGAAAGAACTCTGACGTTTACGTGATGAATTTGCTGCAGCTGCTTCACCTAGCATGTGGTACAGTGTATTGTAATCCTCCAAAGCCCTGTAAAATAGTTTTCAAGCGATGAGGCTCGATGATTGAAGTGTCATGAGCGTGAAAGCATTGTAGTTGATGCATTTGCACATCGTACGCTGGATAAGTCTTCTTTGCTCAAGGGATAAGGATAAGATGATGATTGTGCTTGATGGGAGAGGTGTGTGATTGTTGAGTAACTGTAGCGGAGCTTGATCGTTTCCCTTTTTAACATTTTTGAAATCGCCGTGTTTGATTGCATAGCGTGCTGTCAAAAAAGTTTCTGTTTCGCCCTGGCAGTGTTTCTACCCCTGTTGTTGTGTTCATTTTTGTGCTGTACGTGCTGTCACTAGTTGTAAGAAGTCACGTACTTCCAACGTTGCAATTCCTTTATTTTTATTCGCTTAGCAATTTCAGACTCATCGCTCCTCATTAAGTGGCTTGCGACTTTGTTGGCTAAGGGGCGGGCTCTTGGGTTCTGGCACTTGAGCGCTCCATTCCTGAATCACGCTGGGCGTGTCATCCCTAGCAAAATGATTCCTCCCGTCTTTCCTTACCCATAATAATTGTTATCCAAGACACTGTTCCCTGCTTTGTAAAAACCAACACTGCTGGTCAAATGCCGCATAATGTAGATTCGGTGAGCATGCTGGGTCTCGATTCTCAAAGAGTTAAGAAGCTTGCCTCCAAGCTCCATGTGCACTCTGTGAACTTTGCTGCTAAACTTGTCCATACCAGACGTGCCCTTTCCAGTACCATTATCAACTCTCATCAATGGGGATCGAGAGGGTTGCAGGCTTACCTAAACCAGCTCCTGATCCCCATTGATTTTCCTTTCCTTGTCACAGTGGAGGAGCTTTACGGTACTCGGTACCAAAGTGGCTCCTTTTCCTTGATTAATGTGGAAAGTGGTTTTCACTGCCTGCGTAGTTTTTTCTTCTATTTCTTTTTTGAACCTCTGCTGTCTAACATGTCTGCCACCTATAACTACCATTACCTCAAACCTTCTTAGCACAACTTGACTGCCAGTGGCTGAGCTCAGGAATAAAATCAGGCCAACGGCCAAATGAATGGCTGTCAATCATCCACCTCCATGGACCTTTTGCTAAACAAGAACATATTAAAATTCCATGTACCTACAAGTTCCAAGGGCTTACTTAGAAGTACTCTTTGACTGGAGCTGCACACCTTTGGGTGGCATGTGATAAACACAGGCCTGCTCAACTTGTGATGCCTGTTTGTTTGAGATAGTCCATTGCCAAAGCCTATACCATACACACAGGCAGCAACATCTATGTTTTTCTTCCGGTTATGAATTTGTTATCTTTTCACTTTTCACCATTCTGGAACTTCACGCTCCGGCGTCCAATTGGCTGTAGTAAGGGCGCGGGCAGCTTGCAATCGTTTTCAGTTAGAATATCCTTGTGTAGGATTGAATAAAGATAAGAAATACAGGTAAAGTCGCAATTACGAAACCGGCAATTATGAAACCGCAAAGAAATAATAGGCACTTGGCAATGCATTAGAGTTACAAAAGGCAAAATGCCTTGGTCTGCAAAGCATGGTTATGGTCGTGAATAGCACGTATAAATTACTTAATAATGTAGTGCTCGTTGATAGTGCTGCAAAAATTTAAGCATTAATCACAGGAAGATTGAGGAGCGAGGACACCAAGTGCCACGATCAAACCCACAATGGAATTCCATGCTTTACTAAACTCTGATGCCTGATCAAGCAACACCCACAGGCTGGAATAATTCACTCACACCCGTAGAGCTCCCAGCAGTGCCAATCTGCATAAAAGCATCGTGACGATAATAAAAACAGGTATTTTGAGACGGTCTATAGGATGAGACAACAAGAGTGCTCAAACTTTTGCAGCTGTTTGCGAGTGTGTATTTGTGTATGTGTTTGTGTTTGCGCGCGTGTGTGTGTGTGTGTGTGCGTGTGTGTGTGTGCGTGCGCTTGGCCATTCTAAGCCGGAACTGTGTGCATACGAGGGGCGTGTGATAACGAACACTAACGCTTAGCAACAACAGAGGCAATAACTTAGCTGAAATTAAGTTCACAACAGCATTTTCACATCATATCCAAAAGCTACTTGTAAAATATCAATAGGGTCAGTAACAGCAAGATTGGGACGCAAACCGCAGGCGCAAGAATAAAGGCTTGCATTGAGAGCGAATGGTAATGCTTGTCTTGTCTGCCCATTTTTGGCAGCCAAGTTCACGGCCCAATTTTAAAATAATAATAATAAAAAGCGCAGGCCCTGGATCTCGCTGCTATAACAAAGTACCCACTCACGAAGTGAAATAGGGAATTGATAAATTAATGTTGACACGTCCAGCATGGACGAAGGAAAGAGGGCTAGGTGCCAGCGTGTCACAGCTCAGGGTTGTGGATGCATTGAACACACACACACACACACACACACACACACAGACACACACACACACAAACACACACACAAACACAAACACACACATCCTAATAACACTTTTATGAGATTGTCAGTTACTCATGCAGTAATACAGTATTACATGATTGCATAAACAATCAGAGCATTGCGTAGATCTTTACACCTTCCCAACACGGACGGCAGGTCTGAAATTGCATGAAACTGTTTGCAGTAGCAGCGGTGTTTGTACCTCAGGGAGCTGAATATTTTGTTTCACGGCAACAGAGATCAACAGTTACTGCACCTTACCTTATTCACCCCGGGTACATAACGTGTTTTGCCCTCCGGGTGTTTCAGGTATCGTTTATTATTTATAATACCTAGGTATATTTCATAAACTTAAAGGCTCCGGGGTTGCCCGGGATTGTCGAAAGTGAATTTTGGTGGGTGGTTGAACAGTGATGAGTAAGTGGAGAAGGCTTCAGAGCCTCCCCCCTCTTGCACCCCTGCTTCCCTCCCAGGCCCCAGCCCCAGCCCCATCACCAGCCCGAGGCAGCTCAGCAGTTGACAGTTGCGCAGGTGGGGCAGCCCATGCAGACAAGGTCACGCACCCAGGCCCACACCTAAGCTACACAATCAGCACGAAGCACAAGTAAAGCACACAGCAGCAGCAGCAGCAGCAGCAGCAGCAGCAGTGAGGGAAGCAAGGACAGTACCTGTGATAGGGGCTAGAGGTCCTCATGAGACAGAGTCGGGGTCTCGGAGAAGTCATTGAAATCAAGCTATAACCCGTTATCTTTCATCATTTAAGCTGGTGTTCGTAAAAAAGCTAACTTGCCTCTTCAGGACGCACACATGTACATGCGCAGGCACAAGCGCACCAACACACATGCACATGCACATACTCGCATGTGCACACGCACACGCACACGCACATGCACACGCACACACACACACACGCACTGGCTGGGCTAAATGCCCACCAGAGTTGGTGCGGGAATGCCTTACATAATTCTTGACAGTGTCCGGGGGTACCCGGGATTACTCTTAATATTAGGTGTTTATAAAATTGGATTCTGGGTTAGGGTTAGGGTAGGGTTAGGGCTATGGTATTTGCTTGAATTTTACAGGACAGAACTCAGGGGAGGTCATTTGCTTTTGGAGCATACAGAGTTACATGGAGCATACAAAATTACATCAAAGTGTGCGTACCTTTTCATTCGTCGCACGAGACACGCCCGTAGTGTTGCGCAGTGTCTGGATAGTAATGTCCACATCCTTAGTGATATTGAACTTCTTGGTGTGCTTCAGCTCTTGTCGGGCCACAGGGGTCGTCACGGTCGCTTGCCCCTTATGGAATTTCAGGGTTGTGCCTGTGATCAGGTTCAAGGGGAGAGGGTGCACACGTGATTCTGATTATGTGTAACAAGCTTCCACGATAAAGCACTATAATAAAAACGTATGCGTGAAATAAAATGGGCTTCAGGTGGCGTGCTTTAAATGAAGTGAGGTCGAAGGGTGGTGTGTTTGTGTTGTGCTATGAGCAAGACATCCGTGTCCTGTATTGCCTCAGATCAAACGTTGCTCACAAGGGTAGCAAGTGTGAGAGTCTTCGACTCTCTTCAAGTGTTCATGTAGCAGTGAGGAACGATGTGTAAGTCAATGTTCAGTGTGCATGTTTAGTGTGCATGCATTCGTGTTGGAGCTGAATTGGGTGAGGCAAGGGTGTGTAATTTTTAATTCATGCTTTTCTTAGAATCGCCATGAAACTGTACCTCAGTGGCACTAGGTGCATTCAATTGCTATGCCATGAAGCTGTACCTCAGTGGCACTAGGTGAATCTAATTGCTGTGCCATGAAGCTGTACCTCAGTGGCACTAGGTAAATTTAATTGCTGTGCCATGAAGCTGTACCTCAGTGGCACTAGGTAAATCTTTAAACTGTGCCATGAAACTGTACCTCAGTGGCACTAGGTGCATTTATTTGCTGTGCCATGAAACTGTACCTCAGTGGCACTAGGTACATTTAATTGCTGTGCCATAATACCTCAGTGGCACTAGGTGCATTTAGTTGCTGTGCCATGAAGCTGTACCTCAGTGGCACTAGGTAATTTTAATTGCTGCGCCATAATACCTCAGTGGCACTAGGTGCATTTAATTGCTGTGCCATGAAGCTGTACCTCAGTGGCACTAGGTAAATTTAATTGCCGCGCCATGAAGCTGTACCTCAGTGGCACTAGGTGAATCTAATTGCTGTGCCATGAAGCTGTACCTCAGTGGCAGTAGGTAAATTTAATTGCTGTGCCATGAAGCTTTACTTCAGTGGCACTAGGTAAATCTTTTGGCTGTGCCATGAAACTGTACCTCAGTGGCACTAGGTGCATTTATTTGCTGTGCCATGAAACTGTGCCTCAGTGGCACTAGGTACATTTAATTGCTGTGCCATAATACCTCAGTGGCACTAGGTGCATTTAATTGCTGTGCCATGAAGCTGTACCTCAGTGGCACTAAGTAAATTTAATTGATGTGCCATGAAACTGTACCTCAGTGGCACTAGGTAAATTTAATTGCTGCGCCATGAAGCTGTACCTCAGTGGCACTAGGTAGATTGAATTGCTGTGCCATGAAACTGTACCTCAGTGGCACTAGGTACATTTAATTGCTGTGCCATAATACCTCAGTGGCACTAGGTAAGTTTAATTGCTGTGCCATGCAGCTGTACCTCAGTGGCACTAGGTAAATCTAATTGCTGTGCCATGAAACTGTACCTCAGTGGCACTAGGTAAGTTTAATTGCTGTGCCATGATACCTCAGTGGCACTAGGCAAATTTAATTGCTGTGCCATGAAACTGTACCTCAGTGGCACTAGGTGCATTCAATTGCTGTGCCATGAAGCTGTACCTCAGTGGCACAAAATGCATTTAATTGCTGTGCGTGCGCATCACGTTGTGTGGCTGTAAGTTGCATGTGCATATCTCAAGCGCATGTGCAACAAAGTCGACCCTTGTGTGTTTGTTTTTTGTCAGCAAAAGCAACTTCAGAATACCAACTGCTACGCATCCACCTTTATTTCTCTGGCTCTCTTACACTCACCTGTCATGGGGTCTCTAACTGCCTGGTGGGTGGAGCCTTTTGACACGAGCAAGTCCCCTGAAATCGGCGACTCCGTTCGGACAAACTGTGTTTTATCCTGTGTTCGTACATGTGTAAGAGGCAGCCAACTACTTAATCTGTGGTTGCTTTATTTTAATATGTGTGTGTGTGTGTGTGTGTTTGTGTGTGTGTGTGAGTGTGTGTGTGTGTGTGTATGTGTGTGTGTGTGTGTGTGTGTGTGTGTGTGTGTGCATATGTGTATGTGTGTATGTGTGTGTGTGTGTGTGTGTGTGTGTGTGTGTGTGTGTGTGTGTGTGTGTGCGCGCGCGTGCGTTTTCACGTGCACATGCGTGTACATGCGCGTGTGCACGTGTGTCCGTGTGTGTGCATATGTATGTGCATATGTGTGTGTGCGCGTGCATGTATACGTGTGCACAGCTTACCGACGAAACATGTCCTAAATTCTTTGAGTAGAGAGAGGGTCTAAGCGTTCCGCCTAGGGAATCATTCAAAGAACCACCCAGTGAGCCACGGAATGTATCAGTGCCTAGTTGTACCTCCTCCATGGGCATGGCCGGCTTATACCTGGCCAAGCCCTGTCTTAGCTAAAACAAAAGTTCAAGAAAAGTGATTTAATTTAAAATTTATAATACTGTAATTTTAGACATGGACAAGCTACAAATTGGGGATGTTGCAGGTGAGTTGTACATTCCACACATGTGCAAGCATGCACACACACATGCACACACATGTACATACACACACACACACAACACACACACCACACACACACACACACATACAAACACACACACACACAAACGCACACACACAAACACACACACACGCACATATGCACACACAAACACACATGCATACGCACACATATATGCGCCCTTGTCAACTTCCTGCAGATCACGACCAAAGGGCCCAGGCCATCACTCAAGCTTTCCTCGCGATCTACGGCAGCCCGTGTGATGTCCTCGCACGTGCACCTGGAAGGGTCAATGTTATAGGAGAGCACGTTGATTACTCTGGAGGCTCTGTGCTACCCACTGCAGTTGGGCAGGTGTGTGGATGCATTAACACACACACGCTCTCTCTCTCTCTCTCTCTCTCTCTCTCTCTCTCTCTCTCTCTCTCTCACACACACACACACACACACAATCTTGCAGACACGCTCTCACAAACCCTTATGCAATCAATGTCAAGGGCATGCGTTTGTGCTGTCACACATACCTAGGGTTGGCCAGAACCATATATATACGGTGTATACACAGTATTTTTGGCAGGGGATCATCAAATATACGGTCATATACGGTGTGTATATACGGTTCTGGCCAACCCTACACATACCACATAGAAAGCGATCATCTGCTTTGCCCGTCTCACAGGCAACACGTACAGCTGGCAAGCGACAGCATATACTCACACATCGTTTGCACACACGCTTGCACATGGTTGCATTGCGGGTGGAACTGTTTTGCAGCCAATACGTGCATCTGATGAGAACATGCACCACTTGCGCACAAGGCTGCATGGTAGAAATGTGGACGGACCCGTCTTGCAGTCAAAGCGTGGCAAACACCAGTGTGCACGCAACTCTCTCACACAGGATTGCATTGTGGCTTTGCGGGTGGACCCGTCGCACAGTCAGGGCATACACCTTGCGAGTACACGGCCTCAAGATTACGGCCCCCTCCACTTTTGTGCGGACCCTTTGTATGAGGTAAGCTTGAGCTTTTTGTGTCCGGCCTTTCTTCATACCTCTGGAACTTGGTTACCCCTGGAACTTGGTGCCCCCTGGAACTTGGTACCTCTGGAACTTGGTGCTCTGCATTGCAGCAGAGAGGCGCAAAGGCAGGTTCTAAAGCGAGGACGAGTTTTGTTACGAAGGAGGGTGGGAAGTACACAGCCAAGATCTTGATATGCTCCTGCAAGAGATAGCAGCCAACGTTTTCTTTGAGGGGCTGCAAATTGGACAACCAGATCCCCCATTGGCAGGAGAGGAGAATTGGCACACATACCAAGAAGAGAAGCATATTTCTGCGCAATTTTAGAGTGCTGCGCATTTCAAAATGCTGTAGAGTTTGAATATCTAATCTAGTCCACAAACTGCTTGCAGCAGAGAGCGGGGCAGCGTTATGCAGCGACGGGATTAAGTTACAGTATGGCCTCCGAACATTCTGAAACACGTGGTTCCATGTTGCAGTTCAAACAAACAAAATGGGAAGTGTTATGCAGCGACGGGATTAAGTTACAGTATGGCCTCCGAACATTCTGAAACACGTGGTTCCATGTTGCAGTTCAAACAAACAAAATGGGAAGTGTTATGCAGCGACGGGATTAAGTTACAGTATGG
>Ga0307947_1003253_pt1 | contig 13117 bp, 19 predicted proteins | sample OrgLakmetagen232_FD_201840 | JGI IMG/M metagenome (GOLD analysis project Ga0307947, IMG submission 201840) | Saline water microbial communities from Organic Lake, Antarctica - #232 | ecosystem: Environmental > Aquatic > Non-marine Saline and Alkaline > Saline | place: Antarctica: Organic Lake...
CACACACAGATGTATAAAGCTTAGCCTTCACACTTGGGCACATGAGGTTTGTTGTGCTACAGCACTGTTGTGCTACAGTACAGTTGTGCTACAGTACAGGTGTGCTACAGTACAGGTGTGCTACAGTACTGTTGTGCTACAGTACAGTTGTGCTACAGTACAGCTGTGCTACAGTACAGGTGTGCTACAGTACAGTTGTGCTACAGTACTGTTGTGCTACAGTACAGTTGTGTTACAGTACTGTTGTGCTACAGTACTGCCAGCAGCATCTACCACCATGCAGGAGCAAATGTACCTCAAACAGCTTGCCATCTGTGTACATCAGATCATGCTTGCCATCTGTGTACATCAGATCACGCTTGCCATCTGTGTACATCAGATCACGCTAGGCGATGTGGATGCGCTTAAAGCATAGCTGGTGCTCCACGCAGCAGTTGCAAGTAGAGAATGAGGCAGATAATCTGGGTTCAGGTAGCGTACCTCAGACAGCTTGGCGTCCTTATAGACAGGTCACGCTCGGTGGCGAAGCTAAGGAGACGCACCAAGCAGCGGATGTTTATAGATGAAGAGACGGGAAGCGTACCTCAAACGGCTTAACATCCGTGTAGAACAGGTCATGCTCGGTGGTGTAGGTCAGGAGACACACCAAGCAGCGGATGTTTACAATGAAGAGACGGGACACGTACCTCAAACAGCTTGACGTCCGTGTAGAACAGATCACGCTTGGTGACGTGGATGCGCTTAACACACAGCTGATGCACCAGACTCAGGATGCGTGTGGTGATGGCAGCTTTCCTGTGGTTGCCAAAATAGTGATAAATTGTGAGAGGCGGCTACAGGAATGCATGCATAACCCTCTGGCCATGTGCTGGCTGACGTTTTGCTCAGCTGGTGCACCAGACTGACGTTTTGCACAGCTGGTGCACCAGACTGACGTTTTGCACAGCTGGTGCACCAAACTGACGTTTTGCACAGCTGGTGCACCAGACTGACGTTTTGCACAGCTGGTGCACCAGACTGGGGTTGCGGGTTGTAATGGCGGCCTTCATGTACGTGCTCAACTATTGCCCATGAAATAGACGTGGTTGCAAGCATGCACGCAGAACACAATGCACTGGCATTGCGCATCCACGGTAATGTGCAATGTTGTACATGGCTGTGCACTACTAACACACTAGAGACACTAGTGAGGCTGTGTAATGTCGTACATGGCTGTGCACTACTAACACACTAGAGACACTAGTGAGGCTGAGCACTACTAGCCTCGGTTTGCTAGTGTGTAGCCTCAGTTGGGTGGGTGTGAGGGAGAGGACTGGGGCTACTCACTAGCCTCACTAATAGGGTTGGCCATAACCATATATATACGGTGCATATACGTTATTTCTGGCAGGGAAATCACCAAATATACGGTCATATACGGTGTATATATACGGTTCTGGCCAACCCTACTCGCTAGTTAGTGTGCAGAGACAGGTGCATATACGTTATTTCTGGCAAGGAAATCGTCAAATAAACGGTCATATACGGTGTATATATACGGTTCTGGCCAACCCTACTCAATAGTTAGTGTGCAGAGACAGGTGCATATACGTTATTTCTGGCAGGGAAATCGTCAAATGTACGGTCATATACGGTGTGTATATACGGCTCTGGCCAACCCTACTCAATAGTTAGTGTGCAGAGACTGGTGCATATACGTTATTTCTGGCAGGGAAATCACCAAATATACGGTCTTTAACGGGTATATATACGGTTCTGGCCAACCCTACTCGCTAGTTAGTAGTGCGCAGCCTCACTAGTGTTAGTAGTGTCAATCTCGTACATGGCTGTGCACTACCAACCCCTTAGTGACACTAGTGAGGCTGTGCAATGTCGTACATGGCTGTGAAATGTCGTACATGGCTGTGCAATGACATGGTGTGTTATTCTTCTAACATATACATGGCTGTGCAATGACATGGTGTGTTAGTCTTCCGACATATACACGGCTGTGCAATGACATAGTGAGTTAATCTTCCGACATATACACGGCTGTGCAATGACGGTCTAGATGGTCTTGAGTCACCGCCAATTTACTGGTCTGACGGTACGGACCGTCAAAACCGTACTTACGGTGCAAATGGCTCTGACGGCGTCATTGCACAGTGCTGGATATGCACCTCAACAAATCCTGACCCTACACCAGCCCTCTCTAAATAGCTGTTAAACAAAAGGGTCACCTTTCCCATCGCAGTATCCAGCACCATCTCCCCTTATGCCACCACCACCCCTCATGTAAAACTATTCATACATTTCACATTCCCAAAACACACTTGCACCCCTGCGTGGAGGAAAGGGGCAAAACCAGCCCAAGGCATCATCCAGCATCCTTCCTCTCCCCTCTCCTGAAACATATAAACTCTTATGACACACTTGCAGGTCTGGGTGGAGGCAAAGGGCCTCTTGCCCATGGCGTCCTTCAGCACAATCCGATCCAGTTGGGGCACATACATCTGGTTCGTCTTGGTGCGGGAGGGCACGTTGAACTCAAACCCTTCACCCTACATGCACGCATACACACGTCATTTGTAATCTCACATGTTGAATGGAGTGCTCTGACCCCTACATGAAAACACACACACACACACACATGCACACACACACACACCCATACACGTTTGATTGCAACGCAGCACGTTTGGTCTCAGTGTAGACGTTTCCTTGTTCTTCTGAATGGACTTGCTCTACAACCTTTGGTGTTAAGCACTCATGCTAAATGTAACTGAACAAAAAAACACCTAAAAAAACACACTGTAATTCAAAACGTGACCCCTGATTTGATCACCTGTGCTAAACAATCTTATCAACAGCGCCACCAGCTCTACGTCTATAATTTGAACCGTGACCCCTGATTTGATCACCTGAGCTGAACAATCTTATCAACAGCACCACCAGCTTTACGTCTATAATTCGAACCGTGACCCCTGATTTGATCACCTGAGCTGAACAATCTTATCAACAGCGCCACCAGCTCTACGTCTATAATTCAAACCGTGACCCCTGATTTGATCACCTGAGCTGAACAATCTTATCAACAGCACCACCAGCTTTACGTCTATAATTCGAACCGTGACCCCTGATATGATCACCTGAGCTGAACAACTTTATCAACAGCGCCACCAGCTCGACGTTGCTTGCTATCGTATCAACAGCGTCACCAGCAAACAAAGCGCCACCAGCTCTACGTTGCACGGCACCAGGCTGCACGAGGCTGCAGGAGGAAGAGCCTCAAGCATCCTCAACTACCGTTTGACTACTGAGTATGGTTTAAAAACACACAAAGGCATTCCAAACGGACCGTACCTTGTAGCGTAGGTAGGGTTGGCCAGAACCATATATAAAACGGTGTTTTAGGCAGAGAAATCACCAAATATACGACGCATTTATACGGTTCTGGCCAACAATAAGCGTAGGCAACAAGCACACACGGAACACAGCGTCACGCACCTGCATAATGGTGGCCGCCATACGTAGCATGATGGCCTCGATTTCGTCCAAGACAGCGTTGGCATCTTTGTCGACCACTTCACAGTACGCGTGGGGCAGGGCTAGGTCGGAGAGGGTACTGCATGAGTGTTCAGAAGACATGTGCGACACGTGCGTGAAAGGGAACTCTCACAGTGAAGGCATAAATTTCACGTTTGCAAAGGCTCATGCCCAGGTTCATAAGTTTGCATTCAAGTGCCACACGTGGAATTGCATCACAATCCAGTCAGCATTTGGTGGTGCTTAGGCGTGCCTTTGCCTTACCTCTTAACTTTACCAGCTAGAGAATGCATATTTACACAAGTACATGCGCACGTGCACGTGCGTTTGTTTTTAAGCGAGAAATACACAGTGTACGCACAGCACAAGACACAACACACATGAACACGTGCGCAAAAATAACTCCTCTTACAGCGCGACCTCCGGCTCATTCTTGATCTCCTCTGTGAGCTGCGCCACCTTGGCCAGCACCTCCTGAAAAACCAGAAAGCGTTTGAAATGAGAGCTAATCTCGCACCAGCACTGACAGCTAGGCAGGTCACTGCTTACATTCACATCCTCTGCAATGTGGTTCATCTTCTTTGCCCTTAGGGATGTTCCAGCCCCCTCCTGAGCGGCCCTCTTCTTTTGTGAAGACATATCAGGTTTCTCTGCAGCGCCAATAAAGCTATTTCGAATTCACAATTATTTTATATGCACATAAAAAATAATACCCAAAAAAACAATTGCCCACTTTGCTGAAAAGCTGACTCGCTACAATGTTTGACAAGCTGAAGAACCTTGGAACCTTTGGAGGTGCTGAATTTATGGCTTTGCACTGCACACTTCATTTTATACACAGTTGAATGCACATTTGCATCAACGTAAGAACCTGTCACATGCATGACCATTCCTGTGAAACCAGAAACACCATGCATTGGGTACACATCTTTGCATGTTTTCTCACGACAACTAACACACAGACAACAAGAACGCCACGCCAGCTGAGAGCGTCCAGCCCCAGCTAATTGCTCAGGCACCCAGCGTCATTCCTGACAGTAGAGCGCAAAAATTGTCAGTATCTGGGTTTGAATTGGAGGGCGTCAGCATTGCCGGGCAGGTGTGTTCGATTGCATGAGCATTGCACTGGATATGGAAAACTGTGCACAGTCAGAGTATACATACGCACACACCACACACCGCACACATACACACACATGCACACACAGACACACACGCACGAAGGCACACACGCACACGCAAACACACACAAGCACGCACGCAGGCACACACACACACACACAGACACCTACACACACACACACACACTCACACTGCGCAGGAAACATGTATAATAGTTCCACGGTTTAAGGTGGCCTTCGACATTGGGCGCTGCCCCCAGCGTGCGGTGTTTCAGCAGACCGTGCTCATCTCACACAGTCACATGGATCACGTGGGTGGGCTACCCTTTCATGTCGCATCTAGGTATGAGTGTGTGTGTGAGTGCGTGTGTGGGTGTGTGGGTGTGTGGGTGTGTGAGTGTGTGTGTGAATGCGTGTGTGTGTACGTGCGTGTATGCGTACATATGTGGGTGTGTGTACATGTGCGTTTGTGTACATGTGCGTGTGTGTATATGTGCGTGTGTGTGCATGTGCATGTTTGTGTATATGTGCGTGTTTGCTTATCGTCCTCTTATGCATTGTGTGCTCCCTTCTTTCGCACATGATAGGCCCAGTAGCTCTTAGCAAACACAGCAAACAAATTCCATGCCCTCTGTCTGTAATACAGTAGCTGTCTTTATAGCCCGGACCACTCTTGCGCATCTTTGAGCTGTCGTTATAGCCCAGACCACTCTTGCGTTTCTTTGAGCTGTCGTTATAGCCCAGACCACTCTTGCGCATCTTTGAGCTGTCGTTATAGCCCAGACCACTTTTGCGTTTATTTGAGCTGTCGTTATAGCCCAGACCACTTTTGCGCATTTTTGAGCTGTCGTTATAGCCCAGACCACTTTTGCGTGTCTTTGAGCTGTCGTTATAGCCCAGACCACACTTGCGTGTCTTTGAGCAGCTCTTGACAAATGGAGCACCCTCCTGAATACGTCCCTTTACACGCCAAAAACCTTTTGACTTTTTTCATACGCAGAGCCTTGCCAATTAAGATCCTGCGCACCTGACGCTGCTTAATCGTTATCAAATTTGGCAATGACACTCTGTTTTGCACTCATCCGTGCCATTTCACACACCGTGGCGTCAGAGGCCTGCCCTCGTCCAAGAGTGTTATTCTCACGCACATATGTCCACATTAAGAATAAAGGCACACACGCACGTACACATACACATGCACACATATACACACAGGGGCCTAAATGCTTTGCCCCCGTCTAAGATAGTCATTCACCCTTCCTACGTAGAGGTGAGTGCGGCTCAGCATTTTAGGGCTACTCATAAGTAGGGTCGGCAAAGGGGTTAAAAGTTTTTGTCAGGGAAATCACCAAATTTACGGCGTATTTATATATATATATATATATATTGTTCTGGCCAATTAAATATATGGTCATCCACGGCGTACCGTTCGTTCACGATCAGTTCGTGACCACACTTTCAAATAATTAATTAAATTTTCGATTTCAGTTCGTGAGGGAGTCTGGGGATTATATTTTGAGTTCGAGGGCACTTCGGGAGGGCCCTGTCGGGAATTAGTTTTTGAGTTCGAGAGCCCCCCTGTGAATGCTGCCTGTGCACTGCTACTGCTGTTAGTTATGACTGAAGCTGTGGCTGAGGCTTCAAGAACCCGGCCAGAGGGTTCACACTGGCGCGCTTGGAGCTCATTTCGATTTACACTCTCAAAACCACTATATAAACTGATTTATCACTTCGAAGTCAGTTCGGAGAGGCCTCCAAGAATTAATAAAAAATTTCGTTTTCTGGCCAAATAATTAATTAATTTCCGAAGTGATCGTAAACAAACGGTATATATACTGTAGGGTACTTATATTACCGCGCTACGCAAACTTTTTTGACCCCCTCGCGGTCTGTCGGCAATTTAGTATCCAAGTTACAAGGGCCTCGCGAGCTCGCTTTGTAATTAATTAATTAATTTTAAGCATGAACGTGGACAGGCCGGGAAAGCCTCGTTCTCTCAAGGCCTAAGCCCCCAAGCCTCGTCTTAGACAAACAGCTTGGGAGGCTCTATTGGGGAGGAAGGAACAAGAGGAAGGGCGCCTTCACATGTGCTCGCACGCACACATACCCGCATGCATACACACACACCTATACGTGCATGTACACACGTACGCGCATGCACACACGTACGCGCGCACACATACACACACGCACACACACATACGCACGCACACACTATTACACAATGCATGCACGCATGTATGCACACAACCGTACACACACGCAGGTACACAACGCACGCATGCTCACGTACGCGCACGCACACAAATACACACACACACACACACACGCACACGCACACGCACGTACGCACACGTGCGCATGCACGCATACGTACGCGTGCACACGCGCGTGCATACGCATGCAGGTGCAGCTTATAGGGCCAGAAGGCCCTTGCATAGGCTCGCATTGTGCTTATTAATTATGTGTTGCCCCCCTCGCATTGCTCGCATTGGGGCTTATTAATTGGGTGTTTTCAAACCTCAGATTGGAATTACGGTACCCTACGGTATATGGTTCTGGCCAATTTTAGGTACTAACATAAGGGGGACTACAAAGTGAGTCCAGGGAAACTCTGTAACACTCTGAATAAGTTTTAGATCCACTTCAGGAGACCCTGAAACATATTAGAGGCTGTTCTGGGTCTCCCCGAATAATTTGAGCACCCAATGTGCTTCCCCGATCCAGCCCAGAAAACTTGGGGCTGCATGAGGTTGCCTCACGGCTGACTGGCAGGAGGAGGCATAATGTGATATTCTCATACTTAACGATTACAACCCAGCAGCCTCCCGATGAATAGTACCCAGGGAAGAAAAATGCAGATAGTGTAAACCGCTTTCCACATTAATAAGGGAAAAGGAGGCCCTTTGGTACCGGGCTCCGACACCATGCAGCTCCCGCATGTGGTTAACGGAGGCGTAGTATGATTCTGTGTACCTAGGAAGTTATGTATAAGGACTGCACACACGGGTCCACCTGTTGTTAAACCCAATTGCTGTGTAATACCTCGTTATGTTTGCATCTGTCTGCCCTTGTTTCGCAGCAGGATGTGAGAGGCACTTATTACACTGCCTAATGCTGAAGGCAATGCATAATCTGCACTGGAACCCCAACGCAATATGATGCGCTTACTTCCGTGTGTACTCATGCACTTTAAACCCCAACGCGATGCGAAGCGCTTACTTCCGCTGCCTGAACACTCTTGTATTTAAACCCCAACCATTGCGTGTACTCATGCACTTTGAACCCCAACACGATGCGAAGCGCTTACTTCCGCTGCCTGAATACTCTTGTATTAGAAACCCCAATCATTGTATGTACTCATGCACTTTAAACCCCAACACGACGCGAAGCGCTTACTTCCGCTCCTTTGGTGCCTGAACACACCTGTATGTTAAGCCCACACAATGCCAAAACACCGTGTGTGCTCGTGCACTTCAAACACCAACACAATGCCAAAACACTGTGTGTACTCGTGCACTTCAAATCCTAACAGGATGCCAAAACATTGTGTGTGTGTGTGTGTGTGTGTGTGTGCTCGTGCACTTCAGACCCCAACACAATGCCAAAACACTGTGTGTACTCATGCACTTCAAACCCTAACAGGATGCCGAAACATTGTGTGTGTGTGTGTGTGTGTGTGTACTCGTGCATTTCAAACCCCAACACAATGCCAAAACACTGTGTGTGTGTATGTGTGTGTGTGTGTGTGTGTGTGTGTGTGTGTGTGTGCTCGTGCTCGTGCACTTCAGACCCCAACACAATGCCAAAAACTGTGTGTACTCATACACTTCAAACCCTAACAGGATGCCGAAACATTTTGTGTGTGTGTGTGCTCGTGCACTTCAGACCCCAACACAATGCCAAAACACTGTGTGTACTCATACACTTCAAACCCTAACAGGATGCCGAAACATTGTGTGTGTGTGTGTGTGTGTGTGTGTGCTCGTGCACTTCAAACCCCAACACACCGCCAAAACACTGTGTGTACTCATACACTTCAAACCCTCCCAGGATGTGAAGCAGTACCTTGAAGTTAGCAATCGTCTGCAAGGCAGCCCGCCAGGTTTTGAGTACGAGGTCATACAGCTGCAGGTACGCACGTCTGCTGCACGTCTGCACCCATCTGCTGCACGTCTGCACCCATCTGCAAGTGTTTGTGCACATCTGCTGCACATCTGCAGACATCTACTGCACGTCTGCACACATCTGCTGCACGTCTGCACCCATCTGCAAGTGTTTGCGCACATCTGCTGCACATCTGCACACATCTGCAAGCATCTGCACATCTGCATACATCTGCTGCTCGTCTGCACACATCTGCAAGTGCTTGCGCACATCTGCTGCACATCTGCACACATCTGCTGCATGTCTGCACCCATCTGCAAGTGTGTGCGCACATCTGCACCCATCTGCTGCGCGTCTGCACACATCTGCACACATCTGCTGCACGTCTGCACCCATCTTCACAAATATGCTGCACGTCTGCACCCATCTGCTGCTCGTCTGCACCCATCTACTGCGCATCTGCACACGTCTGCTGCACATCTGCACACATCTACTGCACACATCTGCACACATCTGCTCACGTCTGCACCCATCTTCACACATCTGCTGCACATCTGCCCACATCTACTGCACGCCTGCACACATCTGCTGCACGTCTGCACACATCTGCTGCACGTCTGCACACATCTGCTGCTCGTCTGCACACATCTACTGCTCGTCTGCACACATCTACTGCACGTCTGCACACATCTGCTGCACGTCTGCACCCATCTGCTGCTCGTCTGCACACATCTACTGCGCGTCTGCACCCATCTGTTGCATGTCTGCACACATCTGCTGCACGTCTGCACACATCTACTGCACGCCTGCACACATCTGCTGCGCGTCTACTTTCATTTGCACCCATCTGCTGCACATTTACACACATCTGCTGCATGTCTGCACCCATCTACTGCACGTCTGCACACATTTGCACCCATCTGCTGCACGTCTGCACACATCTCCACACATCTGCTGCACTTCTGCACCCATCTGCTGCTCGTCTGCACACATCTACTGCGCGTCTGCACCCATCTGCTGCTCGTCTGCACACACCTACTGCGCGTCTGCACCCATCTGCTGCACATTTGCACACATCTGCTGCACGTCTGCACACATCTCCACCCATCTGCTGCACATTTGCACACATCTGCTGCATGTCTGCACCCATCTTCACACATCTGCTGCACGTCTGTACCCATCTTCACACATTTGCTGCATGTCTGCACCCATCTACTGCACGTCTGCACACATTTGCACCCATCTGCTGCACGTCTGCACACATCTGCACACATCTGCACACATCTGCTCCAATTTTATGCGCGTCTGCACACATCTTCACACATCTGCTCACGCCTGCACACATCTGCTGCTCGTCTACACACATCTTCACACATTTGCTGCGCATCTGCACACATCTGCACACGTCTGCTGCACCTCTACACCCACCTGCTGCACGTCTGCACACATCTTCACACATCTGCTGCGCGTCTGCACACATCTTCACACATCTGCTCACGCCTGCACACATCTGCTGCTCGTCTACACACATCTTCACACATTTGCTGCGCATCTGCACACATCTGCACACGTCTGCTGCACCTCTACACCCACCTGCTGCACGTCTGCACACATCTTCACACATCTGCTGCGCGTCTGCACACATCTTCACACATCTGCTCACGCCTGCACACATCTGCTGCTCGTCTACACACATCTTCACACATTTGCTGCGCATCTGCACACATCTGCACACGTCTGCTGCACCTCGACACCCACCTGCTGCACGTCTGCACACATCTTCACACATCTGCTGCGCGTCTGCACACATCTTCACACATCTGCTCACGCCTGCACACATCTGCTGCTCGTCTACACACATTTGCACCCATCTGCTGCACGTCTGCACCCATCTTCACGAATTTGCACCCATCTGTTGCACGTCTGCACACATCTGTTGCACGTCTGCACACATCTGCTGCATGTCTGCACCCATCTGCAAGTGTTTGCGCACATCTGCTGCTCATCTGCACACGTCTGCTGCACCTCTACACCCACCTGCTGCACGTCTGCACACATCTACTGCACGTCTGCACACATCTGCTGCGCGTCTGCTAGCATCTCCACACAGCTGCTGCACGTCTGCACCCATCTCCACCCATCTGCTGCACGTCTGCACACATCTGCTGCATGTCTGCACCCATCTGCTGCTCGTCTGCACACATTTGCACCCATCTGCTGCGCATCTGCACACATCTGCACACATCTGCTCCAATTTAATGCGCATCTGCACACATCTTTGCACATCTGCTGCACGTCTGCACATGCCTGCTCCCAAGCTTATCAGACTAATATGCTGCCCTGTGCAGGGTGATGATGAGCTTCAATTGCCGAGCGGCTTCACTGTGAAGCCTTTCTCCACCGCCCATACCATCAACTCCCAGGTATGATGCTTGTATGTGTGTAAGTGTGTGTAAGTGTGTGTATATGTGTGTGTGTTTGCGCACTGGCATATGTTCATGCATATTTGTGCTTATGTAGGTGCGTGTGCGTTTGTGTGGCTGTGTGTCGGTCTTTTCTTTCTCGTTCTGTTTTAACTGTCTTAACCAGGGATGTGTCATATGGCGTATTTGTATAATACGCCGTATCGAATTTAACACGTGTATTTTATCGTATTGAACAAATCGGGCCGTATTATACGATTGCAAAATCTGCCTTTTATTTTTTTCCTTTTTAGACAACAATTGTTTGCCATTTTGTGCAATTTCCACCCCAACAACGGTTATTCAATGAGCTTCCAATGCAGTATATAATATATGAATAACATGTATTGGAAAAGATTTGGAAACATTTTGGGTGATTTTGGGGAGAATTGGGTCCAATTTGGGTCAAAGACCGGCACTCCCAAATTGCTTAAAAATACCATCGTACTATATGCGTATCTCGTATTTTACGCGTATCTGATTATTTGCGTATCTCATTATACGCGTATCTTGTATTTCACATATTTTACCGTATTGAACGTCCCAAATGACCGTATGACACATCCCTGGTCTTAACAGTTATTACGCCACCTCAGCTATCCAATTCACAAAATGTGCACATAGCATCCTGTAAGCTCACCCATTCGCCTGCACTAGCATCTGTTTAGTATGTGCACATAGCGGCCTGTAAGCTCACTCATTCTCCTGTACTAGCATCTGTTAAGTATGTGCACATAGCGTCCTGTAAGCTCACCCATTCTCCTGCACTAGCAACTACATAATATTTTGTTTCGTTAATGACACACTGATGGATGTGTATGAGAACTATTTGTATGAGCAACACGGTCAGACACACCTATTAGCTCATCCATTCTCCTGCACAAGTATCTGAAGGTTGTCTTGTTTCATTTTTGATACACTGATGGATGTGTATGAGAACTATTTGTATGAGCAACACGGTCAGACAGACCTATGAGCTCACCCATTCTCCTGCACAAGTATCTGAAGGACGTCTTGTTTCATTTTTGATACACTGATGGATGTGTATGAGAACTATTTGTATGAGCAACACGGTCAGACAGACCTATGAGCTCACCCATTCTCCTGCACAAGTATCTGAAGGACGTCTTGTTTCATTTTTGATACACTGATGGATGTGTATGATAATTATTTGTATGAGCAACACGGTCAGACAAACTTTCCCAGGCCGCATGTATGCACATACACGTTGAACATGACAGTGTTTGTACAGTTCATGCATACAACATTTATATATAATGCAAACATACAATGCAAATGTATACAGTAAATACACACACATTGCACATTACTGCACCACGTTTCTGCTTGACAAATGTGTGTATTTATGCTTACTGTTTAGATGGCTCTGGCCTGCCATTCACAACAACCATTCACATCAACCATTCACAACAACCATTCACAACAACCATTCACAACAACCATTCACAACAACCATTCACAACAACCATTCACAACAACCATTCACAACAACCATTCACAACAAGTCCCGCGGATGTTCCATGTATCACAGGGGTACGTGTTATATAGCCTCCGGAAGAAGCTTAGGGCTGACCTGCAGGTTTGTTTAATGTATATGTGTGTATGTGTGAGTGTGTGTGTATGTGTGTGTGTGTGTGAGTGTGGGTGTGGGTGTGGGAGTGGGTAGAGGGGTGGGTATAGGTGTGGGTGTGGGTAGAGCGGCGGGTGTAGGTGTAGGTGTGGGCTTGGGTGTGGGTGTGGGTGTGGGTGTTTGCGTGCAAATAAGGGTCCAGTATTTTGCGCGTCCTTAAGTGTACTTGAGCCACGCTGAAAGACTGTCTGTCATTCCACCTCAGACGCGGCTAGGAAATTTTTTGGCACTGTGTCTAAAAATTTCCTAGC
>Ga0307947_1003260_pt1 | contig 13096 bp, 14 predicted proteins | sample OrgLakmetagen232_FD_201840 | JGI IMG/M metagenome (GOLD analysis project Ga0307947, IMG submission 201840) | Saline water microbial communities from Organic Lake, Antarctica - #232 | ecosystem: Environmental > Aquatic > Non-marine Saline and Alkaline > Saline | place: Antarctica: Organic Lake...
TAAGGTTAGCATTTTCCAGTTGCGTTACAGCCCTTTTTTTTACTTGGTTTGTTTTGAGGTTTACCTCGTTCTCATAGGTTGAGCAGCCATTCCAGGTTGAATGCCTTTGTAATCCAAACTAAACTTAGCTTGTCATCACAGTATCACTAATTTTGAGATCAATGCATTCCTGAATCAAGACTCATACAGACTCCTCAATTTTGTGTCAGATTTAGTTTCAATCTTTCAATTTTCGACACTGGTTAATTTTGTTTCACCAGCCAATTGCCATCAGCCAGAGTCCCGGGCTGTAGGCCATCCTTGTAACCCTTGACACAGGAAGGGATGACACACCTCCCTTTTTACGGCGTTAATCTTTATTGAGTTGTAGTTGAGGAGTTAGTAGGCAACCCTTGCAATCAAGACCCTGCTGTGTACCAAGAGGCAGTCCTCGTAAAGAGTAAAGCACCTGTTTTGCGTTCATAACTATTTCTATGGAAGAGGCAGCATCCGGTCATGGGTGCACAAAGGGGCTAGGTTTATGCCTTGAGAGCAAATTTGCGCATGGGGAACGCAGCGATCTTCTTTGCCACCTTTGCCGTCTTCTTGTTTGCCTGTGAGCACATGGCAGGGGGGATCACCAGTTTCAGCACGAGGTAAGAGATGAATCTAAATATCCAGCCTGCAGCAGAGAAGTGGCATGGGTTGCCTTGTTATTGTGATGATGAAAGTTGCTGCTACCGAGGGAAAAAGTAGGTAGTAGTGGCGGCTAGGGGCGGAGGGAACCCTCTGATTCATGTTGAGGATAGACAGGGTATTTGAAATGCATATATATATGCACAACTGCCCACTTCTTTAAATATATATTTCGCGTATGTTTAAACATCATATATCCAGACACCTTTCACTGCCGAGCAGTTGCACATTTAAAAAACGCGATGTACAGACAGGCTTCAGTGATTTTTGAGAGTTTTGCGGGGTAATTATAGGGCATGGATGAGCAAGACAACAAGTTAACTACTATTGAGAATGTAAACGGGAATTCTGCTTGAAAGGCTGTCTGGACAGGCTTTAAAGAGAATAATGCATGTGTTCAGCAATATGAAGGTGTGCTGGGAAGTGTGCTATGCCATAAGACTCAACAAACTGCAGGCACGTCAGGAGGAGGACAGGAAGGGATAGAAAGGATATCTTACTTAGGTCCCACCCAGTACAGTACGGTGGCTAAAAAATATGCAGCTGCATAAATACGGTGTACGCTTTTGTGCAGCTTCTGGCCAGCCTCAATGATAAAACAATCTCGGCCAAGAACTCATTGCGTTCTGCACCATATGTTTTCCACATATTCAGTGCAGTCAACAAGTATGGCGCAGCTTGCTGGGCATGGAACGGCGCTTCAAACTCACACGAGGAGGCGACCAATGGGGCTGCAAAGGGGGCCAAAACCTGCAGTTTTACCTGATTTCCTGCCCTATTTAATCCTATATATGCAACTATACTGCGTATACTGTCTCGTCTGTGTAGGGTCTGGTCTGCATGTCTCACGCCAGCAGCGCATATGTATGCAGCTTTGCTAACACCCACCTGCTCCTTTGTCAGACGTCTCCTGATGGCACGCGTCTTCTTGGCTCGCATGTCCAAGGGTAGCAGTGCCTGTAAAGAGTTGGTGACATGCGGGGTCGGACGATTCAATGGTTAATACTGTGTGTGTGTGTGTGTGTAGGTACACTGGATTGGTTTGTACAAGTGTATGCGCGTGCATGTATGTTTTTGTGCGCATGTGCAAATACGTGTATATGCGTGTGTGCTTTTGTTTGTGTGCATATTTCTGTATGTGTGCGCTTGCTGTGGTTGTGTGTTTGCATGCATTTGCTTGGGTGAATGCGTGCACTTACCTGTGTGTGTAAGTGTGTAAGTGTGTGTGTATGTGCGCGTGCATGAGTGTGTGTACACTGGTTTGGTGTGTATGTGCATGCACATGCATGTATATTTCCGTGCGCACATGCGAATGCGTGTATATGCGTGTGTGCTTCTGTTTGTGTGCGTGTTTCTGTGTGTGTGCACGCCTGTTGTGATCGTGTGTTTGCGTGCATGTGCTTGTGTGGATGCGTGCACTTGCGTGTATGTGGGCATGTGCATGAGTGAATGTGTGCACGTGTGCTTGTGAGCGTATGTATCTGTATCCGTGTGTGAGCGTGTTTGTGTGTGTGTGTGTGTGTCATTTGGCAGCAAGTGTGGCATGGACGACTTGCTGGCGAGAAGCAGGCTTCCAAGTTTCCCTTTCCTCCGTTCTCCCCCCGCTTCTCTCATCCAGCCTGCGACAGGCCTCACCTTGCCCTTCTTTTTGCTAGCATCATCCAGGATTTTGCTCTTCAGGGCGTCGCGCTCGGTCTGGCGGTACACGGTGAGCACGCGTGCAATGGACTTGCGCACAATCTTAATCTTCGACAGCTTGTTGGGGGCTCCGCCGGTGACCTTGGCGACCCGCAGGGCGCTCAGCTCGCCCTTCAGCTCCTTGAGCTGGGTCAGCAAGTCCTGCTTGTTCTTGCCACGCAGCTCATGGGCCTTGACACGGGCTGTTGGTTGATGAGAAAGAGGAGGAGGAGGAGGAGGAGGAGGAGGAGGAGGGAAGGAGGATTGAGTACAGAATGCAGAGTCTTTTGTGTGTCAGGGGTGCGATGCGGCGGGCAGGCTGGTGTGGGCGTGGCATGGCGCTGTGTTGCAAACCTTGCTGGTTGTGTGCACGTGTGAAGCTCTTTTAGCAGTGGTGTATACCCCGCCAATATGCGGACAAAGTTGCAGCCCCTGGGGCCAGTCCAGCCACCACTGCCCCCCAAAGCGTGCATGCACATTATTTGTGTCAAGGACAATGTGCTCACTCTCTAGCAGAAGTACCCCATGCTTCATGCATACACAGGAATGTGCGGTAATGTGGCTCAAAACTTTGCAGTCTTCCTGTGTACACAAACACACGCACGCCAAGACATCGGCCCCCCCTGCGCCAAAAACTCACCCATTTTGAATCGCGGCACAAGAAAAGAAGAGAGTTCTGCGCCCGTGCAGGACTTTTTGCTGTTAACGGTAAAGTTGGTTAGTTTACCGAACTTGAGGATCCTTGTTATTATACACAGCGATATTTTTAGAAATTTAAATTGAAACGCAGCCTGGTCATCGCGCTTGTTCAAGATGAGCCTGCCTGCAACCCCCAGGGATTCCTGATGGGATTCCTGATGGGTCCTGGGTGCGTGTAACAAACAACAACAGGGATTGGAAACATGTCAGGAACACAGGTGCAACAAAACATGAAGCCTTAGTGCTGACCTCGTTCGTAGCATGACCGCACTATAGAATCCTGCTCCGATGCCTGATAGGGCCGAAAATAAACAAACCCAACGTGACCAGCGTGTGAGGTGAATCTAAATATGGGTGTGATCAGAGGAAATAAGTTGTATCAGCGTGTTTACTTACAGCAGATGCAAGTTCCTCATAATGTTTACTTTACAACCAAAGCTCGAACGTGCCTGCCTTGCGCGGCTTAATTTTGTCTATGATCGCATTCCCATGCATTATTCACTCGGATCCCCAAGCATGAACCTTCACAATGGACCTATTTTTAACATTAAATTTCAAGCTTCCAGCCAAAGCCTGCCCCAGAATGCTCTTACAAACTTGTATAGATGCACACTTTATAGTGCCACGGTGTTGCTATACGATGGTGAGATGAGGAAATGGCTGCAGCTTTAACAACTTAGTCCTTCGGACTACGTGGATCCAAACTTTCCTGCCTTAACAATTTCCAGCGTGGCAAAACCATGTCAATTGGAATTCCCCTTTCAAGTTCCCTGTCACCACATTGGCTCAGGACATGCAATGTGGTGGCTGGGAGCCCCAAACAAACCTCAAAGTCTGCAGCCTTGAAAGCCCGACCAACAACCACCTTGATGAATCGCCGGTCGCCCGTGCGCTCAAGTACCATCCTCAAGTTCACGCTGTGAGCCCACAAGGTGCCTAGGGCTGCCCCATATTGCCCCTGCTGCTGGCCTACTGAAGCCGTGACTTCCACAGCTGCCATTGATGATGTACTTTAATACAATGCGATGACATTTCACGCACTTATGCATTGACGATGTAATTTTTATACAGTTTTCACTTCTGCTCCTTTTTCAAGCTCATTTTATTCCTCTGTGCCCTCTAGCAACCCTTCAGCTCCCTCGACTCCTCCTCCCCTTCAGCCTCCTCCAGCTCGCACGCACAATTTAAAAATCAGCAATAGAGCACAAATAAACCCCTAGAAAAGCAGCCAACCCCCTTGCTCCTGAGATCAGGAATATGGGTTGCAGGTGATTTGCCCTGATCGCCTTGTGAATGGAAATATGAAGCAGAAAGCTAAAAGTAAATAGATTTATGGCGCGGTATACGATAGAAGGCGTATGGAATGCAGGTCTTTTCCTTCCAGGCCAGGTGTCTCTTCATGTTGCTGCTCACCGTAGAGGGCAAGAAGTGCTTTGTTCTTTGTGGTTAAAACGGTATGTTTGATAATAGTACGGTTTTCATAGATTGAATTTTACAATGATCTGACTATTTTGTTACTACTCTCATGATCTGCTGCAAGTAAGCTGTTAGTAGAGCCTTGCAATACCATAAACTAGCTGATGGACAAACTAGTACACTCAGATGCCTGAATGCATTTAATTCAAACTCTTGTTTTATAATGGCAGATGATGATTTAGGTGGCTGATTTTGTATCATTGAGTGAAACGCAAAACGGATATTATTGCACAACTTGTTTGCTCCTCTTTGTAATCGATGAGCTTGGTGCTTATTGTGGCCCACAGCCCACATGTACAGTATGCCAGATCCTTTAGAGTATTATCGTCTTATCCCCTTGTTGAAACCCTTAAAACCATGCTGTTATAGACTAGAAGTAAAAACTGCTGCTGCTGGTGCGGGAAAGTGAAACGTTGCTTAAATGGGTAATCTGGCAGATGCCATTTCTGTGCTTCGTGGCGATACATATATCCACGTAACAGAAAGGGAAGCGCACGTGCAGTGGTCGTGGCCTGTGATCTGGTTGGCAACGCACCTTCGTGGGCAACTGCAGTGGAACGTTCACAGATGAATATAGGACTTCAAAGTACCTATTTGAGTCCTCATATGACACATGGCATCCAGACCTCTGCTAAGATCATGGTGGTATTCTTGAAGGAATTGAGTAGGGATCTTCCCTTGCCTAGCTTTTTCACACAACTCATTAATATTTCGGCTAAGCTACTACACACAAATGGCGAACAGAAGTTTTATACGAGTGGAAATCGTGCCTACCTATCTGATGTACGCGGCAAACCTTGCTCCCTTAATGTAGGCACCAATTTGACTCAATGAGGAAATATGGTGAAAAGGGTTGTTTATGTAACTCTATGCAAGGAGGCAGGCGGAAATGCTGATGAATCCAGGCTCTCCCTTCTTGATCACGAGCTTTTTGTGGACCGCATAGCTAGAGCCACTCGCGTCTGAAGGAACATTTTTGATCAGGTACCTGTCAGCCTGAGGATCCATTTTACGCTACAAAGGCCCAAGGAGCAGCAATAAAACCTAGTATTCAATTCCAGCACAATAAGAGCTACCTCTACTATGTCTAAACCTGTTTGGGGTAATGGGATACGTTGGGAGGATCCTAGAAGGGCTGTGCTTACTGCTTACAAGCTTTTGCTATCATTTATTGTCACCTGCCCCATCAACATCGCTGGGATCACAGGCCTATTGCTTCCAGAGCATTTCGATATGAAATATTGAGGGGGGACTGAGAACAAAAATGGAATTTTTATGCATGCTCACAGCATTTGTTTATGAGAATTACCTCATACACAGTTCAATTTGTGCAACAAAATGTAACTATTCCAAAGCACTGTTGTCTGCCCCTTGGCAGTTGGGGGCAAACATGCCTGACCGGCCACAGCGTGATATCTACTTTGCTGCCATATTCTCATAAAAGCTCACCAACTGTCCCAATTACAATAATGTTTAGTGTTTTCAAGCCCTTGCAAGGTAATTACAAAAGCAATGTTGTGAGAAGGCAGCATGGTTGGCGAGATATGCAAATTATTCTCTATTTCCTTAGAGTATAGGAGCCCGACGTGTGCGTTCTGTCCTGTCAATATGTACAAAGCAACTTACTTGGATTCGAGCAGATGCTCTGGTAGCTTATAATGTCAGCAAATTTCTTAAAGTCCAATTTGATGGTGGTGTGTGAAAAGTTGCCCCTCACACTGCCTCACACCTTTAAAATGAGCATGTTTAGCCACTTGCAGTCCACCCCATCTGGTCAAATTTGCATGCTTGGGTGGTTTTTTCCTATCTCAAGTTCAGGTTCGTCTGTCTTTTCTCTGCAATTGGAACTTGTGGGACCCTAATTTTGAGCACTTGTGAACTATTCCTCCTCCATGTCACAATGCCTCAAGCTTGAACCAACACATGATGACGCGTTTAAAGAAGTTGCCCAATTGGGGCTTGCAAAGGTAGTCTCTTAACTGTCAGCCCTTGGAAACGGCCCATGAATGCTCCATCTATAGTAAGATAAGTAATCACAATTTGTCATCAAGATCCATTTGCATGCATTGCTGTACAAGGTACTTCAAGAAACAGATTTAGCCCAGGCTTATTGGTAAAAGAAGAGCAGACACCTTTTATTTGCCGACTTCTTTGCCAGTTCCATGAATTTACTACAAGTATTAGGAGGGCAATGAAATATTCCGCCCAGATAAAAGTAAAATTTGTAATAGTATTTAAGAAGATAACAGGACACGTAAAAACAAGGAACGAGAATGATGGGAGCAATTCCCTTTGCTGGTTTCAAATTGTTTAACTCGCACCCTAAACAGACAAAAAATTACAACCGCCAGATCGGTTGGTTTCTAAAATTTGCAAACCGTCCCAGCATCACCACTCCCAACAAAATGCCAGAAACGAGGAAAAAATTACCACGGCCTGCCCTTCCTGTAGACGAGGCTGCTGATGCAGCTGCAGGTCTACAGGGCAGGGCAGTGCTCGTTCCCTCCACCGCCCTGGCCACCCTCGAAGAGAGGCACGGTCCTGACGTATTCTTACATGGCACAATCAAGGTACTTAACCCAGGAAAGTGTGTTCTGTCGCTGTAGAAAATAAGATTGTGGCAAGGGTGTATGAGTCCACGCATACAGTATATTAGCAGGCAAATGCAGCTTGTTATCCCTGCTTCTGTGAGAGTAGGTGCGCAAAGAGTAACGCTTGTGCTAAGACAGCAAACGTATGGCAGGTGTGAACCTCAGGAGTGGTGAACATAGAATCGGCAAGGAGCAAACAGCTTGACGATGTCTGCTGCCAACAAAAATCCTGCTAACGAATTGTACGTCACAACAAACAACGTCTTTGTTTAGCACGCCTGTTCCAGTGGGAATTTGCCTAGGCAACAGTGGCATTCACATGTACTTTTGATTGAGAAGGGTGCTGGTTTTAAGTAGCAAAGCATTGCATGCACCTTGGAGTGGTGGCAGACCACCAGCGAGGAAGCCTCCCTGCAAGTTGCACGCACAGATTGGTGTGTGTATGTGTGTGTGTGTGTGCTCTTAGACCACGTTGCAAATTCCTAAGACCGTGCTGCTCTGTCCTGATTCTCAGGGGAAGGACAACGCCCACAAGGACTGTGTGCTCGTCAAGTGCAGGGAGGACCCACGCACCTTCTTCTTTGACGCCGAGCAGGTGCGCTGGACCTGCATTGGTGCCAAAGCGGCAGCGGTTTTACATGCTGATGTTGTATTGTGCAAGCTTAGCAGCTGAAAGTGATCTGAAATCTGAATGGCACCAAACAAAGGAACAGCAAGTGATAACCAAGCACCAACTCCCTCTTATTAAAATCTGTGTTGCAGTATTGCTGCCCTACGGTTTGCATACTTGCAGCAGATCCAAAATGTAACAGTGACGGCGCGTTGTTGCTGTGCTGCTTACTAACATGAGACACACATACCTGCAACAACACTATTTTGCTGAACTTACAAGTGCCAAACACACATACACAAACATACATGCACATGCGTGCATGCACGCGCGCGCACACACACACACACACACACACACGCACACACACACACACATACGCACACACACACAAAACACACACACAAACACACATTCACACACACGCACACAACACACACACACACACGTGCACACAAAGCTGGACAAACACCCTGCAGCTTACAAAGAAACGACCACAAGATGCTGACGTTCTGTGTCCTTTTCTTATCAGCAACTCCTTTACTTTGCTTCAGGTTCGAGAGTGGCTTATGTCAAGAGGGCGACATGACTTCCAGAAAGACACACATGCGGCCCGAAGTAGGAGTTTGGAGGAGGGAGAAGAGCAAGAGGGGCACACACAGGACATCAAGCGTGCACGGTTGGAGCGTTCCAGCACTCCCACACATGAGCCTTCTGGCATGAGCAAGCAGGAGCGGCAAGGAGATAAGCACAAGCCTCGCTCACCCACAGGCCCACCCAAAAAAGGGATCACAAAGTGGGTGGACATGGATGGGTGGTTTCAGCAGAAAAGTTGTTGCTATTCCACCTTCCACCTTACCAACGTTAAATGTTCTTTGAATATGTATGCTACAGAAATAGGCAGGTTCATCACTTTATCACTATCACCCTCCTTTGCCACCTTTTGTAGAAAAGCTGAGGTGGCAGATCTGATTGGCAAAGAGGTTGATGTGCCTGGCTCCGTGTTTCACGACCACACTCCAGAATCCTTCTTCAGGTGGGTAGGCCCAACCTGGGAGCACTGTTTCCATCCCCTCTTATATTCAACCTAGGAACAACGCTTCAAACGTGTTTGTGCTTGGCCTAAGCCTACTGGTTAGACATTTGTGGACAAGATGAACTTGCTAACGTTTGATGTTGTTTTCCACTTCAGACACTTCAGTCATAGAAAGACCCTGACCATTATTCCCAGACCCAAACCCAACAGCAACAGCTTATTCTTTTCATCGTCCTATTTGTGCACTTCCTCCAACTGCAGGGCACACATCATGGGTCCAGATTCTGCCCACGCCTCTGCTGTGGTGATTCGTATGCTTGACAACCCACGCAGCAGGTATGTTAGGTGATGCTTTAAACGTTTTGCTCATTGCAAAGCAAGCCAAAAAGTTGCACACTTCCTACGGTTGAAACTAACAAAAAACCTAGCACATATTTTCCTAGTTGCGACACGTCTTTTGAACTTGCAAGCCTGCCAGGAGGTTCGTGCTCACAAAATGTGTGCTGTTGCGATTCAGGTTTTATGTTCACGCTTCTGAGGTGCGAGACTGGCTTCGAATGACTCAATTACGAGCAGCTGCCTACACAGATGACAGTGATGAAGGTAACGAGCCTTTTGAAATAGGTCCACTAATGCAGGATCTTCTGGCTCTAATAGCGAACAGAAATCTCTTCAACAACACACTTGCTTTAATCTTGGATCAGTTTCACTAACATTTAAACAGCGACGTTTGATTCTTCGTTATTTACATGGTAGGGAAATCTTAAATGCATGGTCCTGTTATCACACATGTTACATATGTGCAGACACCTTTGATGAGGCCCTGGCTGCTCAAGTGCTAGCACATATGTCAGCAGGAGGAAGCACCGCCCCTCCTTCCCCTACGTCTTCAAGCAAGGCAACCTTGCTAGCACCTTCCCCCAAGCATGAACAGCCGTTGCACCAACCCCCCTATCCACCTGGTTTTGCCTGTGCATCTGCCCCTTACTCCATGCTCCGCTGGGGCCCCACGGAGCTCATTACTCAGCGCTCCTCTCTTTTAGCCCCTGCACTCGCTGAGCAACTGTCTCGTATCACCATGCTGCACCGTGGTACGCCAGAAGCGTCAGCAGCAGCAGCAGCACTTGTAGCAGCAACTTGGGAGATAAAAGGGACTAGCACAAAAGAGCAGCAGCAGAATCAACGACCCCAGGAGCAGCTAGTGCAAAATGAGCGATCAACGGACAAGGGGGGACGGCAGCAGCAAATTCTGAATGAGCACCAATGTCAAGCAATTGAGCAGCAGCAGCAGCAGCAGCATGGTGATCACAGCAATCGTGCAGATCAGAGTGTGCAGCTAGAGGACGGCTCGGGCGGGATGAAAGGTGTGCCCCTGCAGAATGCCCAGCAAGGCAGTAGAGAGAGGGGCAGGATGCAGATTAGGGATGTCCTGGGCAGGACCATGGAAGAGGAAGTTGTAAGAAATGACAGCACACCAATCTAAAGTTCAGTACTGATGTTGCAAAGAAATCACGTGTCCCCTCAATTCATATGTCTTTATCGTGAAACAACTTGGTGCAATAACAATAGAACAAAACTTTCTTTACATTGGAGGTTGAACTAATATTATTGCCAGGGAATCCGAGGAGACAACAGTAGTACCGAAAGGTTGTTGCACACTAAACATTGTCTTGCGGGCCTATCTTCAGGAAGTGAATGATGCCCTTTGCGCCGGAAGGCAAGGCCCTCACTAATTAGATTTACCTCGTGCCTCATGCTTATACATGAATGAGCGGTATTGGCTTAAGCTTTGGCAACACACTTGTACTTAAGCCATTATGTTGGCGATCATGTTGGCCCTTGCATCCAGAGCTCACTCATTCGTACCGCGGCACAAAATATAAAAGATTTCCATGCTTGTGCAGGACCTTTTTGTGCCAAGAAAAAGTGGCTGGCATTCTACCTGAGAAAAAGATATGCACAAGGCTGCACACGATAATAAAAAAGAGCTTTTATACCTCTCACAATGCCTCTAGATATTACAAGCCTTTCAAAAAAGCATCAAAAGCTGAGAGCGCCTGTTTTTGATCTGCCAGTTGGTGTAACATGTCCGACTGATGATTTCTCTTATTATGTAGACTGCTCCACAAAAGTATCACTCGAGTGCCAAAAGAACAGAAAAGAAAAGCAATGACACTTGTGCAAACAATTCTGGCAATAGGAAAGACGAGCGCAGATGCATTAGGCAGGATGGATTTCAGAGATGTAAGCGATCTATGGGTCAGGTGGAAGGAAGCTCCCCAACCGTGCAACCTTGCTTTTTCAGCTGGCACAAGACGGAGAGAATACTGTTACTACTAAGGTTACGCCATACATTATTTCACCGAGTCAGATTAAGGGAAGGGAAATGCAAAGAACGTGCCTTTAAACCTAAAGTCAGCAAAAGCAAAAGTGCTGAGAAAACGGAATGCACATATCTCTTGCAAGATGACTTGAAAGAGCGAAACTCCCCAGCCAACAAACCCTAACTACCCAAAAGGGCACAGGGTGCAAGGAGTTACCTGAACTACAACCTGCAGCACTTCACACGTCAAAACCACAAAGAGAAAGGCAGCCGACTGCCTTAGATTACGTGCAGTCACAGCACAACCCTACCCCAGAACCAATTTTCCAAGTGCACTGACCATCCTCACCCGCTAGTTGCCGGCTCACTTGAAGTCTGCACTGCGGCAGGTAAACATTTCTGCAGTATCCCATAAGTGCGAAACTGCCAATAAAAGCATTGTTTCTGCTTATTCACTCCTGTACCCTCCTATACGATCAGGTGCAACCCTATTGCATATACAACAAAAACTTTTCACGGATCAAGTTTGCGGCCCAAACGCATAGCATATTTTATTTGTCTTCTATACCCGTTTCTCCAAACTTATGGCCTATATATCCAATGATGCATGAAATTGGTGGCAGTGACCAATCATGCGACATGTAACATATAACATATAAAGGTTGTTCACCAAGCTGAAGGTACTACCTCCTCCACCACTCTGGTTCCGAAACTATATTTACCTCCAGCTTCCCACATGCTGTGCCGATCAGACCCAAACCCAAATCCCATGTTACTACCAAGCTCAGTGCAAAAGCACACATTATAACAAATGGAGGGGGGCAGCTTCATCTTTTGGTGTTGTGGGGGGCAACTGAGGGAGACTGGGAGCACCTCAGCACTACCAGCCGCCAGCAGAGCCGGATTTTGCCAGTTGGGGAATTGGTTCTGCGTCTGGGGGAGGTTTTGGCCTTTCAGCCTTAGCTGTCTAATCCCGGGAACTCTTCATACTACAGAAAGGCTTGGCCAAAACTATGTATACACCGTAAATGACTGTATATTGGATGACGTTCCTGCAAAAATAACCGTATATGCACCGTATATACGTGGTTCTGCCCACTTTAAACATTCTGTCAATTTATCCATTAAATTCGTAAGAAGAGAAAAAACTATGCAGGCAGTAAAAAACCACTCTGCACATTAATTAAGAAAATGGAGCCCTCCTGATCCATTTACGGGGTACCGTAGAACTCCCTCAAGAAAAGAATAAGAAAAGGGGAAAGAACCCATCCTGATCCCTATTGTCTTTGCTTGTTTTTTCTTGTGGAGGAGGAGTTCAACATTACTTGATACTAAATAAAGTGGCCTCTTTATTTAGGCAATGTGGGGAGCGGTATTAATATGTAATAATATTTTTTCGGTTTCTTTCTATCAAAAATGCTGACGTTAAATCTTTTCTTGTTCAATATTTGTCCCTAGTTAGTGTCCATTGAGTCCATCGACCCATGCAGCCAATTCATCTTCTGAGCTTTTTTTTAGTCCAAAAGCGCACAAGGCTTGAGTAAATAATTGCTCACTCTCAGATCAAGGGTGGAATATTGACACGGCGAAAACTTAAAAACCAAGCTTGGTGAACACTCTATCAAGTATGCCTCCGTGAAAAAAAGGGGTGTGGTTATGGATGCTTTCGCACACAAGCCCCCGGATCCTTGTAAAGTGGCCTACAACTAAATTTAGCAGTGTGGAGTTTTTAGGTGCCGAATCCAAGTACTCCTTCCTTAACCTGGATGTGTTATCACGATCAGCGAAATTTCTTTTCTTTTCAACTGCTCACAATCCTCCTCAGCGAAAAGGGATATCTAGATACAAGAGAGTGAGAGAGAGAGAGAGAGAGAGAGAGAGAGAGAGAGAAAGAGAGAGAGAGAGAGAGAGAGAGAGAAGAGAGAGAGAGAGAGAGAGAGAGAGATAGAGAGAGAGAGAGAGATAGAGAGAGAGAGAGAGAGAGAGAGAGAGAGAGAGAGCGAGAGAGA
>Ga0307947_1003261_pt1 | contig 13096 bp, 16 predicted proteins | sample OrgLakmetagen232_FD_201840 | JGI IMG/M metagenome (GOLD analysis project Ga0307947, IMG submission 201840) | Saline water microbial communities from Organic Lake, Antarctica - #232 | ecosystem: Environmental > Aquatic > Non-marine Saline and Alkaline > Saline | place: Antarctica: Organic Lake...
CCCTCCGTCTAGCCCCTCCTCCTTCCCGGCATTGCGGCCTCCAGTTCGTGCACCGTTCGCATCAACCTCGGACTGAGGAGACCCACTGCCATGGCTGCCGCTGCTGCTGCTTGTGTGTGGAGGTGTGAGAGAAGGGCTCCCGTGGGGTAGGTGGGTTGCTGCATGATGGCTTTGGGGGTGAGGGGGGGTATGCAAGTGACCGTGCTGAGCGGTGTTTGGGTCCGTGTGCGAGAGGGTTTGGGGGTCAAACTGCTCTTCGTGGGCGGGCGGAGCAGTGTGCAATTGGGCGCCCGGGTGGAGGTGCCAAGCCAGGGCGTCCTCAAGTTCCTGCGTGTATGGAGAACGATGGTCATTTGTGTGAAGAAAACACTGTCAAAGCAAAGCTGTCCAATTATACACACCCCATTCATAACGTATATATATATAGGCTGTGGGTGTGTGGTAGTGCCAGTTGTGTGGTGATCCGAGGGTTGCGTAACGAAGTGGCTATTGCCCTTTTTATACGTTGCGAAACGTTTATTTACCCATATCGCACTTTTCTTATATTGTGAAACGTCTCTTTACCCTTTTTGCCCTTTTTTAAAGTTGTGAAACGTTTCTTTAAGGGGCCCTCAGATCACCACACAACCCGTCGGCATTGTGTGAAGCTTTTTGCAGTCTTTGTACATATGACCAGAAAGCTCATCTTACGCACTACAGGCCACCATAAACATAAAGCACACTCTTGCTGTCTTTGTATGTATGACCAAAAAGCTCATCTTACGCACTACAGGCCACCATAGACATAAAAATCACTCTTGGGTCAGGAGGGTGTTTATTTAAATTTTCGGAAGACATGTCTATTTTTTGGGGTGGAACCCCCTGAGGGACCCCCTCCCCCCAAACCCCCCTTCCAGTGCTCCCACCCGGACAAAAAGGGTATTAATCTGCTCCTTTTTTGTTTCTGCATCCATCTGCATACTCATCAAGACATGAAACTGAAGTGTTGCAGAGTTATGGGGCAAAAACTAGGGTGCCAATCTGATCCCTTTTGAAATCTGCATCCATCTGCATACTCATCAAGACATGAAACTCAAAGTGTTGCGGAGTTATGGGGTAAAACTGAGGTACGGACGCCCATGCACGCATAACCTACCCACGACTGGCTTGCACAGCACCACATTGCTTTCATTTTTTCACAATTCCACTGACTAACTTATGCTGGCACGGTCCCGAAAGTTTGGAGTGAATTGCTGCTCCATTGGCTTGACTCACCCCGCGGCCTGCTACCAAGCGCGTGTGCCACTGACATTTGGACATGTCTACAGACCCCGCTTTTTACCCAATTTGCTCAAAAGGGGTGGCAATCGACTGGGCTTGAGCTGAGGATTCTGATGATATTTTAAAATTCCGTGAGTGGCCCAGAAAAAACTGGACCCCCCAAACTAAAATTCCACCGGGGCCCTCCCCCCCCCCCCCCCGCAATTCGACCCATATATATACCAATTGACAGCTCTTGACGTCAGGATTCCAAATTTCTTCTTTTATCGGGAAGTAGACATGCCGTCCAAAAAGAACCTACACCCTCCTGCTTGGGGTTAATATTATGTTATGCTGTGTTGCCATGACCGGGTGTATAAGACAATACATTTGTTACATGCATTTAATAACATGGCACAATATGTTGGTCAAGCAGGAAAAAGAAATGGTAGTAATATATAATTATATATGTGCATTTAGTCGTAGGTTGGCATTGAAGCTCAATTTCAAATCGAGCCTGCAACCCTCCTGATCCCCTTAAATCCACCTCCCATCTGCGGTGGAGAAAATGACAGAACTCAGTACCAGAGTGGCTCCTTTTCTGTCACTTAAAGGTGTGGTGAATGAATGGCCCTGACCGCCTGCGTGGGTTTTGCTTTTCGTGTGCTGCGTGGGTTTTGTTTTTGGGTTCACCTGTGCTGCGTGGGTTTTGTTTTTCGGCTCACCTGTGCTGCGTGGGTTTTGTTTTTGGGTTCACCTGTGCTGCGTGGGTTTCGTTTTTCAACTCACCTGTGCTGCGTGGGTTTTGTTTTGGGGCTCACCTGTGCTGCGTGGGTTTTGTTTTGGGTTCACCTGTGCTGCGTGGGTTTTGTTTTTGGGTTCACTGTGCTGCGTGGGTTTTGTTTTGGGCTCACCTGTGCTGCGTGGGTTTTGTTTTGGGCTCACCTGTGCTGCGTGGGTTTTGTTTTGGGGCTCACTTGTGCTGCGTGGGTTTTGTTTTTCGGCTCACCTGTGCTGCGTGGGTTTTGTTTTGGGGCTCACCTGTGCTGCGTGGGTTTTGTTTTTCGGCTCACCTGTGCTGCGTGGGTTTTGTTTTGGGTTCACCTGTGCTGCATGGGTTTTGTTTTTCGGCTCACCTGTGCTGCGTGGGTTTTGTTTTGGGGCTCACCTGTGCTGCGTGGGTTTCGTTTTTCAACTCACCTGTGCTGCGTGGGTTTTGTTTTTGGGCTCACCTGTGCTGCGTGGGTTTTGTTTTGGGGTTCACTGTGCTGCATGGGTTTTGTTTTGGGCTCACCTGTGCTGCGTGGGCTTTCTTTTTGGGCTCACCTGTGCTGCGTGGGTTTTGTTTTGGGGCTCACCTGTGCTGCAGACACCCCCAACGCGCTGATAGAGTTCAGGGCGCAAACCTCCTCTGACCCATAGTGTGAGTGGAACTGGACCAGCAGGTACCTGCACGCAAGCCGTGCTTGATGCTTAGCTCACCGCAGATTGCATCTCATGATTTATGGTGTGTGTGTGTGTGTGATGGCAGAGGCATGCCGACCAACGGAAGATGTGGAATTGGACCAGCAGGTACCTGCACGCGAGGAATGCTTCTAGCTTACCAATTTGAGGTCACATCCCATCATTCTTGAGTAGGGTTCAGAACCATCCATATACGTATCAGTGTTTTTTTAAAGCTGATATACCATATCGATCGATATGAAAACATGGGTTTCCGATTTTTGAAACCGATATGAAATCAAGCTTTTGGGGGTGTCGATGAGCCCCTGTGTAAAACGGTTATGTGGCCCTTAGAGGGCCGTCGAAGGCCCTCACACACCACAAATTCCAATAAGTTTTCCGAACGTTTCCAGACATTTAAATAATGATCATGTTTGAATGAGCGAAAAACCCCCAACAAAAAAGGCCAGAGTTGCCGGGGGGAAAAGTGATGGGAAGTACTTAGGGGCCCATGGGCCCACAAACAGGTTCCAAGCTCAGTGGCTTGAGCATCCAGCCCCTGAGGGACAGCCCCAGCGCAAGAGTGGCTTAGTGATGGAGGGGTGGACGGAAACAATTGGTTTCAAGTTCACTGCAGCATCTGTCCAGTCACCTTCCAGTGCAAGAAGCAGAACATTGCGTCCCATGAGATCAGCAACAGCCACAAAGACAAGGCAGCAGCACGGTTGAAGAAGCAGCAAGCCCGGGCAGGCTGGCAAGAGCAGTTGAACAAGGGTGCAGATTATACAGCAGTTCAGCGTGCAACCAAGGCAGCAGACTCCAAGCTGCACACTCAGTTTGCCTGCGTGTTCAAGACGCTGCAGCAAGGGCGCCCCATCACTGACGTGTGTGCAGAAGAGGTGTTCTTGAAATTCATCAAGGCACCCAGCGTTCCAGACACCCTTTGCAGTGTGGCAGATTGTGGGAAGGGCCTCTTTTCTCTGCAATGAGTCTGATAGCGAGCCAGAACCTGCACAGTCCCTCCCCCCTCGCCCTCTCTCTGCCAAGGAATTTTAGGGGGAAGCCACGCGCTTAGGGGCACAGGACTGGTTTGGGGAGTGGGTTAAGCTAGCAGAGCTGGTGATGGCAATGGTGCCAGGGTCAGTTGAGGATGAGCGCATGTTCAGCACCCTCAAGTACATCCGTAACCCACAGCACAACAGGCTACAAGCGCAGCACTTGACGTGCTGCGCTCGAGGGTTTAAAAGCTCAGCCTTGAGTGTGGAGGATATCCCATACCCAGAGGCCATTTTGGAGTGGTTTAGCGCAAAGAAATGCCGGGAATTGTTTAGAAAAAAGACTCAGTTAGAAAGACAGTAGAAGGACAGTAGTTGGAGACAGATTTCCCCTTACAATTCCAGACCTTATTGAGTTGATGCAATATATCTTAAATCTTGAAATTCAATCCAATTCACTTACATACACCATTCACCATATCACCTGCGGCCTCCCGGCAGGCTGGGGCAGCAAAGTAAAATCGATTGAGAACCCACTTTCTCATATCCCCAGATTTGGGGGTGATATGAAATCAAGGTTTTCCCAAATCCTAAAAAAAACACTGATACATATGCATTACCATATATATACGGTGTATATACGTTATTTTCAGGAAAGTTACCAAAGATACAGTCATACATGGTGCAAATCTACGGTTCTGGCCAACCCTAATCTTATCCCACGATTCACGTGCATCATGGATGTAGAGTCAGAGCGCCTTCCCCCATTCCGTGCTGCCTGCGCAGCGATTATTATTTTTCGACAGAGATAGAGACATGTCACACGCTCAGTTTATGAAGAGAGGTGTACATGACAGAAATACATTTTCATAACACACATACCTGATGCGGCGCTTCTGAGGAATCTTGAAGATCTGCGAGCCCTTGCGATTGGCTGCAGTGAACTCCCCCAGCAACGGCCAATGGTCTGTCTCAAACCAACTGGGGTAGTCTGGCGATGCACTGTCTTTGCGCGGGTGCAGCTGCCTCCCCTGTGCGTTTGTGTGTATGTATGTATGTATATAAGTGTATGTAAGTGTATGTGTGTGTGTATGTGTGTGTATGTGTGTGTATGTGTGTGTATGTGTGTGTGTGTGTGAGACAGAGTGTATGTGTAAGTATGTACGTGTATTATGTATATGTGTGCCGTGTGTGCGTTGCAGCAACGAGTAAAGAGCACGTACCTTCACAGAGAAGTCCTTTAGGCGTGAACTGTACATCTCTTTGTTGACCACTTCCAGCTCGTCGACTCGGCCCAACTGCAAATGTGTCGAGAGCTTGCGTTTTACTGGGGCGGAGTTTGACACAAAAACACACACTCACAAGACGCAGCCCAAAGGCACGTGTATGATGAGTTATAAGTAGGGTTGGCCAGAACCATATATATACAGTGTATATACGGTATTTTTAGCAGGGAAATTACCATATATACGATCATACACGGTATATATATTATATATACGGTTTTGGCCTACCCTAATTACAAAATTGCATCTGCCCGGGCAGAGATTAGATGCAAAAGCGGCACATAATGTTACTTCATTTTGGTCACTTTGTGCTTCAGCTGCAGCCAGCTGCGTGTATATAGGCCAAACGTTCCTGCTGCACACCCACACCCAGAATAACCCCCATGAAACGCACCAACTCCCAATGCAGCACTCAGCTGCTGCCACACAAATACATGCACACCCACATACACACACATCCACACCCACATCCACACTCACATCCACACCCACACGCACACTCACACCCACACACCCATTGCAACGCACTCTGCTCCAATTTACAAAAACACCTTACCCTTTCCTTCGCCCCCTAAAGCACACCCACACCCGAAAGAAGGCGCACCTGTGACAGCTCAATGATGACCCATTTATGGGCACTGCAGCTGTTCTTCATGTACGAGTCGTCGTCCCCATCTATGGCCTTTTCGGGCTTCTTCGCTTCCTTGTTCGCAGCAACGATTGCCGCCCCATCATCTGCGATGGAGTGTCGTACATGCCAACACAAACTACGGTATGTCTGGTGCATAATTAGTTCAACCAAACGGTAATTTGCGCATGAATGGTGCAAATGCTATGTTGAGTTGTGCATGATTGGCTCAACCAAACGGTGATTTGCGCATGAATGGTGCAACTGCTAGGTTGAGTTGTGCATGATTGGCTCAACCAAACGGTGATTTGCGCATGAATGGTGCAACCGCCGTGGTGGATTGTTTATGAATGGTGCAACAGCAACATTGAGAATTAAATACTGTGTGGTCTGATTCGGTGATACGGCCCCCAACTTTGGAGTCCACTTCCTTTATACTCAGAGAGCTAATGTATTGCAGTTGCCAAAAGAATTAATTGAAAGAGTTTCATATGCAGTTCAATTAGTACTTGTGCATATTACACACACATGCACACACACCTACATAAACACACACACACACACACAAAATGGTAGGTGCCACACTTGTTGTGGTGCAGAAAAAACTCTCTAGCAAATCACAATCGCACGCCTTCTGACTCTGGCCTACAGCTTGTGGTTGCTACTTCACCCTCCTCCTCCTCTTCCTGGTCAAAGGTGCTACCCTTTAGTTCAATCGCTCCATTCACCTCAATGGGCCACACAAGCACTTCTTGCTGACCACCATTTAAGAGTGCCTCGGCACCATTTCCTGAAGACCACATACACACAGTCCGTACCTCCTTATTGAAACTGCATATATCCTCTCTTTAAAACCTCATACCGTACCGCCCCATACCATACCATACCATACCATGAAGATACGTTATATAAGACCTCCTATCTCCTCTTTGAGGAGGCCGCACACACGAACACAATTATCAAGACCGCACATACACAGCTCCTAGCTCATCTTTAAACCTGCATGTATCTCTTTAGAACCTTCTACGTAATATAAGACCTCCCATCTCCGCTCTTCGAGACCGCATACACAAACCAAGATATCAAGACCGCACACACAAACCAAGATATCAAGACCGCACACACATACACACAGCTCCTAGTCCCTCAAAACAAGTTCCTTACGTGCTGTAAGGTGCGCCCGGTACCTAGAGGGCTCAGTTTTCAGATTGATATTGGGATTCCTTTCGTTGCCTGCTCAGCCCTTTCTTTTCTTCCGTCCCATCTGCATCTGCACAAGGTTGCTGCAGCGCTCGACCTTCTTTCTTGTTGTCTCAAGCTTTACAAAAAAAGGCCTTCAGTCAAGAAGTGCGACTGCTTAGCCTTTTTCTTGTTGTTTCACACCTGCGTCTGCAAGGTTGATGCGGTGCTCATCATCCTCCTCCTCTCCTGGGCTACTCTCCAACTGGTTAACTCCCTCCAAGTGTGAGATATGGTTGTGGTGGCTCCCTCCTCCCCCCGCCCCCCCTCCTCCCCCGTCCTCAGAAGCCCCTTTCATATGTGAATGCGAGTTGGCAAGGGAGGGGCTTGCAGCTCCTATGTCGTTGCTGGCAACACCTCCGTTTAGCGTGTCTGCTGCCACAGGCTCGGCAGGGCTGCGCGGGCCACCTGGCTTGGGATCTGTGATGTGTGTGCGTGTGTGTGTGAGTGTGTGCGTGTACGTGTGTGTGCATGTGTGTGTGTGTGTGTGTGTGTGTGTGCGCGCGAGCGAGTTGAGTGTGTGTGAACAATTACTTGTGGGCTTTGTAGGCACGGCCACCCTCACCTGGATGTTCACGCTCAAAATCATCAGGAGAGGGAATGACAGTGGGGCTGCGTTTGGGACGCTCTACATTCCCATTAGCTGTGTGCTGGGGTTGCCGTGACGGGGGCCGTGCCTGCTGCTGCTCTCCTGCTTGGGGTTGCGCTGGATGCTTTGTACATTCTACCCCTGCTGCTGGAGGAGGAGCATCACCTGTGTGTGCTTGGTGATCTGAGTTGCTGCATGTCATAGCCTTCAAGTCCTCTGGTCCAGCAGCGGGGGCAGTGCTGCCCTCGTGCGGAGGATGAGTATGTTGAGGTCGAAGCTGGTCGGCGTGGGGGCTGTCGGCCTGTACGCATGGTACAGAACATGGTCGGGTTGTGTGATTGCTTGCTCTGCCTGCGGTGAGGTGCTGCCACTCATAAAGGAGCTCCGAATGCTATGCAAGGATGTGATTTCATTACAATACCTGCACGCCTCTGACTTTCGTCTTCTCCAGGCCACTGCTGTTCTCTTCATCATTAGTGCTGAGACCCTGAACACCAGGATGCAGAGGAGGGCTGGGGGAACCCCCAACCTGAGCATGCAGCAGCAAACATAGCAACGAGGTAGCAAGGAAAAAGCCTCTAGCCAACATCATTCAATTGTTTCATAAATTAATATTTGATATACCTGGTAATCAGGAAGGCTGGCAGCAATTGTGTAAGACAAATGTGGGATTTCTACATTCAAGTGAGAGGGCATGCAAACCCACGCACTTGAATTGTCACTTTAATGCACGCTTGCACACGTGCACGCAAACGCACGCACGCCTGCACACGTGCATGCAAACGCACATTACTATGCACACCCTTACTCGCACGCACATGCACATGTGCACATGTGCAATGCGCACACACATTCGCACGCACACACACACACACACACACAACACACACACACACATACACAGACACACACAGGCGTACACACGCACGCACGCACAATCATACACATACAGACACATGCACACACACATACAGGTTACAAACCAGGGAAGTGCAGCCAGATTAGCCGCCTACCACAACTCCCCTGGCCTCCATGTCTATCCAGATCCGCTTAGTGTGTCAGTCGAAGAAGTTGGTCCTCGTACAGAGCATACAGGTGCGCATTTCAACGGCAACTTTCTGATGAAGATGTGTGGGCTCGGTCAATCTACACTTGAGTAAATTTGGTCAGAGCCGTATACATACGCCCTATATAACTGTATTTTGGTGACTTCCCAGCCAAGAGTACCGTATATACCTTGTATATGTATGGTTCTGCCAACCCTACTCTTGAGGTCACAGGCGCGCACGCTTATGCCTCGTGTAATGTCTCCAAAATGATTGCTTGTGCGCGTATGTTATATACCTATTATTGAGCACATACTCAAGAACTGTGGTGCACAGTTGTGCAAATAAAGCTTCCCTTCCCTCCTTCGCCCTAGGACCTTGCTTGACCCTGTTCCGTGACCTGCTGCTCTCCCCGCAAGACGTGCTGTTGTGGTTAGGCTCTCACACATTCCTGGAGCGCCACGTCCACCGCTGCTATTTCATTCCCTCAAATGCGAGGGTCTTCTCCACCAGGTCAGTGTGGGGTCAGTCTGGTCAATGTGCACCTTCCTAGCATGGTGCCTCTGTAAAAAGCAGTGCTGTGAAGTTATCTGCAGGCATCTATCCGGCAACATAGCCACGTGGGTCCATTATTTTGTAGGATCTTGAGGGCTCGCGAGAGAGAGGAGGCAAGCCCTCAAGGCTGTCTTTCTTGATAGCCTTTAATTGAGCTGTCAAGAGGCCCCCACAAACTTGACACTAGCCTCGCCAGCTCAATGCTTGCACATCTCATTGTAGCAGAGCGTCGATGCAAGGCATCGTGTGCACTGAAGGCCCCCCTTTTTCAACGCAAGATCTGTCTCACTGCTCGTGCAATACATTTCAGGGAGACCTTGCTGCAAGGCATCGTGTGCACTGAAGGCCCCCCCTTTTCAACGCAAGATCTGTCTCACTGCTCGCGCGTGCCATACATTTCAGGGAGGCCTTGCTGCAAGGCATCGTGTGCACTTGAAGGCCCCTCCTTTTTAACACAAGATCTGTCTCATTGCTCGCGCGCGCGATACATTTCAGGGAGGCCTTGCTGCAAGGCATCGTGTGCACTTGAAGGCCCCCCTTTTTAACACAAGATCTGTCTCACTGCTCGCGCGTGCGATACATTTCAGGGAGACCTTGCTGCAAGGCATCGTGTGCACTTGAAGGCCCCCCCTTTTCAACGCAAGATCTGTCTCACTGCTCGCATGCGCGATACATTTCAGGGAGGCCTTGCTGCAAGGCATCGTGTGCACTTGAAGGCCCTCCTTTTTAACACAAGATCTGTCTCACTGCTCGCGCGTGCGATACATTTCAGGGAGACCTTGCTGCAAGGCATCGTGTGCACTTAAGGCCCCCCCTTTTCAAAGCAAGATTTGTCTCACTGCTCGCGCGCGCGCGATACATTTCAGGGAGGCCTTGCTGCAAGACATCGTGGAAAAGGGGCCCCCTTCCTCTGTCCTTCGGATTAATGCTTACCCCAAAAGCCTTGAAAATTACCTTGCGGTAGGTATGATTTGAAGCTCAGGAGAAGAAGCTACAGGCTGAGTTAAGAAAAGTTGGGGTGGCTGGCATGGGGGGGTCTCAAAGGTCTTGAAGTGTGTTTCATCTTGTGGTACTTGTAATTTCTAGGTGTAAGTGTAGGTGTAGGTGTAGGTGTGGGTATGGGTGTAGGTATGTGTGGTTGTGGGTGTGAGTGTGGCCTTGCCAGTGAACCATTTATGGGCGCCTTGCCAGTGAACCATTTCTACGTGCCTTGCCTGTGGAGATTTCATACTCGTCTTGCCGGTAAACCATATATACGTGTCTTGCCTGTGGACAATTCATACTTGCCTTGCCAGTGAAACATGTATATACGTGAGTCTCGTGAAATAGTTTATTGTGTGTGTGTATGTGCCTTGCCAGTGAACGTGCCAAAAGAAATTTACTGCAACGTAGGCTGTGTACGAAGCACGCAGATTCTTCTCACTAGATTTCACAAGGCTTCATCGCCAGGTTTCATCACTCAGTTTCATCACCCACCCAGTTCCACCACTCAGTTTTATCATTAGGTTATGTACATACCATCATCACTAGATTCTGTACTTAGGCCACCAGGTTCTGTACTTAGGCCACCAGGTTCTGTACTTCCCATCATCGCTACTTACCATCATCACTAGGTTCTGTACTTAGGTCACTAGGTTATGTACTTCCCATCATCACTACTTACCAGCATCACTAGGTTCTGTACTTACCATCATCACTACTTACCATCATCACTAGGTTCTGTATTTAGGCCACCAGGTTCTGTACTTCCCATCATCACTGGGTTCTGTACTTAGGTCACTAGGTTATGTATTTCCCATCATCACTACTTACCAGCATCACTAGGTTCTGTACTCACCATCATCACTACTTACCATCATCACTAGGTTCTGTACTTAGGCCACCAGGTTCTGTACTTCCCATCATCATTACTTACCATCATCACTAGGTTCTGTACTTAGGTCACTAGGTTCTGTACTTACCATCATCACTACTTACTACTTACCATCATCACTAGATTCTGTTCTTACCACTTGTTGGCACAGGACTCACTCCCCTTGGATTTCCAACTAGACCCCAAGAGCTACACGGAAGTGCTGATGGCGATGGAGGTCGGGCAGCAGCTGCGCTGGGATATAGTGCCCTCCTCCATGTTCTTCTTGCATGTGCGTGCGCTGATGGGTTCATAGGGCTGGCTAGAACTGTGTTTGCAACACCTGGTGCGCGCGGGTTTGTTCATAGGGCTGGCTAGAACTGTGCTTACACCTGCTTTCCCTGCTGGCGCGTGCTGCGTATAGTGTTGGTTAAAACCGCGCTCATGGTTGGTTAAAATCGCGCGTGCTGCGTATAGGGTTGGTTAAAACCGCGCATATGTGCCATAAAGTATGGGTGTGAGCACTAAATTTTGCTTGGATTTCCCTGCAGATGTTTCTATGTGTGGCGTATTTAGGAAGACAATGTATGCAGTTTACACAGTACAGATTTACTTATTCTTGACCCCCGGGTCTTGGTTGCAGTTTGTTACCAAAGACAGTCGAGCTAGGCATACACGTTCTCTGTTACAAAGGATACTTAGCTTAGGGTCATGATGAGTCCTGAATGAAGACTGCCGCCAAAATATTTGCAATCAAAGGGTCAGTTGGTGACTGATAATTCGCAACTCAAAAGTTACCATAGAGACAGTAGCCAATGGCTCTACAAATTAAAACCCTCCTTCAGTACTTCTTACTCTGTGGCTGTAAGACTCGCATTCAAAATTTCTGCGGATATGTACACACCTTTGCGGTGCTGCGATCAATGGCCTGAGACGTTAAAAGCCCGTGTACTCATTAGCTTGGTGACTTTGATGCTTGAGCTGTCTGTGCCAACTTTTGCCACAACTGCGTAGCATTAAATCCGACCCTTTTTGTGCACAGAATCCACAACGATCGCACCTCTTTGGCACGTCTTTCCTCTACACGCCTTAATTTAAACTCGTATTTTACACCCGACCCCCCTTGCAAATGCGTTCATGTGCAGTCAAGTACAGCAACAAAGGTTTTTGAAGGCTCTGTGGCTGCGGCGGTAAATAAAATACACGAGGCCATTGAGGTGTGTGGTGGCTGTGCATAGAATATATGCGGTGTGCGTAGCTGTGCATATAAACTATGAGGTGTGTGGTAGCTGTGCCATAAAGTACACGAGGCCATTGAGGTGTGTGGTAGCTGTGCATAAAATATATGCGGTGTGCGTAGGTGTGCGTAGCTGTGCGTAGCTGTGCATATAAACTATGAGGTGTGTGGTAGCTGTGCCATAAAGTACACGAGACCATTGAGGTGTGTGGTGGCTGTGCATAAAATATATGCGGTGTGCGTTGGTGTGCGTAGCTGTGCATATAGACTATGAGGTGTGTGGTAGCTGTGCCATAATGTACATGAGGCCATTAAGGTGTGTGGTAGCTGTGCATAAAATATATGCGGTGTGCATAGGTGTGCATATTAACTATGAGGTGTGTGGTAGCTGTGCCATAATGTACACGAGGCCATTGAGGTGTGTGGTAGCTGTGCATTAAATATATGCGGTGTGCGTAGCTGTGCATTAACGTAATGAGTGATAATTAGGGTTGGCCAGGACCATATAGGTTGTGGTGTATGTATGGTTGGTTGGGTCTATGAGCGGCGCATACATACGGTTCTGCCAACCCTAGTGATAATCAGTGCCCACTAGGATTTCAAAGGCTTAGGGACTGCAGCTGTTAATGCTGAGATCGTTGAAGTCCATTGAGATGCGGTGTGTGTGGGTGTGGGTGTGGGTGTGGGTGTAGGTGTGGGTGTGGGTGCAGACAAAATGATGACCAACAAGTATGCAACAAGTCCGTGGAGATGTGTGGTGTGTGTATGTGTGTGGACGCAATGATGACCAACAAGTAGGTATGCAACAAGTCCGTTGAGAAAGGTTTGTGGTGTGTATGGACGCATTGATGACCGACAAGCAGGTCACGCAACAAACTACAAACACACACTACAAACACACACTACAAACACACACTACAAACACACACTACAAACACACACTACAAACACACACTACAAACACACACTACAAACACACACTACAAA
>Ga0307947_1003266_pt1 | contig 13082 bp, 14 predicted proteins | sample OrgLakmetagen232_FD_201840 | JGI IMG/M metagenome (GOLD analysis project Ga0307947, IMG submission 201840) | Saline water microbial communities from Organic Lake, Antarctica - #232 | ecosystem: Environmental > Aquatic > Non-marine Saline and Alkaline > Saline | place: Antarctica: Organic Lake...
TCCACCCCCCGCTGCCATGCCCCCTCACCCCCCAGGTGTGGTGCTTACTGCGGAAGCTTTTTTGTGCAGTGTACATGTCTGTAGTCGTGTGTGTATTTGTGTGCGTGTTTGTGTCCGCGTGTGTGTGTACGTGTGCGTGTGTGTGTCTATGTGCGTGTGCGCGCGCTTCACAATTTCACATCGTTCTGCACATGCTTTGAAGCGTGCACACACTGCACGTAGTAGGATGGCATGATTAAAGACACGCATGCAAACTACAAGCTCATCGTGACACGATGACAAACTCAAAAGACGTGCGCTTGCACACACACACACACACGCACAATGTGTCATATGTCATGCCCCCCCCCCCCCCCACACACACACACACATACAGATACACACACACATACTTACATACCCACGTACGCATGCATGCATGCTTGCACACACACACACACACACACACATGTATACCCGCATGTGCGCATCCGTACGCACACGCTCAAGCATTCACACACACATGCACGCACCCGCATGCACACATACTCATACGCACGTGCACGTGCACACACACAAAACACACGCATTTATACGTACACCACCTCACTCAGGAATGGCGCCTCCCAGACCCCCCCCTGGTATGCCCCCCCCTCCTCCTGGAATGCCGCCCCCCCCTCCAGGTGTGTGTGTATGTATGTGTGTGTGTTGTGTGTGTATGTGTGTGTTGAGTGTGTGTGTGTGTGATTGTTGTGTATGTGAGTACACACGTGAGTGTAGGTTTGTGTAATGGGGGTGATGCTAAGCTTGTCACCCTCAATGAGCTACGCCTTCTCACACACACACACACACACACGCACACACACACACACAAACACACACACACGCACACACACACGTGCCTCATTATGCATACCTGGGATGTATTAGGGGTGATGCTTAGCTAGCCACCCTTAAATGCATTCTCCACCCCCTCCTTTGAGGCACACCTTGAATGCGAAGAAAAGTGATGTTCAGCTAGCCATGCTCAAAGGCCTATGCCCTGTGTCCCTATACTCTGAGGCAGACCTTGAATGTGAGATTGGTGATGTTTGGCTGGCCATGCTTGAATGCCTTTGCCCTATGTGAGAAAGGTGATGTTTGGCTTGCCATGCTCTAAGGCCTATGTCCCTTTACTTTGAGGCAGACCTCAATGTGGAGAAAATAATGCCTCAGGGTGCCACTCCTCCTTATGACATTGCACACCATAAAATGCCACAACCAGGTACAACACCACACACACATACACGCACATGCACATACACACACAACACAAACACACACACAGACACACACATACACATACACATACACACATACACACTTGCAGGCATGCCCCCCTACGGACACCCCCCCTTTGCCTCCCACCCCTTTGCTGCTCAGCACCAGCAGTTCCAGCAGCAGCAGATGCACATGCAGCAGCAGCAGCAGCAACAGCAGCAGCAACAGCAGCAGCAGCAGCAGCAGCAGCAGCAGCAGCAGCAACAGCAGCAGCAGGAGCAGGAGCAGGAGCAACAGCAGCAGCAGCAACAATCGGAGATTGAGCAGCAAGAGGAAGAGGAGGCTGAAGAGGTGCCTGGAGGACAGGCAGAGGAAGATGGTGTGTGATGGCTGCGTGCGTGCGCGTGTGTGTTTGTGTGTGTGAGTGTATGTGTGCATGCGTGTGTGTGCGTGTGTGTGCGTGTTTGTTTGTATTTGTGTGTGTGTGTGTGGGTTTGTGTGCCTGTGCCTGTGTGTGTGTCTGTGTGTGCATGAACATGTGTCTAATGCTGACATCAATTTTTCAAGAGGTAGGCAAGGGGTGCACCTATGCACACACACACACTCACACACACACTCTCATACACACACACACACACATTACTTATGCACATACACACACACTCACACGCACACATGTATACAAACACTCACACACATACATGTGCACACTCGCAGCTGCACTTAAGCGGGAAATTGAGGCAGAGGAGCACGCGGCGATGATGGAAGAGCAGCAGAGAGAAGCTGAAGCATACGTGAGTGCAGTGAGAGTGTGTGTGCGTGTGTGTATGTGTGTGTGTGTGTGAGTATGTGTGTGTGAGTGAGTGAGTGTGTGTGTTTTTGTGTGGTGTGTCGTGTATGAGTGTGTGTGTTTGTGTGAGTGTGTGTTTATGTGTGTGCGTGTGTGTGTTTGTGTTTGTGTGAGTGTGTGAGTGTGTGTGTGTGTGTTTATGCGCGTTTGTGTGTGTGTGTTTTTTGTGTGCGTGAATGCGCATGCACCAGGACTTTTCAAGGCATGTGTAAGCATGTATATCCTGCTTCAATGTTCTCATGCAGGCGGAGAATGTTGATAGATGCATAGGAAGTTGAACGCGCACATATGTCATTATAACTGTTGTAAGGTGCACTGTTTATCAAGTCACATACACACACTTGTGCTCACACACACACAGGCAGGCGCACACACGCACATACACACACACATACACGCACGCACCTACACGCACGCACACATTCACGCATACACACATAAACGCACCCCCCCCCTTACACACACACACATGGCCACACAGGCTGCCAGGCAGATACAGGCAGAAGAGGCTGCTGCTGCTGCTGCCAAAGCGAAGCGAGAGGCGGAGGAAGAAGCGAAGGCCATCCTGAGGTCCTGGATGGCTCACAAATCAGACGACGGCCAGGTGTGTGTGCGTGCGTGTGTGCGTGTGTGTGTCTCTTCCTGAGGTCCTGGATGGCTCACAAATCTTGACAGCCAGGTGTCTGTATTGTGTATGTATGTGCATGTGGTTGTGTGTGTGTCTTCATGAGGTCCTGGATTGCTCACAAATCAGACGACGGCCAGGTGTGTGTAATGTGTATGTGTGTGTGTGTGCGCAGCTGTCTTTGTAGGTGCTCTGTGTGTGCTGACGTGCATGTGTATATGTACGTTTGAGTAAGTTTGATTGACTTTAACGTATGGCTCAATTTCGCAGGTGTACTACTTTGACACACTGACCAACAGTTCACTTTTGGGGCACCCCTCCAGGATGGAGCGAGGACATGACAAAGTTGCCAAATCATAATCACATGCGTGCCTGTGTTTGTGTGTGTGTATGTGTGTGTTTGTGTGTGGGTGCGTGTGTATATGTGTGTGTGTTTGTGTGTGCGTGCGCGTGTATATGTGTGTGTGTCCATCTTTTTTTGCTGGTGTACTGCCTCAACTCGCTGACCCACAAATTACGTTGGGACACCCCTCCCGGATGAAGTGAGGACATGACATGGTTGCCAAAACATACTCACATGCTTGCGTCAACGTTTGTGGTCTTTTTGCGCAGGTGTATTACTTTAACACGCTGACCAACGAATCACGTTGGGACACCCCTCCCGGATGGAGCGAGGACATGACATGGTTGCCAAAACATACTCACATGCTTGCGTCAACGTTTGTGGTCTTTTAACGCAGGTGTACTACTTTAACACGCTGACCAACGAATCACGTTGGGACACCCCCCCAGGATGGAGCGAGGACATGGCCGCCAAAGTTGACAAAGAGCCGGTGCGTGCCGTGAGAAATGCAGAGCAAGTTCTGTGTGCTGTTTTTTTATTGATTTTAACGGCAGTGATCGTTGTCATGAGCTGCAGAAGTAGGCAAAGATTCGGTGCGTGCCGCGAGAAATGCAGAGCAAGTTCTATGCTGGTTTTATAATTGATTCAACGGCAGTAATTGTTGTCATGAGTCGCTAAAGTAGGCAAAGAGCCGGTGCATGCCCCGAGAAATGCAGAGCAAGTTCTATGTTGGTTTTATAATTGATTCAACGGCAGTAATTGTTGTCGTGAGTCGCTAAAGTAGGCAAAGAGCCGGTGCGTGCCGCGAGAAATGCAGAGCAAGTTCTATGTTGGTTTTATTATAATTTTGATGGCAGTAATTATTGTCATGAGTTGCTAAAGTAGGCAAAGAGCCGGTGCGTGCCGCGAGAAATGCAGAGCAAGTTCTATGTTGGTTTTATTATAATTTCGATGGCAGTAATTATTGTCATGAATTGCTAAAGTAGGCAAAGAGCCGGTGCGTGCCGCGAGAATTGCAGAGCAAGTTCTATGTTGGTTTTATTATAATTTCGATGGCAGTAATTATTGTCATGAGTTGCTAAAGTAGGCAAAGAGCCGGTGCATGCCCCGAGAAATGCAGAGCAAGTTCTTTGTGAGTTTTGGAATGAGATCGACGGCAGTGATCGTTGTCACGAGCCGCAAAAGCAGACACAGAGACTTTGATGATTGGTACGTTTTGTGTGTGGTCACGGAATGAAGTTGTCAGCAAAGGAGTTTCTTATGGGCTTCCAAAGCAGACGAAGAAGTGGGAGTAAGGTTTACAAGGTTTACAAAAGCAGACAAAGAAGTGGGAGTAAGACGAGAAGAAAAATACGTGGACTGCGAAGGAGTTGCAGACTGCTGTTGTTGGCAGCTAATGGTAACATCATCATCATGAGTCGTCAACATTATCATCACGAGTCGCCAACATTATCATCATCATGAGTCGCCAACATTATCATCATCATGAGTCGCCAACATTATCATCATCATGAGTAGCCAACATTATCATCATCATGAGTCGCCAACATTATCATCATCATGAGTTGCCAACATTATCATCATCATGAGTCGCCAAAGCAGGCAAAGAGACAAAACAAAGAATCACTCTTAATAACATGGAATGTGACATGGGAATTGCAGACTGCTGTTGTTGGGGCAGTAGATGTTATCATGAGTCGCCAAAGTAGGCAAAGGGAAATACGAAGAATCACATCTAATAACAATAACATGGAATGCGACATGGAAATTGCAGACTGCTGTTGTCGGGGCAGTAAATGTTATCATGAGTCGCCAAAGTAGGCAAAGGGACGATACGAAGAGTCACATCTAATAACAATAACATGGAATGTGACATGGGAATTGTAAACTGCTGTTGTCGGGGCAGTAAATGTTATCATGAGTCGCCAAAGAAAGCAAAGGGACGATTCGAAGAATCACACTTAATAACAATATGGAATGCAACATGGGAATTGCAGACTGCTGTTGTGAGGACCAAGTAAATAGAAAGGTGGAGAAACTTGAGAGATTACAGACACGGATAGCAAGAGTTTACAAAGGGGTTTACAAAGGGGGGTAACCGGCAGCCACATATGTTGGGCTGATAGGCATTGCTGGATCAGCCAGCGTGAAGTAAACGTAAGGTTGTAAGAAAGAACTGGTCTCAGCCAGTGCCATATTGACACAAATAGCAAGAGTTGTATGTGTGACGAGTTGTATGTGTGAATAGCAAGAGTTGTATGTGTGAATAGTAAGAGTTGTATGCGTGACACCACTTTGCTTCACATCAAAATTAAGAAGATGTTACACACTGACATGCTTCACTTCAAGACTAAAAAGAAGCTACACACTGAACTCATTTCCCGCATGCGCCCAGCTCCCCTGCACTGTTTTACCCCCTCTCTTTGCAAGTTCTCACTTGTTCTGTACACTAGATCTATTTTTTACAGTGCCCCACCTCCTCTGAACCTGCCCTGCACCGTTTTCCCTCTCTTTGCAAGCTCTTACTCGTTCTGTACACTAGACCTCTTTCTTACAGTGCCCCACCTCCTCTGAACCTGCCCTGTGCCGTTTTCCCTCTCCTTGCAAGTTCTCACTTGTTCTGTACACTAGATCTATTCATTACAGGGCCCCACCTACTCTGAACCTGCCCTGCACCGTTTTCCCTCTCTTTGCAAGCTCTCACTCGCTCTGTACACTAGACCTCTTTCTTAAAGTGCCCCACCTGAACCTACCCTGTGCCGTTTTCCCGCTCTTTGCAAGCTCTCACTCGTTCTGTACACTAGACCCATTTGTTTCAGTGCCCACCTCCTCTGAACTGGTCCTATCAAAAGCAAATCAATAAATAGTTTTTGAGTCGGTAGTGTGTCTTCCGACAGGTGCCCATCCTTCTTAAGCCCATTTCCCTCTTTGCTAACTTGCTCGTTCATTTAATTAGATCTCTAATCTGTGCCCATCATTCCCGAACCCATCCCCCTCTTCATAAGCTCACTCTTTCTTAAGCTCAATCTTTCTTCAAACTTGATCTCTAATCTGTAGGTGCCCATCTCCTCTGACCCCATCCCCGACACAATTTGGTCGGAGGTAAAGTGCGAGGATGATCGTATCTATTTCTACAATACAGAAACTGAGGTTGGTATGTGCGTGTATGTGTGTGTATGAGTGTATGGGTGTGTGTATGTGTGTGTGCATGTTTTGATGTGATTATGTTATGCTGTGTGCACAAACCTCTGTGTGATGACCGAAAATACGTACAAACAATGTAAACACATTTTTCCCGCATCCATGTTTGCAACATGGGAACATATGTGTGTGTGTGTCATTTGTGGTGTGTGTGTGTGGGTGGGTGTGGGTGTGGGTGTGGGTGGGTGTGGGTGTGGGTGTGTATGTGTGTGTGTGTGTGCGCGCCAGGGTTGTTCAGTTCGGGGTTCAATCAAAAGTTTAAGTTCGCAAACTTTCACACATTTGAATGAGCCTTAAGAATGCTGTTCACGAGCTATTAAAAGTCCGTCAAACTTAATGCCCTTTTTTCGAATTTTTGGGTCCAAATCTGTACATAAAAAATGCAGAAAAAAGCCTTAGATGGCCGTCAAACGTCCTGTCAGTTTCGTGTGCTGATATATTATATACATTCAAGGCAATTCAAATGTTCTCAGTGTCACCTCTGTCAGCCGTTCCAGAACATGCCACTGACAACTTTTACATGTCATAATTTATAAAACTAGTCGCGCACGTCGGCTCCCCAAACCATTGCACCCTGTGCTCCTCGCATAGAATTGAGCTTTTCCCGGCCAAAATTGGGCGATTTCCTGGACCCCGCCGCCGCCCCCTGGACCCCCCTCATAACGCTCCAATGCCTATGTCCATCCATCGTTGTGGGTGAGGCAAGTCTCAAGGGCACTTTCTGAGGACCCCATTTTGGCAGGGGAATCCTGGCCCCGCACCCTGGGCGCCCCCCAGCACAAACTAAGTATGCAGAGTTGCTCAGTGAGGTCCAGCTCAAGGTCCTGCATACTCAGAATTGGGTGGGAGCTTTGGGGCAAGAACTCTCACAGGATGTGGCTGACCTGACTTTGGGGTCAATTTTTTCCTTTGCGACTCCTTTGATTAAGCACTCCCATTGCTTCCCACCTTTTTTGAATGCATGCTTTTGCATCAATCACAGTGTTGTATTGGTGGTTGGAGTAGTTGGAATTCCTTTTGCACTGGAAATGGTCATTTTGGGGTCTTTTTGGCTTTGGACAGGCCTAGCCCTTCAAACTTTGATTTTTTGGCACACTAAATTGGATACAGGTGTGGAGCTCTTCAAGAGCTACAAGATGAGCCTATTGTGATTTAAATCTGAAGGGTACCAATCTCCCCGTAAATACGGAATACGGATTTATACGGTATAATACCTATACACATACGGCATATACGGTATTTGAAAAGGTGATATACGGTTCTGGCCAACTTTACGAACCTTACAAAACAAGTGGGTGTGATCCTACGGATCACAGAAAAAGGGGCGGAGCCTGCGCTGCAACCTGCATTCAGGTTGTACCCAAAGTAGTGAGAGCAATTCATGGGGGGCTGCACTCCTTCTGCACCCCACTGCTCCTGTTCAACCATTTCTGAGATGGCAGCCTGGTCTTTGCAATGAATAGTGGCAATGAAATGAGTTGACAATTCAGGGGGGGCTGTGCCCCCCCTGCACTCCCCCTCTCTTGCGTTTGCACAGTCCCTGTCATGCTATGCCGTGTCTGATGTGTGACCTGTGCAGTGCCGTCTCTTACCCTGAGGATTCCCGGTCCCCATGGAAGTGGTGTGCCGGAAGCTGCAGCCTGAGTAACCGCACGGGTTGCCCCACAGAATCACAACTTCGACATTTAATGATCATTTATTAATTAATTGAAACACATTGCGCACTCGCACTTTTGCCCATCGCCCATCGCCCATCGCAACACCTCTCATGCGAGTGTTTGACCGCACACCCATCGGCATGCCTGGAATCAGCGCAAAATCAGCTTTCTGGTTGTGCCATTCTTATGGCGTGAAGTGGCCTGGGTGGCTCAAAGCTTTATTCTTTCAGCGTGGTGACTCAGCAAGTGGAATGAACCTAAGAGGGACTACGCCCTGGGGGGCTCCGCCCCAAAAATTTAAATGAACTGAACACCCCTGGTGTGGACGTGTGCGTGTCTATGTGTGTGTGTGTACGTGTGCGTTTGTGTGTGTGTTTGTGTGTGCGTGTGTGTATGTGTGTGCGTGCATGTGTGTATGCGTGTGTGCGTGCGTGCATGTGTGCATGTGTGTACGCGTGTGTATGTGTGTGTATGCATGTGTGTGCGTGTGTGTATGTGTGTGTGCGTGTGTGTACGCGTGTGTATGTGTGTGTTTATGCATGTGTGTGCGTGTGTGTATGTGTGTGTGCGTGTGTGTGCGCGCGTGCGCATGTGTGTATGTGTGTGCGTGTGTGCACGTATGTGTGCACTTTTGGCAAGGGTACCTGTTTAAACCCTCTGTTTCAGATTGTGTGTAGACTGTGTTGATTTGTTTTTCTGGGCGGATACATGTATTTGCAGGAGGCGTCATGGACCGTCCCCCCGGAGGTTGCAGCTGTGAGGGCCAAGACCGCAAAAGAGGTAGAGAAGAAAGAGCAAGCAGAGAGGGCTGAGCGTGCAGCAACAGCCGCAGAAACGCACCGCAAGCAATTGGCGCAGGTATGTGTGTATGTGTATGTGTGTGAGGGTGTCTAAAAGAGTGCATGCATGTGTATAGGTCTACAGCATACCTTTATTCAAACGTGTGCGTGCTCACATACTTCAGGTAACCGTGCATACACTCGCACAATAACACACACACACACGCACAATCGCAATCTCAGGTGATGGCACAGCGCCAAGGTATGGGTAGCACGCACACACACACAGCAACACACACAGCAACACACACAGCAACACAAACGCACACTCACACACAGCAGCACAATCTCAGGTGATGCCACAGCACTAATGGTGGGTAGCACACACACACACAGACACACACACACGCACACACACACACGCACACACACACAGCAACGCACACACGCACAATCACAATCACAATCTCAGGTGATGGCACAGCGCCAACGTATGGGTAGCACAGGGGGCTTCAATGTCCACGGCCAGGTCATTCGTGCTGGCGCAGGTGGCCAAGGTGTGTTGAGTGTATGTGTGTGTTTTTGTATGTTTGTGTGTATGTTTGTGTGTGTTTATGTGTGTGTGTTATGTGTGTGTGTGTGTTTGCGTGCATGTTTGTGTGTGTGTGCGCCTGTGTGTGTATGTGTGTGCGTGGCAGAGGCCGTGCATGCAGGCAAGTTAGTGGAATTAGTATGATCAATGTTTTTCATTAAATACTTCTTCCACAGGGGGTCGTCTCCATGCAACCCCCCCCACTCCCCGGGCAATTAAGGCCAATACCCCTAAGTTGGGCATATCTCCCCAACCGCTCCACCGTTTTGGGAGCTGAAAGTTGTGTTGGATAGCTTAATTTTATAGTAACTTGCCAGCAAAGAAAGCAGGCCGAAAGACCCAGTAGGTGGCTCGCAAAGAAAAATTTGGGAATGTAAGAGTCAAACACAGGCACCATTGCTCACACACTGCACCAATCTGTGCCCTCTAATTTTTATAGGGCTTGATAATTCAGACCGCAACTCTGGTGTGAATTTGAGAATTTGTAATGGAGCCGGAAAAGCATAGGCGGAAATTGCTGGCATGTCACGCTACACAAAATTTGCACCAAAATTCATCCAGGCCACCGATTGGCCCCATTTTAATTGTAATGTAATTACTATTTTAGATTGCAACTCTGGGCGCAAAAACGGGGGGAAAACTTGCAGCAGGTATGGAGCAACAGATGTTTATGTCTTTTCCCCCTGTGTCCCTTGTGTGAGTGCCTCCCACTCGCCGGCTTTCCCAGTACCCCTGCCCCAAATTCGACCTTGCAGCATTGTTATACAACATTTATAATGCTTATATCCTGAAGCAGAGGTTGATTAGGCAAGTTCAGAAATGTACCTTTTCCCTGCCAAAGTGGGTGCGAAATATGCACCGGGCCCCACACAGCCCCCCAGAATGCCGAACTTCCAGCAAATGTCAATGGTCTAGATATAAGATCAAGTACCTTGCAATCAGATGAGGTATAGGGGGCTTTGAATTGGGTGGGAAGCCTATTGGCCCTGTTTGAGGGGGGTTTTGCACAGGGACGACCTATATAGCTGCGATCATAACTTTTTTTCATATGCAGGGCTGGCCGTATGGGGACATTAAGCATGTTTATGTTTCCCTGGGAAGGGGGTGGCAGCTTGCACGTAAACTGGTTTGTGCTATCTTTTTGCCATATACACATATACACACGTACACACGTATGTGCGCGCACCCACGCACACATACATACAAGCTCATGTACACACATAAGCATACACATATTCACACAACACACACTACACACACACAAACACACACACACACACACAACACGCACAACACACACAGGAGGAGGGGGTGCAGTCGTGCGCAGCGCGTTGGCCGTGGCTGAACGGGCCGGAGCAGAGAGAGCTCGTTTGGCCAACGTACAACGTTTCAAGGAGCTGCTCATGGACAAAGGGGTGCGTCTTCTGCATCTGGTATTTGCGTTGGACTTCAACTTGTTTTTAAAGACCGGAGCTGAATGAGGTTGTCTGTTTAATGTGCTTCTGTTTCGGGAAATGTTTAAATTTGAGCCTGGTTTTCTTACCTTATTACCCTGATCTGTGCTACCATTCAATTCACTGGAGAGGGAGGTACCCAAGCTGGAGCTTGATTTTGCATCGTGTTGCTCTAATCTGTGAGTACCCAAGCTCGAGCCCAGTGTTCTTTTATTTTCTTTTTTTGTTGCTGCAATCTGTGCTATCATACGATCCACTCCTTAAGATCACCCCTTTCTCACGCTGGGAGAGGGAAGTGCCCAAGCTGGAGTTTAATTTTGCTCCAGCCTTTTCTTAATTGACCCACACGTTCAGGTCACCCCTTTCTCACGCTGGGAGAGGGAAGTGCCCAAGCTGGAGTTTAATTTTGCTCCAGCCTTTTCTTAATTGACCCACACGTTCAGGTCACCCCCTTCTCACGCTGAGAGAGATAAGTGCCCAAGCTGGAGTTTAAGTTTGCTCCCACCTTTTCTTAATTGACCCACACGTTCAGGTCATCCCCTTCTCACGCTGGGAGAGGGAAGTGCCCAAGCTGGAGTCTAATTTTGCTCCAGCCTTTTCTTAATTGACCCACACGTTCAGGTCACCCCCTTCTCGCGCTGGGAGAGGGAAGTGCCCAAGCTGGAATCGGACCCCAGGTACAAGCTGCTCCCTAATCTGAAGGAGCGTCGCGCTGCCTTTGACGACTTTTGCAAGAATGTGGCTGCTGAGCAGGTGTGTTGTGCTCCTTGTGTTTGCCCGTTACTGTACTTATTTGCGCGCGCGCGTGTGTGTGTATGTGTGTGTGTGTGTGTGTGTGCGTGCGCGTGTGTGTACGCGTGGGTGCTGAGCAGGTGTGTTGTGCCGCTTGTTTTTGCCTCTGACTGCATGCTATTTGTTATTTGCATGTGTATGCGTGCGTGTGTACGTATGTACGTATGTGCGGCTGCTGAGCAGGTGTGTAGTATTTAGGGTTGGCCAGAATCATATATACACGGTGTATATGCGGTACTTTTGGCAGGGAAATCACCAAATGTAGTCATACGGTGTATATAAACGGTTCTGGCCAACCCTAGTTGTGCTGCTTGTCTTTTTTCAAAGCCATTATATTATTAACATAAAACATATTGGAAATTTTTGGAAACGTTTTGGGTGATTTTGGGGCAAATCGGGTCCATATAAAAACTTTGGGTCAAACATGGGTCAAAAATGGTCAAAAATGGCACTACCAAAATTGCTTTAAAATGCGATTGTATTATGCATATTGCATATTTAACGCGTATTTCACCGTATTGAACGTCCCAAATGACCGTATAAAACATCCCTGGTTATTTGTTAAATGCACACGTATGAGTATGTGTGTATCTGTGTGTGTCCAAAATATTTATGTGTGTCATGCCCTTGTGCTTGAAATGCAGAAGGGTGTAAGTGGCAAAGTTGTCTATGTTAAGTTGTGTTTGGTTAAGTATGTCAGGCATGCGTGCGTGCACATACATGGGTACAAGCACGCTTGCGCACAAACTCACAGAAAGCCTTGAAGGAGTCACGTGCGCTGCGTGCACATCATATGTTTCTTGAGCTGTGTGCGCAATCGTTAAGAATACACACGTGCACACACACACATGTGCACAAGCACACACACACACGCTCACAAGCACGCACGCATACACACACGCTTGTAAGCACACTTACGTACATATATACGTATGTACTCACAGAAAGCTTTGAAGGAGTCACGCGCACAGCGTGTGCATCTTGCGTTTCTTGAGCTGTATGCACAATGGTTTAAAACACGCACACGTGCACACACAAATGCGCACAAGCTCACACACACGCTCACAAGCACGCACGCATACACACACGCGCGTAAGCACACTTGCGTACTACGTACATTTATATATACACACACATATGTACTCATAGAAAGCCTTGAAGGAGTCGCGTGCTCTGCGTGTGCACCATGCGTTCCTTGAGCTGCTGGACGAGGCAGTGGAGCTTGAGATGCGGCTGCTGTCCACAAGCAGGGAGGTGGGTGCATGTGTGTGTGTATATGTGTGTGTGCTCGTGCGTTTTTATGCATGTGTGTGTTAGTTTCAGTGTGTGTGTTTCATGTGTTTGTGTACTTTTTGGTTATTTATGTGTTGTGCATGCGTGTGTGTGTGTGTGTGTACTGTTGGGTGATTCATGCATTGTGCATGCGTGTTTGTGTATGTATGTGTGTGTGGAATGTTGGGTGATTCACGCATTGTGCATGCGTGTTTGTGTGTGTATGTGTGTGTGTGGAATGTTGGGTGATTCACGCATTGTGCATGCGTGTGTGTGT
>Ga0307947_1003267_pt1 | contig 13077 bp, 19 predicted proteins | sample OrgLakmetagen232_FD_201840 | JGI IMG/M metagenome (GOLD analysis project Ga0307947, IMG submission 201840) | Saline water microbial communities from Organic Lake, Antarctica - #232 | ecosystem: Environmental > Aquatic > Non-marine Saline and Alkaline > Saline | place: Antarctica: Organic Lake...
AAGGATGGGCTGGAACTCCAGAAATGCTTGCGTGCCCAGCGCCTGCGACAACCTTCCGACCTTTGACTGTTTACCCAGAGCGATTGACTGACCTGCTGGAAATGTCTCCAGCCATTCCATCTTCAACTGGAGCTTTCCCATCCTTTAATTAACTATTTGGAACGGGTATCGGATACCGCCAGAGGCATTTTCAGAGTGCATATATCGTTACATATTGCTTGCTCAAAATTCGGTCTCGTGCAAATTCAAAGTTAGTTTTCGGGCAAAAACAAGTTCTTCTTCAATCCACACATCCACCTGGTTTGACGATTTTAAAGTGGGGACCGTTGGCAGCACAAAATAAATAAATAAATATGTAGTGCATGCACTGACAAATTAGCTAGAAACAAAATTCAAAAAAAAACTGCACGTGGAAATTTGGGCGGGCGGAGCCCTTTGGGGACTTGTGGGGGCTGGCAGCACATAAATAAATATTTTTACTAATACACAGGATGGCGTCCGAGCTTTCTAACTTGATTGAGAACGAGCTGAAGAATAAGGGCTTCTACCAACCCGAGGACAATCACAACAAGAAGGCCTCCAAGACACCAGCTCCACCTCCTTCTCCTCCTCCTCCGCACGAGGATGATGAAGAAAACCAGAACGCAAATGCAACAACCGCGCTCATGGGCAAGTGGTCTGATGCAGTACCCTGCTTTGACTCTTCGTTAGTGTAGTGCATCTCTGACAAACCGATGCATTGCGGCACCAATTCAACGCAGGTGCCCTGAGGGTGGAGGTATGTTTTGAACTGAGAATGCACGTGCAGACTATTCACTGTCAAGCACTCGCTCCGCATGTCAATGCACGCATAGATAACATGATTGTGCTCTATTTTCAAGCATGTGCTTAACATTAAGTCTACAGATGAGTACTCACCGAGCTGTGCCGGGACCACGCAGGCACGAGTGAAAGAGCAACAAAATTCTCAGCGGATACTTAACCTCAAAAGGATTGTGTGCATAGGTGCGTGTTTGTGTGTGTTTCTGTGTGTGATTCTGTGCGTATGTGTGTTTCTGTGTGTGTTTCTGTGCGTGTGTGTTTCTCGGTGTGTGTGAGTGTGTGTCATTGTGTGTCTGTGTCTGTGTTCACGGCTGTGTATGTCTGTGCCGGGTAGTACACGTGTGTATTTGTGCGTTTTTCTAGGTGTGTATGTATGTTCCGTGGTTGTGCACAAATGCTGGCTCAAATTAGTAAGTGCATCTCAAGGCGCAAGCGCTACTGCCTGTCATTTTTATAAAAGCATTCTTGTCATTCCAAAAACTAGCACCATGTGCTTCACCTTTTGCATAAAAGGACGTGCAGCATACCATACGATCTATGGCATGCAGGGAACCTAGGGACCTACCTAATAAACCCTACACCCTCAACCTTTTCTTTGCAGGGGGAGGAATAGCCCTTGTCCTGGTTGTTTGGATCCTCTTGGTTTCTTTTAGCAATGGCGGATCAGGTGCGCCTGTTTTGCTCATGCAACATTGGCTTGAAAAGCAGCTTGGCAAACTAGGCAACTGCACCTAAGGCACCAGGCAGGTTACATATACTCGCGCTTGCATAATACACAGGCGTCTTTTTCCTGACTGTGCTGCCCTCAAATTTCACACCCATCCAACCCCATTGACGTAGGTGCTAGTGTTAATCCAGGAACAGCAAGCTTGCTGAGTTCGCCATTATCACCAAGCACGCCCCTCCCTCCGTCATTTACTCCCACGGCCTCTGCTCCATCTCCGCCTCCCTCGCCTAGTCCATCTCCGCCTCCCTTGCCTAGTCCATCTCCACCTCCCTTGCCTAGTCCATCTCCGAGCCCCTCGCCTAGTCCGTCCCCTGCTCCACCTCCAGTACCATCCCCTAGCTCTATTCCACAAGCTTCACCCTCCCCCTCTCCAATTCCAAGTTCTGAAACTCCTGGCTCTCCGTCTCCGAGCCCTCAACCTTCTCCTGGCCCTGAGCCCTCTCCGTCTCCAAGCCCTTCACCTTCTCCTAAGACTGAACCCTCTCCATCTTCAAGCCTGAACACTCCCTCTCGCTCCGAGCCAGGCTCAGCACCGGTGCCCCCACTGCTAGAAAATCCGCCCAGCAAAGAACCATTGAATGGGCCCTAGAGGATCGGTAAAGGATGCTCTATAATTGATAAAGGATGAACCTCTGGCGCTTGTTGGCCGGATAATGTCGTCAAATAACGGGGGAGGCTGCGTGATGCGAGGCTTTGCTCATGTAGCAGCTGCTTGGTCTGTAAATGCGATAGATGGCGGGGTTATAACAAAAACAAGTGTCACTTCTTGTTTATGCTTGTTAATCGTGAAAGGAAAGCCACAAAGTGGCAACAAACATCTTGCATGCTATCAAAGAGCAATTGTTGCAGACAGCCTTAGCATTGCACAAATGCAGCAAACCCTGCCGTGTTTTCCTGTCTTTTCTAGCACCGCTGTCCATATTTTAGACAACTGCTTCAGGGTATGATATTGGTTGGATGCAGTACTTACGGATGAAAGTCATTATAATTTATAATCTTGTTACTCGAGAGCAGCCAAGACAAACTGAGTGTACTACGTGTTTGGGTACAACTAGTGTGTCTTGTGCTTACACGCGGAAATGTCAATTCTAGGTCGCTATTATGCACATTCCAGCTCGCACAGAACGTGTCAAAGTATAAAAGCTGCAAAGTATAAAAGCTGCAAAGTATAAAAGCTGCAAAGTATAAAAGCTGCAAAGTATAAAAGCTGCAAAGTATAAAAGCTGCAAAGTATAAAAGCTGCAAAGTATAAAAGCTGCAAAGTATAACGAGTCAGCACGTCTGCTAATAATTGACTCGCCTTTAGACCAAGAAAGGCCTCCAGGGTGGAAAAACCATCCAGCAGAGGAGTGGGTTTGCATCACTATGGTCCCTAATGCTTCTACCAGTTCTCTGGCTCATGCCCTTGGGGTTACAAGGGGGGTTACAAGGATGGCGGCCTACAGCCCGAGTCTCTGGCTGATGGCAAATTGGCTGGTGAAACAAAATCAACCAGTGTCGAAAATTGAAACTAAATCTGACACAAACTTGAGGAGTCTGTATGAGTCTTGATTCAGAAATGCATTGATCTCAAAATCAGTGATACTGTGATGACAAGTTAAGAAAGGAATAAATTCAGAGCTCGAAGGAGCAAACACACGCAGAGTTTTAAACATTCTTTCAAAAAGGTCTCTGTATCTCATGCGTAGCTCGCACACTTCAGCACACTTGAAAAAGAAAAGCACATGCTTCTCATCTTGAACTTCTCCACACTCACATTTATCACAAATGCTAGAACCACCATGCCATTTGCAAGACTCCACTCTCAAATGGTGTGCACGCAATCTGAATCTGCTGAAATTCCTCAACACATGTTTGTCCAGATCCTTGTACAAGTAGGAGGGGATAGAAAATGGAGAACCTCTAGGACCACTCTCAGAACTCCCACACCACTTGTGATACGTGACTGCTTTCTTGTTTACTGCGCGAGCACATGAAAAATCAGCTTCCCTCAGTCTCAGTCAGTGGTCTCAGTCAGCCACAAACAAATCCAAGCTCAGATCTCAAGGATAAGATCAGGTTAAAAATGGAATCAAAACGAGTCGGGTGCTGGGCTTCAGCTGGATCCTTCTTTTCTCATCTAGAGAGTTTGCTCACCTTACCTGTACCCCTTTCCAGACATGCTAAGGTTCACAAAAAAGGCCGTCAAACCTTGAATCAAGGTTTTACAAACAAGACCAGCCATCCCTATGAGAGTTCTTGCCTCACTCGAGTTTGTTACAAGAGCTCCATCTAAACTGGCTGGCCAAATAACCAAATAACCATAAAAACCGTTGCTCACATTATAAATCCAGGGGAAATCACACGATTCGTCCATGCCACTGATTTAGCATGACATGATGCATTTTTCTGCTGCGGGGAGAAATTACTTGGGATTGACACAGTGGAAGAGAAGGACATGCATGCTGCTCATCTTGGATTATCCGAGAATCATCAGCATCACACAGGTCGTAGGTGGGGGAGTTACTTTAATTCCATGTCGCTTAGTAGACATGCTAAGACTAAGCTCTAAGCTCCAAGCCGAGACCCATCTATCCTACACCTTGTTCATGCTAAATCAGTGGCATGGACGAATCGTGTGATTTCCCCTGGGATTTATGATGTGAGCAACGGATTTACGTTTATTTGGTTGTTTAGCCAGTTTAGATGGTCCTCTTGTAACAAACTCGCTCCTTTCTCGGACATTTCTGATAACCATCTCCTCGGTGCGTTGCTTGAGTTGTCGCTTCCTTCTTGCGTGGAGAGGGAGGAGACATTAAACACACCTTTATGGGGGGGCTTGGCGGACCTCAATTCTTAGGCAGGGTTCCCTGCTGCGTTGAAACTTAAGAGAGATCATTTCGATTACCTACTCCATGTTAAATGGGGGGGATATGGCTCATACTTGCAATCCATGCTTAAGCGGGAACCGTGATTCGTCGTGACACCTTAGCATTACTTTTGCGCTAGCTGAGAGACCAAACTCTATAGCTGCCAGTTACCTCCTTTTTAACCTGTTTAGATGGATTGCTGCTCGATGACAAAGAAATGGGGTACAGCCAAGCCCCATTCTCCCTAGTATTTCAGCCAGACTGTTGGTTGTTGTGCTCCTTCTTTCAGGAGAAGGCACGCTCGGTGTAGCAGCGCCAAGTTACAGGGAATATGAGGATTCGGGATGGCTCAAAAAGTGTTTAAAAGCCAAAAGAATGACTCAACCTCCAAATAGTGAGCCTGCTCTGCTGTGTGTGCTGTGTGCCTTCTCACTTCTTGCCCTTCTTGGAGCGCGCGGCTTTTCCAGGGCGCTTCATGGCTTGCTTCTTGGCACCCCCTACTTTGCCCTTTTTAGCAGGAGCAGGCTTGCTGCCACCTGCGGGCAAAATGGACAGACCATTCAGACATTCAGCAGAAAACTCTGGTTTAAATGTAAGATGTGGGGTGCAAAGTAGAGGATTTCTGGGAGGAGGGAGTGCTGCATTGCAAAGTATTAGTGCTGCTGTGTCAGAAGTCTCAGACTCAAACCCATCCGGCCAAATATTGTTGGGCCTTTTGTAGTTCCTGACCTGTCAGCATGCTAACAACATGCCAGAGCAAATGGGTCAGTTACGTTGTCAAAACACACAGGAAAGCATACAAACCGTGCAAGAGCTTGCTTCACCGATCGGGCTGACTTTATCAGGACAGGAGAAATTGCGACCTGATGTTTGTCATAAAACGCGCATTCTATTTTTAATCACGCTGGCTGCGACATCCTATCAACAACATATTATGTGTCAGGGAAAACGTGATGCACATCTGCTGCTACATTATTTAAGGCATGGTGCTCAGACTACCTACCTCCTTTTCGTTCACCCTTTCCTGAGCTTGACTTGAAGCTGGACATGTTGGCAGCCGAGTCTGCGCTGTTCTGCTTGCTCAAGCTCTTCCTCCCTCCAAATCCTACGGAGACCGCGTGGCAAGCCATCACAGGCAAGCAGGTGAGGTACAAAAACATAGACAAGGGAAGAGGCAACAGCAAGCTGCCTTATCAGGTAAATTTCCAGTCCTATGATAAAGCCCAGGACAAAGCAAGAAGAAGGAAATAACGCCACGTTGAAACCGTTCCGGCATTTGTTAGGAGAGAGCGTTGTTATGGTTCGAGCGCTTCATCAAGCCGTTTGCTGATGGAGGCAAAGGAGAGAAGAGCACAAAGAAAAATTCTTAAACGTTTGCTGTATATCAGGTAATCTCACACACTAGGAGGCCTTATCTCTGGACCCTGGATAGCGTTGCTCTTCACATGTAATTAATCTTGTTGTTAATAATAATCCGCAGGCAAAGAAAACAAGGCACAGCACCCTACTCTATTTATTTAATGAGAAGGAAAGTAGGAATCAGGAGGGTTTGCAGGTGAAGCCTACAACCGGCTTGTCTGGTATAAAGCACAAACAAAACCGGAATCATAATTTTGTTTATACCAGGTAGGACGTAGGTTGCCTCTGCAGTCCCAGCTTAGACCAGCCTTGTCATCCGACCGATCTGCCTCGCACAGGCTTTACAACTCGTAATACCAAGTATGAACGTGTGCACACACCAGTCATACCTAGGGTTGGCCAGAACCATGTATATCTGTATATACAGTATATATCAGTAATTTTGGCAGGAAAATCACCAAAAATACGGTGTATACATACGGTTCTAGCCGACCCTACTCATAACTTAAAACTCCTTATACCCTCACTCCCATCCCACTCTTAACAATTGCTTGACATGTGCACCACCCAGCATATGTGCCCCCCCCACATTTAACCCCACTCACCATGTACACACGCGTGACCAAAGCACACCACTCATGTACATGATTACCCCCACCCCATTTTCTACCCACCATATTTGGCATCCTTTGTGGCACGTGGCTTGTTGGTCACGCCTTTCCCCTTCCCAGGAGGGGCACGGTCAGTGAACTTGCCCTGCTGCCGACCCTGCTTGTCCTTACGGTCCATAGCACTCATCTCTTTGTCATAGTCTAGCTCCCCACCGTAGCCCTGTGCAATGCACACCAGTGTGTGTATGTGAGCGTATTTCTAGCATGTGTGAATGCATGTATGTATGTGTGTGTGTGTCTTTACGTGTTTGTGTACGTGTACGATCCTGTGCATGCAAATATGTAGACGCATGCACTTTTCAGGCATATGCAACGCTGAATGGAATCAATTTCTTCATTCATCACCACGAGGGAAACTGCCATAGGGGGACTAAAAAGGCAAACAAAAAACAGGTGCCCATCAAAACAAAGGGTTTCCATAATCAGCTTTTAAAACACAGAGCCTCTCTTTCAGACATTTTCAGACATAGAAAAACATGCGGGCAGTGGGTATCGCCCCCCACATTAATCAAGGGGGAGGAGTTACTTTGATCACACACACACACACACACACACACATACACACACACAAGTTCTCCCTCCTTTAAAAAAACATTAGGAAGGTGGCACAATGGGCCTTTCTTAGAACGAACTAATTAACACATACCAACTAATGCACCCCTGGCTCCAAGGACCTCGCTACATCCACCCAGTGTACATGCTGGCTGAGCTCGTATTTGGCTGCTAACTGAACAGAGCTACTTCCCTGACTCACTACTCAGACTGGCTTTCTAAGACCCTTGCGCTGACACGCTTGTTCCTTTGACCTTGCTTCAAGCACGTGTTGGCCACCCTCTTGGTGTTTCTTGGTGGCAAACAATGGCAAAAAATAGAACGGTCTCATCCAGTGTCTCAAACACGTATTGGCCACCTTCTTGGTGTTTCTTGGTGGCAAACATTGGCAAAAAATAGAACGAACTCATCCAGTGTCTCAAACACGTGTTGGCCACGATCTTGGTGTTTCTTGGTGGCAAACAATGGCAAAAAATAGAACGAACTCATCCAGTGTCTCAAACACGTGTTGGCCACCCTCTTGGTGTTTCTTGGTGGCAAACAATGGCAAAATATAGAGCAAACTCATCCAGTGAGGTCACACGTCTCCTAGCAAACACCGTAGTACAAAGACCCACCGACTTTTCACGCTGCTTTCGCATGTTGGTCACCGACTCAATCTGCTTCTTCTTGGAGGCGTTGCGCTCTTTCTGCTTCTCTGCCTGCACTTGCTTGGAGTACTGCTTGGCCTCACGAGTCTTGCGCCTGCGAAAACACACGCGAGAGGCGAGAAAGATGTGAACGTGTGCAGGGCAGCGTCGACTTTTCAGCAATATAGCTCGTACATAGGTGAAAACACAGATCGAGCTCGCTCCTGCATGAGGGTACTGCCATACATATGTACATTGTGCATGTCCCCCTCCTATCATATTCTTTTACATAACTTTCGTTTTGGCCAGCCATCCCTGTAAGAGTTCTTGTCCCACAGCCAAAAAGTACATTGTAAGTACCCAGGACCCTTAAATAGATATATATATTAGCATCCCTGCATACTCAGTTAGTGGCGGGAGGTGCCCAGGTGGGCAGGGTGGAAATCCCTGTCAGAAAGTGGATTTCCAAAAGATCCCCTCTGGTGCCAGCAACTTACCAGGGGCGTTTGCAATATTATTGGGGACATTATGAGGGTGGTCCGGGGGGGTGGGGCGGGGGTCCAATTTCGACCCCAGTTTTGGCAGGGAAATTTTAATAACTTCAGCCTTTTTATCCCTGCATGAATCCGAGAACCGCAGCTGATTCATAGAAACAATTATAACAATGATTATCAATAGCAATTACTCTGGTCGCCTGGGCTTGGTGGGAATGCCCCAACAGCTTCTTGTGTGGGAGGTTGTTAGTGCAAGTTAAAGTTGATAACTTAAAAAATCTCAGCTGTCGTTGCCCACCACGGCCCAACCCCAGCATTCCAGACCATAAAACTTGACAGGGCACGCCTTGGGAGCATAATGAAGGGCTCCCGACACTCAGGTGGTGACCAGGAAGCGTGTTTCCAGGGTTTCCAGAAATGCACCATTTTTGCCCAGCAAACAGGCTCACGCTCTAAGTCCTTTAGGGGCAAATTTCCACCCCCCTTTTTTTTGCTTGATGGGTATGGTTTGACCCTAAACCTATATGGCAACAAAAGAATTGGTAAAATTCGGACCAAAACCCGCATTTCTACACTCATACCACCTTTCTGGCAGGGAAATGGCACATATCCAGCCCCCCACTCTCACTCTTGACCCCAAACTCATTATTTTTATGCAGAAGTGTTACATTTATGTATAGAAACCATTGGGTGACCTAAGATGTGCAATTCAGGAAAGGGGCATCAGTTCCCCCTTTTTGGGTGGGGCTTGGCTGGGCTGACGTTTGGCCATCACTTCACACATACACCTATTAGTAGGGTTGGCCAGAAACCTAGACTTACACCGTATATGACCGTATATTTGGTGATTTCCCTGCCAAAAATACCATATATTCACCGTATATATATGGTCCTGGCCAACCCTACTTATTAGTGAAAGGTGAACAATTTGTAAATATTGCTTTCAGGTGGCATCATTTAAAAAATGCGGTGAACATTGCGCACAAAGGAGCCCTGCTTCAAAACATCGAGCACTACTTATAAGCCCTGCTTGACAACATTGAGCACTGCTTTTCTTTGAGGGTCTTGCGCGTGCAAGAAAGCAAAGGGCGAGCAAGTGAAAGAGCGGGCAATACTAAGAATAAGAGGCACCGGAGAGGGAACTATGTATGCGAAAGCATGAAAGAGAAGGGAGGGGCAGGAGGTACGGCATGAAGTCCTCCACCATTTACAACAACTGTGACAGCAGCAGATCAGCATGCAGGCTGTGAGACATGAAGGCAGGCTGTGAGACATGATTAGGGTTGACCATAACCATATATATACGGTGTATAAACAGTATCCTTGGCAGGGAAACCACTATAGATTAAGTGTATATTTACGGTGTGGCCAACCTTAGACATGATAAATCATTTAGCAGGCTGTGAGGCATGAAGGCAGGTCTGACTGCATCAAGTCTAGCTCCTCCATGTACTCACCGGAAGGCTTGCACGCCACAAAACAAGTTTGCCTCAATTCATGTCGCTCACCTAAAATTGCTTTGGCCTTACGCATTTGGTCTGGAATTGAACAAAATTACTTATATACGTCTAGTCTTATGCCGTATGGTTGGATTAAACATAACACAAAGCTCACAGCTCCAATCTCCAGCAAGAACCACTAAATTAAACACACAAATACAGCCCACAACTATGCGCACACACACAGCGAGTGCACCACAAAATATGCCCAACACACATACGCACCTCTCTTCTGCCTGTTCGATCGTGCGTTGCTCAAACATGAGCTGCTCCTTGACTTTAGCCATGTGCTGATCGGTTTTAACCTGAAACAGTGAAATTGCAGATGTGTATTCTGAGGGTGCTGCTGATTGCGTGATCTGAGGTGCTGGCTTGCGTGATAAACCAAGGAAGGAAAGTGAGAAGGAGACCAGGAATGCAAAATAAGAACAGGTTAACAGCATGTCCGTCCTGTGAAGTGCTCATCATACGAACCTCTTGTTGTGTAGGCCAAGAAAATAGGGCTTGCTGAAGCTTTCACGAATATCAAGCAAATTAAAATACCTACAAACAGCAATCTGAAGATTTCCAGCACATTCGCCGTCAGTGCTTCTGCTAAGTGGGTGTTAACTGCCTGCGCAGTTTTCATTTTCCTTCTATCTTTTGCATCAGGACATGTGATGCCAGGCTTTGATGCCTAATATGTGATGCAAACAGGTAAACGCTCGCTCAATATACGGTTGGAAATCCACCTTCCTAGCTACACCTGGCACACAAAGTATGCAGCCTACAACCAACTTGTAGATGCACAAGTTTTGAGACTTGACCCTCAAGCATTGCCCACAGCGTTAACGCGTATACACATGTATGCGCATTATATATATTTGGTTTAGAAATTTGGTGCCACACATGCACACATATACACACACCAAACACATATAGCCCAGATATCAAATGTACAAGCTTCTATGGACAAAGGCACATATAGACACATACACACAATCAACTTCACAACCAAAACATAACACACACCATCTCTGCATAGTAGTCAGCTGGCCGTAACCAAGGTATGCTGGAGGCATCAAACCGCCGGATGGCCTCTTGAGCCCCTGATAATGCCTGCAGGACAAATGCGTTTTTGTGTGCGTACATGCATTAAGAAAAGGAGCTAAGGGTGAGTGGAGGATGTGGACAGGACTGAACAGCGATTGACCTCCTGCACCATAACTTTATGCACACAAATCCAATCACAGTGGACAGGACTGAACAGCAATTGACCTCCTGCGTTCCAACCTTATGCACACAAATCCAAACGCACAGGCCAAAAAAATCAGCCCAACGCGCACAGCCAAAATAGGAGAAGAAAGGAGCAATGCAGCTGCACATCTTTAGGGGCAGAAGCATCAACAGATTAGGGCATTCATATTAAGTAAATTTGCAAAAACCGAGGCGATTGATGAGAGGAGGGAGTGGAACTTCTCATCGCCACACATCCACCTGCAGGTCTTCCTTTCAGAGTGGCGTGCGGCCTGTTTCTTAGAAAAGGGGTACTCAAGTTTGAGAGAAGACCTTTCAGTACGTGCCAAAGCCTAACAGCGGAAATTTTCTGGCAGGGGGGTCCTTGGGTTTTAGAAAAGGAACTCAGCATTTTCTCTCATCCAATCCATGCTGGCAAACAGATGCGTGTGCGACTAACATACATATATATGCACCCCCTCTTCCCCAATCCCCCCCCCCACACACGCGCGCGCACACACACACACACGCACGCACACGCACACACACACAAACACACACACACACATGCACACACACGCACACACACACACACACACACCTGGTTGTAAAAGGCTAGCTCTCTGGCCATGTCGTCGTCCACGTTTTCCACCTGCAGACATCATTTGCACACAGCAGAGGTTTGGTCGAGGTAGCAGAGATACCAAAAACGGTAAGACAGAAGTTTTGCAAGGCAGTACAGTGTACAGTACATGAGCAATCGAAGCACAGAATGGGTACAGTTCATAGTCCAGTTCATAGTCCAGTAAATAGTCCAATTCAGTTCATAGTACAGTACAGTTCATAGTAAAGTGTACAGTACATGAGCAATTGAAGCACAGAATGGGTACAGTTCATGCAGCACTGGTCTAGCACTGGAAAGCACCCAAACACACCCACACCCACACTCACACCCACACCCAACATTAAAACACATGCCAGGTCACTCCACCCACCCTTTACCTATGATAGAAAACAACACATGTCATTTACCCCTTCCCTAAAATTACAGGCTACAATAAAACTACCCCACGTCAACCCACACCATCCCACCCTTTGCCTTTGGTGGGAAAAAAAACACGAGTCAAAACCTGGCCTGTTTTTTAAGAAGCAATAATGCTACGATAAGACTGCCCCACATCAACCCACCTTCTTCATTGACACCCTTGCTGGTTAACCTGGTCTGCACCCACTCAGGCAGAAAGAAGGAGCAAGTGCGTTTGCCTCACCGTAAACGGCCAAAGAGCACCAGCAACAAAAAGTACGCTGCGCCTTGGCCAGATAATACATTATTGATAAAACAGCAACAATGAATCAACTAAAATTACGTGAAGCACACTTGTTTGGAAGTGGGTGTCCTTACACTAAAACTACCCAGCCACCCGATCCTTTGGGAATAATCCAATACCTGTGAAAGTAGAAACTCCCAAGTACATTTCTGACATGGGCTGAAACATACCCCAGCCCACCTGGTTAGGGTCCTCTTGTGTGATCACAAGGGTCTCCTCCCACGGCGCACTGTCTGCCCACCCTATGTCCTCCAGCTTTTCGTGCATGGCCTCTACGTTGTAGATGGCATCGCGCTGGGGCCTCTTGCTGCCGCCTCTGCCACTAGGACCTGCAGCACACGAGCATGCGCACAAACAACAGAACAGCTTAAACGGTCACAGCCTCCACGTTGTTGGTGGCCTCTCATCGGGGCTTTCTGCTGCCGCCTCTGCCACTGGGAAACTGCCCCGAATTAAGAACACGACAGAGCAGCTTGGCACAACATGCACACCAATACACTGACGTTGGCATTGCCACCAAATAAATGGCTTTAAAAGCACTACTTATACAAAGTGGTATATCAGGGATCAGTTGTCTGGCGTGCAGCCTCCTTCTGGAATAACGTGGAAGCGGTGCAGCTGTAAAGGTGCAAGCAGTGGCACGCCACGCTTTCAGCCCAGCGCGCACCTGCTAGCTGCTGCTCCCCCCCCTCCATGTCTTCATCCTCTTCTTCCTCAACGAGGTCGTCGTCAGAACCCATCACCTGCGAAACAGCGTATGTTTTACGTGTGCGTGCATGTGTGAACGAGTGCATAATTTGATATAGAGATGTGAACCTGCATGTTCAATGATGTGATGTATTGGGAGCGCACGTGTGTGTTCGTGTATGTGTGGGTATGTACCTGTATGTGTCTTCATGTGTGTGTGCGTGTGTGTGTGTGTGTGTGTGGTG
>Ga0307947_1003269_pt1 | contig 13067 bp, 17 predicted proteins | sample OrgLakmetagen232_FD_201840 | JGI IMG/M metagenome (GOLD analysis project Ga0307947, IMG submission 201840) | Saline water microbial communities from Organic Lake, Antarctica - #232 | ecosystem: Environmental > Aquatic > Non-marine Saline and Alkaline > Saline | place: Antarctica: Organic Lake...
CCCATACACCATACACCTAACATTTACAAACAAACCTGCTGCAGCAGCTCCTGCGACTCTTGCGGCTGTTTGCTCAGACTTTGAGGTAGGATGACCGTCAAATTCTCTGGCTGATTTGCACGCAGCGCACCCTTGATCACTGCGGCATTGGTCCCGATGGAGCCTGACGTGTAGATGTGGTTCCCCTGTGTGCGCACGCAAGAATGATCGCAAATGGTTGTGCATCTGTGTCCTTGATCACTGCTGCATTGCTCCCAATGGAGTCTGACGTGTAGATGTGGTTCCCCTGTGTGCGCACGCAAGAATGAACACAGTGTCCTTAATCACTGCTGCATTGGTTTCAATGGAGCCTGACGTGTAGATGTGGTTCCCCTGTGTGCGCACGCAAAAATGAACGCAAATGGCCGTGCATCAGTGTCCTTGATCACTGCTGCATTGGTCCCGATGGAGCCTGACGTGTAAATGTGGTTCCCCTGTGTGTGCATGTGTTCAGGATGCGGCACCACCGTGAGTTTACTAGAGCTTTGAACGGAGCCCTCCTCCTTTATGACCACTACCGTGTCTTTACCGAAAAACCTGATGACCACTGAGCAACGCCATTGTTGAGAATTTGCAGCCACTGAGATGATCAAGCCTCTGCGAGCAAGCCTAGGTGCCATAATGTCTTTGCTGTGATTTTCTGGCCCCTGTATGCGCATGCATGTCTCTGCTTTACAAAGAATTGCGTTTGCTGTGATACTGTAGCAGCTGTGACGCTGCAGCAGCAGGCGCTTCCTCAAATTCAGGTGCCTTGAAGGCGCGCAGATAAAGCATGCAAATTAGCATTACTGTGGTACGTGAACAACATTTGCTGGCCAATCCCGAAACTTCTCACCACACATGTGCATTTGAAGACTTCCCTGCCCCCAAAAATATGTTTTGTTGTATGTCTACATCTAGGTTCGACCATATATATACGGTGTATATGCGGTATTTTAGGCAGAGATTTCACCAAATATACGGTCATATACGGTATATGGTGCATACACACGATTCTGGCCAACCCTATTGATAAGACTTGGAGTGCTGTTTTATGATATCCCATCATATGTGTTTGTGTGTGTGTGTTTGATTGTGTGTGTGCGTATATTTACGTGTGTGTATCTGTGTATGTGTGTGTGCGTGTGAGTGCGTATGTGTGTGTATGTGCGTGCGGCCAAATGATTTTTAAAGGCACGCAAGAAAGGCTGGCCAGAAGTGGAACTGAGATGAAATTAACAGACTGTCCTGCCGAGATGTTGATGGGGTCTGGCACCTCTCACAAACTCCATCAACAATGTCTTTCAATTTAGGACGTGACGCAGTGCGCTATACGCACGTGCATGCAGGGCTACTTATTCTGATAGTGCACATACGCAGACCCACATATTCGCACGCACCCATTCCCCCCCAAGTATACATACTCTTTTACATGTACACCCAGACAAAACTACGCACCGCAGAAGCATATGCATAACTAAGGATCTCGACCAGCTTCTGGTGGGTCACCCCCATGTTGCGAGTGCCGAAGAAACCAATGTCTTTCGGTCCGTCATTTTGTTGAATGGCAAGCAGCTCCTGTGTGCATGTGTGTGTTTGCGTGTGTGTGTTTGTGTGTGTATGTATGTGTGTGTACGTGCACATATGCATCCATTCAAGCGTGCCTGGTTTGGTGCACTTCAGCAGACACACAGGTGGTTGGACACGTTAACAGGGTTAGTATTACAATATATTTGCACATTGTAACGTATGCATGCATTCATACGGTTACGGTGTATGCCTGTATGCCTGTATGTCTGTTCGTCTGTATGTCTGTATGCCTGTATGTCTGTTCGTCTGTATGTCTGTATGCCTGTATGTCTGTTCGTCTGTATGTCTGTATGCCTGTATGTCTGTTCGTCTGTATGTCTGTATGCCTGTATGTCTGTATGCCTGTATGTCTGTATGCCTGTATGTCTGTATGCCTGTATGTCTGTATGTCTGTATGTCTGTATGCCTATGTATGTCTGTTTATAAAAAGCGCCACCCCCCTTGTCAATGTATGCAAACAGTACTAGTACTTTTCGTATTGAGACCTCCATACATACAGTAGCACACGGAGTAAGTAACCGAAGGGTTGGCCAGAACGGTATATACACACCCTATATGACCGTATGTTTGGTAATTTCCCTGCCAAACATAGCGTATATACACCGTAAATATATTTCTGGCCAACCCTGTAATTAACCGTAGGGTTGGCCAGGGCCATACATATGTATGCATATACAGGGTATACATGGTAGTTTTAGCAGGGAAATACCGTACATACGATCAAACACGGTGTATATATGTACGTTCCTGGCCAACCCTGGGTGTATGGTACTGGGCTAGCACCTTTTACTCATAAAATGATGAGAAACCGGGCCAGAGCCACATTTAAAATACCGTACATACCGTATGTATATACACCGTATTTGACCATATGTATATGCGTGGAGGCACACGCTATACACCGTATATGCATATTTTTCCGTACTTCGTATATACAGAGGAATTGAACCCCCAGAATCAAATCATTATGGGATCATTTCACAGCTCTTAGAGAGCAAAGTGATGCAGAAAAAATGCTTCCGATGCAAAAAAATGCATCGGAAGCAAACGATGCTGGCACACTTGCTTCCGATTTTGGATGCAAAAAAATCAGTGCTTCGGAGGGCTAGTCCTGACCCCAAAGCCTCCAAAATGGCCATTTCCAGTGCGAAACAAAGCCCAACCACTTCAAACACCAATAAAACTGTGAACTTCATGTAAATTTAAGCAATAAACGAAGTAGAAAGCACAGGGAGTGCTTGGGTTTGGCCCAAACTGTACATATGAAAATGCGGTTTATAACCGATTCCGTGTTTGAAATTTCCCAACTGTATCCGTATCCGTCTGACCGTATGCGGTTTTTGGCTGACCGTATATGGAACGTATTTCACCGTATATGGACGTAGGTATTTGCAGGAGGTACACTTTATCTCGGGTTCAGTCAGTTCCCAGCAGAAGCACCGCCTCTTCTGCTCTACTTCGTCAATATTGTTTTTCTCGCGCCTCTTATTGCTGATGCCTTCCTTGGCTTCCCTTTTATATAAATGCATGTATATGCATTATATAATTAGGCTTACTAGTGGACATGGTAGGCGAACCCCTGTATGCACTAATAAAGGCCATTATGGGTCTTTTTAGCTTGAAGCAGGCCTAGCTTACCAGCCATTCATTTTTTGGCTTTATGAATTGGGTCACGCGTGCTCAGCTCTTCAAGAGCTGCAGCATGAACCCCTTTTGAATTTAGTTTGAGTGACTCCAAATTTCTCTGCATACGATGTATACGAAAATACTGCGTATATACAGTCATATGCGGTGTGTACAATTGTACAGGAAATGGACGTCCCATGTACGGTTTTTAGCCAACCCTACGTATACCTTACTGTACCTAATTTTGCCTGCTCTACATGTAAGCAATACGTGGCAGGGAAGATAGAGTGAGACGTTCACTTCCTTTGATGATCTTAGAAGGTTGGTTCGTGCATCATACAGGTCAGACGGAGCAGATTATTAGTAATTTGGAACTACATGCTACCACCCACAGCCATCCAGGTCAGATGCAGCTTATGGAACATGTCCTTAGCCTATTTCAAACCACAATCAGCCACTCACAGTCAAGTAATCCAGGTCAGAAGTACCCTTTTCCTCCACGTCGGTCTCAGGCATCAGGGTAATGACCTCCTCCGCTGCAAACAGATGATCAGTCCAGGTATGTGTATGTGTGTGTTTGTGTGTGTGTGTGTGTGTGTGTGTGTGTATGTGTGTGTGTGTGTGTGTGTGTGTGTGTGTGTGTGTGTGTGTGTGTGTGTACCCGCGTGCAAGAGGGCCGTGTTGCGCTAGTGCTGTTGGGGTTCGTGAGTGTGTTCATGTGTGCACATGCGTGTGTGTATACGTGCGCGTACCGGTATATGTGTGTGCATCCGTACGCGCATATCGTGCTTGCAATGCTTGCCATCTGTCAAGCATGTCAGCAGATTCAGACAATGAAATCAACGTACCACTGCCTTTCGTGAGCATCTCCGCCTGGCTAGGGAGGTTCTTTGCCATAGACACGGTCAAGGATTCCTGCGCTCGGGCTTCCCCTCCTGATGCACTTAGCCAAACAGAGCAAGGAGCTCTCCTCCACGGGTTGCTAGTTCTCCCCCTGTTCCGTGCTGGAATGGCTGTGCTGATATCAGGATTCCAAAAGGAAGAGGACAACTGTCTGGCATGCATCTTATTATATTAGAAAGAAATATAATAATATGACAACATTTTCCCCTGTAAACATGCTACATTTCCTCAGTTTCCCCTCGTCATTTTTCATTCGAATGGTCATCTGGTAGCCGTTGTATTTACACATTTTGTCAGTGGGAACTGATTCGCGACCCGATGTGCCCGGACCAAAACACGGGGTTCGATTGTTCAGGGGTCTCTGGAGAATTCGAGAAGTGAAAAATCAACCAAATTTGCGAGGCCCCCCCTCCCCCCCCCCTTCCCTTATTATGATGGTCCGGCAGAATTTTTGGACAACCAAGAATTGGACAGGGCCATTACATGGACTCTGGGATATAAAGAGAAATCTTTAGAGCAGAAAGTAAAAATTTGGGGTGGAAAACTAGCCGTAGCCGTAACCACGGACTTGACCAAACCACTGTGTGACCGGGGCCCTACGAGAGAGCGGAAACACATGTAAAATGAAAGAGAGAAAATAAAAAGTTCAGCGTATTTGATCCACACAATTACAGCACCAATTATTTGCACCCTTCATCGCCTCGCTCTGCACAGAAGTGCAGCTGTTGGAAAGTGAGCACCAACATAAACGAAAATGGTCACTGCGTTTCTTCTGCAGCCCCCTGCTGCTGCTGCTGCTGCTGCTGCACCGCTTCCAGGGCACCTGCTTGCGGCTCATCAATAGCCGGGGAAGGAGGCTTGTGACAGTGCAGCAGCCCCTGAGGAGCACCTGGCTTCGGCAGTCCTAGAGTAGCACCTCTCTTCCCGGAACCTGCCCCCCTTCGCGCATGCACTATGCGGCGCAATAACGATTCAGCCGTGAGGCCTGGGGCCTGCGACAACAGCAAAGGCAACACATGCGAATGCCTGACCACTTGCAAAGAATTTGATAAAGCACACAGTGATCTGCTAGACGTAATGTTTATGAGATTTCAAGGCTTAATAGACTCTTGTCAGGTCAACACCTTATTCGTATTTTTATGTGTTTTCATTGTGCACAACTGACTCCGCTACCATACTGTAACCAGCGGAGCAATCACTTTCATTCCTATATCGAGGCCGCTCTGCTTGCTCGGAACCCTCCCTTTTCTCAGACCTGCCGTGCAGGTCCCCACCCTCTCCCTCTTTACACTGGCTGAAACACCCCAACCAAAAGATATCTGATTCAATCCACACCTGAGTCCGTTCTGCTTTGCTCGGAGAGCCTCCCTCATGCATCGTATCGCCGGGTGCCCCATCCTCTCCTTGCACACGCGAGGAAGGTGCACCAGGCTGCTGCTGCTCATGCCCATGCTCCTGCAAACAAATTACAGCGACAGCAATTGCTCAAGTCCTTGATCCAAATGCTCAATGCCCATTATCCAAATGCTCATGTCCATGATCCAAATGCTCATGCCCATGATCCAAATGCCCATGCCCATGATCCAAATGCTCATGCCCATAATCCAAATGCTCATGTCCATAATCCAAATGCTCATGTCCATGATCCTGCAAAAACAATACAGCGACAGCAGGGCAAGTTGCAGTTGCAGCCCGGTCCCTGTTCCTACCAGCACAGCAACGAGCTCGAAAGAAGGTGTTTACAAACGATAATGTGCTGTGACGTCTGAGGGGCTGAGGGGCCCGTTGCCCTTATGCTGTCCTTGCAAATGACAAAAGCAGACACACACACCCACACAAACGCTTGCACACACACACACACACACACACACAAACACACACCATAATTACATCCTTCAGACGCTTGTGCAGAAACTGGACACATAAAAAACCTTCCATGACGTTTGTGCTGGATCACAGGTGACAAGCAATCACAGGTGACAAACAATCGTGCTGCTTCTGACTCTAAACTCGCTTGCTGCCATCATGGTGCAAAAATGGCGAGCCACAGCTTTTTTTTGAGCGGGTGGGAAAACATTTGCCCTTGCACGTTTGACCCACCTTGCCGACTTAAGACACTTCAGTCCTCAGTCCTTAGCAACACCTACTTCATGACAGCCGTGCATTTGCCTCAAGACACTTCAGTCCTCAGTCCTACCAACACTTACATCATGACAGCCGTGCATTTTTCCTAAGACACTTAAGTCCTCAGTCATACCAATGCCTACTTCATGACAGGCGTGCATTTTGCCTTGCTCTCTTACCTGCGCCGGTCTGGTCCCCCACAGCTGGTAGTTCGCCGCTTGTGTCCTGTCCTTGTAGCCCTCCTCTCCCCTGCAAGGATCAAGGGTAGGGTTGGCCAGATTCATACATATGCACCGTAAATGAGTCACATAATATGACCAAGTATTTGATGATTTCCCTGCCAAAAATACCGTATATACATATATATGTGTGTGTGTATGTTTGTGTAGCCATGCTCTCTTCGGCAAGGATCAAAAGCGATCTCATGACCGGTGGGCTTAGGACGTCCGTAGGGGGGCACTAGTGCATGCCTCGCTGTGCATGTTGCTTAGAAGCAGTGCACATTGCTTAGAAGCGTTGTGCGTCTCAATTGTGCAAACTCACCCGCCAGGTGTCTTAGTCTCTCCCAAGCCTGATTGCCATTCCTTGCATGCGTCTCAATTGTATAATTTCACCTGCCAGGTCTTTGTCCCTCCCAAGCACGATTGCCATTCCTTGCATGTGTCTCAATTGTATAAACTCACCTGCCAGGTGTCTTAGTCTCTCCCAAGCCCGATTGCCATTCCTTGCATGCGGCGTCTCAATTGTATAAACTCACCTGCCAGGTGTCTTAGTCTCTCCCAAGCACGATTGCCATCCTTTGTACGCGTCTCAATTGTATAAACTCACCTGCCAGGTCTTTGTCTCTCCATAGCATGATTGCCATTCCCTGCATGGTCATGGTGGATCCCTTCCTGCCCCATTCCTGCCATTCCATTTTCAGCATCAGCCATGGCTACGTCGTCCTGTGGACGTGCACATGAGCAAGTGTGTGTTGGAGTGTGTTGAAGTGTTTATGTGTGTGTGTGTGTGCAGATACGTGCAGCCTATGCATGCGTGCACACTTGTTCCAAACCTCCTGAGCATTTACGGAGTATTCCACAATCTAAATTGAGTCCACACTCAAGCATACAATTTGATTCTTGTGCCCTCCTTGAATACAAAGTGCAGGCCCTCATGTGCACTCAGCCCTTGTTGAGCATCTCCCAAGCAATGACAGCTCCCCCTTGCAGATCTTTGCCTCGTTGATGAGGAAGATATCCTTTCTTGGCAAACCAAAACGTGGTGCGAGCAAAGAGCTTGCATAATTAGAATGCATACTTGGTGCGAGCAGGACCTTGGTGCGAGCAAAACTTGGTGCGAGCAAAAAGCTTGGTGCGAGCAAAAAGTTTGCATATTGAGAAACACGTACCAGGATTTTATCCTTGATGGCGAGCAAAAAGCTTGCATATTTGAAACCACCTACCAGGCTTATACCCTTGATTGTGAGCAAAAAGCTTGCATATTTAGAACCACCACCTACCAGGCTCTCTACCGATTGCAATTGCTGCAATGTTTAAGGACACGGGACCCGTCCTCACTTTCTGCTTATGGTATTGGAAACGATGCTCACCTCATTAACCACCGTCTGTTGCTTGCAATGCCTTCAAAGTGTAGTCCTTCATAAAATTTGTTTCCTCTGGTATAATCTTTTTCCGTGCTGCTCACCTCATTAACCACCGACTGGCTTCCGTCTGCATTCCGTTGCTTGCGGCGCCTCCCTTTGCTTTGCTTGCCTCCCCTGCTGCTTCCCCCTCGTTTGCCATCCGCCCCTGTGGTCGCAACATCAACACGTGCTTTGCTCTTATCAAGCGCAGAAGTGCAGCACTTGTGCAATAGCAACATCAACACGTGCATTGCTCTTGTCTAAACGCAATTCGCAGAAGTGCAGCACCCTTGCAATAGCAACATCAGCACATGCCATGCTGCTGTCAAAGCGCAATACGCAGAAGTGCAGCACCCTTGCAATGGCAACATCAACACGTGCATTGCTCTTGTCTAAGCGCAATACGCAGAAGTGCAGCACTTTTGCAATGGCAACATCAACACGTGCATTGCTCTTGTCTAAGCGCAATACGCAGAAGTGCAGCACTTTTGCAATGGCAACATCAGCACATGCGATGCTCCTGTTAAAGCGCAATACGCAAAAGTGCAGCACTTTTGCAATGGCAACATCAACACGTGCATTGCTCTTGTCTAAGCGCAATACGCGATGGTGCAGGTGTAGCGCCCTTGTGGTTGCAACATTGACACATGCTTAGGGTTGGCCAGAACCGTTCATATGCACCGTATATGACCGTATATTTGGTGATTTTCCTGCCAAAAACACCGTATATCCACCGTATATATATGGTTCTGGCCAACCCTTCACATGCTTGGTTCTTTGGCCATGAGCAAGGATACGCAAAAGGAGTCCATACCAAAAACAATGGTGTTCTAAGGTGACCCGTACCCACAGAAAAACTTCAAATCGCCCGGCTGCAAAATTTATTTTCCCCTTCTTGGTTCCCGTCATCATGCATCAATGGTGGTCACGTCAATAAACGCCATCATTTCTGTTCATTGATGCCAGGTTGGAAATCTGTTACCTACCACCGCCAGCCCAAACCACAACCTTTGTGTGCGTTCAGGCTCCTCCTTCTTACCTGCAATACCATATCTCTGCCCCCATCCTCGTCTGTCCGCTCTCGTCTGTCTGCTCTTGTGGTTGCTGCTTGTATGACCGTACCAAACACCTCAAGCAAGCGCACAAACACATGGGATTCATAATCTACCTGCTTTCCTGCATCAGCCACAGTCACGTCCCCATCCTCGTCTGTCCACTCCTGTTTTTACTGCTTGAACGACCGTACCAAACACCATACACACACGCACACACATGTTGATGTTCGTCAGCATACCTGCATCAGCCATAGTCACGTCCCCATCCTCGTCTGTCCACTCCTGTTTTTGCTGCTTGAATGACCGTACCAAACACCATACACACGCACACACATTTTGATGTTCGTCAGCATACCTGCATCAGCCATAATCACGTCCCCATCCTCGTCTGTCCACTCCTGTTTTTGCTGCTTGAACGATCGTACCAAACACCATACGCACACGCACACACATGTTGATGTTCGTCAGCATACCTGCATCAGCCATAGTCACGTCCCCATCCTCATCTATCCGCTCTCGCTTTTGCTGCTGCTGCGTGCCGGTGCGCCGTGCTTTGCGCGCGCCCCCTCCCTGCAAAGAACACACACAGCAGACACTATTTTCTTGAATCTAGTAGGAAAATGCAGTTGTTTATTACTTAATTGCCGAATTGAATGCACTTTGTGCACGCCTTTCAAATAAGGACATGACCGAGAATGGAGATGGCAAGCTAGATCTGAAGATATAATTGGGAACTGTGTGCCGCCAGAAACCCCGTTTCCACTTACGATACATATGCAGAATCAAAACAATTGCTGTCCATTTACAAATGCCCGTGCGCTGTGCTGTGCTTTGTGTGTGTGCCCCTCCCTGCAAGCGTAACAACAGAAAATGGCAACGAGACATGAAGAGGTATTGAGTATCGTTTGCCCTGGGTGACATCGTCTCTTTCTTGGTTTGGCGTGGGTAATATTGTCTCTTTCTTGATTGGGTGATATCGTTTCTTGCTTGCCGTGGGTGATATCGTCTCTTTCTTGCCTTGGGTGTCTCTTTCTTGCCGTGAGTGATATCGTTTCTTCTTGCCTACATGATATCGTTTCTTTCCGTGGGTGATATCAATTCTTTCCTCGAATCCTTGCAGATGTGCATCAGCAGTTAGTGGAGGATGCACATTAAAAAAAGGCACGAACATAACATTGAGCAGGAGACGCTGTACACAGTATCATCTCTTTCCCTCTCATAGCAGTTTGTGCAGAATACACACTAAAATATGGCATCAAGGCATGAACAAACCATTGAGTAGCATGTGCTGCACTCAATAGTATCTTTTTCCCTGTACGCATGCAATAAAAAAAAAAAGGGGTGCTGTTGTATGAAAAGCTGCATTTCGAGTACGCAAGGCACTCAAATGTAAAAGAGCTTGCACTTGCTACCAAGCACACAAGCTGTAATCACAATCTGCATTCACAATCTCTGTAATCACGCGTCAGTACAAACAAGATTATATCTGTACGGTTGGCCAGAACCGTGAGTATTCGCCGTATGACCAATTATTTTATTTGGTGATTTCCCTGCCAAAAATCTCGTATGCACCGTACTGTACTTATATCACCGCGCTACGCAAACCTTTTTGACCCCCTCGCAGTGTGTCGGGAGCAATATAAATATCGAAGTGACAAGGGCCTCGCGAAGCTCGCATTGTAAGTGTAATTTTAAGCATGAACGGGAACAGGCCAGGAAAGTCTCCCAAGCCGCCCCTCAAGGCCCCCAAGGTGGACAAACAGCTTGGGAGGCTGGCCCTCTATTGGGCAGGAAGGACCAAGAGAAGGGCGCCTTCATTCCCTTCACATGTGCACGCACGCACACGTACCCGCATGCACACACACACACACACACACACACACACACACAAACACACACATGTATGGGACATGTATACATATGTATACACACACACTTACGTACACACGTATGCGCACATACTCACGCACACACACATTCGCACGCACGCACAAGTACACAATGCATGAACGCATGTAAGTACACAACCGTACACACGCACGCACGTACACAATGCACGCTCACACGTACTGCACGCACACACATACGCACACAAACACGCACGTACACGCACGCACGCACACATGCACACGCACGCATACGTACGCGCACACGCGCGTGCATACGCATGTAGGTGCAGCTCATAGGGCCAGAAGGCCCTCACATAGGCTCGCATTGTGTTTATTAATAATGTGTTGCCCCCCTCGCATTGCTCGCATCGGGGCTTATTAATTGGGATTTTTCTAACATCGGATTGGTCACGGTACCCTACGGTATATATGGTCGTCCCCATGGCTGGTCGACCCAAACTGTGCCAATAAGTTATCCACCCAATTCAAAGCTCCTATACCTCATCTGAATGCAAGATACTTGTTATTTCTAAACAATTGACATTTGCTGGAAATTCGGCATTCTGGGGGGCTGTGTGGGGCCCGTTGCGTATTTTGCACCCACTTTGGCAGGGAAAAGGTACATTTCTGAACTTGCCCCGATCGACCTTTGCTTCAAGAGATAAGCATTATAAATGTCATATAACAATGCTGCAATGTCAAATTTGGGGCAGGGGTGCCGGGAATGCCGGCGTATGGGAGGCACTCACACAGGGGAAAAAGACAGATTTATCTATCGCTCCATACCTGCTGCGACTTTCAGCCCGGTTTTTGTTACTAGAGTTGCCAAAACAAAGAATATAATAAAATTTAAATGGGGCCAACCAATGGCCTGGTGGAATTTTGGTGCAAATTTGTGTAGCGTGACATGCAGCAATTTCCGCCTGTGCTTTTCTGGCTCCATATAAAATTTTCATGCTTCACACCAGAGTTGCAAATTTTTCATTGCGAGCCACCCACTGGGTCTTTCCGCCTGCTTTCTTTGCAGGCAAGTTAAGAAAACATCAAGCTATAATAATACAACTTTCAGCTCCCAAAATGGTGAAATGGTTGGGGAGAAAGAGCCAAATTTGGCTTTTTGGCACAATTTGACTAGGAAAGGGCGGTCCAGCCATGGGGACGATCCTATACGGTCCTGGCCAACCCTATCTAATTGACACAAAAGTGCACACACCTGCTGTTGCTGCTGGTGGGGTAGCTTCCACAGTTCCCTCGTTTTCCGTGGCGCCTTGAAGTCCTTTTTGTCCTCTGTGTTTTGAAAAGAAATGAAAATGGATTGGGACAAGGCTGCGCTGACAGTGCATTCGTTAAACACTCCTACGTACGTACACTTGAAACAGTAGCCATACGGAAGGTGAGGAGCGCTGGCATGCCGTTCCTTGAAACCTATTCCTGACACAACTCCCCCTCCTTGTGCGTGTTGTTCTTAATGACTGTAGCCATACGGAAGGTGAGGAGCGCTGGCATGCCGTTCCTTGAAGCCTATTCCTGACACAACTTCCCCTCCTTGTGCGTGTTGTTCTTAACGACTGTAGCCATACGGAAGATGAGGAGCGCTGGCATGCCATTCTTTAAAACCTATTCCTGCCATATTATCCCCTCCCTGTGCGTGATGAGGTGTTCTTACCGACTGTAGCCATACAGAAGATGAGGAGCGCTGGCATGCCATTCTTTGAAACCTATTCCTGCCACAATTCCCCCTCCCTGTGCGTGTTGTTCTTACCGACTGTGGCCATACGGAAGATGAGGTGCACAGGCGTGCCACTTTTCACAAAGTCTCGGCCCTTGTGCCAAAAGAAGGGCATGTTGGCCGCATCGTACGGGTCCAGGCCTACAGGAATGACATGGCAAGCAGTGCTTGATGTACGCTTGGATTAGCCGAGGGTTGACACGACACAGCGAACAAGGGCGTGCTTGCCACATCATACATGTCCAAGTCTATCTACAGGAATGACACAACAAGCAGTGCTTGATGCGTGCGAGAATGAGCCGAGGGTCGGCAAAAGACACCGCAAGCAAAATTGGGTTGAAGGCTTCCAGGCTCGTGACACAGCGTGTGAATGTGTGTATATGTGTGTGTATGTGTGCGTGTGTATGTGAGTGTGTGTGAATGTGTGTGTGTGTGATACCAACTACATCAAGCGTACTATGATGCCCACACTACGCTTCAGCTGGGCACAAAGAAAAGCAAGCAGTGAT
>Ga0307947_1003270_pt1 | contig 13066 bp, 11 predicted proteins | sample OrgLakmetagen232_FD_201840 | JGI IMG/M metagenome (GOLD analysis project Ga0307947, IMG submission 201840) | Saline water microbial communities from Organic Lake, Antarctica - #232 | ecosystem: Environmental > Aquatic > Non-marine Saline and Alkaline > Saline | place: Antarctica: Organic Lake...
CCAGCAAGAACTATCAAAAGAAGCAAGATACAAATCTGCCTTCAGCACACGACGTAGAGTCTCACTGTTGGAATCAAGCATGCTATTAAAAAAACCTGATGGAAGCACGGAACCAGAAAAATTGCAAAGGCTCTTGACCGCACTCTCTGAGCACCGCCCAATTTGTTGTGCTGTTCTTCACTCCAAGAATGCGCCTAAGGAAGACAGATGCCTCTTCTGTAACTGGCTACCAAATTCACTGCCTTCACTCAGATACACTGTGCCCCACATGCTGACCCAAGGGACAGAGGGCACCCCTGTTTGACACCATTCGTGGGATGCACCCGAGCCCTCTTCTCACCATCCATTAAAATGTACTCATCATTCTCATACATATGCTTGATCACGCTGAGCAAAGTAGATGGCACAGCACTACGACGCAGATGTGACCAGAGTTGTTGCCTAGGGACAGTGTCATGCGCTTGCGGAAAATTAATGAAGGCAACATGCAATCTAGGACTGTTCCTGGGCTTCAGCTTTTTAGCAGCATGCCTAAGATGCCTCAGAATAAACAGAGGGCGCAGAGTGCTTCTGCCCGGAAAGAAGCCAAACTGCGTGTCTGGAATCTTACCCTTTTTCACACACCAATCAGTCACCAAATCTTTCAGCACGTTGGCAAAAATACGATAAATCACCCCACTAACAGCATTCATCCTATAATTTCCTGGATCCAGCACTTCCCCTATTTTTATGGATGGGGCTCAGCTTGGCGACCTTCCAGCACGCAGGCACTTTACTCTCAGACAACAACACTCTGAACAGGCGTGCCATCAAAGGCACCAGCACATTCACCTGCTTAAATTTACCATCACACCTCACAGGCAAGCACGCATGCTTAATGAAGGGGATAGGGATAGCATCGAACCCTGAAGAAGCACCAGCACTCAACTTCTGAAATTGACGGCAAACTGCACTTTCCAACACAGATAAATCAGGAATCTCAAACTCATCTGGATCAGGAGTCCACCCAGACTGCTCGCCCCGCCTGAAAAGGACCTCAGGTGGAGGGTGATTCTTGCTACACGGCACAGCCATATCCATTGCAGACGGGCGAGGCTCTTCGAAAGTCCTCGCCACTCTGAAATGTCTGAGCAAATGATCATGTTGAACTGGAGCAGACACAGGGGTTGTGTTAGACCTGGTTTGCTTCTTCAACAAGGCATGCACAGCTGGGTCTTTACGAAACAGCCTATCTATAAACAGGTTACGCAGATGCCTGGTGTGCCGACGCTTCATCCTACAATTGCAGCTATCACTCTCCTTTTTCAGTGACCTACAGGCATGTTTCGCATCACCACGTTTCACAGCCTCAATGAATTTTTTACGCTCCTCCCAGCACTCCCTCAAAGGGCATCTCAGCGGAAGCTTGAAAAAAGCCTGAAACCACACCTGGCTAAACAAAAGAGACAGGAGCTAGAGGAAAGAGAACAATTGTTTTGAGGAAGCGCAAAGAGAAGGCATCTATGAATAAGAGAAAAAGCTGTGGTCTAAGCGCTTGATTAGCCTAATTTGCCGCATTTGCCCTCAACTAGAAAATGCCCTGCATAACCTTTCTGGGTGTCAATGCATGTAAATAGTCATCATGATCATTGCGAGATATAACTTCGTGTGCAGTATAATTTTTAAGCCATCAGCAAAACAGGCTCCCTAGGATCCAATATAGGCAGCAGCACCGCCAGCCATTAGCAGATCCACCTTCCCCAGACAGCAACGACCCAAACTTCTCAGCATTTTTCAATGTGAAATCCAACTCATCGATGTTATGCTAAATCAGTGGCATGGACGAATCATATGATTTCCCCTGGGATTTATAATATGAGCAACGGTTTTACAGTTATTTGGTTGTTTGGCCAGTTTAGATGGTCCTCTTGTAACAAACTCGCTCTTTTCTCATACTTGTCTGATAACCATCTCTTCGGTGCGTTGCTATGAGCCGCCGCTTCCTTCTTGCATGGAGAGGGAGGAGACGTTAAATACACCTTAATGGGGGGGCTTTTGGCAGGACACGGACGTCCAGCGCGACCTCTTTCACAGCGGAAGCACACACAGCAGCAGCAGGGGGGAGTGCCAGTACAGCAGATGGCCATCTGCTATGGCTCATGCTTGCAATTCATGCTTAAGCTGGTACCATGATTCGTCGTGACTTGTTGAGATCTAGTACTGTGAAGACACTAGATTTCAGAACCAGCTGAGCGCCGCACAGGTACAGCACACGTGTACATGTTGTACATAGCCTCTGCACCATCCTTCACAAAGAGCCTCCGTTACCCTCCGCGCATTTTCCAGTACTATTATCGACTCTCTTGGGGTCGGATGTATATATCCCATTTTAACTCCTCTCCTCTACCTTCCACTACAACCCACCGAAAATTGGGATCAGGGGGTATATACATGGCATTTGGGCGAGGGGCCCCTTCTTTTAAGTGTATCGTTTCCCGTTTCATCAACCAGGAGATCCGATATCAATTGTCGAGAAGCTATTAATATTTAATTGCATAAGTATGTGATATTTATGTTTTATTAAAATGGGTAGCCGCCTCTGGTTTGAAAGGTGAATTTCAGGGGAAATTCGTATAAATAATAGATTGTACAAGTAGCAACGAAATGCGTCCTGTCATTTTAATCCTGGCCATGCTTGCGGTGGTAAGCCCGCCCGTAAATGTAGAGCCGCGTACTTGCATTGATTGCAGCTGCTACAAGTTGTTAACCGCACACTAGCTGTTAACCACACCACACACTAGCTGTTAACCACACACTCTGAACCTGCAGAATGGTAGGGGCATTGACAAGGAGCCATTGCCTCCTACTGCACTTGAACCATCTGCCCTCATTGGCAGGTACTGATTGGGAGAGGCACCGCATTATCATTACTATGTCATTTGTAAAAGAGTAAAAGAATGGGCACGCACGAATACCAGAGGTGAAAATAATGCAAGTAATTATCACCACCATTCACGCATAGCAGAGAAAGAAAATGACGTGGAGACTGAACAGCAAACCTTTAAATTGCGCAGGTGGATTATTAAGCAGCAGTGGCACCCGAGCTCATGTCATCAGCAGCCTCCCCCTCGCGTTTTCTGTGCTCGTGCTGAAATCAAGCCTTATCTGGGCAGCTCTGTGACTCTTGCAAGCGAGGCGCATTTAGGTATGTTTTGGGTTACATAAGATATTGCAAGTAAGCTTTTAAGATCCGCCATTGCAAGCGTGCTTGGGGTCACAATTCGATGTTAGTGGATAAGTTGGCTCCCGGATCAGCCTTGGTCTGCTGTTATGAGTACTTTATTAAAAAAGGGCTTGCACGTTGTGCGTACTAAAACTGATTTTTGCTGGACTGTCCAATGCATGTCAACTGTGTGCGTGATTAGGCAGCCAGAATGGGCCGCTGATAGAGGGACTTTTGGGCAACAGCACCTGGTGGGAGCAGCAGCAGCAGCAGCAGCAGCAGCTGGAGCAGCAACAGATGCAGCAAAGGCGTAAATCAGCAGCTGGGCACGCAACAGGTGGCAGGCGTCTGTTCCAGATCATCTCGGAGCAAAATGCCCCCTCGCCTTTGCCCTACCAAGACCATTTGTTTGATGCCTTGATGATGGAGACATTGAATGGCAGCTTTAGCGTCGACAGCTCTCCAGAACCTGGTAGCTTCAGTGAGGGCGCCAGACGTGAAGACAGCAATGGTGACATGGGCAGCCCTCTAGAGGAGCTTGCAGTCCTGGATTGGCGAGAGGTGGCAAGGGCACAGCACACAAGGTAAAAAAGGCTTGGAGCGCCTAATCCACATCATCAGTCTTTATATTTTTTGGTTTCGTCCTTGATTGTAGATGCTAAGAATTCTTTGGGAATGACTTGCCTCTTTGCGCATGTTTGAAGTAGCTGATCAGCTAGAGGAAATATCTTAATATTTACACATGCCAAATGGTTGTGGTATCAGCCAGGCAGTTAGTGAAAGTATTACCAAAGATATTGATTGCTACATCAATAAAATCCCAACTCTTGTCCTTTTTAAATTGGCCGTCCAGTTTTTCAGAGAAGCAGGTAGCAGACAGTGAAGAAGCACGGACCGGCGAGGCTGAGGTTTGGCTTGAGGCAGGAAAGGAAGGCAGCAACACGAGTTCGGTATCCGGACCGTCCGACGGCATTTATGACAGGTTCAAGGGTGCAGGGGAGGAAGTAGCTGCAGAGGGCACACTGCCGCAGGGCAGCAGCAGCAGCAACAGCAACAGTAGCAGGGGGAATGGCGACTCCCCCACAGCTCCTGGCGCTCCATTAAGCACCCCACTTTACAAGGCAGAAGAAGGCAGCATCAACACCTCTAGCAGCAGCAGGGGCAAGCCAAATTTTGCGATACCACCCTCGGAGGCAGTGCCATCATCCCTCGCACCTTCATCACCTGATGGTGACCTCAGATCACCTGGAAAACCTTACTTTGCACCACTCTCTACCCCAGATCCCCTCCATCTCCAAGGGCCACCTTACCAACCTTGGAAGGGGATAGACAGCCCTGTCTTTGCTGCTGCTGGGCCTGCCGACAACAGCCCCCCTTTCCCATCTCCTTCTGGCAGCAGCTCAGGTCTTGTTCAGCAGGGCCAGCTAGTGATACTGCAAAAGAAGCATGGCGTCAGGGAAAGCATGTTTGTCATGACACCAGTCGATCAAGTGCAGGTGTGCTTATTTTATCAAGCCCAGTGCATGGAGGTGGGCTGTTTGTTCGTGAGCTGGGAACGGGTAATTTGCAGCTTTTCCTTAGCTGCAAGCCGCTCAAGACTTCACTCCCCGCTCCTTTCAGTCAGCATGTCAGCATGCTTCTACAACACTTGTAATGCATAAAAGTAGTGCCTCTACAAATATACATAAGATCAGTGCAAATATTTTTCAATATTTGCTGTATGCCCTTTTGTCAAAGAAACTGGATGTATCAACAAGGCTTCCAAAAGCTTAAGCAAAAGCGCCCATGCAACAATTCTGCCTTGAATGCTTGGATGCTATTGCCTGCAGGACCAAAGTGCGTATGCATCATTGTGGGTGGTGGCGGCAGGAAAAGGTGCTAACTCCCTCTCAAACCAGCAGCAGCTGCAGATGCAGCAGTCTGTGACTGCAAATGCGGCACCCCCAGCAGCAGCAGACAACGATTATGACTGGATTCTACTAGCAAGTGGCCCTTTTACTTTGCCTGCCCTGAGTTGCAGTAGCAACAGTATCAGTGACGAGGAAGTGGAAGGGGTTGGGTGCGAGCATGCCCACAGCGGCGGCTGTGACGTGCAGCAAGGTCATGAGGTGCGTGGATAGAACATTTAGACGAGATGCTTTTACAAACCTGTGACGTGCAGCAAGGTTATGAAGTGCTTTGATGGGACATTTAGGTGAGATACTTTTGCATCTGCTTAATGTGCCGCCGACAACTACTTGTCGAGAAGTGCGTTGGGTTGGTGTGTGCTGCTTGTTTCACAGTAGTCAGCACAGCATACAAGGCTTTAATTGTTCCAGGATTTAACGAAGAAGGGTGCCTAGACCAGCAGCAAAATCAAGCGCCGTGCAAAGGAAAAAGAGGGGATATGTTGGGAAATTTCCTCAAGGCGTGAACTGTTGCAAACATTTTAAGGCAAATATTTCCATGTATTTTCAAAGGCTTATGTATTTCAACCTTCACCATCCTTGCGACTTCAAAAAGACACAAGAATTGCATGTGTGTTAGGCATTCCACAAACAGGACATGGGACAGTGTCCCAAAGGCTCGTGCGCATTGTTACGGGAATGGGACTTGCTGAAACTAACTCCAACATCAATCGTTGTTACGGGAACGGGACTTGCTCAAACTAACTCCAACACCAATTTGAGCTGTTTCTTTTGATACTGCTCAGGAAGGAGAAGGAAATGGGCGGCTGCAAAAGGCCATCAGGAAGATGAATGCAAAGGTGAGGGGGATGGAGGAAACAAGCACAAAGATCTAGCAAGTGGGAGGGGTGCAGAACCCTCCTGCAACAAAGCTGGAACAATTCATGCATGCTTTTACTAGGAATATGTGCAAGGTCACTGCTTATCTAACAGGCAAGATGACTGTTTATTTGAGTGTTACATGTCCAATCTTAAGAGAGAGCAAGACTTTCGTAGTATTGCTTCAGAGGTATTATCGCTGTAGATCTCAAACCTGGGCACATATGCAGGCTTTGAGTGCACAACTCGTTACATTGAAAAGCTTTCTGATAATACACAGCTCTCGCTGATCTATGCCTTATCAGTCCTTCCTGAATAATCCTGAACTCCTAATGCTGTTGCTTATGCAGGTTAAGGAGGCGCAAGCAAAGGTGAAGGCGGCAGTCAGCAAGCTTAAAAACAGAATTAAGCGCTTATTAAAGATGGACAAAAAGACGGGCAGCAGTGATACTGATGTCCAGGACAGCAGCGTTGCCGCTGATTGCGATGGCCACTTGAGGTGAGCCTTCTTTGTTGTTGCTTCAAACATTTCCGCTTGACGCTTAGTGAATAATCCTGAATTCACAGTTCTTAAAGCAAGAAGTACATGGAGATTAGAATGCTCTTCCTTTTTTTGAAGCATGCATGCTTGATCTGTGTCACGATAGCCTTTCATGCTGGCTTAGCCCGTACTTTCACGTACTTGATTGCATATTAGTGGTTATAATTTGTTGCAATATAAGTCGCGGGTGCACTAAGCGCTAAGTTGCATACAGGGGCAAAACAAGCAGAGGTCAATATGAGGACCAATGTTGCTCACTACCAGAAACAAACAAGAACACAGCAAATGTGACTGCGACATGTGTTGAGGAAGAAGGACATATCAGATTGAGACGAAAAAAGGAAGATGTTCCCTGACCCTCGTCCTGCACCTCAACAGTTAGCGACAGGATGAGAACAAATATTTGTTGTTCACTGAATTCAGCAAGAGTGTGACATCATTTATACAATTTTAACGCCTTATGTACAATTGTTTTGTCGTTCTGGCTTATAGGCGTTTCCAACTATTTTATTCATTGCTGTAACCTGCAGGTTCAGCGGACTCTGGCTGATTGCAAGAACGCCACAAGATGCCCCCAGTTTTGAGGCAGACGAGAAGTATCATCAAGTTTTAGAAAACCTTGGCCTTGACGCAGCAGCGACCTGCCGTGCAGATGTTAGCCATGATGGGTGCAGCGAATGAAACGTGTAGTCGTGTGCTGATACACACGTATAGTTTGTTCAAGTTTGTGTCTGCGTTATATTTCTTGGCGCCCAAAATTCTACAATCCATTGCAATTTTTGCATATACTTCTCTATTTTTAAAATCAAACTGCAAATAATTCTTGAGTGATCGATACAGCCTCATCAAGCCCACGATCAAACAATGGGGACTTCATCGTAACAACCATGGAATCAGCAACCACGCATTTGTACCACAATTTGGGAAGTTTTCGGTCTTATATAAATGCCCAGGATTCGTGTCTCCTTCTCTCTCTTCCCTAACTTGAATCAGCCAGCAGACTAAAGCTTATACATTGATATGATAAAATTTGAAATTTTCAGAACATGAAAATTTGTGAGCGACGTCTGAGCCGAGCACGAACGTAGCCAGAGCGGAGCGATATCATGCCACCACAGGTTTGAAGAAAATTACGGCCGCATTGAGTGCATGTTTATCTGTGTGCCCTTCGTTTGAAGTGATTAAACCACTGATCCTTATAACACTTCTTTGCAGTTGAGGGGGCCCGCAAGGCGGTACTACACTCCTTATGAGGTTAGTGGGAAAGGAAGCAGCATTCCTATTTGAGCTGTAGCTTGGAAATAACAGCCATTGGCTTGCAATTCCGTCAATTCCCAGGTTGCACAGCACAACACCCCAAGCGACTGCTGGGTTTCGTACTTAGGAGGAGTATACGACATATCAAAGCTTATAAATGTGAGTGGCTATAACATACACACACATACACACACACACGCATACACACACGCACGCATGCACATGCACACACATGCGCACTCATAGACACAAACACACACACGCACGCACATGCACGCACGCACATGCACACAAATGTGCACTCATAGACACACAAGAACACATGCACATGTACTTATATGTACAAATACGGCGGCGCACGCACTCACACATATATACCCATACACTAGTATGTACAAATGCAATTGCACTCACACATACATACCCATACACTTGTGCTATGTACAAATACAATCACACCCATACACACATACACATGCGCATGCACAAACAAACACATACTCTCACACCACGCACACACACACACACACACACACACACACACACACACACACACACGCACACACACAAGCGTACGCATGCACACACGCGCACACACACATACACGCACACGCACAAGCGTATGCATGCAAACACATACACACATATGTTTGCACACAAACGCGTACACACGCATACACACACCTCCGCACTTAAATGTGTGCGTACACACACACAAAAACACACTCAAAACCCATGTACCTGCTTCACACGCACATCAATGACATTACAAATCTCATGGCACTCACTGAATTGTGCAGTATAATCGCCGCCACGCCCGCCGGTTCATTTGCACAATAGTTTTGGCAAGCAATAGTGCATGCATTTATATTGGACGTTGCCACAATGCAGAACAACCCAGGAAAGATCTCAGAGCCATTGATGAAAGCAGCAGGAACAGACATTTCCCATTGGTACGCTAGCTGATTGTTTTGAGTTTAATCTCCTGATTGAGTTCATGTCACACAGAGACGTATAGAGTGATGTAAGGACGAGCAAATGAAGAATGGGAGGAAGAGAGCTCCCTCTTGTTGCACGTGGATGGTGCAGTAGGCAACAGGTTTCGGATTGGGAGCTTGTTTGGTGCTGGATGTGCACCCTTGTTACTTGGTATAGAAAGGCCTGCAGCCTGACACGGCTGCTTAGCCTACACAACCCTAATCTTGCATGGCCGGCAAACATGCACATGGTGCGCACGTCAGATGCATGTTATGCACACATCAAGTGCTCCCAAGTTGCCGACAGCTGCTCCAACAGATATCTCTTCAGGTGGCCAGAACTGAGTGCATACACCGCGTATGCCCGGACATTGGGAGAATACATGGGTGAAATGCTTTTGTGTATACAACGTGCATGCATGATTTAGTGATCTCTTTTTATGTCTCACGGATGCGGAGGCTTGCCTGGGAGCACCCAGATCTGTATCATACAGTGCCGTGAGTTGTGTGTGTTCAGCCCTTGAGAGATGGACTTGAATTGTAAGTCCGTGCTATCATAGGGCCCTGCATATATATGAAAGGGCTGGCCAAGACCATACTTATGGTTTGTGTCCAGAATCAATAGCAGGAAACCCCTTACATACCTGCACAGAAATGTGTATGGCGTAGATATACTGCTCTGACGATCCCTTAAGAATATGCGTGGTGATGGTTCATCTGCAGGTTTAATGCCAAGACACGGGACATCCGCACAATGATCTGTCCAGTCACGCAGCTAGAGCGCTTCTACACCCCACAGGTGTGTCTGGCTATTTATTCATCACAACAGTCAATCTGTGGTCCTTTGCATCATTCTGAGCATGCACGCTGATGTTCATTGCCAGCCATTGAAGTGCAGCGTACAGCAAGGCAGCAACGTACCCCGCATGTGCGTCAATGTATGAACCCTTCTATTGCTAGTATTGAGGCTTATTGCGCAGGGGTTGTGCAGGGACCACAAACATGCATCATGCTGACCACGAAATAATCTCAACAACACTGTAGCCTATAGTTGCTCCTCATTTAAACCATATGTTACCAAGCTGGCGTTGCGGTGCCTGTACGCACAGTATGTGTGTACGAGAGCTTCAATACGATTGACGCTATATTGTCAAGAAGTCAACAGTGTATTCTCGACAAACTCATACACACAAAAACAGGGCAACTCTTTTGTTCTTACGTCAGGAAATAACAACTGCTGACTGTGTAGACATCATGCTGATTGTAAATCCTCCACTACATTGAAATGTTAAAATACTGCTATTGCAGGTCATACGCTGCTGATTGTTGTGCACCGGCTTTTTCAATATTAAATTTGTTGTGCACTGGCTGTTAAATATTGAATGTGGGTATATGCTGCTGTCCTTAGCTGTCACCCCCCACATAATATGTGCTGCGTTATTGTTCTATTTTAATAGTCAAGGCTTCCAGTCTGGCTTGGCTGCTCAACGTACGAGGTACCAAGATGGCAAATGCTGCTTGTGCTGACACTGAGCACGTTCCCACATATAAGCATCATCCCTGCTGTCTTTGCTGATGCAGGGCCTGTTTCCACATATACCCCCCATCGAGCCCGTGGGAAACTGGGACACAAGCTTTGGCATTCCATGGTGGAGAGACAAGCAGTACCAGGTGTGTTGTTGTGATGTGTTTGTGTTTGTGTCTGTGTTTGTGTTTGTGTGTGTTGTGTGTGTGTGTGTGTGTGTGTGTGTGAGGGGGGCTGTAATGCAACTGTGTGGATTCATTAAACGTACATGACGATTGAAGCATGTGCTCCTATGTCTACACATACACGCTTTGTTTGTGCTGAACCATTGAACCAGCGTGTAGCAAGGCATTGCTTTCAGCCAGTGTTCACACTTGCCAAAATCCCGCCAAAAAAGAAAGCTGCTGATTCAACTTTCTTAGTAAAGGCCATAGTAGTTTTGCTTATGAATATCTTCATGCACCTTCCAAGTAGCCCTGAATCCAACACACAATACAATATGGTAAGCTTGGCTCAATGTGAGTGGTGTAGGGTTGGCCAGGATGGTGTTCGTAGCATGCTTGTAGGACTCACATCAACCTTATGTACGTGATTTTAATATACCACAAAGTCTGATGAGTCACAAATAAGCCATCTCCAGCCCTTTGGTGCCGGTCTTACTCAACAAGATAGGAGGGCAATTGGGTATTGTGCAATGCTTCTCCACCACAGGTGGATGGATCAGGAGGGTGGCAAGGCCTTACAATGCCCTTTGATACCTTGTGTGTAGCCACTAACACACACACAGACTCACAAGTACACAGACTCACAAGTGCACACACACACACAAACACACATGCACATATACACGCACAATACATGGACACACACACACACACGTATGCATACAAGCACGTTCAAACTCACCCACTCACATGTATATGCACACAACCACGCACAAACACAGCTTGGGAGACTGTCCTCAAAGCTGCGGGTGGTGCGCATCAAAAACGTGCTGACGGGGCAAGAGGATAACATGGAGGTGCGCTGTAAAACACATTATACATTTGTGTCAAGGCACAGAACTATGACACCAAGTCAAAGAGCAATCTGTTATGATTGAGCAAGCAATCTGTTATAAGTGGTGAGCCTTCTGTTATAGGTGTGTGTGAGAGAGCAATCTGTTTTAAGTGTATGAGAGAAAAGATTAGAAAGCAGGCATGGAGGAAGCAGGGTGTGTCAACAGAATGAAGACGCAAAGATGACAGATAGCTTGAAACGTAGCTGCCACATGATTGATTGATTGTTTCTTTTTTAGGTGGGTGCTGCAGGCAAACTCAGGACATTGTTGAGGTTTTAGACGCTATCCTTATCATGTGTAATAATAGCTTTGCAGCTGCAAGTGCACTTGCTTCAAAAACTCTTTACGTGTATTTTATATGTGCAGCTGAGTTTGACACAGAGAGAGGGGCGTGGCGGTTCTTATTATGCTCTTTGCTTTCTTTTTTGGGCAAGACATTTCTAATAAAACACATTTAATCTAGGACAATTGCGAGGATCATGCAGCAACCACTCAAATGTAAAAAAACGTAAAGCCCATCAATGTACATACAAAGAATGACCAGGGTTTAATTGCTGTCGAATTATTCCCCTTGACTCTTGCTTTAGTACCATTTGAAGAGGCAACGGACAAAACCAGGCGGTGCTTGCAGGATTTTATACTAAAAATCGGTTTTTAAAATCAGGTTTCAGGGATTTATCAGGTTTGTATGCCGACGATCAGGTTTTTATGCCAACGATCTGTCTGCTTGCCCTGCTGCAGGTACCCAGTGAAGAGACAGTGGTGGAAATTAGGGAGCGCTATTTAGAGCTCAATTGGCACTCCAAGAGCTACACTGTGAAAGCCCTAGTCCGCACCCTGGAGCAGCCCACCTTTGAATTCTTGGTGAGTGTGCTTGCATGCATGATTGTAAGCAGCTGTATGCAAAGATCCGCCCGTCTGTAGTCCTTGGTGCGGTATCAGGGTGAGCATGGAGATAATTGCAGGCATGTTGCTGATGTGGAGCTCTTATGCATAAGCAAACGTAGATGCCCTAGTTTGCATGCCTGTGCAGCCTCTGGCATTTTGCTTTGGTACATGCACATCTACGCAGTATGAAAGTGTGTGAGAACACCCAGCTCAAGTTGTGAGCCGTTTGTTTGTTAAGGCAGATGTCTTACTTGTGGTCATGGGTTCTATTTCGCTTGCATCGTGAGATGCATAGGGCTCTGTCATTATTACCAAGGAGAACACAACAACTCAGAGAAACCGGAGAAACAGTAGAAAATTAAAGACTATAATAATAGAAAAGAGGTGAGGGAGGGGGGGCAGTAAGCTAAAGAGAGAGTTGTGTTCTCTAAGGAATAAAAAGAATGGAGAAGGGAAGCAGAAACCGGAGAAAAGCAGAAAGTGAGAACATCTCACTTTATGCTACACTTCAAGAACCTGAGTTCAAGTGTTTCACACTGAACTCATAAGTTCTATTTCGCTTGCATCGTGAGATGCATAGGGCTCTGTCATTATTACCAAGGCAGACTACAGTCGTGGTTCAGTAGTGCATGGCCTCGATCTCCAAGCTCCATGAGCCTGGAAAATATGATCAGGAACACCCTCCTTGGCAACGAGGGTAGCACCCCCAGAGCGAAGGGAATCTAGGCCGTATCTGGCAGCAAAAACTGCGAAGGACATGTAAGCAGAATCAGCCAAAGCTTGCAGAACGCGAGCTCGAGCAAAGGAGTAAGACCAGGGCTGACTTGAGGGGCAAAACTTTTCAGAAGAAC
>Ga0307947_1003276_pt1 | contig 13053 bp, 12 predicted proteins | sample OrgLakmetagen232_FD_201840 | JGI IMG/M metagenome (GOLD analysis project Ga0307947, IMG submission 201840) | Saline water microbial communities from Organic Lake, Antarctica - #232 | ecosystem: Environmental > Aquatic > Non-marine Saline and Alkaline > Saline | place: Antarctica: Organic Lake...
GCTGTTTAAAGGGGTTGCTGTCCCACTACGTGCTTGTGTGATGCTGCTGTAAAGCTGCTGTGCGCCTGCTGCTGCCCCGAACCCGATTCGCTGTTTGCCTGAGATGGTTCGGCCCCCCCGCCCAGCAGGGGGCAAGTAAAAATGTGTCTAGGTAGCAAGAAGAAAATGATTAAAAATTGGATATTACAACTACTGCTGGAAGGACCTCAGACCATCAATAAGCCACAGCACGCACTGCGTGCGTTTCACATACTCTCTGGTTGCAAACACACTAAAATGAGGAATATGATAATAAAACAGGGATATGATTCCTTTCATTGCAAAATCCACTAGTTTGGCTGTCCTACTCTTTTTTGCCATCCCATGCGTTGTTGACTCGACCACAGAAGTTAATCCGTTTTTTTATCCCAGCCTTTTCAGGATACCTTGTTTAACCTCGTGTACCGCTCACGCACACTTGGCTCAACAAACTACGCTGCAGTAGTGGCAGTGGCAGTGGCAAGTGCAAAGCAAAGGATGTCTCTGAAATACGTGCGTTGGTAGTTTGATGCACTGCTGAGGCACATGGCAAAATGTTGCAGCCGGAGCAGCTGCAAGAACAGCAATTTGCAATCGCAGCAGCGGCAGTGTTAGAACGCTGCAGTGTGGATCCACAGAGTGCAATACTTGAGGTGCTAGGTGCTAGTAAAGAGCCTGTTGTGGATGGTCTGACACAATATTATATCTTCAAACAGAAGCTGCTAAACTGTGAACCCATTGATCTGTCACAGCAAATCACCATGCATCACTGCAAATTATAAGACTAAGCACAACAACTAATGCGGCTGTACTGTGGCTGCGACTGGAAGGTTAGAGTTGGCGGTCAGAGATACAGAAGAAGCTTAAGAATGCTGTGATGAGGAGTGCTGGAGATCCGTGCTCAGTATGCATGTGTACACAGAGTGCTCGGCAGGCCAGAGAAGTATAAAGCAGTTCTGGTTGGAAGAAAGTTGGGAGGAGTGCCTCAGTTGCATGCAGAGGACTTGCAGAAAGAACTGGGGGGGGGACTGGATTGTGAGGGGAAAGACATGCTTACATCTGTGTTTCTTGGTTGGTGCATTGGTGCATTTATCTCTGGAGCCACTCCTGTTTTGCTGCAATCTTGCACTTAACAAGCGTATCTCTCGTAACACGGTGCAGACAGCTTAGGATGTCGAGTTTGTGACTGTTGCTTGTTTATTGGTTTCTTAAAGGCTTGTTGCAAACGGAATGCCTGCTCACAGCACTGGTTTTCCAACATCTGCCTTGCATGTCTGATTCTTTTTGTGGTCTTTTTGAGTGCGGGTTAGGCAAGTTTCCCCGCTGCGTTAAAACTTAAGAGAGATTTCCACTTGTTTTCATTAAACACTGAACTTTCATGTTAAATGGGGGGGTTGATTGTATGTGTGTTGTAGCGCATACTTGCAATCCATGCTTAAGCAGGTACCATGATTCGTCGTGACAGCTGTCATGCTAAATCAGTGGCATGGATGATTGTGCCATTTTCCCCCGGGATTTATAATGTGAGCAACGGTTTGATGGTTATTTGGAATGCAACAAGGTATGCACTGCATTATAATTATACACAAGCAAGCACAGTCAAGGTTGGGTCTGGGTGCTACGGCGCGCAACCCCCCTGACCCACATTATTTCTTTTTTATTGTTTGCCTAAGTTAATACCCTCCCTTAATCATGCTGGCGGTGTTATCACTACCAGCGGAGTCTTTACTTTTCTTTTCTTTGCTTTGGTTGTTTGGCCAGCTTAGATGGTCCTCTTGTATCATCAATCTCACTCTTTCTCAGTCTGCTCCTCGGTGCGTTGCTTGAGCCGTCGCTTCCTTCTCGCGAGGAGAGGGAGGAGATGTTAAACACACCTCTATGGGATTTCTTAAAGAGATGGTTTAAGCCAGGTTCAAGTCTCTCTCGAGCAAAGGCTAGGAACTAAACTATTGACTGGCAGTACTCCTTCAATTCTCTCCTTTTCTCTGCTGTTTCTCAAATCCAGCTTGCTTTAACACACTGACGTATACCATATATATCACACACACTCTAGTCAGCTGCCGCACCTTTCCTCCCCAGGGCTGGGAAGTTGACTCGACCACCTGGCTGAGCATTAGGAATTGAGTAGTTTACTGAGCTAATTGAATACCGCAATATCAAAACCAGAAATCTGAATAAACTGGCTTCCCCAGCTCTTTGAACGAGACTAGGCAAAACAACCTCAACTGAAAAACCAACCAGCCAAATCACACAAACTGTCACTGTCACCAATTGGGTGTGACAGATCTCAGCCGTTTTGTCGTAAACCTCAGGGAGACACACTTGAAGTACTGGACACCTAATTCTGAAACCCAGCTTATTGAACGAGACTGGGCAAAGTAACCTCAAGAACTGAAAAACCAACTAACCAAATCACACGAATTGTTACTGCCAACAATTGGGCGTGACAACTTTGGTGGGGGAGACTCACGGCACTTCGGGCCAACGTGTCTCCTTTCCCTTTAATTGATGGAGGGAGTGTCTCCTTTGCTTCCCTTTAATTGATGGAGGGAGTGTCTCCTTTCCCTTTAATTGATGGAGGGAGTGTTTTGCTGCCTGTGTAGTTTTTTTCTTTCCAAAATACATGTTTCTCAACCTGCCTCGTTATGTCATCCGTAGTACAGCTCGTTTCTGACTTCGTGTTCACACACTACGTACATGACATACGTATACGTTTTGAGACAGTGACATGGAATCAAATCAACTCCCCCACCTGTGACCTATGTGATACTGATGATGTCCAAGATGAGCAGCATGTCCTTTTCCACTACGCCAATCCCCACGTGATTTCTCTCCGCAGGACATATGTGTCCCCCAACAGGAGCCCACATTGTGTTTAATTTCCTGAGCCAGAACAAGAACAAGCTTTATTTTTCCTCCATGCAGCAACTAATTGCTTTTTATGAGCAGGATAGCAGTCACACTTCTTGACTGAAGGCCTTTTTATTTGTAAAACCTTGTAAAGAGGAGGCCTAAGCTGAGTACTGAGGTGCAGGAGTTGCACAGCAAGCCTGCCTGCTCTTAGCTTACCAGAAAGCTCAGAAAAGTACGCATTGTAACCAGCCAGTATGCGTTGACATCATGATTCACAAAGGGAAGCAATGCCTGCTAAGGTTGTTGGGTAAGACGCACTGACTGACGGCCTCTGTAACCTCTGGAAGACACAACAAATATAATTTGTCACTTGCTGACAGTCTGATGATTGGTTATCAATTATCTGATCTGACTACATACAAGCAATGACATGAAAGCAATTCAACAGGTCAAATTATACCCCCTGAAATAGTCACACGATGAAGATCAGGGAAATTGTACCAATGCTAAACAGTAGTAAAGATGTATGGTGAAGAAGGCGGACACAGATTGTCTTGATACCTTTGAGCATGTAGTACCGTACAAGCAGTCAGAAAATTCTAGCGATAGTGGTTATGCAACCAGCATGTTCATGGCCAACAAATTGTCACCAACAAAGTCTTCCCCCCGGGCTAGCTATTTCCATCGACTCCCTGTGCTGCAGGTATTAAGGAGTGGCAAGGCTTGAAATCCATCGGCTCTTGCCCCACTGGAGTAGATTGCTGCTGCGTGGCTTGATGGCACATTGGCAGAGTGGACTGGTGCTGCGAGCGTCCTTGCTGCTGCTGTCCCTGTTCCTGCTGCTGCTGCTGCTGTTGTACACTCCCTCTACTTCTCTCTGCCTCCAACTGTGTTGCCCTTTGGTCTGCCGTGTCCAGAATCTTTTGAAAGGTGCTCAGAAACTCCTCAAGGACAACTCGCTCTTGGGCCTCAAACAAGACCTGGAAAAGTTCAATTGACAAGGATGCCAGCTGCATTAAGGAGAAGCTCTAAACAAGGCGTGTACACACAGTGAAGGATCAAGGATGGACAGGCAGGTAAATACTCGACTTTCAGAAGTGCTTTCTTTTGCTCAGCAAGATGTAAGGCGTGCGTCAGCCAGAATCGCTCAGGGCTATAACAGAACGTGCCTTTGGAACTCAGATACCATGAGTTATGAGCTTGCAACCCTTGTTAGTTTTCTGAGTGATCATGGCGACCAAACTTAAACGCCAACACGTCCCAATGCACTTATTTGTGTTGTACAGCAGCTTAAACCCAGCACTCCCGTCCAGTGGCTGCAAACTTGCCAGTACTGATTCATACTCACCAGCTGTGAGCACCTGTACAACGCTTGTCCACACGTGGAACTTCCAAGTAGTAGAAACTACTTGGTTTTCAAGCGTACAACAGGCTACAGCGAGCATGCCCGAGCATGCGCTGCAAAATGCAACAGAATCCAACTCCTCCATCTCACTCGGTCCTCAATTTTGAGATATTATACACCACAAGCATATCACGCACCTGTTGTTCCAGGGCCTGCTCACCCCAATCTGCAGAAGGTTGTTCTTGCTGCTGCAGCTGCTGCAGCTGCCGTTGCTCTTCATCCCTCGCAACAATCACAAGCAAATTGCACAGCTGCTCTACGAAGCTTGACTGGAGCAGGCTGTTGAGAGCCTGTGCAAGGAGTTAGTGCGTATGCATGAAGCAAGGTCAAAAGCACAAAGTGTTTGCAAACCAAAAAGGGGCAGCACAGAAAGGCAGACACGCGTGCAGGTCAAAAGCAATGCAGCATCAAGGACACGTACCAAGATAAAAGTTGGCCTTGGTACTGCCAAACTCACACCACGAATAAAGAAAACCACCAAATAAATTGTGTATCAGCACCTTGTGGAAAGCAGGCCAGCGTAAGGTCCTTGGCACGCTCACCCTCCCCCCCGGCCTGTCAGCAGCATCAGGGACAGCGGCAGCAGAAGTGGTGGCAGCAGTGGCAGCGGCAGCAACAGGGGCAGTAGTGTCAGAGGTAGTAATAGGAGGTGCAAGGGGCCTGCCTGATGGGGGGGGTGCTCGGATGGGTTGCAGGACTGGCAGCTGCGCGTGCCCGGCCTCTTGTGCAGTAGGAGGGGGCACACTTTGCCCTGGGAAAGAATGGGGAGGAGGGGCTATGTGCGTCAGCTGCAAGGGGATGTTAAAGGGGGGTGCGCTCCCCCCAGCCTCGGCTGCAGCAGGAATTGGGAGGGAAGCAAAGGGGAGGAATGGTGCCCCTTGACTGCCAAAAATAATTTCCAGCAGGGTTTGGATGCTCTGGATATCCTGGAGCGAGGGGGGGGCAAGGGCGGGGTCGGGAGGGTAGCCTGCGGTACGTGCTCGCTTGGCAAGAGGGCTGCTGGAGTGGGTTGGTCCTTGAGAATTGTTCCCGGCTATGATCCTGCTGGCAGCTCCGCCTCCTACCAACCTGTATTCGTGTATGTTGGTGTGTGCAATTATGAGTGTGGATGTGTGTGTGTGTGTCGGTGTGTTATGTGTGTGTCGGTGATTCTTAAAGTGTGTGAGTATGTAAGTATTTATGTATGTGTGTGTGTGCGGTTTGCATGTGTCAGTGCATGTGTGTGGTGCATATGTGTGTGTACAAGTCTATGGTGTGCACGTGTATTGTGTGTATACGCATGCACGTGCATGCCTTTTCTTGCTTTACTGCTCTGCCTTCAAGCTTGCCATTGAAAAGACGCATGCCAGTTTTCTCACTGCGAACTGTGCTGAAATAATAGCACGCAATCAGAAGCAAGCATTGGCCGTAAGCAACAATTTTAATATCTGATCTTATTAATGCTTTCTGTTGCAATACATCCTCACCCGTTAAACATGGGCTGCGTATTGAGGCTCGTAATGACTTGGCTTCGCTGCTCTGATCCCTGGGAAATTTGCACGTATAGTTGCACATATAATTGTCTCTACAAGGGTATTGCACAAGTTCATCCAAACTTCGAGCTATGACCCTCTTACCTCATAGTTCTTGCACTCCACGCACTTGCAAGCATCTGAGAACATGAACAATGAATGGAAACTTGCTTTAGATAATTTGCCATGTCAGAGATTTGCTCCTTTTTTGCCACCTGTGCCAACACTTTACAGACGAATGGTTTGTTAAATCAGAATGCAGTCTTTTGACTTAAGACCTCATGTTGCATGTTGAATTCCAGGCAAGTTCAATTCTGAGCTAGCAGCTAGCAAACATTATGAATCATAATTTATGATCACGTTTCCCGCTTTAAATTCAGTGTCAATATACGAGACCCAAGGGAAGTTTAATGAAAGTCACGGGCAGGCTTCTTTCAGTTTCTTTTCACAGGTAGGTCTAAGCGCATTTAGACTGATCAATCATTGTAACGAGCTGTGTGAGGCCCTCACCTGAGCAAAACACTCCTGCTTGAAAGCACTCACAGTACTTTTTAAGACACGCACTCTGCGCGCACAAATGGGTACATAATAAATAATTAGCCTGTCGGATTGCAGTTCTTGATTGCTACGCAGGGCTATACAAGGCACACGGTGAGAAGCGGAAGGGCACGGTAAAGGAAAAGTCCAGATTGCACACTCACGATTGGCGCATTTTGTGCCCATGAGGGCCGTGTAGCGCTGCGTGAGAGGCGAGTGTCCTAAATGACAGCAGGCCCACCTTTTTACAGTTGCACCCTTTGGAGTGCTTGCCCAAGGCGTCAACAGGGGGTTCATCAACCTCAAGTGCCTGGTTGGCCTGTGTGTGTATGTGAGCGTGTGTGTGCGTGTGTGTGTGTGAGTGTGTGTATGTGTGTGTGTGTGTGTGAGCATGTGTTGTGTGTGCGTTTCCATGTATGTGTGCGTATGCGCAGACGTGTCCAGAGCCGTCACAGCTTTTAAACGGTAGCTAGAGCATAATATGCTTATTTCTATTACTTCCTTTGCTTGAAAAGAGAACACATCACGCAGAACTTGGACAGAAACCTGAAATACTTTCAATGACAGGCTGTTTGCTGACCCACTAAGGATGATTGTTAATTATCCTTAGTGGGTCCTTGTAAGTGGTTGACGAGGAAAAAAGGGCTTTTACAATTGAGCACACCTTAATTTTGGGCCGAAAAGCGTTTGGGTTGCGCTCAAGGGTTGTTTCTACCGCTGACTGCCTTTTTGGCTCATTTTCGTGGTTGTTCAAGCAGTCCTTGCAGCTGCAGGCCTCTTCACAGTATTGCCCACTTGAGAAGCAGTCACAGTACCTGTAAGCCAAAGCAAAGACATAGGCCAGCGCATTGCAGAATATGAAAGGATAAAAAGACCTGGAAGCTGCGATTGTTGTTTCACACACGAGGATGATGCTTAAACCAGTTGCACCAGACACCTTTTCACAAGGTTTACGCAGGAAACTTCAGCAAATGGCATGCGCTGAAAACAAATTTTATTTTAATTGACTTTGCCTCTTGTAAACTAATGTGGACATGTGCGTGTATGTGTGTGTGTGTGACTGTGTGACTGTGTGTGTGTGTGTGTGTGTGTGCGTGTGTGTGTGTGTGTAACTGTGTGTGTGACTGTGTGTGTGTGCGGCTGTGTATGTATGTATGTGTGTGTGTGACTGTGATAGAACGTATATGTGTGTGTGTGACAGTGTGTGTGACTGTATGCGTGTGTGTATCTGTGTGCGTGTGCGTGTGTGTGTGAGTGTGTGTGTGACTGTGTATGTATGTGTGTGACTGTGTGTGTGTGTGTGTGCGTGTGTGTGTGTGTGACTGTGTGTGTGTGACTGTGTGTGTGACTGTGTGTGTGTGTGTGCGCGTGTGGGTGCATGTCAACTAAATGCATCACACTCACAGCTTTAGGCAGCGAGAATTTTTGCAGTTGCACGGGGCCATTGACCTTGACATAAATTAAATTAGGAGTCGGGAAGGAAATTCTTGGGATGGGTAGGAAATCCGAGGAGGCCTCCTTCCTTTCTTTAGCCGGAGAAAGTCCTCAATTTGAATCGCTCGAAATGTGTGCACACCCTTGAATAAACCGTCACTAAGTTTTTTAAACTTCCCTGTGGACCGCTTTCAATCTTCCAGGTGAGCGAGGATGAGCGAGAATGAGCGAGGAACACTATACCCTCACTGCATGCTTCATCTCTGAGTTTGCCAAATAAAAAATATGTCAATAATTAATTCGCAGCATCCTGCCCACCGTTGCTCATCTCTTGCAAGGCAGCATACTCCGTATTGCTAAGACCTCTATAGTACACCGACAAGCCGTATTTTGCAAGCAGGCGCTCTGACCCATTCTTGTCAAATGGCTTTCCTGGCGGGAGAATTGGTGGTAGCAGGGAGGCGTCGCTAGGGCCGACCTCCTCATCAGGTTCACTATGAGTCGATCCAGCAGAGCCAAGGGTCATGGCGTTGTCTGGGCCTTGCAGACTGAAGAGAATTCCCTGGTAGAACTCTGTGTCATCTGTGTAACAAGACAACAGAGAATCGCGTTCATCAATTCTTGCTAAAAAACTAGTCTTGTGATCTCCTTCAAGGCGGCAAGGACAACAAGGGATAAAATAAATAGGGAGGTTCTGCATGTCTGGGTCCACTACTTTAAAATGCAATCACATTGACCAAATGCCTCTTCAATAAGTGTGACGGCCACGGCGTCAATGGACATGTCACTGATCAGCAGCAGCTTTGAGCATCGCCCAACTCCCGGCCATGGTCAGATATTGCAATCCTAACACTTCCTGTTCACTAATGCAACCAGAAGAAAGTGCAGCTTAGACTATTTGCAACCCACCATCATGAGAGGTCAACGAATATGCCCCATGCAACCGCAACCCATGCTTGGTGGTCTGTGGATGCACCCACTTAGCGTAGTACCTGCAGACAGTGCATCCGGACAGGAATTGACATTTGTTGACAACTGATGCAGTGGCAATCAGCTCGTTGCAGATCCTCCAGGCAGTATTTAATGAAGGACAAAAATTCCACCTTCATTTCATGATCACAGGTCAATAAGCAGTAATTCTTGAACATGCATTCACAGATGCATGGCTAACGTCAAGGCAACATAACTTTTAAATGGTTGCACGATGACAAGTGTGCTTGTAATTAAAAACATGGCTTCCTGATCACTTCCAGCAAAAAGCGAGCCTGTTTCAAGTCCCATTAAAAGGACAGTCCAAAGTATGAAATGAAGGGACGGCTGCACTCCCAAGCAGTTTTCATGTGTACTCCTCTAAGGACAATGTGTAATGGTCCAAAATTAAGACCAAGAGAGTCGTAAGAGCTTGAAGAAACAATGGAAACACTTCCATCCGTTTAACCTACCTCATGTGCCGTAATGTGCTCCTTGAGAATTTCTTCAGCGTCGCATCAAACTGGCTCGCCACGTTGTAGCCTGTTCAATGTATTTACATGTCACAAACTTATTGTAAGCCAACTGCGTGCGAGGCCTGCTGACACAGTACATACAGCTAAGTGTGGCAGGTGAGATACCAGAGAAAAGCTTGCAGGTCCAGGCGCACTGGAAAACATCTGCAGGAAACATGCGCCTGGTAGCTTGTTTAAAAAGCGGAAAGCCAATGACAACAGGGAGAAAGACCTGCCTCTTGTCAAAGCGCCACAGCGATCAGCAGCCTCCTGACCTGTGAGTTGAGAGCAGGATTACGTACAGGTAGTGAGGAATGTTGACCACAGCGGAAACATGCCAAGGATTTGAACGGTACATTATAAGAACACTTACCCAACCACACTCTTGTGTACGCGTACCGAATGAATTCAAGGCCGACCTGGAAACAGAAAGGTAGGAAATCAATAAAACATTGCCCAAAGGCAAAAATGCTTGAGCACCAAGTTAACATACCCAAAGTGCCCTTGGGTTGCCTGCAATTGATCATTGCACAGAAAAAGGAATTTGTTTGATCCTTCCTTTTTGAGGGAGCTTGTATTCTTCAGAGTATTAAGCTGCAACTTGCCTGTCACGCGGTGCCTGGACCCATAGTCATAAACTATACAGCTTTTGCCCAACGCAAGGGAGATTAGCAAATTGGCGTCCACGTCACGTATCAGCGCCTCCCATTTTTGCTGCTCACATGCTGTAGATTGAATCCGCACAAAGCTACATACAAATGTTTCACAGAAGGGCAGAAAAGGGTGAGGGGCAGAAAATGGACAGAAATACAGATACACCAAAGCTTTTTTTATCCATGCCGTCACGCACCTGTACTGTAGATTCAAGTCATGCAACATGTACAGAGCCTCCACACCATTGGTAAGGTTCCTGCACGTGCCAAAGATGCATTTATCGTCCTCCAGCATAAACCGCAAGGTACGCACAAGCGTGGGCACGTACACAAAGTGCTTGCACTGTGGTAAAGGAGGTAGAGGCAGAAGGGGTGGGGTGCTTTTTTGCTTTGGTGATTTCCTCCTTGCCACACCAGGAGCATCAAGCTCGGGAGGGGCTAGGATTTGATCAAGGCATTCTTCGTCAGTATCTACGATCAAGCTTTCTCCTCCTGTAGGATCTGCTGCTTTTAGAATATTGCACTTTGAAGGCAAGTTGTGCACCTGTTCATACATGTGTGTGTGCGTGTGTGTGTGTGTGTGTGTGTGTGTGTGTATGTGTGGTGTGTGTGCGTGCGTGCGTGCGTGTATGTGTGTATGTGTGTGTGTGTGTGTGTGTGTGTGTGTGTGTGTGTGTGCGTGTGTGTGTGTGCGTGCGTGTGTGTGCGTGTGTGTGTGTGTGTGTGTGTGTGTGTGTGTATGTTGTGCGCGCGCGTGCACGTGTGCATGTGTGTATGTGCACGCGTACTTACTTTTTTGAATCTAGGCGTATGAGGGCGGCTCAACGTGCGTAATTTGCAGACAGGAAACTGGCTGCCCGCAGACAGACCATTTATATGTTGCATTTTTACTTTTATATCATCGCTAATCAAAATGATACATATTTTGCCCCCGTACATCGCCTGAGATATTATTAGATTTAATGGGTTATGCACAGTGTCATTGGCAGCTGGACAATTGAAGAATCTAATGCGTGCAGGCAGACACTTGTGAGCAGCTCACACAATGCCCTCTTCTATGGCCACTCTGCCTACACTGCAGAGACTTGTAGACTACTGTTCAAGTTTGAACGCACCTGAAGATGTGCTGGTGCGTGGATTTCAAGCTTCGCCAGTATTTGAACTTGAATGCGTCACTCCATCATACTTTCATGCGCTTGCATCACCGCTACGCAATCAGGAGCGGGTACGTACTCAGTGGGAAATTGAAGTGAAGCCCCGGAGGCAAGGTACGCAGAATTCTTGCGGCAGCTCCATCTATAGATAGCTGTTTCCTCGCATTTCCTTCCGGAAGTAGAAAATAACTTGATTTGCGCACAGGTGGAGCCGACATCTACTGGCTCAGCCCTGGGCAGCCGGGTGCGTGAATGAAGAGTGTCCAGTGTTAAGTGCGCTGCAAAAATGGAGGCGCCCGAATTATATTCCAGTCCAATTCTCACATTCTATCTTTCAGGCCGCTTCTCCTCCATGGTGAAGGCTGCAGAATATCTCGGGCTCCAACCCCCAAAGCGTGCAAGGGCCCCGCACTACTCTGGTAAGAGAATCAAGCCCAATTGATGGCCAGAGACAAAGGGACCAATCGCCTGGATATGTGTCTCATTGTAAAAATACATCACACGACCCAATATCTAAGAAAGCTAGGTTCTTCTGGTTTAAATTTCGTGAACCTTTATTTGGCGGGTGGTACATGAGACATGAGTGAGCACCTATAGCAAACAGGACTTGACTAATTTGACGCCCCTAATTTAAATTTGGTGCCTCACTGTTCTGCAAATTTGCGTTGGGCACTTGTTTGTGCAGTAGCGGAGGAAACTGACAGTGATGATTATAGCTACAAGCCTATTACGCTGTCAGATGTTTATGCTGCAAGCGCCGCAACAGCGTCTGACAGGCCACGCCCGAAGCGTCAAACAAGACCGCCCCAGGTAAGCGCGCACACTGCAGAGTTATGTTCTGCAAAATCGTATACATGTTGGTCTTATCAACAGTTAAGTCATTCTTTCATGGATTTGCATATTTTTATGCCTCTTCTTTGAAATGTATACAGCTGCTTTGGGAAAGGGTAGGGGCCGTAAGAGAGAGAAGAGGATGTGGTTCTGTAAATTGTAGGAAACAACGACGCTCATTCATTTGATTGAGGCATTTCCACAAGCATGGGGGCCACTGTACATCCAAGAACCTATCCTGCACTAAACATGTTTTAACCTCTACAACCAGGGAGCAATAAAGGAATGCCCCCAATCGCTGCTGCTGCATGAGCCAAGGCGTATGCGTATGCGCAACTTCTCTGGCATGGAAACTCAAGAGCCCCTTTTTGCTTCCTTTGCTTGCCTGATTAGAACTACTAAATCTTTGCTTACCACTTCACCTAACGTCACCATGTCACTGCAGCGTACAAGCTTTGACCTTCCTTTACGTGTCCCGCGGGGTCGTAGCTTGCCCCCCTCCTCCCCTCCCCCTCCCTCTTACCCCACCTCTGCTCGACCTTACAACTTTCCCATCTCCGAACAGCCTTACAGCTCCCTCACAGCTCCACACACTGATTCTTCTACGCTACCCTATGCCCCCGGTCCTCCCTATACTTCTGAGCTACCCGCATACAGCTTTCACTTTTCCTTCAACCAGCCTAGCACAGAAGAGCCGACCATGCCCCTCTCGCTGTCACATACCCCGTTCTGGGAGGCTCCTGCTGCAGTTGCTGAGATCCCTGTGCTACCTCCTGTGGTGCTAGAGCTTGAGCCTGTCGAGCCTGCTGAGCTTGTTAGCAGTAATGTGGGCGGCAGCACCGCGACAAAACTGCCAGCAGCAGGACAAGTAGCAGAAGGCGCCTCTGTGGAGTGGGTGGCCAGCTTCATACTGCATGCCAACAGGTTTGAATAAAAATAGTTGAAGAAACGGGTTTGGGAAGTGAATACTCAGAGGGATTTTGGGCTAATAAGTTGAACCATATATCCCCATCACAATGCTCGTGCTTCCCTTTGCTGGATAGAAAAAATTTTCGGTACTTCCAACAGCATAGCTTCATCCCAGAGCTTCCTTGATGAATAAATATTCCTAGGCCTGTGCCTCTCTTTCTGCTCGTGCTTGGTACTGCAGTTGATCACTCACACTGCCTTGTG
>Ga0307947_1003281_pt1:5000-13038 | contig 13038 bp, 14 predicted proteins | sample OrgLakmetagen232_FD_201840 | JGI IMG/M metagenome (GOLD analysis project Ga0307947, IMG submission 201840) | Saline water microbial communities from Organic Lake, Antarctica - #232 | ecosystem: Environmental > Aquatic > Non-marine Saline and Alkaline > Saline | place: Antarctica...
GCAAGTGCCGTGCTGCCTTCCTGCGTTTCTCCGTTGCAGCAGGCAGATGTTGTGCTGCCTGCCTGCCTGCATTCATTCCTTGCAGCAGGCAAATGTTGTGCTGCCTGCCTGCATTCGTTTCTTTCAGCAGGCAAGTCTTTCAGCAGGCAAGTGTCGTGCTGCCTTCCTGCGTTTCTTCGTTGCAGCACGCAGATGTTTTGCTGCCTGCCTGCCTGCTTTCATTCCTTGCAGCAGGCCATGTTGTGCTGCCTGCCTGCATTCATTCCTTGCAGCAGGCCATGTTGTGCTGCCTGCCTGCTTTCCATAATGGCAGCAGGCAAGCGGGCCTGCATTCTTTCACCATAATATAAAACCAACGGGCACACCTCTTTAGGGTTGGTCAGAGCCGTGTATATACACCGTGCATGACCGTAAGCTTGGTGATTTCCCTGCCAAAAATGCTGTGTAGACACCGTATATATACATGCTTCTGGCCAACCCTATGCATGTCTCTTCTCACCCGCACACCTCCTCTCACCTGTAGAGATGGGCACCCTGGAAATACAGGGTGACCCTGCATGCCGCTCCCTATCTGCTCATCTACTAGTCTCTCCTCACCAGAGCACATCTTGCTCGACATCCTTCACGTATATCTGCAAGGTTGGCCAAAGCTATACGTGCATTCATATGTACGGTGTATATACGGCTTTTGTAGCAGGGAAATACCACACATACGGTCATGTACGGTGTGTATAATATAATATACAATTCTGGCCAACCCTATATATCTGCTGGCATCGGTTTCATTGCAGCGGCAAAATGTTGTGCTGCCTGCCTGCACAAATAAAATACAGGCAGGCAGCATACCACTTGCCCGCTGCGATGGTGAAATGCAAGCAGGCAGCGCGACGTGTGCCAGCTGCAAGTTAGATATGCAGGCAGGCTGCACGACGTGTGCCAGCGGCAAGTTAGAAATGCAGGCAGGCTGCACGACGTGTGCCAGCGGCAAGTTATAAATGCAGGCAGGCAGCACGACGTGTGCCAGCTGCAAGTTAGAAATGCAGGCAGGCAGCGCGACGTGTGCCAGCTGCAAGTTAGAAATGCAGGCAGGCAGCACAATGCACGGTGTTTTTAGCAGGGAAGCTACCAAAATTACCAAATGTACAGTCATGTATGGTGCGTATATACGATTCTGGCCAACCTGTCTCACGAGCCATCGCACAACGCTCGAGGAGGATTGCTTTGAGCAATTACTCGTCGTCTTTTTGCTGAACAAGAAATGCACATGTGTAGGGCTGGCCCGAACCTTATATATACGGTGTATATACGGTATTTTTGGCAGGGAAATCCGAATATACGGCCATATACGGTGTATAAATACGGTTTTGGCCAACCCTACACACATGTGTGTGTGCGTGTGCGTGTGCGTGTGCGTGTGCGTGTGTGTTGTGTGTGTGCAAGAGGTGCTCATCATGTGTTGTAAGACTCAGCTATTTGTGTTGTGTTGTTGTGTTGTGTTGTGTTGTGTTGTTGTGTTGTGTTGTGTTGTGTTGTTGTGTTGTGGTGTTGTTGTGTTGTGTAAGGCACCTTGCTCCTTGTTTACTATAGAAGCAATCACCACCGGTTATAGAAGCAATTACCACCGGTTATAGAAGCAATCACCACCGGTTATAGAAGCAATTACCACCGGTTGTAGAAGCAATTACCACCGGTTATAGAAGCAATTACCACCGTTTATAGAAGCAATTACCACCGGTTATAGAAGCAATCACCACCGGTTATAGAAGCAATCACCACCGGTTATAGAAGCAATTACCACCGGTTATAGAAGCAATCACCACCGGTTATAGAAGCAATTACCACCGGCTGCCTCAGTTTCTGTGGCTTCCTATTGTATCCATTCTTTGCTTGACCAGCCTGGGCTCTCTCACTGCAAGCATTGCTGTGAGAGGGGGGCCGCTCATTCCTTCATCATACTAAGCAGCCCAATAATAATAAGAATTAACCCGGCCAGCATGCAACCCTTCGTAGCAGGAAAATTACGAAAATCTAAAACATCTGGATTGATTATGTGATAGTAGCAGGAAATGTGATCATGTGATAGTAGCAGGAAAGTTACGACAAAATTATGACAAAATCAGAACATCTGCATTGATCATGTAATTGCCCTAGAAAGCATTCCTGGAAACAATCAGTTTTGCAAATATGCGTATACTCCTGTACACCATGCTGCCTGTTGTTGTAGCAATTGTTGTTTTTAGTACGCATGCACTCTCTAAAACAAATACGTGCGCACACAAATACACATGCACGCACACACATGTATACACATACACACACATACACACACACACACACGTGTACACAGGCGCAACAGGCATCCTAGAAGCTTACAGGTCATTGATCTAGCATCACATGCACACACACACATACATACATACATACACACACATACACGCACATACACACACACTCACACACACACACGCACACACACACACATGTGCAGGTGCATCAGGCACCCTGGTAGCTGGCGGCCCAGGCGGCCTTGCCTTAGGCAGCGTCGGCTCTGTAATAGCTGCTCTCCTAGCGTCCCTGTCTCTGTCACTCAGCACACATAGCATGCTCGGAGCACGCACGCTCGCTTGCATAGGGGGCCACGTGATGATGGGAGTGCTTCTTTGGCGGAGGGCCCTGCAGGTGTGTGTGTGTGTGTGCGTGTGTGTGTGTGTGCTGGGTGTGTGTGTGCGCGCTCACGTATGCACATGTATGTGCGGGTATGGATGTATGGATTTATGACTGTGCGCGTACATGCTACGTGACAATTGGGTGGCTGTGCCACCATGTTATAGGACATTGCGACTCGGTATGTGTGTGTGTGGGTGGGTGGGTGAATGTGGGGGTGGGGGTGCATGGGTGCTTCTCAATATGAACTCTGACGCATACCTCTGAATCATATCAATGAAAGCACTCATTTCTGCATCATCGTTCATATCTAGATAAATATCCTTGAACACTCTCTGTTCATTGCTCTGCATTCACACTCTGCCTCCACCAAACAAACACCTGCAGGTCAAACTGGACAGCCAGAAATGTATCACATTTTTAGGGTTGGCCAGAACTGTATATATATGTGTATATACACCGTATATTTGGTGATTTCCATGCCAAAAATACCGTATGTGCACCGTATATATATGGTTTTGGCCAACCCTACACATTTTAACCTTGACATACATGTTTGCGTAGAAGCTGTTCGATGCATAGCTTTTTAAACCTGTGTCTTCTTCACGCTGCAACCATCCTGCCCTCGGCCAAACACCTGCAGGCCAACCTGGACAGCCAGAAGGAGATCACGGACTGCTACATGTTTGTGTGGAAGCTGTTCTACGCGGAGTACCTGCTCTGCATTCACACTCTGCCTCCACCAAACAAACACCTGCAGGTCAACCTGGATAGCTAGAAGGAAATCACAGACTGCTACATGTTTGTGTGGAAGCTGTTCTACGCGGAGTACCTGCTCTGCATTCACACTCTGCCTCCACCAAACAAACACCTGCAGGTCAACCTGGACAGCCAGAAGGAGATCACGGACTGCTACATGTTTGTGTGGAAGCTGTTCTACGCGGAGTACCTGCTCATCCCATTACTCCTGTAAAACGTCTACAGAGGCAGTGAAGGCATTGATCTAGTGAAGGGGGTTCCTTTATATAATCTACAGAGGCAGCAAAGTCTACAGAGGCAGCATTTTGGGTGGTTGTGCCAGCGTGGTAGAGGACATTGCAACTTGGTATGTGGGTGTGGGGGTGGGGGTTGCAGCAAAGGGCGGCCCTCCCTGCCTGCCTAAAGAACACAACACGCAGCCTCGTGGTGAGCCAGTCAGCACAGCGGCCATGAACAGCCACAGATGCCGCAAAGGCGGGGAAGCCACCCATCCACAATCCACAAGGGAACGTCTTTCTCCACTGTGTAGAAGGACCCCATCATCAGCCACCCATCCACAGTCCACAAAGAATATCTTTCTCCACTGTCAAGAAAGACCCCATCATCAGCCCCCGCTTGCACCCTATTTTGTGTGGACGGATCCTTTTCCTGCATGTTTGTAGGGCTCATCTTGCTTTGGGACAAGGCCTGTACGGCCATGAGCCTTGCGGTGTGCACACATGCGATGTACAGCCTGGTTGTGTGCGTTTTTTTGTGTGGACGAATCCTTCTCCTGCTTGTTTGTAGGGCTCGTCTTTCTTGAGGAAAAGGCCTGTACGGTCGTGAACCCTGCAGTGCGCACACATACGATGTACAGCCTGGTTGTGTGCGTGAGAAGAATTATGTGTTTGTTAGACGGTTATAGACATTTGAGAGAGGCAGGCATATGTGAAGGCAGACATGAGTGCAGGTGCTCGTGAGTCAAAATGAGTGTGTGCAGCTTTGCCCTCTTGCATTTCACGGCTCTTGCATTTGGGTCCTTTTCTAGCGTACTTCCAGGAAGCAAGGTACACGCTCACGCGTGCACACACACGCACACACACACGCGCACACACACACATCAGTGTTGACGCTTGCGGTTGCTTTCAACGCACCTTCACCCATGCCCTAACAAATACTTGTACTTATGCATGCACCAACGCCCTTGCGCCTGTGCAACCGCGCACGTGTCAAGCGAAAGTTGAACTGCTCCACACACAGTACAGTGAACTGAGTGACAACTTGCATCTAACGGCATGCAAATGCTTTAGGTCGAGCATGAATAGCTGTATGACCATTGCATTTTTTGTTCGTGCTGGATTAGTATTGCGGCTTGTAATAGCTTTATGAACAGCAACATTACCTGAGCAGCAGGGGTTTGCGCTGCGTAGGCGTTTTTGTTTCTAGGAAGCGTTGAGCGGCAACATTGTTTTTGCTATGATCCTTGGTGAGGAATGCAATTATGGAAATTTTTATCGGTTCAACAAGTTCGTGTTTTCTAAGTAGGCCACCTTAGTTACGCTCTGTGTTGTCAGACCCTGTTGTTCCAACTAGCTCGGACAATTGAAGATCGGGTATGATTAGCCTCACCTAAATTCACTAGTTGCAGTATTACGCTTCTCAGCCTCCAGCTTGTTATGGCTCATCAGCTGGTGGCTACTGCTAGCAGGCTAGCAATCAGCCACAAAGGACGAGAAGAAGGCGTACTTTGAGGAGTGGGGACCGGTGGTTGCTTGATGGGCTACGGCTACGGTTTACCAAAAAACAGGCTCAGTCAAGAAGTGTGACTGCTAGCCACCAATAGACGGTCACTTGTCATTTGGTCAAATATTTTTTACCAATCAGTACATCTGCCAAAAGCTGCTTTGCAACTGAAAAGAGTGCAAAACCAGGAATATTTTGCTCTGGAAATTTCCGTTTACTCGTGACAATACAATCAGTGCCTCATTGCACAAAAAAGCCATCAGTATGATCACAATAGCTACTAGTAGAGCAACCATTCCCAGACAACAACTAGTCTAAGGTCCTCAAAGCAAACTCCAGCAAGGTAAGGTTACATCACTATATATGCCTCAAAGGGCATCTCAGCGGAAGTTTGGAAAAAGCCTGAAACTATACCTGGCTAACAAAAGAAACAGAAGCTAGAGGAAACATGAAAAATGTATGTAGAAGAGAAAAGTGTATATAGAAAGAGAACGTTGTGTTGAAGAAGCGCGAAGAGAAAGCATCAAGGAGAAAGAGAAGAAACTCCAGCAAGACATTTTGACCGCCGAAGCTGAACGGTAGAAGTAATACATTATTCAGATATATCTTGGTTTTTTCTACATTAGAAATTTAGATTACAGAGGACCGGCAGCCACTACGTTGGGCTGATGGGTCTGATGCTCAGTAGGCATGCCTGAGCAGCTGTGGCATGCGCATGCAATCCTTGTTTTGTCTTAGGCTTTGCCTTGCACAACTCAACTCGAGCCTCAATCTATTTCCTTTTCTTCCGTTGTGGTCTGTTTTCCGTGTGCTAAAGGGCACCAGCTAAGTTTTTGTACAACTCAAGAGGGTGATGGCAGTGCAGAGATCAATGACTGTTTAAGAACAATCATACCAGCATGTTCGTTCAAAGAAAAGCATGCAGGGAGTCCTTCTAGTCGGCAGGTTGTTTGAGCCCCATTCTGGCCTAGCTGAGTCATACAAGGGTTACAAGGGTTTCAAGGATGGCCTACAGCCCGAGACTCTGGCTGATGGCAATTGGCTGGTGAGACAAAAAGCAATTGATCCAACCACAAGGATATTATTGGTGTCTGGAACAAAGAAGCAATACAACATTTAACTGATGCCTCACCAAATTGGTTGCAAACACTGCAAAGGAGCATCCCAGAAGCAGTTTGGGAAAAAAATCAATACCTCGCAAGAGAGGACACAAACCACATCACCAATCATGTTTGCCCCCCGTACTTCAAATCAAAAAGAGAGGACGTCACTGGCCAGGAAAGAGGCCAAAACGCTAATGTCCACCTCCAACCATGGGACGATATGCAGTTTGAAGTGCCCCAATTGGAAACTATGGGCATACACTGACGGAAGCTGCATAGGCAAGGCCGACAACTTTATAGGCACAGGGGTATACTGCCCTCAAATCAAAGCTGAATATAATGTGGACTCAGGAGGCGTGGGAATGACAAACACCATCAATAGAGCTGAACTCACAGGGATTGCAGCAGCGCTTACCAATAGGTATACCCAGATTGCATCGGACAGTGCATGCTTCCTAAGCCAAATTAGAACACAGCTACCCTGAAATGCAACGAGACCATATACACTCAAATCTGTTAGAACAAAATGTATCTATGATTTCAGCTTCACCAGAACCTATCTGCTTCTATAAAGTGAAAGCCCATAGTGGCGTTGCCAGAAATGAATGTGCAGATGCAACTGCCAAGCACTCTGCCTTACATGACAGAGGTCATGACATGCACTTTCAGCCTCCGGCTCCAGACGGTAATGCATACACACACCTCTACTGGCTTGCGGCTAAAGACACCAATGAGAAATACAGCTGAAGAAGAGGGACAACTACACCTAGGCTTCGTGCACTCTCTGATTTAAAGGCCAAGCTGAAAACAGAGATGTGCAAATCACACAGACTGGAGAGTGCCAAAACAAACACAAGATATTACAACTACTGGAAGGACCTTCGACCTTTGGTCAATAAGCAAGCCACAAATGCTTTCTGGAACAATAGTAATTTCAAATTTTACGAAAAGCGTAATGTTATGAGGTACCGCACTGGTACAATATTTAATCAGAAACACGCCTACCGGTACGGCTTCTCTCCCAATGCAAACTGCCCCATCTGCCCTTGCACTGATAATGCGCTTCACATACTCTCAGGCTGCCAACACACTAAAACGAGGAAATTATTCGTATTCCTGCTTGTTGGAAAAAAGCCAAAATCCCCCCCTTTACAAAAAAGGCTCTAAGCTTGATCCCAACAACTACCGCATGTTGGCAGCGGGACTTTGTATAGACTCTACGCCAACATTTAAAGAGATCTAGTGACCAAGTGGTGTGTTGAGGATTGAAAAGTTCCTGACACGCAATTTGGCTTCTATCCAGACCGTAGCACGATCCAGCCTATGTTTATTTAAAGGCACTTAGTCCACGCTGCCAAACAGATTAAACCAAAGGGTTGCTCCCACCTTCACACGGCCATTATTGATTTTAAACAAGCGTATGGCACTATTGACAGACCACACCTTTGGGATCATTTAAATAATATCAGGATGCCCACTCACCTTGTCAATGTTATCAAACAAATGTACGGATACGATGGAGACGAGAATGTTTTGATTGATGGTGCCAAAACTACCAGTACCGGTAATTCCACTGTGCCTTTAAGAGGTGTAAAACAAGGTTGTCCTTTATCTCCTCTCCTCTTTTCCCTTTTTATCAATGATGTGGATGATGAGTTTGGGATTGGCTTTATGGGTGCTGTTACTGGCACTGAGGGGCTCAGGGTAACTCACATGCTCTATGCTGACGACCTGACCCTGACAGCTAATGACCCAGTCCAATTGCAGAAAATGTTGAGACGACTGGAATC
>Ga0307947_1003284_pt1 | contig 13032 bp, 19 predicted proteins | sample OrgLakmetagen232_FD_201840 | JGI IMG/M metagenome (GOLD analysis project Ga0307947, IMG submission 201840) | Saline water microbial communities from Organic Lake, Antarctica - #232 | ecosystem: Environmental > Aquatic > Non-marine Saline and Alkaline > Saline | place: Antarctica: Organic Lake...
GTGAGGGGGGGGCACCCACCCTTGCCTGCTGAGCTGTTATGCACCGTGCCTTTTGCTGCTGGCTGGTGGAAAGGGAGGAACGTGCTCTTGGCTGCCTCTCCTTAATTTCTGGTTTAATTGTTTTTTACAAAGGGGCTGCATGCCTTAAATGTTTGCCTGAACCATTTATATACACCGTATATGACCGTATATTTGTTGATTTCTCTGCCAGAAACACCGTATATAAACCGTAGATATATGGTTCTGGCCAACCCTATTCATTTACGCTCCCATGCTCACTCCCACACAGGTGTGCCTGCAGCCTGGTCAAAAAGAGGATCTGCATCTGGCTGATTACCTGAAGTCTGCTGCTGAGGTCATGGTGAAGCACCTGCGTGACGCATCCCACAGTGGCAGTGACTTGCCAGAGACACAGGTGCGAAGACACGTCTTTGGGCCTATTGCGTGTTGTTGTGTGCGTGTTTGTGGGGTTAAGTGTGTCCACACTTGCCTGGTTAACGCACACCGTGCGTATATAACAACGTGAGTGGGATAAGTGTGTCAGTATGCAGTGGGTTGAACATGCACGATGCAATGGCGGCGCTCCTGTCCACTGCAGTGAATGTCAGTCTTTGTTTCAACTCATGTTTCTGTTGTTCAGCATGGCTTGCGCATGACATGACTCTCCTTTGTCCCTCTGCAGCACGCCATCTGTGTGTCCCTGCTGGCCATTCGTGAGCTGGCGTGGGACGACCACAACGTGTGTGTAGAGCCAGGCCTTGGAGCCATGGCTGCTGCTGGGGCCTTTGAGGCAGTGGCAGGTGGGAGGGCGGTGTGCGTGCAAGGTTGCTTTCTCAACCAGCATTGACGATGGAGCTTCAAGCCCTGCACACACAGGATCAAGCCGGGTGTCAGCATGCCACAATTTAGGAGGATCATGTGTGTGTACGTAGGCAGTTGTGTGTGCGTGGGTGTGGGTGTAGGTGTGGGTGTGGGTGTGGGTGTGGGTGTGGGTGTGGGTGTGGGTGTGGGTGTGGGTGTGGGTGTGGGTGAGGGTGTGGGTGCGTGTGTGTGTGTGTGTGTGTGTGTGTGTGTGCGTGTGTGTGTGTGTGTGGTTGGGTGTGGGTGTGCACCACAAGCCTCATGGCTTTGATCCACCTCCTGGCAAGGTGCCAAGGCGTGTTGCCGGACAGGCAGACAGGCGGCGGTGAGAATGGAGGGCACCAAAAGGCAGACCCTTCCGGACGCCAAGAGGCAGTCCCTTCCGGAAATGGCATCATCACAACGAGCTGCCACTGGCTAACGTAAACCAGACATGCACCTCCGGGCGCACACATTCACGTGCACGCACACACATACACACGCAACAGGCCTCATGGCACCCATCCACCTCCTGGCGGAGGGCGCCAAGAGCCAGACCCCGGAGGAGGTTAAGCAGCAGGCACTGCTCTCCCCCCCTCCTTTGGCTGTGGGACTGCTGAGCGGACCTACCACCGACCTTGCATGTGCGCTGCTGGACAAGCTGGCCGCAGTGCCGGAGGGGCTTCTGCCGGAGAAGTTGGCAGCGCAGGTAAGGGAGGCGTGGTGTGCATACATTTTTTGTGTGTGTGTGTGTATGTGTGTGTGTATTAGCAATGGGAATTGTAGTTAATTTGTAGCATTTGCGCTGCTGGACAAGCTGGCAGCAAAGGTAGGAGTAGGAATGGTGCTGGTATTGTGAATGCTGGAGTGTGAGGTGTGCCTCACACATGTGTGTGTGTGAGTGTGTTCGTGTGTACCGTACCTTGCCGCGCTCACCACGCCCCCTGGAAAAATTATACATTCGAAAAAATGTGCGACTACCCCCCCTGGAGATATTCATTTTACAGCCCCCTGTTCTCTCAAGCCTCTCTTCCCTGCTTATAAGAGCTGGGGAGTACATGCATGGACCCAGCCAAGCAACTGCTATTATCCCACTCCTATCAACTCTTATCCATGCCGCGCCCTGACTTACACCGAAAGTATAGAGTAAAATGAAAGTTAAGTAAAAACTACACTTATTTAACACTGTTTTTCACCAACTGTCCCTAATAATCTAGATATGTATTTAACGAGGTTTTGAGCGGTTTGATGGCGCCCCCCCCCAAACTTTACATAGGGGTGATGCTATAAGAAATGTACGGTAAGCGTGTTTTTACACTTGCTGTGCGCGCATGTCTGAAGTGGGCAGCTGTGCACGCGTAGATGGCTGAATGGAAGAAACCCCTGCTTGTTTAATGACAGCTGCTTTTATCCTATACGTACATTACACCCTGTCCATACACAGGTGCCCTTAGTTTTATGACAGCTGCTTTATTCCTAGTCACGTATTTCACCCTGTCTACATAAAGGATCCTCTTCTTCCCCTCCACATAAACTAGCAACTGTCTTGCTGCCTTCTTAGTACAGCTGGGCAGAAGTTTTGCTGATCATTCACAGCTGATTATGCCCCACATGTATCCTATCACACAAACACAAAAGTACACACGCACACACACACACACACGTATACACGCATAGGTGCCCCGTCTGATGCACAGCGTGATTGCTGCCCTGGTGTCACAGCTGGACGGAAAGTACCAGCCTGGCAAGGAAAGCCATGATGTGGTGGCGGCACGGCAGGTGTGTGTGTATGTGTGTGTGAGTTTGAGTGAGTGAGTGTGTGTGAGTGTGTGTGTGTGAGTGAGTGTGTGTGTGTGTGAGTGAGTGAGTGAGTGAGTGTGTGTGTGTGTGTGTTAGAAAGGCCAACGAATGAAATATCCACTCATGTGCAATTGCTAAACAGCAGGTGTGAGGGTGCTGACACAGTACTTGTGCAGTTTTGTTTGGTGTGTTTTGGTGGATTACTGTGTCAGGTTACGACGCTGCTCCTTTGTATGGTGCTAGAGCCTCCGAGGCTGCCGTCCGTTTGTGGAGGGAACAAGCAACGGAATCAGGGTATGGCATCAAGATGCACTGTCCTGTCCACCCAGGCATCAAGATGCACTGTCCTGTCCACCAAGGAAGGCATCAAGATGCACTGTCCTGCCCACCAAGGCGTCAAGATGCACTGTCCTGTCCACCAAGCAAGGCATCAAGATGCACTGTCCTGTCCACCAAGCAAGGCATCAAGGTGCACTGTCCTGTCCACCAAGCAAGCCATCAAGATGCACTGTCCTGTCCACCAAGCAAGGCATCAAGATGCACTGTCCTGTCCACCAAGCAAGGCATCAAGATGCACTGTCCTGCCCACCAAGGCGTCAAGATGCACTGTCCTGTCCACCAAGCAAGGCATCAAGATGCACTGTCCTGTCCACCAAGCAAGGCATCAAGATGCACTGTCCTGTCCACCAAGCAAGGCATCAAGATGCACTGTCCTGTCCACCAAGCAAGGCATAAGATGCACTGTCCTGCCCACCAAGGCGTCAAGATGCACTGTCCTGCCCACCAAGCAAGGCATCAAGATGCACTGTCCTGCCCACCAAGGCATAAGATGCACTGTCCTGTCCACCAAGGCATAAGATGCACTGTCCTGTCCACCAAACAAGCCATCAAGATGCACTGTCCTGTCCACCAAGCAAGGCATCAAGATGCACTGTCCTGTCCACCAAGCAAGGCATAAGATGCACTGTCCTGTCCACCAAGCAAGGCATCAAGATGCACTGTCCTGTCCACCAAGCAAGGCATCAAGATGCACTGTCCTGTCCACCAAGCAAGGCATAAGATGCACTGTCCTGCCCACCAAGGCGTCAAGATGCACTGTCCTGTCCACCAAGCAAGGCATCAAGATGCACTGTCCTGTCCACCAAGGCATAAGATGCACTGTCCTGTCCACCAAGCAAGGCATCAAGATGCAGTCCTGTCCACCAAGCAAGGCATCAAGATGCACTGTCCTGTCCACCAGCATCAGGCCTCGATGATGCTCTGAGCTGCTATCACTTGATCCCTGCCACGATGAAGTCCTTGATACATTTAGATCCCTAATACGATTGGATCCTTGCTACGAATAGATCCCTGCTACATTGAGATCCCTGCCACGATTAGATCCCTGCTACATTTAGCTTCCTGCTAGGATTAAGTCCCTGCTACGATTAGATCCTTGCTACATTGAGATCCCTGCTGCATTGAAATCCCTGCTACGATTAGATCCCTGCTACATCTGGGTCACTGCTACGATTAGATCCCTGCCACGATTAAAACCCTGCTACAATAAAGTCCCTGCCACGGTTAAATCCCTGCTACAATTGAATACCTGTGTTGTGTCTGAGTTACTGCATGCTTGCACTGCGCCTTCAAGGGCTTGCTCTGTATGCATAGCATAAGCTGAGCATAAGCTGCTGGTCAGGGGTCCTATGTGTTGCATCTGCCGGTCTGACAAAAAAGGCATATGCTCACATCCTAACGTTTTTGCATTGTGCTCTCAGGAGCAAGCGCTGTTTGTGCAAGCTACTGATCATAAAGGACCCACACTATTGTCATGTGTTGCTGTAGAGTGTGTTTCAATAGAATCTCAATAGAATAATGAGGAGCTGTTTTAGTTCAGTTGGGAAGGATATTCATTTTGCAACTGCTTGCTTTGTGCTTGCAGGAGTAAGCGCTGTCTGGACTGTGCAAGCTGCAGGTCACAGAGAGCCCACATTTTGCTGTGTTCCTCAAGTACTGCTGTGGTGGTCATGTGGCTGCTCTGATAACAATAATGACGCAGCTAAAAAGTATACTCATTTTACATCTTGCTTACAGGAGCGAGCGCTGTCTGCGCTGCGCAAGCTGCTTGTTGTAGAGAACTCGCAGTTTGTGCCGCCCGCCGCAGTGGAGGCTGCTGATGCCGAAGGAGTCCCTGCCTGCCTTCGCATGTGAGTATTATCTCGTTGTGCGCCATGTTTTTTGCTGTTTCGCTGCTCTATGCAGTCGTGTACATCAATGGCGTGCCGCAGCGTTCTGCGCTAAGGAGCGTGCAGTGCGCAGTTGGTGCTGCGGTGAGGTGCTATCGTTAAATGCTGTGTGGGAATGGAATGGCAAAGCCAAGGGCCTGCCTGCCTGCCTGCCTGCCTGTGATGGTGCGTGTGTGTGTGTGTGTGTGTGTGTGTGTGTGAGGGAGTACGGTGTTCAATGTGTGGTGCTGCATGTGGTGACCCACCCACAGTACAGGAACGAGTGTATGTGTTGCACGAGGCATGCTGATTGCTTCCATTTCAATGTAGGAATGTGATCATGTTAAATTTCTGCGGTGGTACTGTCTACAGTGTGACTGGGTTCTGTACGCGTATTGCTGCAGTATGTGTATTTTAGTCATGGTTATTGTGTAGGGTTGGCCATAACCGTATATACACACCGTATATGACCGTATGTATGGTGATTTCCCTGCCAAAATTATACCTATAAATGTATGGTTCTGGCCAACCCTATTAATGTGCCTTTGAGCTGGGAAATGTGGCGGTCCTCAGCTGGTTGGTGATATAGGCCCCCTAATGCATGGCAACCCAGTCATTCCAAACTCATGGTGTTTTGCACACAAGGACTTATTGGGACATGAGGCAATGCTGTAAGCAGCATTAAAGGCGGTGGAAGCAGGCAGAAGCGCGCTTGCTATGTGCTTTCAACCTAGCTTGCACCTCTTTGCATACAACTGTAGCCCAAAGCTCGCAGCAGTCAGCACCACGACGTGGACTTGGTGACTCTGCATTTGCTGTCGTACTCGTACAGAGTTTTTTTTCCAACGCGACCCCGGAAGTAGGCCCTGAGCTGCCCTGAGTTTGTTTGTGAGTGGCTCTGCTACTGTCAGAGTGTGCTATTTCAAGTGTGTCCATGCATATGATGTTTGCATTACCCCGCAGGCTGGCCCTGAGCTGCCCTGAGTTTGTTTGTGAGTGGCTCCGCTACTGTCAGAGTGTGCTATTTAGAGTGTGTCCATGCATATGATGTTTGCATTACCCCGCAGGCTGGCCCTGAGCTGCCCTGAGTTTGTTTGTGAGTGGCTCTGCTACTGTCAGAGTGTGCTATTTCAAGTGTGTCCATGCATATGATGTTTGCATTATCCCGCAGGCTGGCCCTGAGCTGCCCTGAGTTTGTTTGTGAGTGGCTCTGCTACTGTCAGAATGTGCTATTTCAAGTGTGTCCATGCATATGTTGTTTGCATTATCCCGCAGGCTGGCCCTGAGCTGCCCTGAGTTTGTGGGTGGATCTGCTGCTGTCAGCGCCATGGTGGGCATGTCGGCGCAGCCTTCTTCCACTCCACTGATTGCAGAAGACTCCTGGCGCACAAATGGAGAGGAAGAGGGAGAGGCGGAGGGGGAGGCACAGCAGGTAGGTGTATGCCAGTGTGTTTTGGTATGGGCATATGGGCGGAAATGTGAGTGAGAATGTATGGGTCGATGTATGCTGATAAAAAGATAAATGTGAGTGGAAGCGATAAATGTATAGGTCGTTGTATGCTGATAAAAAGATAAATGTGAGTGATAAAAAGATGAATGTGAGTGGAAATGTACAGGTCCTTGTATGCTGATATATGTATAGGTCGTTGTATGCTGATAAGTGGCGTACATGCGCGAGATGTTTGGCTGCTTGTTATGGCAACTCCTGTCCTTCGTCGTTAGTGCCCATGGTGTTATGCTTACTAACCAGGACCACACCACAAAGACATAGGCCACGCCCTATACTCATTCTACCACGGAAGCAATGAGCCTGCTCAGAAAATACACCATATGACTAGGGTTGGCCAGAACCGTACATAAACACCGTACATATACACCGTACATGATCTATATTTGGTGATTTCCCTGCCAGAAATACTGTGTATACACTGTGTATATATGGTTCTGTTCAACCCTACATACAACCCCAACCCTTGAACTGAATCACGAACAATTCTCTATCTTCCTGCATTTAATTCCCGCTATTTCCCGCACACTATCCTCATGCCCTTGACTACCCATCATTCTCCGTCGCCCCATTCCCCTATTTTTTTTCCTGTTTGTGTCGCTCTAACTTGGCTAACGTGTCCTTCATTTATCCTTTTGTTTCCACCATTTTAGTCTCTGACGCCCCTTTTTGTTTTGCACCTGTACCCCCTCCAACTTGACTTGGCTCGCACCCCTCCCTCCCTCCCCTTTGCGTTCCTTCGTTGCTCACTGCTACCTTCTTTTCCTATCACTCCGTTTCCCTGTGTATGTGTGCATGCGTGCCCCCTTCAAATGACCCCTCTCATTTCTGTTTTCACGTTTTCACTTTGCGGTATCTCTCAGGTGTCTTGCTCGTTCCGCACCGCTGTCGCTGCTGCGGCACTTTTAGCTGACCTTACTTCAAGCAGTGCTCTCGCCGCTGCAGCAAACGGGCAGCCAGGACAGGTGTGGCACGTGCAATGTGCAATGTGCTGCGCAAACGCAACACACACATGAAGTACACAGGCACTCTTGCTGTACAGTCAAGACAGGCACATAGGGTTGGCCAGACATGTATATACTATATGCACTGCATATGAACGCTTGGATGTCAGTTTTCCTATAAAAGTCATCGTAAATGTGTACACACGTGTTGTTTTGGCCACGGCCTAAGTATGGCGCTGAAAATGTGCACTGTGCATGCAACACACGCATGCATGCAGTATGCGGGCGCTCGTGCTTTTTAGCCGCTGCAGTGAATAGGCAGCCAAGATAGGTCGGTTGTGAGTTTGTCTGCATTCATGCTCGTTCAACAAGCATCTTGCTCGTTCAACAAGTATCTTGCTCGTTCAACAATAATCATGCTCGTTCAACAACAATCAACCACACGTACTGCTGATCCCCTGCTTGAGCTTGTTCTGTTTGCATGCATGCATGCAGGCGGCTACTGAGCTACAAGAACCACTCACACGTGCTGCTGATCCCTGCTCAAGCTTGTTCTGTTTGCATGCATACATGCAGGCGGCTACTGAGCTGCGTGAAGTGGAGGCGGTGGTGGTACCTCTCATATCCCACGCAGACACGGACCAGTCGGCATGCCGCAATTTTTGCTTTGCTGTGTACCAGCTGTCGCTGGTGAGTGTCTGGCTCCGTCGCTCGGTATTACGTTGGAATCCAGATCTTTCATAGGCTGAGCTTAATGTGTTACCCTGGGACCATGAGCTTAATGGCCTCCGGCTTCCTACTCCTTCTTCCTTCTTACCATGTTAGTCTTACCCTTACCCTTTGTGTTACCCTCACCCTTTCTTATCGTGTTACCCTCCCAAGAGTTATCTGATGGTTCCCGCTAATGTCTTACCAACGCATCGCATCCCTCTTGGGGTTCGCCAGCGATGAGCAGCGGATGTTCGAAATAGTTACTTGGTCGCCATGCTGCAACTTTTTACAACCCTGTGCCAAATGCCACCGGTCAGTGTGCGGTCCACCATTATTGCTGCGCTGAAATGCAGTCGGTGTCAATTATTTGTCCCGTTGAAATAAGTGTTGACCCTTATAATAGACGGTGACGCCGGCTACTACCGTACGTCCATGGATCCATTGGCCCCCCAAAAAAGAAAAATATTATATGGTCAAAATGTGCAACCGCCCCCCCCCCCCAAATAAATTATCGAACTGTTTTGTACCGCAACCGCACCCCCCTCGCTGAATCTTCCCAATGGGTGCAACGGGTGCAGGCGGGGCCGAAGCCGGAACTGGGGTGCAGGGGCAGGGGCAGGCGGAGCTGGGGCTGGGGGGTCAGGGAGTGCTGGGAAGGCTTGATCACTCACCGCTCGCACTGCTCAAAAACTTTGATTTCCACTACCGCCCTACAACCGCCCCCCTTAGAAACAAATATATATTAGACCACTGCCCCGTCACCACCCCCACCAAAAAACAAAAATAAGGGGGCTGTGATATACTTTTCGTACGCGATGTGCCTTTCTTCCCTTGGTGCGCCTATTTCAATATCTTGTTCACTACTCATCTCACCATAGAGAGTAGGCGGTGTTCTTGAAGGTCTTCTAATACTAATTCTCCCTTTAAATTTGGCTACCTCCAAGCCCCGTGCGTGCTTGACAGCATGACAGTGCCTTTCAGTTCCTCTTAAGCTCACTGTGCTGACATCCCTGTGGTAGGGCTTGTAGTTTCATTTTTGTCGGATGTAGGGCCTTGCATGCCATCTTGTTGCACAAGTGCACTTGCATGCTCTCAAATAACAGCACGCTCCACACTTATCATCATGCATCCTTACTCAGAACATACATACCCGCGTTCGTGTTAGTTGCACTTCTACAGCACAGCCCTGGGAAGGAGGAGTGGGGACCCTGGCTCCGATGATGGCAATCTTGCTGCAAAAAATCGCGGCCACATGGCACAAACAGCTTTGCACACATGAGTCATTTTGCTTACAAGTGCATTTTAATGGCAGCAGTGTGGAGGATGATGATGATGATGAGGAGGAGGAAGAGGAGGAGGAGGAGGAGGAAGAGAAAGAGGAAGAGGAGACCCTAGTTCTGATGAAAGCGATCTTGCCACAGCAAAGCGCATGTTTTCTGCATATCACTCAGTTTGCTCCAGGTGCAATATCATGGCAGTCACTCATTTTGCTCCCAGGTGCAATACAATGATGTGCAAATGGAGGGTCATCAACTGACACTGTATCACGCAACATCAACAGCAATCGATGTGTATCATTCATTTGCTCCCAAGTGCAATACAATGATGTGCAAATGGAGGATCATCAATTGACAATGCATCACGCAACATCAACAGCAATCAATGTGTATCACTCATTTTGCTCCCAGGTGCATTACAATGATGTGCAAAAAAAAAGGAGGATCATCAATTGACAATGCATCACGCAACATCAACAGCAATCGATGTGTATCACTCATTTTGCTCCCAGGTGCAATATTATGACAGTCACATGGAGGAGGGGGAGGGCAGCGAAGGCCCTGACTCTGACGACGGAGAGGCGAGCTCCCCAAGGGTAGTAGAGGATGTAAACGCTCCAGGTGCTGTGGCACGTGCAGCTGCACGCATGCCTGCACCCCCTGATGAGGAGCAGGTGCGTGGATTGCGAGTGCATGTGTCTATGGGGTGGATGCTGGGGCATGTGCAGCTGCATGTATGCCTGCACCCCCTGATGAGGAGCAGGTGCGTGGATTGCGGGTGCAAGTGTCTAGGGGGTGGATGCTGGGGCATGTGCAGCTGCATGTATGCCTGCACCCCCTGATAAGGGGCAGGTGCGCGGATTGCGAGTGCAAGTGTCTATGGGGTGGATGCTGGGGCATGTGCAGCTGCATGTATGTCTGCACCCCCTGATGAGGAGCAGGTGCGCGGATTGCGAGTGCAAGTGTTTATGGGGAGGATGCTGTGGCGCATGCAGCTGCACGCATGCCTGCACCCCCTGATGAGGAGCAGGTGCGTGGATTACGAGTGCAAGTGTCTATGGGGTGGATGCTGGGATGCTGGGGCATGTGCAGCTGCATGTATGCCTGCACCCCCTGATAAGGGGCAGGTGCGCGGATTGCGAGTGCAAGTGTCTATGGGGTGGATGCTGGGGCATGTGCAGCTGCACGCATGCCTGCACCCCCTGATGAGGAGCAGGTGCGTGGATTACGAGTGCATGTGTCTATGGGGTGGATGCTGGGGCGCGTGCAGCTGCATGTATGCCTGCGCTAGAACCCAATGAGGAGCAGGTGCGTGGATTGCGAGTGCAAGTGTTTATGGGTGGATGCTGTGGCGCGTGCAGCTGCATGTATACCTGCGCTATAACCCAATGAGGAGCAGGTGTGTGGATCTGACTGTGATTAGGCATTATGAAAAACTGGATGAGGTAGCACGGTGCCTCTGACTCATCATCCACGGAAATGCTTATCAACCGTAGCAGTCAAGGTGCTCACCCTTCAACCTACATCATCCAGTATTTCCGTACAATGCTTACCCCCCTATGGGGCCGCAACGGGATTCATTTGCTATCGTTAAATTTCTTTGTGAAACCTCTACCCCCTGTAGGGCTGCAACGTGACAACTGTACCAGCCATATTATGTGCACCTCTTTACACCGGAATACGGGTATATGTACAGTGTACAGGTCTATGGAATACCTTATACCAGGGGGGGTACATTGCTCCCTTTTCAGATGTTTGCATTTTATGTATGTGACCGGCACACCAGGAATAAGCCCTGTCCTGGATATTGTGCATGTACACAGCCTACACACACACACACACTGTCTCCTCATTTTGTATGTTTTTCACATGCGGTTTGCATACACCTGCAGTATGCCCTGTCCTCTGAGCTGGTCACGATCATGGGCCGTGTGGCTGATGGCCTCAATGGATTGCTGGCAGGTGAGGGTGTGGCTGTGGCTGCGGCTACAATTTTTCGTGAGGGTGGCTTGAGTGAGGGTGGCTGTAGCTTTTGAGTGAGGGTGGGGGTGGAGATGTAAGCTTTGAGTAAGGGTGGATTCAGAAGGGGGCTTCAGCATCATATACAAGGCTTTCGAGGGGGAGGGAAGAGAGGATGGTGGTCGACCTTACACTGCCGGTGGGTACTGGCTTGGTGGCATAAAGGTTAAAGACATGCACTTATTCACAATCACACATTTTTACATGCAGGAGGTGGCTGTGGTGAGTTTCGGCATCCCTCCTCCAAAAACACGTCCTTCAGCGCGAAGTCCCCCTCACATCGCCACAAGCGCAGCCAAAGCTGTGAAAGCGTTTTCAGTGGTGGGGAGGGGAACGGCACCATTTCTGTCTTATCACGTTTGCAGGTGCGCTGCGCATTAGACAGTCATTCATATTATTGAGCTGTTGATAAGCTACAAGTGAAGCTTAGAAATGATGAAAGATGCACACGTATACAAGAATGGACGGGGAAGGAAATCACCGCATTATCTTTGAAGTGGTGTTTAAGTACTTGCATGTGAGACAGTTCACTGTCCGTAATGAAGCAAGTGATCGAAAAGATGCGCGCACGCATGGCACTTGCAACCAAAGTGGCAAACCGTTGCTGTGCCTGCAGGGTGAGATGCACTGCGTACGTGAGCTGACAGGCATGCGTCTTGCCACCTCATGCTGGCATCTACAAGCTTAGCAGTGCAAGCAACAGACATGCTGTATTGCTCGCACACACACACACACACACACGCACACGCACACACACACACAAACACACACACACACACACACACACACACACACACAACGCGACACATGTGACGTCTTCGCCTGCCCCCTCTGTTGCTGCTGCAGCGTGTGACGCACACACACACACACACACACACGCACACACACACACACACACACACACAAACACACACACAAGCACACACACACAACGCGACACATGTGACACGTCTTCGCCCGCCCCCTCTTTGTTGCTGCAGCGTGTGACGCACACACACACACACACACACACACACACACTAGCACACACACAACGCGACACATGTGACGCGTCTTCGCCCGCCCCCTCTGTTGCTGCTGCAGCGTGTGACGCACACACACACACACACACACACACACACACACACACACACACACACACACACACACACACACACACACACACACACACACACACACACACACACACACACACACACACACACACACAACGCGAAACGTGTGACACGTCTTCGCCCGCCCCCTCTGTTGCTGCTGCAGCGTGTGACGCACATGATACACGAGTTGGTGGGCCTGCGACCTGCCATGGGTGCCAGTCCTGTGAGCAAGCACAACCTGGATGCACTGTTTGTGCATGGTTCGATGCAGGTGGGTCGGGGTAGGGATGGTGATGCACCATTTGTGGGGATGCAGGTGGGTGGGGATGCAAGAGTGTGGGGATGCAGGTGGGTCGGGGAAGGGATGGTGATGCACCATTTGTGGGGATGCAGGTGGGTGGGGATGCAGGAGTGTGGGGATGCAGGTGGGTCGGGGTAGGGATGGTGATGCACCATTTGTGGGGATGCAGGTGGGTGGGGATGCAGGAGTGTGGGGATGCAGGTGGGTCGGGGTAGGGATGGTGATGCACCATTTGTGGGGATGCAGGTGGGTGGGGATGCAGGAGTGTGGGGATGCAGGTGGGTCGGGGTAGGGATGGTGATGCACCATTTGTGGGGATGCAGGTGGGT
>Ga0307947_1003286_pt1 | contig 13030 bp, 15 predicted proteins | sample OrgLakmetagen232_FD_201840 | JGI IMG/M metagenome (GOLD analysis project Ga0307947, IMG submission 201840) | Saline water microbial communities from Organic Lake, Antarctica - #232 | ecosystem: Environmental > Aquatic > Non-marine Saline and Alkaline > Saline | place: Antarctica: Organic Lake...
TGGTTCTCAACAACCCCAAAAAAAAAGGTCGTGAAAAAACTTCCTCACAAAATAAGGAAAAGAAAGCCATAATGATATCGAGCACCGTAAAGCTCCTTTGTAACCGCACACAATAAGGTGCCAACAAACAATTTCGTTCTATGCAAATTCCGTTCAAGCGTGGAACAACGTCTCCAAAGGGGTGCATGGAAGGTTGGAGGTGAATGCTAATTAGTGTGCTGGACTGCAGTCTGCTGTCATGAATTCCCTGGCAGCTAATCCTTTCTGACAGTGACAAAATTTGGGTGTCATGTAAATTTAGTTCCAGCATCAAGTACACCCCAGGAGCAGGAGGATTTCACCGTGATGCATTGCCATGCACTGGGCACCACCACAGAGTTGCGCAGTGAATTTAAGGCCAAGGAGGCCCTAAAGTTAGAGGTTTCACAATTGTATGAATCGCTATCTGGGCCTATTTTTTAACCAACGCTCTCCCCTGAACACATGTTGCCCAGCTCCTGGAGCTGGAAAGGAAGGAGGGGAGCGCCTGGTGATTGCCTGCCTTTGTCCAAGGTACGCGCAATACGGCAGGTTGGCACAATATCACGGACATGCTAGAATCTCGAGGGCTTGTAAGGCCAAGAAGCGCAGCACAAGGTATTGTTTAAATCTCGTTCATTGCTTTATGCTGCTTTGGTGTACATCCAAAGACGCTGCTGGATCTTGGTAGGTGCTGAGGCAGCCCATTTAAACTGTGGTTTAATAGCTGATTCATTTGTATTGGGTCAACAAAACAAGCACGTTTATCAACACAATTGCAAAACACAATTGCACACTTACATACGCACGGGCGCGATTGAGAGGATGGATGCGAAGCACATGATCTAGTATACAGCTCTCTTTTGGCCCTATATTGTGATCACACATCAATGCTGTGTGATGACAGGGCAGCAACGTTGTTACCTGCTTGTGCATGCTCCCCCCTTGACTGTTCTAACTCTCTGTCACCAGGAAAACAGCACGCAGCTTATCTACACCGTCTTTTGCTCAGCCCTAATGAATTAACCGTGGGGTCCCCGACCAGCCCACCTGTGGACGAACCGGCAGCGACACTCATGGGGTGTAAGGCAGGCAAGTTTATGCTGCTAGGAGGGAGAGGGGGACGGGAAGAAAGCTCATGCAAACCAGAGGCATCAGGAGCAAAGGCTCCTGTTAGACCAAAGGACCACTCTGTGTGCATCAAACCTTGATCTGTGGCTAACCGTGCCTGCACAGCGGCCAAAACATGCAAGGGATGGGTACATAGGAAGTAAGTTGCGAAAAAATAGGAAGGAGCATGCACAAACATGAGCTTCCATAACAGGGGAGCAAGCTCTAAAAGGAAACATGAAAGTGCAATCGTCCTGTGACGATTTTTTCTCATCGTTTACTCAACACGACCTCCAAGTAATTATAGGTCCCGACAAGAGATCACATGAAAACAAGCGTGAGGGCATGTGTCAAAGCAGAAACTGCATCGGAGCTGGCACGCACCTGAGGCTCACACCCACAGCTGTGCTGCACTTGCATACACACACATACCTGATTTTTAGGCACCGTTGAAGCTTTTGGTGCACTGTCTGGCTGCTGCCAGGACGGTTTAGCATCCCCAACTGGTGCAGGAAGTGGCTGCATTGGTAGCGCTGCTGCCGGCAACGCTTGTGATGGAGACAGAGGGGGGAACGAGTGAGGCGTTCCTGGCAGCATGGTGGCTTCTAAGACTGTGTTTTCATCCCTTCTCTGCTGCTGCTGCTGCTGCTGCTGCTCATTTATGTGCTGTTGGGCACTCCCTGTGCCTGTGCCTGAAGCCTGCTGTTGTTTATCATCTTCATTCTCACTTGCAACATCATCACCATCATCATCACTCTCGCATGCTACAGCGCCAGCTGCCAGCTTTGCTGCCTCCCTCCCCAACACGCTCCCACTCTCTTCCCCATCTTCCTGCAAGCTACCACGAATTGAGGATTGGGCACTGCTCTGGCTGGCGTCACTGCTGGGTTGCCCCTTGCCACTGCTGTGGCTGGCGTTGCTGCCCCTACCCTTCACCTCACTGCTCGTGATACCCTGTACCCTAGAACCAGTGCCCATCCCTGCAGACACACTCTCCAGATGATCCAGCTGTCCTCTGCTCTCGCCCTGCGGCTCTGGCAGGGTTGCAGCACAAAGGAGATCCAGGGCAACATGAGGTGCTGACGGCAGCTGAGGTTGCTGCTCTGAGGAAGGCTGCCTTTGATCTTTGCCCTGCTGCTGCTGGTACTGCTGCTGTGGTAGGTGCTGTTGTTGCTGCTGTGCACGGGGTACAGTGGCAATCAGGGCCTCTATAGAGGCCTCAGGGAAGGATCCACGGAGGTCTTGATTGTGAGCAGCCTCCTGGAACTCTTCTGCGCCTCCGTGCCCACGAGCGTGGAGCGCGGTACGGACAGCATCGTCAAGGGCATCGCTGTCCCCTGTGTGTGTTTTTGTTGTGGGTTCTTGTACGTGGTGACACGTAAAGTATGTGAGTAGATGTCAGGAATACCAGTGTGCATACAATTATATGTGTGAAAGCGGGCGAAAGGGTGAGAATGGTCAGCAGAGAGAGGCAAAGATGTGCGGTTGGTGCTGTTGGAATGACTAGGCCAAGCTGAGTAAGGTTCACACATGTATGTCATTGTGTGAGAGTTGAGGTGTTCAAATTAAGGTGTCCAGAAAGAGATTGCCCCTGTGTGTACGTCATTGTGTGAGGAGGTTGAGGTGTTCAAACTATGGCGTCCAGCAAGAGATTGCCCCTGTGTGTACGTCATTGTGTGAGGAGGTTGAGGTGTTCAAACTATGGCGTCCAGCAAGAGATTGCCCCTGTGTGTACGTCATTGTGTGAGGAGGTTGAGGTGTTCAAACTATGGCGTCCAGCAAGAGATTGCCCCTGTGTGAATGTCACACCCCACTGCAGTCTTCCACCCACTTGGAGCGCACCCCCCCACATCCCTACTCTTTGCAGGCACGTGTTATTGGAACTGGGTGTTCAAGCCATCATGCTTCAGTGCGCTGCACCTCTATTATCCCTGTTCAGCATTACCTTGCGATACCTCCCACTGAAATTGCACCACTCGTGTTTTCACTCAGCTACACATAGCACCTGCCACTTGATTTTAGTGCCTGCTTCGGGTTAGACCACCGACACACAACCTTGTCCATCCCCCCACTCCTTACCTGACGAACCGAGATCTGAGGAATCCAGCAACACACGCTCCAAGCCAGGCAGCAAAAATGCCAGGCGGCTGCGCATGCCCGGTGCGTCCATACCAGCCCATTGGTGAAGGTGGTGGGGTTGCTGAGGAAACTGCTGGTAAAAGGAGCGAGGCTGGGGTTGGGCAGGGGATGTCTGGTGCTGGGAGTGGAGTAAAGGCTGTTGAAAATGAGGCAGCTGCTGACAGTGGGGTCGCTGCTGCTGTTGTTGGGGCGTCAGTGTGCAGTCTGGGCTTGAACTGTCAGTGGCAGTGTGGCCGCCCAGGTAGTTTTGTGGTTGGGGTGATGGGGCTGAGTTTGAGGGCCATGTGAATGTGGAAGGGAAGGGGGAGGGGAAGGGGGAGGGCTGGAAATTGTAGGCGGGGTAAGGGGTAGGGATGGGCACGGGGACTTGCATAGTGAGAATGGAATTGCTACCACCTGGAGCGAAACATGATATGGTAACTTGCACGGTGAGAATGGTATTGCTACCACCTGGTGCAAATGATACGGCATCTTGATGGTGAGGATGGTATGAAGTGGTTTGATGCTTTGGTGTAGTTGTTGACTTTATGTATGCATGAGTTCGTTTGCTGAGGACGGCAATGCCACCACCTTAAAGAGAAGGAGAGCATGCATGGCAATGAGGTTAAATGACACGTGAGGGTGAACGGTACGATGCAAAGACGTTTCCTTTGACAAACCGTCCAGTCAGCACGTGTAAGGTCAATTGACAGCAGCAAGAGGCCATTTCACATCATGATGGCCACGCTGCATCACACAGCTAAAGTGAATGAAGTGCCACAAACAGAGGCAACACACGTATATTGTGACGACGGCAGAATGGCATAGACTGGAAAGACAAGGGCTTTGGAGTGTTTAGACGCGTCAGGTAATAAGCAATAAGTCGTCGTCAGCTGCTCTTAGGGCCCCAGCCCAAGGCATATAACCCTTCCAAAAAATACATCACATGATATGGCAGCAAGTAAGGGATTTTGACCTAGAAACTGACACCAAAAAACACACACCTTGTTGCGGATGCACAGCATGAGCGTGGCTTTGGGAGTCCACCCTTGCCTGTGCCACGGCAGCGTTCGTCCCATTGCGACCATCTACAGATACGTCACCACCGACGGAGGACACACCATTGCCCTCAAAATCGGCTGCAGCAGGAACGAGTCCTTTCTCAAGGGAAGTTCCAGGTAGAGAGGGTGGAGAGGTGGCGGGCAGCGCAGTCGGAGTGCTGCTTGAGTGCTGCTTGAGGCCTGTCTCAGCTAGCGTTGCTGCTGCCTGAGCTTGTGCCTGCACTGCAGCTAAGGCGTTCCTTTCCACAGGTATCTGACGGTCTTGCTCACTTGCTTGTGACACTTCCACCCTTTGCTGCTCCCCACCCACATCCAAACCTGCAGATGCGGCCCCTGCATCCCCCTGCACCCCTGCTGCTCCACTAGACGGACTGAGCGGACCTGCAGAGCGACCAAGCACACCACTCGCTGTTGATAATGATGGTGGCTCCTGCTCCTGGTGCTGCCCCTGCGGTCGCTGCTCACATAGCTCTTGCTGCCCCTGTCCTTGCTGATGCTCTACTGCCTGCCTTGCCTGCCTGCACTCATGCAGGCCTCCTTCCTCTCCATCTTTGTGTCCCAGACCTTGCAGCTCAAGCCGCTTGCGCGGAGAAGGCAGTGTGGCTGCTGTGGCTGCTGCGGCGGCGAGCAGTGCAGCACGCCCAGCCTCCCATGCCTCTTTCTTACTGGCTTCTAAAGCGTCCCCTGCTGCAAAAGTGCTTGTGTCACCCGAAAACTCATCCTGGCTCCGACCAGCAGACCTGCTCAATGCAGCGGCAGCTGCATCCTCACCACAACTGCTTGCGCCTACGTTGTCAGCAGCACCACCGGCACCAATAGCAACACCATTAACAACTAAGGGGGAATCGCATGCAGCAGCTGGTGCCTCAGGAGCAGGAGGGGGGCGGTCGGTGCTAAGAGGAGCCAGCACCTGCAGAAGTAAGCAGGATGGAGTTGAGGGAGCGGACCTGCTAATTGGCAGACAGACGACCACACGCAGGCGTGCACAAATGATTGCCATTTTTGATCACAGGCATTGCAATGACACCAATCTTACACCCAGGAAAACATTTTCAGAAATCAGCCCCTACATAGGTTACGGACTCCCAGTAGATTTGTCTTGACCACTGGCGACTTGGTCTGAACAGGCAGCGACCAAGCCTTTCGAGGAAGCAGGACAGGGCATGGCTGGCTACTTACAACACTTTGTGAGCAGCGAGCATCAAAATGTAGTTAATCTTCACAATGCATACTGCAGCCCTGTAGCGCTATGATGACGAATCATCCTAGCTTGCTTAGCATAAACAAAGTTTGCCGAAAAACTCAACCTACAACACACTGCACAGCTAATCATTGGTCTGCCCAACAAAAATCTCCAGCATACACTTACAAACACTCGCACAAGTCCTGATTCAGGTGACTGATTTCCTAATAGGGTTCCTTCCTCCTTGCAAAGATCATGATGGTTACCCCGCAGCATAGCCCTGGTCAACCCACCCAGGAGCACCACACACCATGCATCACACCCAGGAACCCTAGTGCCACTTACTCTGCTCAGGTGCTCCAACACAACGCCAGATGCAAGCTGGCGAGCCAGGCTGGGGTCTGTCAGCAGGGGCATTTGATGAACCATGCCCTCATGCTGCTGCCCCGAGGTGTAGCTGCTGGGAGCTTTAAGGCGTTCACGAACTGCCACCTGAACACTCGTGCAGAAATGCAAACACACACAAGAACAATGAACAAAGCAAACAGAGCAATTGTTTCATCTTGCCGACGCCAACCTTCATAGTGTATACGCTCTTATCCTTGCGCTACTCATTCCAAGGCACCAAATTGATGCGGTGAGAATTGTTGTGACAGCAAGTGTAAACGAATGGTTTAGCACGCTGGCTTTCATCAATTCTCCCCCCTTTGGTTCATGGCATATGCTCAAGGATGCAAAGAAAAAAAGCGCTGTGGTACGACTCCCAGCGTAAAAATACACAGAAACGCGTCACACAGACTGATTTGCGTACACACATACACATAACACACACATACTCTCTCTCTCTCACTCTCTCTCTCTCTCTTGTTCTCTTTCTCTCTCTCTCTCTCTCTCTCTCTTTTTCTCTTTCTCTCTCTCTCTCTCTCTCTCTCTCTCTCTCTCTCTCTCTCTCTCTCTCTCTCTCTCTCTCGTTGAGTGTATGTGTGTATATGTGTGTGCGTGTGTGTACCTACCTCAGCAGCCACCTCCTCCACCACCAAGTCCAAGAGATCCTCGGCTGATATAGAACCTTTTTCCCAATTCTGCCCCAGCTGGCTCCAGCTTTGCATCTCGCTTCCTGCAAATAAGTGTGCAGCACAGAGCTATGGCTGACAATGCTAATTTGGCTGCCAAATAGTCAGTAAGAAGGAAGCCTGGGAGACTGGGCGTGCTGAGTTGGCTGTTAAGAGGAATATGTATTAGACGGCCATCTTGTGATGTGATTGGCATACACGCGTGGCTTTTTGAATTGCAAGCATTGCAACTATAACAAAAGTATGCTGTGGCTCTTACCCATAAATAAAAGAGAGACTTTGTCTGATGGTGCCCACAACAAGAACAATCGCCGCGTGCCTATTTCACATTCACCCCTCATCCCTCTCATCTTTCCCAGAAGTCTATTAAGTAGATTTGCAGGATTCCACACAAGCCAACCACCTTCAAAGTCCTACCTTTGTATCAGGCTGCTACTCCTTGACCTCCCACCGTATCCCAAAAGCCTTGCATACCAAATACCACACAATACCTGACCCCATTCCTACCTGGCGCAAGTGTGGCCGTCTCATGCAAGTAAGTGCCCGCACCGGCATGTGCAGGCGCGTGGCCCGTGGACCCCAGCTGAGCAGCATCTCCATACAGGCCCAGCAGCACAGCATTGCGCATGTGAGGGGCTGGGAGCGTGGCAGATACGACCAGGGGCACCCCTTCTTCTTCTTTGCTCCCTTCCAGCACTTGCTGCTCAGAAGCTGCCTGTCCATGAACGGCCATGGGTATGGCACCCTGCAGAGGCCCTGAGGAGGGGGACACCTGCTGCTGTAGCAGGTGCTGGTGCTGCTGGTGCTGCTGTTGTTGGTACACCAGCTGGTATTGGTGCTGCTGTTGGGGCGAGTCTTGCAAAGTGCCACGTGGCTGCTGATGGGCTGCCGCGTGGCGCGACCACGTGTGGTCCTGCCACGGCCGCACAGGTTGGGGCGGCAGAGGTGTTAAGTGTGAGTGCAGGGTCGGCCACGTCCCTTGCTGCTGCTGCAGCTGTGCCTGCTGCTGCTGGAGAGGCAAATGTTGGCGAGCTGGCGGTGAGTTGCCCCAGGAAGGTTCGTGAATGTCTTGGACGGCCACAAACCTGGGGTCACCCTGAGATGGGCCTTTACTGGGCGCTCCTGCGCTCCCGCCTGCATGTATTTTTCCTTGGTCTTCGTACCCACTTGGGGCATGCATTACGGCACCAGATTGGGTATCCGGTCCCCCAGTCACAGCAGCAGCAGCCGCAGCAGCTGCAGCGCTGCCAGCTGCTGCGTTACCTCGCTGCTGCTGCCTGTGCTGCCGCTGTTCTTGTGCCAGGGAGGCCAGCTGCCGGGCAAGCTCCTGCATGGCAAGGTCAACCGATTAAAAGTCGTTCTTGTATCATGCCGTGTGCTCATGTGCTTATGTGTCTGCGCTGTGTGGAAGGAAGCTCAACCAGGTGAAGCTGCTGCTTAAAGCCAATATTTTTGCTAATTACTGCAAATGCTTGCAAGCCTTGAATACTTGCAAGCCTTGAATACTCAAACCTGGTCATATCTACCTGTGCGGCTTGCCCTGGCTCCTGCTGCCGTTCCTGTTGCGTTGGGGCTGGGCCTCCACCCCCTCCACCCAACGTCGAAGCCTCAGCAACCCCTGGGCCCTTCAGTCCCGCGACTCCACCAGCCTGGAGTGCCTCAAGAAGCTCCTCCATGAGAGCCTCCTGCAAAAAAATTGGGCACCAGGAAAAGGTTGTGGGGGTAAGTACGTAGAGCGGGCACTGCTGATGCACAAGGTCATTCTGCGAACACCAGATTGCTTTGCATTTTGTTGGCAATCGTGTAACAGTTTATGGGGGGCTGAGTAAGATGGAGAAGCTGCGCAGTTTATTCAGGGCAACAGGACTTCATCCCATAAGAGCCTTCTATGCAAATAGGAGAAGCAGGCAGCCAGACACCTGTAATCATACGCTAGCTGCCACTTACACCCACACCCATACAATCACACACGCATACCCACGACACACACCTGGGCCTCCACCCCATCTTCCTCTGCCAAAATGCTAGCCAGCACAGACAGCACGTCACCCAAATCAGCAGTCCCTGATGACACTGACACAGAGACCCCACGTGAGTCACTTGTGCCAAGGCTACTGCCGGCAGAGTCGGAGCTTGACCCCGACGACCGCAAACCGTTGCTGCCGTCTGCGCTGCGTCGATGCCTGGTGCCTCTGCTCTTTTGTTGGGCAGTTATCTTAGGACGGTGGCGATGGTTGTGGGGTGGGGTGACTGTGTGCTGCTGGCGGCGGCGGCCGGGTACCTGCACGTGCTGCGCACGCTGTGCATGTTGCGCGTGCACCCGAAGCAGGGCTGACAGCTTGGAAGCAGTGGAGGTGCGGCTATCATAGGGCTCATGTGAGGCTGCTCCTTTTCCTCCACGGAGGGGAGTTGATGGATGGAATAAGTGGCGAGCTGCAGCTGCGACAGCACCTGTCTTGCCAGGGCGGCTGGTTGCTGGTGGTTGGGGTAAGTGGCTGTCGGGAGCAGAACTGAGAGGACCGTCTGCGCGCCGGCCAAATGCTATTTTGGGAGGGGGGAAGCGGGGGCGAATGGGTGGGCTCAGTGTGCGGGCCCTTGCGTGGGGCGGCACTGCACAAGCAGTACAGAAAAGGTAGGGCTGCCACTGTGTTTGACAGCTGACGCTGTTTACTTTGGACGGGGAGGCCCTTTTGTTTGTACACGGGAGCAGGTCATGAGCAGTCCCATGGACGCCCTTTACAGCACACAAGTCTTGGTAACGGCACGCGGACATGCACATTACGCGGACACGCACATGACAAAACGCGTGGGCATGCACGTGATAAAACGCGCGGGCATGCACATGATACAACAGTGAGAGTGGGTAGGCACAGCATGATTAGTTCGAAAAGCACAGCCCCAGGCTTGGCATATCCCTCCTCTCACCTGCTGAAGCAACAATAACAGGCTCTGGTGATTTGGAGCGTTGCTTCCCTCCTCTGTCCATCACCGTCAGATGCCCCTGCTGCTCAGGGTCTCCTTGCCTCGCATCTCCTTTCCTAACACCCGCCTGCTTGGCTGTGCCCCTTTTGGCTGCTGCGTGTGCACGCAATCGCATGCCTTCACATCGCACAAGGTCATTGTGGATTTGCTGTATGAAGAGTGCACGATACTGACGGGTACAAGGGAGGCGTATGTACATACACAATTCACACGTTTGCACACAGTTTGCACATACACACACATGTATAACACACAATCATACAAAACGTACTCGCGGCAGCAGTGGCAGCAGCACGTGCTGCAGATAGGTGGGGTCGGTGCATGCGAGCAGCCACAGCAGCATCGAGCTCTTGAGGGGTTGGGACTTGCTTGGAGGGGGGAGGAGCAGGAGCTGATGCGCGGTAAGCGACCTCTTGTTGGATGGTCTGTTTTGCACGTGATGCGTGATGTGTGGTGGGTGAAAGAGTTGATACGCTTGAAGGGGTGGTCAAAGAGACAGCTTGCACGAGGCCTTGTCTTGACAGGCAGGACAAGTACTGCAAAGCGCTAGCCACTAGCCACACCCCAAGTTTTGTACTCGAAAATGGCATGTAGCCAGCACTAGACCAGATGGCAGGCACGCCCAGGACAGGGCTCGGCATACTCTATTTAAATCAGCGAGTTCATACATCCAATCAAGTCATCTTTGACGTAGGAAGCTGCCTAGCTGCATACTCACAATTAAAAAGACATCAGGACTTGCTGTGCTTCTAGTCTGAACTTTCTTCAAGCTACTAATACAACAATGCAGACAAACATTTCTCTTTTTGTCACCCCCTGTCCATCCCAACAAGCTTGACCTGAGAATTGTGCCCATAACCACTGAAAGCACTCAAATTTGGGCCATCGTAAGCATCCTGTATCCTGTACCCTCTAGTTTTGCTTTAAAAGCATTCTAGGACATTGTACACACCTGCACAAAGGCGCCCAGATCATTCCAAGCCTCCTCCGTGTCCCACACGCTGCTTGCGGGGGGCACGGCATTCACAATGTCACCCCCACCCACAGCAGGAGTACTGGAAGCGGGCACAGCCAAGGCAGGTGGGCTTTTTGTGGCACCTGCACATGTTAGTGATGGGGTGTACAATGAGACTCAATGAGACGCCATTATCACTTGACGAAAAAAACACAAATGAGCAATCCCTTTTTAACTCAGCAGTTACTGCTACCGTTGTAAACATTTAAACTTGCATATCAACATACGTGCTCTAGAACCTGAGCAGTACAGATGTAAGTGTTCGACTATCCCACCTGCTTGACCGCGTGCTGCTGCTCCTTGGCTTGCAGCTGCATGGCGCACCCCCTCTTGCACAAGCTTGCCTAGCGCATCCCCTCCTCGTGCCTTTGCATTTGCAACTGCCTTGGCAGCTGCTGCGGCCTCGATTGATGTGGTAGAATGGCTCCCAGCAGGACCTCCTGGTCGCAAGCAATAGGGATGAAACGAGGTTCGTGCATGCAGGTGGGGAACTGAGCAGCAATGCGCTTGTGCTTAGGCCAATAGGTTTGTCTTTTGCTGTAAGCGCCTAGTCAGTCCCTGGTATGTGCCCATAGATCACGCCTTGTTCGTGCTTGGGGTTAACACGGGAGTAACCTAGGCAAGGCTCCGCCCAAATAAGGGCGTTTTTGTGCCTGCAAACACGGAGCCTCCTGGTGAAGACGTTCTAATGATCAAGCTGGCAGTCACTAGCACATATTAATATTACCATCCATTCTATTTTTGCAAGGCACTTAATTAAGATACCAGGGAAGCTACAAGGGGATCCAAGTAAGTTAAAATGGAATCAACTTCTTGGTGGTATGTCAATCATTACCTGGTGGGGCACCTGCAGCCAACGCCAATGGAGTAGGCGTGGTGGTCAGATGATGCAACATGCGCTTCCTCACGGCCTCCAGGTCAGCTGCCAGGAGAGTGTAGTCAAAGCGGCCGCCGAGCTGCTCTTCCAAGATCCTGCGCACTCACACCACACCACACCACACAAATGCATATATCATACATATCATGCCAACTGTAGTATCCTTGATTGTATTTGCATTAACATCAGCATCTTCCTCAGAGCATAAGAGAAAGAAAGTAATCAACAGAAGAGCATTGGAACTGTGTTCCCCTGTTCTCCTTTTCTGTTGCAAATCAAGGCGCTGGTCCACATGCTAGCGAAACGCAGACAGACAACTTTTCAACCTTTTAACTCCCTGTTGACAACCCTCTTCATGGTGTGCTTTGCAAAAGAGCAAAAGAGCTTCTTCCTCCCAGTACACTTCCAGCCCCCGCAGCGCAATGACAAGCAGCACAATGGCTCACCTCTGAGCAGCTGCGTGCTCTGCTGTGACGCTTGCAACACGTGGTGGGTATGCCACGCTGCCTCTGCTGTCCTGTGCTCCTGGGGCATAAGAGAAAGGGTTCTCCAGAAAGTCAAGGGTGCGCTGCACTGAGCCCTGCAGCTCCTGCAAGCCTCCCAAACGTCAGAGAAAGCAGTGGTGGATATCGCTGACATCTGCACGTCAGTGCCCTCACCATGGCGTGCAAAGAATTGCAACCTAGCAAAAGGGGTCCTATGCTCTTCGCCTGCCTGATAGCAGGGAACTAGCAAGGCGTGTGTGGTGTTTGGAAGCAGAAGCATTCGGCTCTTTTCTTGACATTGAAAGGTGTGTCAGGTTGCGTTTGCACATCTGCCCATGACAGAACATGTACTAACTAGTTGTGTTGTTTCTTTTTGGATTATCCAATACTCTGGACACGTACGCTGTAACTGCCTCTTTTCAGCTGAGTGCACCCTGTGAAGTGCCGTTTTGCACAGGTTCAAGGGTCCTTTTAAGGAGAAGGCAAGGGGAGAAGGAGCACCCTTCCTTTCTTGTTTTGACAAGTTGTAGAAGGCCGAGTCACGTGCAGCACAGTTTGTACGGCAGATGAGCTCACTGATTAAGGAGGTTTGTACGGCAGATGAGCTGATTAAGGAGGTTTAGGGCATTAATGACCAGTAAGACCCACCTCTGGCAGAGGAACAGGCTGGCGAGCGGGAATGGAGGGCGTCAGAGCTGAGTAGGCTCTGCTGCTCTCTAGTGGCTGGCTTGGCAAAGCGGGCTTGCTGAGAGGAGGGTGCTGCTGGTACGCATGCTGGGGGTGTGGGTTGTGTTGGTGTGGGGGGAGGGTGGAGGGAGGGTGAGGAGAGGCATCAGCTGCAGCTTCTGAAGTTGCTGCTGCTGGTAGTGGTACAAACTGTGATGGAGTGGATATAATAGGATTACTGGGAGCGTAGCCGTGTCCAGGGGAAGGGCGGGACGCAGGCAAAGGTTGGTGGACTGCCTTTGTTGTTGAGTCAGGATAGCCAAGGGGGCTGTTGTAAGTAGCTGGGTGGGTTTGGGGCTGATATGGCCTGGCCATCGGTGCCTGGGGCGTTGGGTGGTGAGGGGATGAGGGAGGGGGAGGGGGTGCTGTTGAGGGAAGAGCG
>Ga0307947_1003287_pt1 | contig 13029 bp, 11 predicted proteins | sample OrgLakmetagen232_FD_201840 | JGI IMG/M metagenome (GOLD analysis project Ga0307947, IMG submission 201840) | Saline water microbial communities from Organic Lake, Antarctica - #232 | ecosystem: Environmental > Aquatic > Non-marine Saline and Alkaline > Saline | place: Antarctica: Organic Lake...
GCAGTCCATTGAACACATTCGAGACTTGAGCAGACCAGCAAGAACTATCAAAAGAAGCAAGATGCAAATCTGCCTTCAGCACACGACGTAGAGTCTCACTGTTGGAATCAAGCATGCTATTAAATAAGCTGATGGAAGCACGGAACCAGAAAATTTGCAAGGGCTCCTGACCGTACTCTCTAAGCACCGCCCAATTTGTTGTGCTGTTCTTCACTCCAAGAATGCGCCTCAAGGAACACAGATGCCTCTTCTGTACCTGGCTACCAAATTCACTGCTCGCCCGTTCAAGGTTTTCAAAGAAAGGCCTTCAGCCTTCAGTGCTCGCCCGTTCATAGAGTAAATGGAATTCATGAAGGAAAAGGTGGAGTTTGTTGTTTTTCTGGTACAAAAAGGCAGATGCAGGTCCCTGAGATCTTGCCCGTTAAAATAAGGATGTGTTTCCCATGTGTGTTTTTCAAATAAGGAGGATGTGTTTCTTTCCTGCGGAAAGAAACCTGTCATGCTATATCAGTGGCATGGACGAATTGTGTGATTTCCCCTGGGATTTATAATGTGAAACCAACTGATGGTGCTTGCCGGCGGCAGGGGAAGAGAACATGTTTTTCCATCTGGATTGTGATGATACTTCTGCACACTCATCCCAAAAAATGTGTAAGCCAAAGTGGTGTGGGACGGACGCTTTTGGCAGTGTCGGAAGCTCGAAATGTGGCTGCAATTTTTGGCCGTGGGAACTAGGAGGAATGATCAGGTCCAACCCAGTTAGGGCTGAGGAGTATGAGGCGACCATAGTGTCCACCTCGTCACAATAATCGGTCATGGATGGTGTTCAAGCCACTAAATAATTGAATATCATCAGTTCTGCTTCAGCTGTAGAACTGGAGTTCTTGCGTAGTGAGTGTACAAGTAGGAGGGGATAGAAAAAGGAGAACCTCTAGGACCACTCTCAGAACTCCCTTTTGGCCGTGGGAACTAAAAGGAATGATCAGCTCCAACCCAGTTAGGGTTGAGGAGTATGAGGCGACTGTGCCCACCTCGTCACAAGCAACATATAATAATTGGGCATGGATGGTGTTCAAGCCACCAAATAATTGAATCGGTTATACACGTGTTACAAATCAATCGGGGGATTTTCAAAGTACCAATGTATTAAATGTCATCGGAGCTAGCTAGGTAGATGCAGCTGGCTAGTATGGTCTGGATCGCATTCCACGTTCAGGCCCAGCAGTCGCACAGAGCCTGCCTCAAAATACTATAGGGACTTTATATCTGTTTAATTTAATTATTAATCATAAGCAAAAGCAACAACTTCCTGCCGTTTTTCATATAATCTATTAAACAAAACAAGCTTTCGTTGGCCCAAAAATGAAGGCCACCACAAAATAAAAAATTTGAAGCGCATCTAGCAGAGAATGCTGGCAAATAAGTCTGTGCTGGTCACCGGTGCTAACCGAGGCATCGGATACGCCCTGGGCCGGTATGATGTCAATTTGCTCAAATCCCTTCACAGTTGCATGCACACATGATCTACCCATGGTTTCTCCCTGCGCAGCATTGTGCTTGGACACGGCGGGGATCTCATTATGGGATGCCGAGATTTGAAAGCAGGTCAGTTGCGCACAGAATGGAGGAATTAATGGGAATTGCAAGGGCCCACCCACAAAATACCACAGAGTGTCTACAATTTTGGCCACTGCAGCTCGTCATGCAGCCGACGCTTTGAGTGAAAAGAGGCAAGGGGGGAAGGTGAAGATCATGTATTTGGTAAGCGAGTAGCAATATAGCATTCCCTTTTGCTGTCATCATGCAATACAGAGTCTTGTTATGCTCATCGTTTTTGCCTCGCCTGTTTACGGATTAATTGAGCATGAATATCAAGCGCGCCTTGAACATCTCCTCTTACAACTTGTTCATCAAAAGCCGCCCTCACTTCTCTGTCTGTATCATCACCTCCTGGTTTAGGATTATACACGCCCTGACTCCATATCAGCCATGGCTAAAGAGCTGCGTGAAATGGAGCAACCACTGGACTGCCTTGTGAACAACGGCGGTGGGTGGCTGTTTATGCATGCATGCAGTGGGTGGGGCTTGTGCACGTCCGCACTGACTTTGTGGGTCGAACCGCCCATGAGCTCTCCAGCATTGCGAGAAATGCTTTCCTCTCATGGGCCCACCTTTCAATGGGGACCGAGACAGGTAATAACAGCACAGATCCTTGTGAGTTATTTGTACTCATTCAGAGGTGCCTTTGTTGCACTAAAACTAAATGCTCCAATTGGGATCCAGTGAACCCTCTAGTGAGTGTGCACTTGAAAGTGGATCCCAGTAAGTTATGTGTACTCATTGAGAGGTGCCTTTGTTGCACTAAAACTAAATGCTCCAATTATAGTTGTGACTCAATCCCAAGATAGAGGGCAACAAAGCAAGATGTCGTGTGGCAATTTCGTACCGATGCACATTGTTTGAATTCTTGCATAAGTAACTTGAAGCAATATGGTTTTCTTTGTTCAGTGAAATGTATATCAAGGATCATGATTGTTTTAGCACAAGCAATCATACAATCTTTTACCTTATTTGATTCAAACAGGCCCTGGATCATTCATTGTATGCCTGTTAATATCACACAGGTATTTTTCCGTCCGAGTGGACCAAGGAGGCATACGACTTGTGTCTTAACACCAACTACAAGGTGCACATTTGTACTTAATTGAAATTTGCTGAGTGCACACGCTGGTGCATACATTCAGCAGACCGGCTCTACAAGTGATCATGGATCATGAGTTTGCTGCGTGCTCAATCATTTTCCTACGGGCCCTTATTGCATGGCATTTCATATTTTTGCTGTATATTGAAGCCCTGCGTCTGTAACAAATTTGCTAAAACAGATGAAGGTGGAAATGATGTTCCTGCCACATCATCATAAAACAATTTCCCGAAATTTCCTATTTGGGATGTCAACTCAGGGCCCACAGGAGCTCACCAACGAGCTGGCTCCACATATGGCTGAAGGTCAGTGGGTAGACTGCATCCTTGTTAGCTGCAGCCTGTAAAAAGGACAAAAACCACAGGCTTCCCTCTACAGCTGTGGCATGCTTGATCTGCTGTAAAACTGTAGTTTTTTGGGGTGGAGGAGCTTTACGGCAGGAATGGTTTCTTTTCTCAAATTGATGTGAAGAGCGGTTCTGTTACGGCTCGTTCAGTAGGCAGGAGGAACATCTGGGAAGGGGGGAGCGACCTGCAAAAACTAAAAACAAGGGAGGAAAGGAACTGACGAAAAGGGAAACAGGCAGCAGCTGGGCCGTTGACACCCAAGTCTGCCCGCAAAGAGAAAGCACCATCACAGCAGGCAAAGAGAAAGCACCATCACAGCAGAAAGAACGCAAAGCAACTGCACTACAAGGGTAAGCCAAATAAAACCTGACCCTAAACACGCTGAAGAAAGGAATTGCTGAGTACTCTGTAGCGTGCAGAATTACTTTAGTTCTTGGAGGCGATTGCAACCGAATGTCAGTTGGAACCGTCTTGGCTTAGCTTGTGCTGTGCAAGCTATCTCTTTTATGCTTGTACGCTAAATAGAGTTCAAGGTTTATTTTTTTCCTCTTGCTTCCTTGCCTCCTGACTTCAGCTTCTTGCTTCTATTTCTGGCAGGTAAAATAAGTGTCAACGGCCCAGCTGCTTGACTTATTTTCTTCCTTTTTGTTAGGAGAGTTTTCAGCAGCGTTTCTTTCTCTCAGGGTTTTGCTTTTCAGTGTAGTTTTGGAGTCAACACAAGTGTAATTCCTCATCCAGCAGTTCGGTGGATGAGCTGGAATAGAACCATGCTTGCTCGCAAAAAAGGGCCGGCCAGGAAGGACAAACCAAAATTAAACTTGCCCTTAAACACCCAGGTATATTAAGATGGACAAGAAAGGGCATGCACTTGTGTAAAAGAGAATCGCACAAGTCACTCACCTGCAAGAACTGGAGTTCTTCTGCAAGCAGAGAATTCAGTTTTCATTGCCTGCGGTTTTGTTTTTATGGAAGTGTAAAAAGTCGCATGCTGTAATCAGAGAGGTGCAAAATTCGCGAGTGCATATTGTATTTAGAGGGATTGAAACTATTGCACGCTAGAACCATATGTCAACAAATGTATACTGTTGTTGTGTCATGTGGCTAACACAATAATAAGTTAATGATAATCGCGCTAGAATAAAACGTAACATACTCACCCCCCTCCGCATCTTATCCTGCAACCCGTCTTCATTTTTGTTCTCACACATTGAATACTGCCTAAATTTACAAAGAAGACATTTGCGAATCTTGCACTGTAGGAGGCTCTGTTGTTCAAGTCTCTAGTGGCTTCGGCGAACTGTAAGTATTACTCCTCTATCTTGTAGGCAATCATGTGAGCGTTGGTGTTATAAACGAGTTTTGTGAGCATGATTCATTTTACCTGCATATTCGTGTGATCAAGTTGTAATAGTTTGATCAAGTTGTAATCATGTGATCAAGGCGATGCCAAGAAAATGCAAGCAACAAAATTGCCAGCTTACCCTATCCTGTTTACGTGGATGTTGTGCGAACTCACCCTATTTGTCACAAACTCGTCTTTTACCCTTTTATGCAGCTCGTTCCTGTCTGAGGACTACAAGAAGCGCATCACGTCCGCCGACAGTCTTGACCAGCTATGGAGCAACTGCAAGGACTTTGATAACCAGAGCCCCATGGCAGATGAGCATAAACCTGTGTATAAAGTATCCAAGGTATCCATTTGAAAATTGGACAGGATAGGTGGAAAGTGGCTGGAAATCATTGTTCGATAGTGGTGGTTTTGTGCGTGTAAAAATGTTGGAATGGATAGTAGCGTATTGTGGTGCTAGCCTGGTCAAACAAAAATAGATGTGGGACTGCTCAACAAATAAATACCTGTAGGAGGAGCGATCAACGTTTCTGACCTCAATGCTACCTTTATTTTTGTATGCAGGCCATGCTAAACAGATATGTGCAAATCCAGGCTCCAGAGCTGGCCAAGCGTGATATTGCTCTCAACGCAGCAAACCCAGGGTGGTGCAGGTAAAGGGGCATGCATGTCCTTGCAATCCTGTGCAATCCTGTGCAAATGTATTCTAATTAGACCAAAGTGATGGTATTCTTTTGAACACAGCAGATCCAGGGTGGCGCAGGCAGAGATGGTGTTATCCTATTCCTATTAGGCTACGAAAGTGCCAGACGCAGCACACTAGCCAATACGCTTGCAGGTCTGTCTGTGCATTGCACAAAACAAAAAAAGAATGAAAAGCTTTGCAAGATGAAACCCACTTAGAATCTGACCTGCAGGTGCTGCACAGATCAAGGTGAGCAAGCAAAAAGACCGCGTACAACTGTTGACGCTCACAAAATGATGACTGCAGAACAAGGATGGGTGGGCCAGAAGCACCCAGGAGCGCGAAACAAGGCGCTGAATCCATCGCCTGGGTCATACTCAATGCATCAGTGAGCAAAGGAGTCACAGGTGTGTGGTACACAAAAGTGCACAATCATGATTGCTGCCTTGCAATGTATCATAAGCAAAGGAGTCACAGGTGTGTGGTACGCAAAAGTGCACAATCATGATTGCTGCCTTGAAACGCAACATGATAAAAGGAGTCACAGGTGTGTGGTACACAAACGTGCACAATCATGATTGCTGCCTTGAAACGTATCATGATAAAAGGAGTCACAGGTGTGTGGTACAAAAAAGTGCGCAAACATGATTGCTGACTTGAACGTATCATGATACCATAATAAAAGGAGTCACAGGTGTGTGGTACATAAAAGTGCACAAACGCGATTGCTGCCTTGAAACGTATCATGATGAAAGAAGTCACAGGTGTGTGGTACAAAAATGTGCACAATCATGATTGCTGCCTTGAAACGCATCATGGTAAAAGGAGTCACAGGTGTGTGGTAAAAAAAGTGCGCAAACATGATTGCTGCCTTGAACGTATCATGATGAAAGAAGTCACAGGTGTGCGGTACACAAAAAGTGCATTAACACAATTGCTGCCTTGAAATGTATCAAGATTTCATAATGCGCACATGGAAACAATCTCCTGTCTGGGTAGAGAATTTTGCGCTGATGTAGGATTGTGCAGGCCAGATGGAAGTGGTTCGTACCATTAAAGCCTACTACTCAGTTCAAAATAAAAAAGGACTGCATGCAGGAGACGTGGTATTTCTTCAATTTTTCCGTCAAGTGAGCTGCTAAAAAAAAACGATGACATGTCCCTGTTGATCTGGTGCGCAGGTGGCTTCTGGAAAGATGGTGAGCCAAACGGATGGTAGAATGTGGCTTTTTCCTTCTGGATGCGTGCGTTGTTGCTAGTTGTTTTTTGATACTATAAGGCAGCTTGAAAAAGCACATAGTGGTCAGGCATTCCTTTTGCAGTCGTTTAGATAAGTCATGTATGGAGTAAAGGGCAAGCTGTTGCGTGTCACGTGTCTGATGGAACCTGGAACATAAAACACTAGCACACTAAATTTTGATGCTCGACTCCCAATCCAGCATTGGAACCACGATAGTACTGTCATTCTCACGCATCTAATGAAAAGGAAAAGAATGCAAATAGTGTAACCTATGTCCCTGTTAAAACCAATTGCATCATTATGAAGTACAGAATAGGAACCCTGTACAACCAAAAGCATGCTGTATGGTTTAAGCACTCAATAAGCCCAATCTGCCCCCTCTGCCCTCAACTAGACAGTGCCCTACATGTCCTTTCTGGATGCCAGCACACGCAAATAAGAAATATGAGCACTGAGAGACACAACTTAGCATGCAGCATTATCTTCAAAGCCATCAGCAAGATAGGCTCCCTAGGATCCTGCTTTGTCTGTATGGATATAGGTAGCAGCGAACGGCTGGCTATGCAAAATCTTCAGAATCCCGAAACGGCTGAAACCAGGATTATACCGCTTCTCATAAAAAAATAGGTTTACCTCCAGCCGTCTGAATACTGTACTGGTTGCTCCCTTCTCCACAAAAACAAAAAAGCAACAGACTAGCAATGAAGGGGGGCGGGTTCTTAGGAGTGGCAGGGGGCAACTGAGGGAGACCAGGAGCACTTCAGCAGCACCGCCATCCGCCACCCTCAGATCCACCTTCTCCAGACAGCACCGACCCAAAGATCTCAGCGTTCTCCAACGTGACATTCACCTCATCGAGATCAAGTACTGTGAGGACACTAGACCGCAGAACCAGCTGAGCGCCGCGCAGGAACAGCATAAATGCCTGTGCTCCACCCTTCAAGGAGCTTCCATTACCCTCCACACCATCCTTTAGGGAGTGGATTGCACCATCTACAATAATCACACGCTGGAGCCTTTAAGGAGCCGGGTCTTGATGCTCAAAGAGTTAAGAAACTTGCTTCCAAGCTTCATGTTCATTCTGTCAATTACGCTGCCAGACTTGTCCATGCCAGCACTGTTATCTTCCTGTCAAGTACGCTGCCAAACCAGCACTGTTATAGTTATGTCAATTACGCTGCCATTCAATCTTGTCCATACCAGCACTGTTATCAACACTCACCAGGAGACGGTTTCAGGTCAAGCCTGCAACCATCCTGATCCCCATTGATTCTTTTTCTTTTGGTGGAGGAGGAGTTTTACGGACCCCGGTACCAAAGTGGCTCCTTTTCCTAAATCTATATGGGGAGTGATTTTTTCACTGCCTGCGTAGTGTTTCTTTTTTCCTTACCGGCATGATCTAGGCGAGGAGGTGTGGGTCTGGCTGCCACGGCACACAACAACCCACACGACTCACAGGATCATTCTCTTCATGTTGTCAATTCTTGCACCTTTGCTTATTGGCGTGATGGGGAATTGCTTGGTGTGGGCACATTCACCAGCCCCCTCCCTGATCATGCTGGCTGTGTCATCCTTACAGCGGAGTTCCTTTTTTCTCTGCAGACGTATGTAGCTGCTGGTTTAAAATACATCATCATCGTGGTTTAAGATAAATCATCATCGTGGTTTAAGATACATCTTCATCGTGGTTTAAGATACATCATCATTGTGGTTTAAGATACATCATTATCGTGGTTTAAGATACATCATTATCGTGGTTTAAGATACATCATCATCGTGGTTTAAGATACATCATCATCGTGGTTTAAGATACATCATCATCGTGGTTTAAGATACATCATCATCGTGGTTTAGGATACATCATCATCGTGGTTTAAGATACATCATCATCGTGGTTTAAGGTACATCATCATTGTGGTTTAAGATACATCATCATCGTGGTTTAGGATACATCATCATCGTGGTTTAAGGCACATCATCATCGTGGTTTAAGATACATCATCATCGTGGTTTAAGATACATCATCATCGTGGTTTAAGATACATTATCATCGTGGTTTAAGATACATCATCATTGTAGTTTTAGATACATCATTGTCGTGGTTTAAGATACATTATCATCGTAAATGGATAACTTTTTCTGGGCTGCAACGCGCTAACCTTTGCTTTGTGGATCAAGAAGGATGCATGCAGGAGCATATGATTGGAAACACGCAAGGGCCGACCTTGCCCTCATAATTTACAAGGATAAGCAATGGCATTTCACCAAGTATTGCATCCAAATAGAAACACTTGTTATTGTATACTGTGCAATGTTGTGTCCTGTTATTTTCTTACATTTCTAGCGACTGCAGCAATATTATTAGGGATACGATAATTGAGAGACATAACGTGGCGTGCAGCATGATCGTTAAAGCCATAGGAAAACAGCTTCACTAGGATCCTGCTTTGCCTCCATGGATATAAGCAGCAGCCAATGTCTGGCTGTGCAAAATCTCCAGATATCTGATACAGATGAAACCGGGGTTTTATTAGAGGTGGTCATCTGAGGCCCCAAATGGAGGTGTTTTTGAAATGTTAATTGAGTATGGTGGCCAAGACTGGCAACAATCAAGCTCGGTTCCCAGAGGTAGGCTGGATGCACCTGAGCTTGAATGTTGTCGGTATTGGTAAAAATGTCTGATTGCCTGTGGCGTGACCCTATTTTCACCACAAAATCTCCCACATTACCAAATCACAAATCACGTGATTTTTGGTGTTATAAAGTCCTTAAAATAAACAAACATTATTGCAAAAGAAATGGAGTGAAACGTTCAATTCATGCAACACGATGTTTCTGAAGCACTAAGCAATAGCCAACATATGATTCTGGTGGGAGACTTCAATGCACATTTAGACAATTTGCCTGACCATTTTCCTGAGGGGCACGTTGCCATGCTCTCCAGATCTCCTGAACTGGGCACTACACGTTTGAGGCAGTACAAAGGCCGAGCTAACACAGCCGGCAGATGCTTGAGGGACATTGCGCTTTAAACTCCTCTCATTTTGACCACGGGCAGGGGGAAGGGGGACAACAAGCAGCCCACCTTCTTTAGTTACAATCCCCCTTTTAACCCATCACGGACTGAACACATCCTGATGTCCACTGCCTTTTTATGTGCTGCAAACAAATCAGCGTGCTACATGAATTTGACTCAGCAGATTATAGAGCCAGTTTCTTGCCAGTGTTCGTTACCACACATTGATCTGCGGCTTCCAAGTCAGGTTCGGAGAAATGGGAAAGGAAAACATATGGTTTGGAGGGATGAACACAAAGACGCATTTGTTTCACACATGCTTGAAAATGAGACTGTCCTCCAATCTTTTCGGAACTCTATACGCAATCAAGAGCATCAATCCTGCTACAAACACTTCCTAGACCTCAATACGCTTGCTGCCACTGGTATGACAACAAGACGAATGTCACGCAGAATGCAGCTGGGCCTTCCCATGGCCCCTTGGTATGACGCAACGTGCCGTGATTACAAAAGACGTATCAGATGGAACAAAAAACACAACCAACCTTTTGCTGAACTGCAACTGCCGGCTGAGAAAAAACAATTTAAAAAAGAGATGGCAGATGAGATGGTCGGACTCACTGACGCTCGCAGCCCAGAGGTATACAAACTGTTGACTGCAAACAAACGGTCTGACACTTCTCTTATCTCTGCTGAGTCATGGACTGAGCACCTTCAATCACATTTTGTGCAACCACAAGAGAGCTTTCCTGACGTGCTGCCTGGACGATCCAAAATACCTACACGGCATCAGTTACTCAGTGACCAGTTACGATCTGAACAAGTTTCTCCTTCCGACATCGCAGTTCCACCCGGCCATGGTGGCAGGTACAGGAGCTTGAACACTACCTTTCAACGCAGCAATGAGCAAGCACTATGTGCGTCTCCCCCCCTTTTTTTCGTGTGTTTGGCGTCTCCTTCCATCCTCCTGGTTTTCTTCTGCGTCTTCTGTCCTGCGCTCCCTCAACTCTGTACTCTACTTGATTTTTTTTTCTTTTTCCTGGTTTCCTTTCTTTGGTTCTGGGTCTCCTTGAGCAGCTTCCTTTTGCTTTCTCCTCTGCTTGAGCCCTCTCTCCTCTTTTTTTTGAAGTCTGTCAGGTCCCTGCTGGGGGCCGTAGCTGTAACACCACCCAAAAAAAAAAAAAACACCTGTATACGAGCTACCCCTCATACATACTCTGGCTACCACTGTCCAGAAAAACATTTCAAACATGAACGTGCAGTCCAGCCCAGGTTTTGATCTGTTCTCTACTTCTTTCATCAAGCACGCAGAGAAAACAATTCAGGATGATCGTGGTAAGAGACACACAGAAAACGTTCTACTTCCCCTTCTTACTGACTTGTTCCATCTGTTCCTGTTAGACGGTGTCACCCCACATCTTTGGAACAGAGTCAAAGTTACGCCTCTACACGAAAAAGGTCCAACTACGTCCCCCAAAAACTATCATTTGCTGGCTATCAATGGTTGTATCTATAGATTTTTTGCAAACGTGGTCAGCGACTTGCTGACGGACTGGGCTCTTGCTGAACATCAAATACCAGACTCTCAATTTGGTTTCTGCCCCACGAGGAACACCAACCAACCCCTCCTCTCGACTGCTAAAAAGGAAAAAATGAAGGTATACACTGCTTTCCAGGACCTCTTTGCTGCCTACGACAGTGTTCCAAGAGAGAAGCTTTGGAGACACTTGCAAAAAATAAGACTCCGCAGTATTTGAGAGATATCATTCAAACCATGTACACAGGATGCCTATACCTTCTGATTGATGGCGACAAAATTTCTGAGGAGGTTGCACCCAACAGAGGCTTGAAACAGGGCTGCCCTCTGAGTCCCCTTCTTTACTACCCATAACAATGACATAGACAGATTCTTGACTGTACAGAGAGGTGCTGCCACTGCCCTGGATTCTGTTAAAATCCCTCAATGTGATTATGCTGATGACATTGCTCTCACTTCAAACATGGCTGAAAATCTGCAAATTGAACTGAACAAATTTTTGAATATACACGTTTCAAAGGGCTCAAGCTCAACACTGACAAAACAAAAGTCATGGTCTTCTTCAGCAAAGGTAACTCTGCGATTCCCACCTTCACGTACGACGGCACACCTCTGGAACTTGTCACTGAATTCAAATAGCTTGGAATCACTCTTACTCGTGATGGAAGCATGCTCACAGCCGATAAGAAGATGGCAGACAACTTCAGGTCTGCCATTGCCAGAGTTTACAGAATTGGTGACAGCAAGGGTATCAAGCACAGAAAACAAGCCATGCTATGGCTTTTTCAGGAGTTTGCTCTGACAGCTCGTCTTTTACGGTTGTCAAGTATGGGCCATTTCTTCTCTGACATATGATTCCTCAAAAATCACCCCCACACATGCCATTCATCTTGGCTTCCTGAAAAGACTCCTGGGTGTCAAGAAAAGCACTGATACTCACTGCGTGCTCCGCGAAACAGGTCAGATGCCCATCTTTTTCTATTGGTTCAGATGCATCATACGATTCTGGAACAGTTTACTCTCTTCAAACAATCCTCTTCTTGAGAAAGTTGTGCAGGCTGACCTTCTTATTGCAAATAGAAGCGATACATGGAGTTATCAGGTTCTGCACGCACTCCAAGATTTCCCTACATCTCAGCAAATTTTGAATGCCATACGATCTAGAGAAGCTATCAATATAAAACAGTTCGATCTCACTTAGCGCGAACGTATCATTGGGAGCTGGAGAGAGCTTGACAGTTTGACACCACATGATAATCACCATTCCAGTAGAATTATGAGGACTTATCACACACATTTTGGTGAACCTTTGGGGATTGCTCCTGGCTGGTGGGATGACAGAAAAAGAAATCACAAGCCTGTGTTACCTATCTACCTTCGCTTGGATATTTTCAACGTTCTCAGCCGTGCACTTTCTTGCCTTCGCCTTTTTGGCCATAACATTCTGGTCCAAAGAATGCGTCATAACAGGAATAGAAGGCCATATGAGCTCAGGATCTGTGACAAATGTGACTGGCACTCTGTTCAGGATGAGGAGCACATTTTGCTGGACTGCCCGCATGAGCATTTTGTTAGCATTTGCACGCAGCACCGCCAGCTGGTCTTCCCACCTCAGTATGAGGATAGCCCAACTCGTTCGAGGACTTTTTTGAACCAACCTAATATTTATGGTGTAGCCTCTTTTGTGGCTGAGTGCCTAGCCCTTTTCCCTTGATTTGTTCTGATATCTTTTTGGTTTGGTTTCAGGCTTTTTCCAAGCTTCCGCTCAGATGCCACTTAGAGGCATATATAGCAATGTAACCTTACCTTACCTTATTTGTTGGGACCTATAGGTTGAGCAGGATTTCTGAGTTTGCCAAGAGTGACGATTTACAAAGCAGGCCTCATGCTATGCTCTGGTTGTCTAAGGTGAATGGTATTCCTGCTGGGATGTATGCGAGTCAGGTGTGGGGCACAGTGTATCTGAGTGAAGGCAGTGGATTTGGTAGCCAGTTACAGAAGAGGCATCTGTGTTCCTTGAGGCGCATTGTTGGAGTGAAGAACAGCACAACAAATTGGGCGGTGCTTAGAGAGTGCGGTCAGGAGCCCTTGCAATTTTTCTGGTTCCGTGCTTCCATCAGGTTATTTAATAGCATGCTTGATTCCAACAGTGAGA
>Ga0307947_1003297_pt1 | contig 13014 bp, 9 predicted proteins | sample OrgLakmetagen232_FD_201840 | JGI IMG/M metagenome (GOLD analysis project Ga0307947, IMG submission 201840) | Saline water microbial communities from Organic Lake, Antarctica - #232 | ecosystem: Environmental > Aquatic > Non-marine Saline and Alkaline > Saline | place: Antarctica: Organic Lake...
CCAGCTAAGCGCTGCAATACCTGGCTAGCCACTGCAATACCTTTCCGCCCAATGCGGCACCTAGCCACCCAGCCGCCCAATGCAATATGTGTGTTTGCATGTTTCCAGGTAGACATCCTGCCCCGACGCCATATGCCTTCATTCGCTGGTTCAAGCTTGCCCCTCAGCGTAATGACCAGCTGCAGGCTGCTGGATGCGTCCGTCTCATGTATGATATGCCATCACGTGGATCTCAAGGTGTCTATGATGTGATTCACCTGTCTTCAATTGTTTGCCGCCACCATGTTGTGCCTGACTTCAAAGCAAAGAGCGGCTTCTATATCAGTGCTTTCTCGCCGTCCAGGCCAGTATAATGCTTTTGTCTGCCAGGCAACTTGTTGAAATGCAAACCTTGCTTATTTTGGAAATATTTTGCGTCTTGTGATCCTTTTCAGAATTGTACAGTACCTTGATGACTGGATTGAATGCATAGCGATTCTTGACTAGCAGCATGCTTAATGATAACAGTTAGTTGACGTGTTGCTTGATCACTGAAAAGGCACTCAGGTCAGGCTGACGGTCAGAAACTCAGTATGAGCGGCTACAATAAGCAAGGTGACCTTGCCTACGCACTAGTAACATTTCTTTTACTTCAGTTTGTTGGCTGTTTTATTGGATTGCTTCAAAGTTAGTTCCAAAGAAAGACCGAGGCCCAATTTTTTAATAACAACTTAACTTAAGTTTTAAACAATGGCACTCAGGCTGGCAAGATTCCAAATCTCAAGCAAGCCTTGCTCCTAAGCCTCAGGTCGCAAGCAACACGTTGAACTTGAAAGCGAATGGAGGCTAAACATTTTAACATGACCCTTTATGGCGTCACTATGTTCGAAATAGCTTATTACACACCAGTTAAAAATAGTAAGCTCAGCAGAAGCTTCTATAGTGAAAACCTGCGGTTGAAGTGCGGTTGAAACGGTTGATTTCAACCGCGAGCGGTTGAAATGCGGTTGAAAAATTTTCAGCCGTGTTTCAACCGCTTCAACCGCATTTCAACCGAGCCAGGAAATTTCTGACGTGAGCGCAATACCTTTACACGAACAACGAACAGCAGTGCATTCCCTGTGAGAACAACCATCAGTACATCTTGGCTGCAAGGTGCTGTTGGTTCCAAGGCTGATATAAAGTCAAAATTTGCGGATTTGTGTCAACAAGTCAGTGCCACCAGGTGTTTAATGGTTTCCTCTAGCAACAAACTGCTGAGTACTCTGCAGCATGCGGTCGGTTGGTCCTTGCAGATGCTTGATTGTTTACTGGTTTTTATCAGTGCTACAATGTCACAAACAGCGTTGTGCCTTTTTTCCCTTTGCAAGGTTTTTTTTGTAGGTGCTACAAGTCTGGTGCTACAACAACAGTTACCACAATTTTTTACATGTTATACATACGCAGCCTAGCAGTCGCACGTTTTGACTGATGGCTTACTCTGTAAACTTTATAAACTTTAAATTGAGCATGGTCAGCTTGAAACAGATTAGGAGTTCCTTGCGTTGCAGTCGTACAATACACACACGGTTGATGAAATGCGCTCTACCTCGCTGCATACACCATTAGCAAGACACATGTCCCTTTACTTTGGGTCACACAGCTCAAGCTAAGTAATACTCACAACCCACTTGCGGCAATTCAATTATAGTGAGCCCTCCCGTCAGCCATCAAGGTGCAATATCAACTTCCTGTAATTTGTAATAGGCTTCTGATGTAAGTGGCTCAGTGGCTCAATCTAGGGCTCTGTGCCTCAGTGAGCAAGGGCTGACAACTTAATTGGCAAGTGGGACACTATTAGAAGGATTATTTTCCTAATCTGCACGCTCCTACTCCCTTATCACAGAGGGCATTTATGTGAAAGCCGTAAGGATCAGATCCAAGATCTCGGCACCAACCTAAAAGGAGCTTCTACCATTCTCCACACCAGCGAATTTGGGTGTGCATGGCACCTCTACAATGCCCCCACGCACTTCCCCTTTCAGCCAGGGTACCCTGATGTTCGAACATGGAGGTGGGGTCAAGAGGGAAAAAGAAAAACTATGCAGACAGATAACAGATCACTCGTTCCCCACATTGATTAAGGGAAACGAGTCACTTTGGAGATCCACATCCTAGGCGTTTTAGGGTCGCAACCCTTTCCTGTTTACTTGACGTGCAGCAAGGAGCGCCAGATATATTTAGGATCAAGAGATTTTCTGTCAGCTGCTTTACTTCAAGCCTACCTCAAAAGTACTTCCTTGAGCAGAAAACGCAAGCAGTGGATAGATCTGACAGTCAGTTAGACATTACCTTTGCAAATCAGAAAACAACTGAACCATAAGATGTCTTGTACCGCTTGTCCTCAACATTGCAGATTTGCAATCTGCTTCTGTTGGCAGACCTCCCGCATCAGTAAAAACCAAAGCAATACCAGTTCAAATTCAACCCCAGCTCCTCAAACTAATTCTACGTGTCTGCCCAGTTTTTTTCTTCTAGGCACGTGTATTTGCATTTATCAAAAGTGCCTTCCATTGCAAAAGTCAACTTGCCCCAGGACTGCACTGGGTGAACTACTCCACACGCTCATCAAGACAGGATTTGGCACTCCTTCCAGAGGGTTGTGCACGTAACGTCTGCAGCAGCAGCAAGTTTGGAATGCAGCTTAAATTGATGTTGTGTACAATGTACAAGGATGAGGTGCACAACGTACAAAGAGAAAGAAAGCCAGAGCAGGACAAGCCAGCCATTTTAGGGTTGCACTAACGTATCTAACAATAACTGCAGAAGCAGCAAGTGTTTCGCTCAGCCTTATTTGTTCATGTTTCATGTTTAATTGCAGCACATAAGGCGACAGCTGTCACATTCCCACCTTTTCTTTTGCTCTCTTGAAGGTAAAGTTGACGGCAAAGCAACAGGCAGATGGGTGTCAAACGGCACATGGGAGTGTCCAAACACGTGCGTGGTGGAGTTCAGGAGGTTCAACTGATCCTCGAGTTGCAGGCAGCCAACAGCTTTTCCTAGCTCCGGCCTGAGATTGGTACAGCACCAAATACAGCACTAAATTCTTCACGTACTGACACTATGATATAAATAGAATTGGTGCCACTACATCAGGAGCTGAGTCTGCATAAGCATTATCACCAGCGCGCGTTTCAGCACACTGCTTTGTTGGTGTGCAAGTATCTTGTTGACAAATTCTGCCCTGAGACAGATGTAGCTCTTCACACCAAAAGGTAATCAGCCAAGCAAATAGTGCTTGTGTACGTACTTACACGTGTGAATTGTAAGGAAGCTCTTTTCGTGGAAGGAAATGACTGAACGTGATGACCTTTGGCTCGCCTTGGCTTTCACTCAGCTGCAGCCCTTCTAAGGACCTGCACAGATCACTGTTGCCATTCTTCAAGCTTGCTAGCTGCTTCAGAGTCCAGACAACTGATGGGCGGTTGAAGGCCTGTGTACACACATACATTATTTTTTGTATAACTGCACAAAGCGAGTCCCTGTCATTCTTTCGTTATTATGCACAAAGCACCGATTCTATGTCATAACTTCATCCTTTATTGTCGAAACAATGAACTCGAGATGGAAAATCACACTTTTCCCCATTAAAATATGCAATCGGCACGTGGACGCACCAAGAGCAGCTGCCAGACACTCTCCTGCTCGTCCACGGGAAAGTTGCAAAAGGAATCAAACCTATGCAGGTAGGTGGGCACCAATAAAGGATTGTATACACAGTTTTAAATGTTATGAAATCTCGACGTCGAACATGGTAGGTACTATCTGCATATTAATGAGGGGCATCTTCATTCCACGGGTTATCAATTAACTTGCCTCAGCCTTCCTGGCACTGGGGACTTGTCAAAAGAGTAGTGATACCAGGACAACAGAGGGACCACAAAGGCTCGCTCGCCTACCTGCAATGCAGTATTTATTAAAAAGCAACCTGATCAATAAAGATGTCAACGGCGCACACAGAGGAAAGTTAATGAACAGAAAGGAGAGTGAAGGGGAGATAGAGGGAGGGGGACAGAGCATTATAATATTCCAAACTGATGCCAAACTTACTTGTCCCGCTCCGACGTCCACACCAATTTTGTCACACGCATCTGTCAATGCTAATAGTTTCGCAATCTGCACCAAAGCAATTTTTGGTGATCGTAAGTAGAAGTGCAAATAAAATAAGAACAATGACAACAAAAGAACTCATATCTCACGCTGTCTGGGTGCTGTGGTTTGTCGTTGGGTCGCTGCCAGAGGCAATGGTTACCCACAACATAGAAAACTCTGTATTTGAACAGGAAAGCAACAAATTAGCACCCCATTCAGATCTGTTTTGCAATTGCGATGCGAGTACTCAGTAACTTACACGACTTCTTACCTCAGGAACTTTGATTTCAGCATCTTAAGGCAATTGACAGTGTCTTGAAAAGTGTCGGCAACATCGCCTGTAGTTTGGTTTGCTTGTGTAAGTAGTGTGCTTGTCAAGACGGCACAGTGAGGAGAAAAACAAGGCTGTTTTGATAACATGAGACTGTGTTATAGCAATACATGTAGTAAGCAAGTTACTTATTAAAGGTGTAGCCATTTTAGCAACATTAGTTCCTGAGCCGCACCTCCAACAATCAAGCAGTCGTTCTGGAATGCGTGGTCATGCATTTCTTCTATGTAATCCATGTTGCACCCTTCCAGAAACGACAAGAATGATAAATGTTGTGCTTGAACAGAAAGATGAAAAATGTGAGTAGAAGCGAAATGGGACGGATCAATGAACTGAAAGAGGAAGTCAGATGAAAGAAAGAGAAATAAGCTTCTAGTCACATCTGTAATGTGGACGCTTTATCCTTGTTTGTATCATGTTGGCAGGCATCATATTTTTTATTTGTCATCTAGTTTAAATTAAACACAAGCACAACATGTTTGTATAGCGCAAACATCAAGCTGCTGTGGCCATTTGCAAGGATGCAGATGTTACAAGCCACCTTGATCCACGTGCAGGTCGCTGATGCACAAAACACGCATGGGTGTGCCAGAAGTGAACAGCTCCATACATATCTTGTCCCTCTCTTTGGCGTCCTCTGCCCGCTGTGCCGCTGTTTTCCCTTGTGCTGCAAGCGATTGGCGAAGCTGTTTGCATTGCTGAATTTGGAGAAGTGGGCTTAAGTTTTGCATCAAATATGTAAATGTCCCTGCTGTTTGGTTCACATGAAACATATGCAGCAAAGCACATTGCTTTATATCTATAGATGCTGCTTCGTGCCAATGATCACACACCTGTGTCTCTCTTCTTAGAACGCACGTACAGACAACCAGTCACACTACCTGCACAGATCAGCTCACAGGCTTTCAAAGCCTCTGCCCCCAGTGCCCTTGCTTGCTGAAGATGGTTTTGGCTATTCCCCGCGCCTGCCAATGCAAGGTTGCGACCTTTTACAGCCTGAGAGTAAGTGCGCACAAGGATACAATCGTCAATTTCTGGGCATCCAACACCATCACATAATATGGTGTTTACACTACCTGCGTTCTTTTATTTGGCACTAAATTGCATGGTTTTAACCTATCTTGCGCGCACTGCATATGCACGCGTCTCACACCAACTGACATGCTATCTTTGTGCGATAGCCAAACACTAATTTCCTGCGCCCGAGGCGTCAGTTGACTCACGCAGCTGTACCCTGCATCTAGCTCTCCCATAGAACGGAGAGACTTGGCAAAAATGAGCCAAGCTGCAGGGTTGGACCTGCAAGCGTAACGATTGGTGTACGCCTCCTGAAATCTTGTTTTGACAGGTCACTTGAAACATCCACACCCGGAAATCGAACCTGTCAGTGTCTATTGCCCGTTTTGCAGCGAGCAGTGCCAAATGGGCGTCGCCTCTTTCATACAGGGAGGTGGCTTCGTGCAATTGTGGGGGACCCATTTTTCAGGCCTTCGTGTTGTTCTGTTTGAGGCGCAGGAAGAATATGGTAAGAGTCGCTATATTTTAGTTCGACATTTTTGCGATCGAAGGCCACATGTCATGTTTTTCGAGGCAAGTCATGAGAGCAGTGCAAGAAATCCCAACGCCACTCATCTCCTTGCCTTTCCGTTTTTCATGCTGTGCAATTCATCGCATTAAAAGTTACTATAAAATACCAATTTCCCCTCAGACTTTCTCTGCCATTTCGAAGAACACAATCCCTTCATCTGCTTTTTGGTGCTTTCGTGGTGTTGCAGAGGTGGGCAACCAGCAACCAGGACAGCATCTGGAGTGCACAGCCGACGCTGCATATTTCAGCTGCACAACCCTCCCCTGCCAGGCCTCATCTCAATATGTCTGTTTCATGCTTCCTCTAGCTTCTGTTTCTTTTGTTTAGCCCGGTGTAGTTTTAGGCTTTTTCCAAGCTCCCGCTTAGATGCCCTTTGTTTGAGGTATATAAAGCGATGCAACCTTACCTTACCTTACCTTACCTTGAACCGCTTTAGGATCTGACTCCTGGCACTTATATCATTGCTCTCCAACCTCAATACCTTTTACGGTTGCACTCGATCTGTATGGCCTCACAGCATTCAAAAGCCGTTCGTCCTCTGTAAACTCTGCAAAGCTGTTTGTTTGTGAGCACAACAATTGACCAGCCAAGCTTCTCCCTGCCAAAAATGTCCGCAGTTTCCTCTCTTCTCTATTACCCCTAGCCATTCGTACGTCCGAAGATGAGCAAGCAACACTAGATACAACACGAGATGAATGCGCGGCAGGCCTTCCCGAGATTTAAACATGGCGGTCAGTGAGGTCCCTGCAAGTAAACACGGTGAAAAAGGGGGAAGCGCATAAGGATACAGAATGGCCTGGGTTACTTCAGGTGTTTTCTTGCAGGCATTTCCTAACCAGGCTGGTCGCCGTGAAACCACTACGAGAGCCTATCGTTTTTTCCTTTAAGTTATAGAGCAAGCAGGAGATCAAGGACCAAGCAAGGAGACAAGCTTGTGGCTATTCTTTTTCAGTACCGTTTATAAAACATGTCACCGCCCCTAATTAAAGTTTTTTGGAGGTGGCGGTGTGGTGTTACTCCGAAATCAGTGGTTTAGTAATATTTGTTTTTAGGGGTGGCGGTTCAGGTACGGTCTTGTAAAATATTTATTTTACAGCAGCGATGAGCGACCAGGGAGCCCCCCTGCTCCATCAGCCCAAGCAAAATCGGCTTGGCAAAGGAGCAGCATCATGCAGCCGACCTCGTCCGCCGTGCAAGCAGCACGCAAGAGCTTTCCGGGCCGAGCGAGAGACGGAAGAGTGATGAACAAGAGGCCTTGGTTGCAGGATTGTATCGTTGGCATTACATTATGTGGTTGCAACAGATGAGGTGGGATGCATGCATGCTCTTATGCAGCAGCAATGCAGCAGCAGTAATGACATGCACAGGAGCGCAAACACTCGCACACTCTAGCACCCTTGCACACACACACTCTCTCACACACACTCACACACACACACACGCACACACACACACACAAGCACACACACACACGCACACACTACATATAGCACCCAAGCAGCACGCAAAGCTAGCACACACACACACGCAGCAGCAGCAGCATCGACAGCAACAACAGCAAGAGGGGTGGCCTCACGCAAGCCCAGGGCTGCCAAAGCCCCTTTTAGAGGGGTTGGTCGCTAAATTTTACCTTCAAATATTTCTAGGGGTGGTGGTTGCTGTTTTTTTGCTAAATGTTTATTTGGGGGGGGGGGGGAGTATATGCACGTACGTTAGTTGCTTAAAGAATCAACCTAGGAGGGCTTAACATGGGTTACAGGATCAACACCGGCTCTCATCAGGCCCAGGAAGGTGCGATGGCTGCTGCTACAAATTTGCCCTGTTGCACATATGCCCTGTTGCGATGGCCGGTCGTCCCCACGCCAAAAGTCACCCCAGACTGCCAATCAGCTATTCACCCAATTCAAAGCCCCTTGTACCTCATCTGAATGCAAGATACTTGCTGTTATATCTAAACCAGTGACATTTGCTTGAAATTCGGCATTCTTGGGGGCTGCGTGGGGCATAATTTGCACCCACTTTGGCAGGGAAAAGGTGCATTTCTGAACTTGCCCCATTTGACCTCTGCTTCAGGATACAAGCATTATAAATGTCATATAACAATGCTGCAATGTCGAATTTGGGGCAAGGGTGCTGGGATTGCCGGCGAGTGGAGGCACTCACACAAGGGGCACAGGGGAAAAAGACAAATCTGTTGCTCCATAACTGCTGCAAATTTCAGCCCAGTTTTTGCTCTCAGAGTTGCGGGGTTAAATACAGGTTACTATAAAATGTAAAGGGGCCAATCGGTGGCCTGGTTGAAATTTGATGCAAATTTGTGTAGCATAGCATGCAAGCAATTTTGGCTGGAGCTTTTTCGGCTCCATTTCACACTTTCACTTTTACACCAGAATTGCGTGGTAAGCTATTTAATGTATCAAAATTTAGAGGGCAGGAATTGGTGCAGTGCGTGAGCAATGATGTCTGTTTTTGTTTGTTGCAAGATTTTCGTTGGCCACAAGCAATAAAAAAATTAGCTATTCAACGCAACTTTCAGGTCCCAAAATGTTGAAGTGGATGGGGATATATGGCTAATTTAGGCTTGTTGGCACTATTTGGCTGGGGAGGGGGGGGGTGCATGGGGACGACCGGCTGCTGTTACAAATATGCCTACGCCTCTTTGGATATCTGACAAGCTCAGGAGGTTGCATCAAAACTACAACTCTGGCGTCGAATGTTTTGAAGATGGCTCACGGGCTTTGAAGCGCAGGGGAAGTAGCCACTCCTTTAAAAACGATGCACTGAAAGAGCAAAAGAATCACGTCATATCATTGATCTTGTCACACACTCACCTGTAGCCTGTAGTAGATGACACCTGTCTCACCTGTAGTAGATGCGGTTCACGTGCTTGTCCACCACCATGCTCACCACCTCACGAATCAGCCTGTGAGGTGCGTGCGAGCCCAAATTATGCAGGGCACGGCGCAGGTCATCAGGCTTAATATAGCCACATCCAGTACGGTCAAAGTACCTGCAGGAACGGAACACCATACAAGAATTTCATAGCTCATCGGGGGAAGTATAAGTATATGAAACGTATGAGTATATGACGTCATCGGGGGACGTACAAGTATATGACGTATGAAAGCGTACATACATTGCACCTGATGTAACGCACCCTAATGCATCCCTCGTATACATTTGATCTACGCATCATACCTGATGCGCCCTAAGTAAAGGGGGACACAAAGAAGGGAGTGTGAGGTCGCACAAACATGGCACAGCATCCTGGTCAGGCCACTTATCTACCACAATATCCCCATAGCTGAGACAGACCTGAAAGCAAACAGGAGGGGGGCGTTGACCCTGAGCTTGCGCTTCTCCTTCTCTGCCTTCTCCTTCTCTTTCTCTGCCGCCTCTTTTGCTGCTTTCTTCACCGCTTCAATCTTTTCATCAGCCTCGCTCTTCTCTACCCCCCCCTTCTTCTCCTCTCCCCCCTTCTTCTCCTCTTCCCCCTTCTTCTCTTCTCCCTCCTTCTTCTCCTCTCCCTCCTTTTTCTCCTCTCCTTCTTTTTTCTCCCTTGCCTCCATCTTCTTCTCCTCCTCCTTCTCCCCCTCCTTCTCCCCTCCCTCCTTCTTCTCCTCCTCCTTCTCTTGTTTCTCCCCCTCGGTCTCTTTCTTCTCCTCCCCCTCCTTTTCCTTGAGCTCCTTTGCCGCTTGCTCCTCCTTATCTTTTATGGCCTTGGCTGCCTTACGCTCAGCCTGCACACACCAGCACCAGCAAATTAATTTGCAGTCGATTGATGCAGCACTGCGTATGCAAACAGTTGTAGTCAGGAACGCCAATAAGAGTAATTCAGAATAGCACATTTTAATTGTAGGGTTGCAGAACTATTTATATAACAAAAAATGCGACAAAAAAATTCTTCATATGTGCGTCATGTACTCACGTGCGTAGCAATTAGCAATGCTGCTAGGGCACGACGCGTGAGCACAAGGAATCAGTAGAGAGCGGTCACAAGCTATTGAAGCACACACGTATGAAACTGAATACGGCTGCATGTGAACGGGTCAACACCCACCTCTGCTGCTTTCTCGGCCTCACGCGCTGCCTCTTTTTGCTCACGGGCAGCCTTTGCCTCCACACTGCGCCAAGGAAACGAGATACATGATGAGCGCACTCAGACATGACTTTTGCTTTCACTGAGCGCTGTCAGGCTTGACTTTTGCAACCAGAAGCTTTTCACACTGTGAAAACAAGCAAGTTTACTTATATGAGCTGCATATTTCAGAAGCCCAGGGTTTGGCTCATTTCAGTATAAATTAGAAGAAAGCTATCCTTGTTTTGACAAAACAAACTGTGCAATGATTGGTTGATCAATTCCCAGAGGGGGACCACGGAGGCCCAAAATGAGCAAGTTTTAATATGCTCTTTGGCTTATGTGCGCCCCAATTGCTAAGCTCCAATTTCTACGTAACATGAATGCTGTCTTAGGGTGTAAAATTTGGAGCTTAGCAATTGGGGCGCATATACTCAGTTTGCTGTGGCGTGCACCCCATTATTTACAGGTCACAGCCGATCAGATCATTCACTCCACTTTTAAAGGGTGTTGTGAAGTTAAAATACACAAACTAGATTATCGCAAAAGAAATTGAGTGAAAAGACTGACCAGGTGGTCAGAAATGGAATTCCAGCCTGTTGCCCTGTGCAAAAAAGGGCCCAAAGTGGCGAAAGTTTGAGCCCCCCGAAGCAAAGATTTATTCAGCACGATGGTTCGATATATAAATAAGGTTTCATCTATTATGTTTAAATAAGGAAAAAGCTCTCAAATTGGCTTTTTGGGACCAAGTGCTCGAAATCCCTGCCAAAAAATAGGCCATGGTGCCACAAAGGCCCAACGGCTAGCCCCCTTGACCCCAAACTTCTATATACATCTATTTATAGGTATAGGACAATGTTAATGAAAAGAATACTGGGAAGGCCGCTCCGTGGTCCCCCTCTGATCAATTTCTCCCAATCAGTGGGCAAGTGTTCTTTCAAAAGCTAATAAAAAACTGATCTGGGGGTGCCTCATTAGTCTCAGGCACTAAACCCTAATCCCACTCGGCGCGTCTCAAAGATTATTGCTTGTCATGGATTGAAGTATTCACATGGCCTATCGTGCTGGTGCACATCCCGACCTATCCACACGACCAAACATGCTGGTGCATATATCCACAAGACTTTATACATTGTGGAGAAATGGGGCTGGGCATACCAACGTGCAGGAGCAACTTGGTGTGTGTGCGTGTGTGTATGTGTGTGTGTGTGTTGTGAGTGTGTGTGAGTGTGTGTGTGTGAGTGTGTGTGTATGTGTGCGTGTGTGAGTGTGTGTAGGTGAAGGTGTCCTCTGTTACATGTACCTTTTTGCCAGCAGGAAGTTGAAGATGGTGCTGGCGTAGTTGCGCATGAGCATCTCGTGAAAAGCCTCCCCGAACAGGATGACCTCAAAGGTCGCCTCGTCCTCATCATCCTCGTCGTAGTCAAGCAGATGGTGCAGCGAGGTGTTGGCCGTCATGATCTGAGGCAGCACCGCACGAGCACGCAAGTCAGAAACAGCCTGAATCAGATGGTGAGGGGGTCCTTTCCGAACGGCAGGCTCCCCTCAAAGGGGCAACACCTTGAGCATGAATGTACAGAATGGGCAAAGCAGCATAACACCTTACACGCCAGCCTTGCTTGCTCACAGCCTGGGAGCACGGGTAAGGGCCAAAACGCGCATCTCCCCTGAGTGCCTACACTCACACCCAGGAAGCACCCTGACCAACACACCACCACTGAATTCTCAGGCCTCACGCACGCAAGCTCCCATCATTGCCACCTGCCAGTACAAAAGCCAGGAGGTTGCCAGACAGCCATGCAAACTCACCTTATAGGCTGCAAGGACGCATAGCAGCATGAGCACCACCAGCCATGCTCTTCTGGGCAACGCACACGCACACACACAAACACACATGCAGCCACGCTCAACGCCTCTTCTGCAGCCCGCTTCAGCTCGTTTGTAGCTTGCTCACCTTGCCTCTCCTCGTAGACGTGGCTCTGAGCATGATTCGAGGGCCAGTGATTGCAGGATCGTTTGCTAGCTCCCTCGCTGCACGTACGACAGAGCAGGGTAATGCATACGACGAGCGCGGTTGAGGAGCGTGACGCGAGCGGTAGGTGCGGGTTGTTCAGGTACTGGTTGTTCTGCAGCTCCACTTGCCGCAAGAAGTGCCTATCACAGGAGCTATTGATGAGAGAACACAATATCGGCATGGCCACCGGGTTGGAAGCCAAACCCAGCAAGAGCAGCAGCCGTCCGTTTTTGAAGAGATGAGTCGTATGGTCGCCCGTGCCAAAGAGCACTGTTCACCCACAGTGCAAAGCGCATCACACACACACACAACGTACCTAGTGAAAGCTACAGACAGCAAAACAAGCAATGCGCACATATAATCACCTGTGCACACAACCTGCTTGGGAGGGTTTTGTGCGATGTCGGATTGAGGGAACGCAGCATATACCTGTGAATTGTTATTTGGTGGAAAACGAAGCACTACACACAAACACACACACACACACACGCAACCTGACTACGACGCACATAACCTGCCTGGGAGGGTGTTGCACGATGTCGGAGTGAGGGAACTCTGCATATACTGTGAATTGTTATTTTCCTTGCAAAGCGCTACACACAGCTAAGCACATGGCAGAACAAATGAGAGCAGCATCCAGCTAGCAGGGATGCGTCAGGTGGTGAAGCCAGCTCCTTGAAGGGAAGATGCTGTACTGACGACACTTCTACGTCCATGTACATGCCGTACACACACCCTTTCTACGGCAGTCAGATGATAAGTCAAACACCTGCAATCAGGTGCACCCGGCACGCACAGCATTTACATGCAGCACCTACCTCGCTCTTTTGCCTGAATCGCTTTGAGCTCCTTCTCTGTCAGAGCAGGAGCAGGCGCGCCAGGAGGGGGGGGAG
>Ga0307947_1003302_pt1 | contig 13002 bp, 12 predicted proteins | sample OrgLakmetagen232_FD_201840 | JGI IMG/M metagenome (GOLD analysis project Ga0307947, IMG submission 201840) | Saline water microbial communities from Organic Lake, Antarctica - #232 | ecosystem: Environmental > Aquatic > Non-marine Saline and Alkaline > Saline | place: Antarctica: Organic Lake...
CTACGTGGGGGGGGTAGTGTTAAGCTGCATGCAGGGTGCAGGGTGCACAACGGAGCCAGTGCATGTGGATGAGGTCCATGGGCTAAGTTGGGGTGTTAGTGTTTAGCTGCATGCAGGGTGCAGGGCGCACAACGGTGCCAGTGCCTGTTCTTGAGGGAGCAGATTGACGCACGCACATGAAAACCAGCCCGCATTCTTCTGAGCACACACACACAAACACAAACACGCACACGAGCACGCACACACGCACACACACACACACAAAGGCACGCGCACACACACAATAGCACGCAAGCACACTCATGTATACAAATGAACGAACATACATACACAGGTACACACTAACACGTACGCATTTACACACACATCAACATGCACACTAACACGTACACAATAACACGCACTCACACACACATTAACACGTACTCACACACACACACACACACACACACACACACACACACACACACACACACACACACACACACACAAACGTACCTGGGGCTTCTGCCGCCGGCACGGCAGCAGGGGCATCTGTGTCCATTGCTGCTGCACCTCCCTCCGTCCCTGAAGTTGAAGCTGCTGCAGGTGGGGCTTGAGGGGACAGGGCATCCATGTCTGATTGCACCTGTGTGTGTTTATGTGTGTGTACGTGTGCATTTGAGTGTGTGTGAGTTCCTGAAGTTGAGGCTGGAGGGGCTTGAGGAGATAGGGCATCCATGTCTGATTGCACCTGTGTGTGTGCGTGTATGTGCGTGCGTGTATATTTGAGTGTGTGTGTGTGTGTGCGCGTGCACTAAGAGGCCTGCAATGTGCTCATTGTTCGTGACCACCAGAATGAAATTCATAATACCTCTGTAAAAAAGGACACGAACGCCATATGCTAGGCGTACATACATGCATGCAAAGACACACACACACACACAAACGCGCGCACACAGATGCACAACACACATTCTTATTTTAGGTTTCATTCAACAGGTGCACATACCTTGGTGAGGAACGACTGCATCTCATTTTCGACAAGGTCAAAGCAAGTCTGGTACGCCAGCAGCTCATCGTCCTGTGTGCAAGGATAGGGGTGCAATGAGATTGATCGAAAAATGCGGTGCATAAATTTCATGCACCAAATTTTAACTGATGAGCAGTTTGTCTTATGCACGAAGAGAGGAGGAGCGTATTAGCCTGGCTGAGAAACACTAGCGAGCGAGATGCTTGTGCAGCGTATCAGCAGCTCGTCGTTGTGTGTATGAAGAGAGGGGCGTAGAAACCTGGCTGAGAAACACTAGCGAGCGAGATGCTTGTGCAGCGCATCAGCAGCTCGTCGTCGTGTGTATGAAGAGAGGGGCGTAGTAACCTGGCTGAGAAACACTAGCGAGCGAGATGCTTGTGCACCGCATCAGCAGCTCGTCGTTGTGTGTATGAAAGAGGAGCGTAGTAACCTAGCTGAGAAACACTAGCGAGCGAGATGCTTGTGCAGCGCATCAGCAGCTCGTCGTTGTGTGTATGAAGAGAGGAGCGTAGTAACCTAGCTGAGAAACACTAGCGAGCGAGATGCTTGTGCAGGGCATCAGCAGCTCGTCGTTGTGTGTATGAAGAGAGGGGCGTAGTAACCTAGCTGAGAAACACTAGCGAGCGAGATGCTTGTGCAGGGCATCAGCAGCTCGTCGTTGTGTGCATGAAGAAAAAGGGGACGTGGTGATTTATAGTGGACAAGGTTTAGCATTTACAGCGGGTGCTCAGGAAGGTCTCTTATAGTTAGGATTGACTTAAACCAGGAAGGTCCCTTAGGGTTTAGCTTAACTATAAGAGACCAAAAAGGTCTCTCATAGTTAGGATTGACTTGAACAATACATTTTTTTAAGGTGTAAATACATGGTATTTTTTTGCAGTGATTTCATAAACATACGGTATACGGCATTTACGTACGGTTCTGGCCGACCCTACTTGTAGTTGGTACAGATGCATCAAGATACTTGGCCAACACGTCAAAAGTATGTGGGTAGAAAGAAGCACGGGTGAGGATCTGCATACAGGTCTACGCTGATAAACATTTGTAATGGCTCTGTCTAATGTGAGATTGCGCACAGGCGTACGCTGCTGCAAAATTTCTTACGGGCTCTCTGTCTAATTTGAGAGTGCGCAGGCAGGTCTACGCCGATGAAGGCTTCTTATGGGCTATGGCTAGTGTGAGGATGCGCAAACAGGTCTACGCTGCTGAAGATTTCTTACGGGCTCTGGCTAATGTGAGGATGCGCAGACAGGCCTACGCTGCTGAAGATTTCTTACGGGCTCTCTGTCTAATGTGAGAGTGCGCAGGCACGTCTACGCCGATGAAGGCTTCTTACGGGCTCTCTGTCTAATGTGAGATTGCGCACAGGCCTACGCTGCTGAAGATTTCTTACGGGCTCTCTGTCTAATGTGAGAGTGCGCAGGCAGGTCTACGCTGATGAAAGCTTTTTACGGGCTCTGGCTAATGTGAGGATGCGCAGACAGGTCTACGCTGCTAAAGGCTTCTTACGGGCTCTGGCTAATGTGAGGATGCGCAGACAGGTCTACGCTGCTGAAGGTTTCTTACGGGCTCTGGCTAATGTGAGGATGCGCGGACAGGTCTACGCTGCTGAAAGTATCTTATGGGCTCTGGCTAATGTGAGGATGCGCAGACAGGTCTACGCTGCTGAAGGCTTCTTACGGGCTCTGGCTAATGTGAGCGCCGATGAGAGTCTTCCCTAATTGTGCGCTAATCAATATCAGCATTGCCATCCGCTTACACAGCACGTGTCAATGAGTGAATCTCAAATATTATTGTACCTTTCTAGAATTGGGTGCTTTGTGCTTGTCTGGTCTGGACTACGCGCCCACATAACTACATACACACATGCACGCAAACACACAAGCAATTAGAGTGAAAGACTCTTCGTTTCCTTTGAAAGCAGCACGTTGTCATCACACACACACACATTCACACACACAAGCGCACGCACGCACACACGCACACACACGCGTATACAAAATAGCTGGGATGTTGGCCTAGGCTGCTCAACGCCCTCATCTGGATTTCAGTGCTGAGGTTACACGCACACAAATTACAGAGTTTGACATTTTGGCCTGGGCTACTAGACGCCCTCACCTCAGTTCCTGTGAGGAGATTGTTCAGGATTTGGCCAGGACCTCACCTCAGTTTCTGTGAGGAGGTTGTTCAGGATTTTGGCCAGGACCTCACCTCAGTTCCTGTAAGAAGGTTGTTCAGGATTTTGGCCAGGACCTCACCTCAGTTTCTGTGAGGAGACTGTTCAGGATTTGGCCAGGACCTCACCTCAGTTCCTGTGAGGAGGTTGTTCAGGATTTTGGCCAGGACCTCACCTCAGTTCCTGTGAGGGAGTTGTTCAGAATTTGGCCAGGACCTCACCTCAATTCCTGTGAGGGAGTTGTTCAGTATTTTGGCCAGGACCTCACCTCAGTTCCTGTGAGGAGGTTTTACAGGATTTTGGCCAGGACCTCACCTAATTCCTGTGAGGAGATTGTTCAGGATTTTGGCCAGGACCTCACCTCAATTCCTGTGAGGAGGTTTTTCAGAATTTTGGCCAGGACCTCACCTCAGTTCCTGTGAGGAGGTTGTTCAAGATTTTGGCCACCTCCGGGGCATCATCCAGAAACATCAGGCACTGGCAGATGTCCACGTAGTCTGGTGCAGGGCTGGACTCGTACAGACGGATCAGCAAGCGGAGCACCTGCATGCAAAAAATGTAAAGAGTTTTAAGTGTAAAAAAGGAAGAAGAACAGGCACTGGCAGATGTCCACGTAGTCTGGTGCAGGGCTGGACTCGTACAGACGGATCAGCAAGCGGAGCACCTGCACGCAACAATTGCAAAGAGTTGAGGCGGATAAATGATGGAAGGTAGAACATCGGACACTGCCAGATGTCCACGTAGTCCGGTGCAGGGCTGGACTTGTACAGACGGATCAGCAAGCAGAGCACCTGCACGCAACAAATGTAAAGAGTTTAGGTGGAGGAAAATGTGGAGGAAGAACAGGCACTGCCAGATGTCCACGTAGTCTGGTGCAGGGCTGGACCCGTACAAACGGATCAGCATGCGGAGCACCTGCACGCAACGATTGTAAAGAGTTTAGGTGGAGAAATGAGGGAAGGTAGAAGATCAGACACTGGCAGATCCATGTCGTCTGATGTGCTAAACGAATTCTGGGACACACCTGCTGCCATACCCTTGCAGCACACGCACACCTAATACCCAACACACCCTGCTATACGAGTTCTGGGACACACCTGCTGCCTTACCCTTGCAGCACACGCACACCTAATACCCAACACACCCTGCTATACGAGTTCTGGGACACACCTGCTGCCTTACCCTTACAGCACACGCACACCTGATACCCAACACACCCTGCTCTACGAGTTCTGGGACGCATCTGCTGCCTTACCCATACAGCACACGCACACCTAATACCCAACACACCCTGCTATACGTGTTATTGGTAACACCTGCTCCCATACCCTTGCAGCACACGCACACCTAATACCCAACACACCCTGCTCGACGAGTTCTGGGACACACCTGCTGCCTTCCCCTTACAGCACACGCACACCTGATACCCAACACACCCTGCCCCAGTTTGCATGCCTCACCACACAGCCGGACGCTGGAGTTGTTGTGGAAACCAGATGAATGAAAGTGCCCTCTTTCCGTCATGCGTGACTCCCCCGACTTGTGGAGCTATGTCCGTGATGCCTAGTGCACGGACGTGCAAGGACCACAAACGTGCAAGGACCACAGACGTGCAAGGACAAAAATCGTGCAAGGACCACAAACGTGCAAGGGCCACAAACGTGCAAGGGCCGCAAACGTGCAAGGACCACAATCGTGCAAGGACCACAAACGTGCAAGGACCACAGACGTGCAAGGACCACAAACGTGCAAGGACAACAAACGTGCAAGGACCACAAACGTGCAAGGACCACAAACGTGCACGCCCTGCATGAAAAGAGCCCCTGAACACCCCGTGTCTACCAGGTTTGTTAAGCTGTTAAGGCTTGCATGCGGCTGAACTAATTGAACACGCACAACAGCTCAAGGTTCCTGCCAGTCTGCAAACCGCTTACCAAAGTATTCTTGAACCGTACACATCACTGTATCACCGTATAAGACCGTGACTTTCCCGCTTATGATGCCGCTAATGCGCTGTGCATACGCATCTTGTACGGCATTGGCCAGCCCTAGGCGTGAAGCGCATTTGCCTCTGCTATCCCTGTCCTCGCCACACATGTGCACACCACAAAGCAACACCCCCACCACCCTTCACTTGCTGTTGCCACACATGTAAACACCACAAAGCAACACCCCCACCACCCCTCACTTGCTGCCTAAATCCCTGTTGGTAATGAGGTCCTGATAGCAGGCAGCGTAGATTGTGGGAACGTAGTCTCAGACATGCGGACATACACACACATGCACTTGCAAGGACGCTCACCTGCTGCCTGAAATCCCTGTTGATGATGAGGCCCTGGCAGCAGCGCAGTGCGTACTTCAGGGTCTTCAAGCTCTCTGTGCTGCGCATTATGGCCTCCTCCAGCTTGTCTAGGCGGCGGGCCTCAAGGGCCACGCCCACTGCTTGGTCAAACTGCCCATGTGCACAGCACCTGTGTTACCACAGTTTACGTGCTGCGTGCGTGTGCGCTCGTATATGTGTAGTGTGTGTGCATGTGTGAGTATATGTGTGTGTATGTTGTACGCACGCGTGTGTATCTGCATGCATGTGTATACTTTTGTGTGTGTTTGTGTGTTTTTATGTGTATGTGTAAGTGCATGCAGGCATGTGTGTGCGTTTGCAAGTGTGAGTACGTGCAACTTGAGTTGTGTTTGCGTGTGTATTTGTGAGCTGCATTTATGCACTTTTTGTTTCTTGTGCATGCATGTCGGCCTGAGTGTTGCCTTTTTCAAGAACAGCCGTGGCTTATCTTCAAACTTGTGTGAAGGTGTCCTCATCACAGGTGCGAAGGACAACCTCACAACAATTCTTTTGCTGACCAACTTCTCCCTCAAGCCTGACAAGGGTGCATGTGCCCATGGCACAGGGTTGCTCCTCTCACCTCTCTAACATGCGCTCCACGATGGACACCAAGCGAGCATCAATCTCAACTTCCAGCTTCCCCTCTGCTTGCTTCTGGCGAAGCTCAAAATACTGGTCCAGGCAGCGGGCTGCGTGAGAGGACGTAGGTGCGTACGTGTGTATGTGTGAGGCAAGAGGGAAGGGGGGTTGAGAAAGGAGCAGAGAGGGAAGGCTCTCAACTTGTTGTCCAGACCAAACATACACTTACCAATCAGGGTCTGCACGTACTCCGAGGGCTCATCCACGTCGAACAGCTTCCCGGCGCCCAGGGCGTACGTCAGGGCGTCGTCCAGCTCGCCCAGGTGATAGAATACCTAAAGCGGGTGAGTTCGGGTGTGCATGGACAGACAGATCCAGGTTATGTTGACATCCCCCCATGCCCACCCCACCAAACAAGGCTTCCAATGAGCAACCCACACCTTTGAGGCCACAATGGCAGCCAGCTCCCTCTGCCCAAACTCCTCGTCCTCATAGAGTGCCTCCACGGACGCGATGGACGCAGAAATCTGGAACCAGAACTCGTGCACCACGCGGTTCAGGTTTTGGAGGGCGTAGAACCTGATTTGGTCATTCGTGCTGGGCTCCTGGAGCAGGGCCAGCAACCCCGATGCAGAAGACATGACGGAGGTCATGTTTGATAAATTTTATAATATTAATATACAAATTGACGCATTGGTCATAACACGGGGCGTCACAAATTTGATTTAATGCATGCTTCAAAATCCAGTTGGGAATCATAGGTGGCCATGCAGGGAGGCAGCTTGCCTCATCCCCTGAAATCCCAATGCAAGCATGTGTGGGAAGGTCGTTTTGTTGTACTGGCTTGAGTGCGAGGGTCCCCGCTGTAAGGGCAAGGCAGACAAAGCTTACTAAGAGACAGGATGCAACCATTCATTCGCGGAGGAGGTCAATAATAAGCCCGCCCACTGCAGCATTCTCCGAAGGCACTCACTCACTGATGATGGCTTCACTCAGCACCGCACCAGCTGCGGCAGCAGCAGCTGGGACCACCGGCTCCATATTCCCGGTGCGTTTGAGAAAGGTTTCACGCACAACCGTATGCCTGCGCACACACACGCACACACACACACACACACACACACACACACACACACACACACACACACACACACACACACACACACACACACTCTCTCTCTCTCTCTCTCACACACACACACACACACACACACACACACACACACACACGCACACACACACACACACATACACACACACAACTGTCAGCACGCAATCCGTTACTTGACACTCAGGTGGGTGGACCGTGGGGCGTGTGGGCATGCCTGATCTTTGCTGGAACGTTTGGCTTGTGGTAGGTGACGCAAAAAAGCACGAGATCTGCTACTGATGTTGATATAAAACCTTCACAGTAAATTAAGTTCTTAAGAGAAGATACTGGTAGGGTTGGCCAGAAAAATGCGTATGCACCGTATATTTGGGAGAGTTCCTTGCGTACAGAGTTTACAGAGTGTGCAGAGTAAGCCAACATGTGACTGCTAAGCTGCGTATGTAAAATATGTAAAATTGTGAATTGGGAGAGTTTAAAGCGTACAAATCCTTGCATGTAAATGTACGTTTTGCTCTAGCCGACTCTTGTACACTAAGCGTGTATGCAATAGAAATGCACACAGGCACATAGCACATAGGCACATAATGTGACAAAGGCGTAGTGCGCACGCTACAAGTGCACTTGAATTTAACAAAGAAAATTGCTAGTCACGTTGCTTATCAGCCTAGAGGGCCTTCCAGGACACATTGCCAGAACGACACGTCTGTGCCTAAAGAATGGCTCGTGTATAGGGTTGGCCAGAACCATATGTATACGGTGTGTATACGGTGTGTATACGGTGTTTTTGGCAGGGAATTCACCATATATACGGTCATATACGGTGTATATTTACGGTTCTGGCCAACCCTACTCGTGTATCATTGAAATTAGTCGAACGCTTTTGCTCATTGACCTGATCCCTTCCGTTGCCCTTTCATTTGTACGCATGTGCCGTGCGGGTGTGGCTGCCTATAATTGTCTGTGTGTATGTAAATGTTTGTGTGTGTATACACTTACAATGCTTGGCAGGGAGCACTGTGTGACACAGTGATCTGAATTTACTCATGTATGCTGCGCTAAACAAGTGTACGTGTTCACTCATGTGTGCTGTGAAACGAGTGTATAGGTTTTTGCTCATGCATGCTGCGACGAAGTGTACGTTGCACTGTGCAGGTCTCACGTTCTTACCGACCCTTTTTCTTACGTTCTTACCGACCCTTTTTCTTACGTTCTTACCGACCCTTTTTTCTTACGTTCTTACCGACCCTGTTTGACATGGGCACTGTGCACCGTCAGTGCATACCGTTTGCAAATTACAAAAATGATGCTTCGTGCCAGCATCCCCCACCTTTACTCTGATGTTTGAGATTCTGCCAACCTATACTGTGTACATTTTGGATTATTTTTAGGGTTGGCAAGAACCATTTTCGGTGTATGTACGGTATCTTTGAAAGGGAAATCACCAAATATATGGTCATATACATGTGTGTATATTTACGGTCCTGTGTATATATACGGTCCTGTGTATATATACGGTCATATACATGTGTGTATATATACGGTCCTGGCTAACCCTAATTATTTTGCTTACAGCCCATTTTTCTAGCATCTCCTACCCCTATTTTAATCTGTGTGGAATTTCTGAGCCCCACACCGCACACACTGCGTGCACACGTGAACACAGGTCTGAACAGGACTGCACACACTGTGCGTGCACACGTGAGCACAAATCTGAACAGGACTGCACACACTGTGCGTGCGCACGTGAGCACAGGTCTGAACAGGACTGCACACACTGTGCGTGCGCACGTGAGCACAGGTCTGAACAGGACTGCACACACTGTGCGTGCGCACGTGAGCACAGGTCTGAACAGGACTGCACACACTGTGCGTGCACACATGAACACAGGTCTGAAAAGACTCGCCTCGGGAAGGAGCTATCTGGGGCCCTGGTGGCTACGCTGTCTGGCATGCTACTTGCAAATATAGGAATCCTACCCCCTGGCCCTAAGGTGGGTTTCCTGGGACTTATGTCGGCTGATTTTAGATTAGAATCGAGCTGGAGTTCCCTTTAGGCTTACACGTGTGATCCTTGTAATTTATGTCGGCTGGTTATTTTAGCCCTTGTTTGCGCTCGTGAGTGAGGGAGCAATGACCTCAGGAGCGGCTACCCCATGGCCTCAAATGCAAATCTGATGGCACGGTGTTGCAGCGTCGCTGTTTACACAGAAGCAGCACTTCCAAGGCTGCTGATCTGAAACTCTGCTTGTGTTTGGATGCCTCTTGCTGGCATGGTGTTGCAGCGTAGCAGCTTACGCAGGAGCAGCATTTCCCACGCTGCTAATCTGAAACTCCGCTTGTGTTTGGATGCCCCTTGCTGGCGTGGTGTTGCAGCGTAGCTGTTTACACATGAGCAGCATTTCCCAGGCTACTGATCTGAAACTCTGCTTGTGTTTGGATGCCTCTTGCTGGCATGGTGTTGCAGCGTAGCTGTTCACACAGGAGCAGCATTTCCCAGGCGGATGATCTGAAACTCTGCTTGTGTTTACCTGCCCCTTGCTGCCATGGTGTTGCAGCGTAGCTGTTCACACAGGAGCAGCATTTCCCAGGCTGCTAATCTGAAAATCCGCTTGTGTTTACTTGCCCCTTGCTGGCGTGGTGTTGCAGCGTAGCTGTTTACACAGGAGCAGCATTTCCCAGGCTGCTGATCTGAAACTTCGCTTGTGTTTACTTGCCCCTTGCTGGCATGGTGTTGCAGCGTAGCTGTTCACACAGGAGCAGCATTTCCCAGGCTGCTGATTTGAAACTCCGCTTGTGTTTGGATGCCTCTTGCTGGCATGGTGTCAGAGTATAGCAGCTTACACAGGAGCAGCATTTCCCAGGCTGCTGATCTGAAACTCCGCTTGTGTTTACTTCCCCTTGCTGGCGTGGTGTTGGAGTATAGCAGCTGACAGGGATACTCTGAAACGCAGGAGCTGGCCTCCGAACACACGTGTGTACATACATAGCGTTGGCCAGAACCGTATATATACACCATATACGAACGGATATTTGGTAGTTTCCCTGCCAAACAGACCGTACATACACTGTATGTATATGGTTCTGGCCAACCCTATGCATGTCGTTTTATGTATGAACAGGGTTGGCCAGAACCATACATTTTTTGGTATTACGGTGTTTGGGAAATCACCATAAATATGGTCATATACGGTGCTTACATATGGCTTCGGCCAACCCTATGCATATTGTTTTGCGTATATCGCATATGTAGGGTTGGCCAGAACCATATATATACGGTGTATATACGGTATTTTTGGCAGGGAAATCATCAAATATACGGTCATATACGGTGTATATATACGATACTGACCTACCCTGCGTATATGCGTATATACAAGGTGCCAAGCGCAACTAGGCATGATAGACCCTGTGACCTCACAAACTAAAGATGCCCCTCTTCTGGCACCGCAATGTTTTTTTTAGGTAAGGTAAGGTTACATCACTATTAGAGTTGGCCAAAACCATATATATACGGTGTATATACGGTGATTTTGGCAGGGAAATCACCTAATATACGGTCATATACGGTGTATATATACGGTTCTGGCCAACCCTAATCACTATATATGCCTCAAAGGGCATCTCAGCGGATGTTTGGAAAAGGCCTGGAACTACACCTGGCTAAACAAAAGAAAAAAGAAACAGAAGCTAGAGGAAACATAAAACAGAAAACAGATGTATGTAGAAGAGAAAAGTGTATAGAGAAAGAGAACGTTTGTTTTGAAGAAGCATGCGATGAATTGCACGTGGAACCTCCACTACAAAATGGTCCTTAGCGTTGCTGTGCCGTCTAAATGGACCTAGACACCTTCGTTCCTACAACAGTGTCCTTTTTTGGCCCTCCCCTGTGCCAATAGAATGGCTGTTTGCGCACAAACACACAGACAGTACAAACACGCACATAAACGTACGTACATTCACATAAACACTCACATTCCCCCCCCACACACACACACAACACACAGTCACATGTACACACGCGCACGTACAAACTTACACAGCACAATCGCACACGTGCACACACGCACACACACACACATAAGCACACAGTACGCGTACGCACTCTTGTTTGCTCACAAACAGGAGATGCATGTGGTGTACAAATTCCTGCTGCCACTGGCCATTCCGATGCTGCTCTTCTCCGCGGACCTCAGGTAGGTTTTGCGTGGCAGGTGCAGGAGTAGGGTTGCCCAGAACCGTACGTATACACCGTGTATAACCGTATGTTTGGTAATTTCCCTGCCATAATTACTGAACATACCGGTACACCGTATATACCAGTATACTGTATATATATGGCTCTGGCCAACCTGTGCAGGAGCAAAAGTGTAGGTATGCATGCGTGCACATTCAGTGTGTGTGTATGTGTGTGTGTATGTGTGTATGTGTGTGCATGTGTGTGTGTGTGTGTGTGACCACGACAGAAGTGCAGAGGCGTGGTGGCGCGCATGTTTGCAGGAGCGCCAGCCTTGTATTAGTACTGTTTTTCACTACAGATTGAAGGTGTGTCGTACCGTGCAGATCTTTAATAGTGCGTGATCCCTGGAAGAATACGATCCCTGGAAGAATACAAGTGTTGTGTATCCAATAACTTTGATAATCTGTGAAAATTTTCTTTGATAAGGTTCATCATAACAAAAACAACTCAGGCAGGGAGGGTCTTAACGTTCGGGACTTCAAAATATATTGAGGAACACTCTTAATTTGTATGCACACAAACACACACCACACCACCCATACACTTACAGGTACACAAGCACTTAGAGGCACCAGCATGAACCTTTGATACCGAAATGTAATAGCGCAAAGTGCAGTACCGGCAGTAGTATACCTTCAGCTGTGATTGAAGTGTGCGGAAGACACGGTCCCAAGTTCGCCCGCTCATCAATTTTCCCTCTAGGGGCTTTTGCAGCGTCCACATTTCTAAGTTCCTGCGCACATGCACGCATCCACACAAGCATGTGTTGGCGTGAAGAAGCGTGTGTTGGCGTGAAAAAGTGTGTGTTGCCGTGAAAAAGTGTGTGTTGCCGTCTTGTTGAGCAATGCGACCATGTTCACGACATTATGTTTCTGCGCACGTGCACGCGTGCACACATGCACACAGGCGTGTGCTGACAGAGACAAGACCGTCTGCTGTTGGCGTTCCTGCTGGGTGCTGTGGCCGCGTTCACATTACTTTGTTCTTGCTCTCACACACACACACACACTCACACACACACACACACACACACATCTCTACACAGGCGTGTGTTGACGAAAAAAACAGCCGTCTCTGTTTGCTGTCCTGCTGGGAAATGCAACCAATAGTGTGTATCATTTTGCGCACATGCACACATGCACACAGGCGTGTGCTGACAGAGACGGGCCGTCTGCTGTTGGCGTTCCTGCTGGGCGCTGCGGCCACAGTGGTGGGGTCCTGTCTTGCCATGACCTTGTTCCCTCTGGCACCCTGGCTGGGAGAAGCTGGGTAGGTCCTTCGTCAGCAGTGGGCGTGTGGCTTGTTATGAATGGGCCGTGTGGCTTGGTATCAATGGGGCGTGTGGCTTGTTATCAATGCAGTGGGCGTGTGGCTTATCAATGCAGTGGGCGTGTGGCTTGTCAATCAATGCAGGGGGCGTGTGGCTTGGTATCAATGGGCCGTGTGGCTTGGTGTCAATGGGCCATGTGGCTTATTTTTGCAGTGGGCGTGTGGCTTGTTGTCAATGCAGGGGGCGTGTGGCTTGTTATCAATGCAGGGGGCGTGT
>Ga0307947_1003305_pt1:5000-7500 | contig 12992 bp, 14 predicted proteins | sample OrgLakmetagen232_FD_201840 | JGI IMG/M metagenome (GOLD analysis project Ga0307947, IMG submission 201840) | Saline water microbial communities from Organic Lake, Antarctica - #232 | ecosystem: Environmental > Aquatic > Non-marine Saline and Alkaline > Saline | place: Antarctica...
GCACACACAGACATACACACACACCTGGTACAGTTTGTAGAAGAATCCAGGGTCCGCCGATTCCAGCAGCTGGGCCAAAGCAGTGAGCTGGCTGACACACACTCTCTCACACACACACACACACACACACACACACCTGGTACAGTTTGCAGAAGAATTCAGGGTCCGCCGATTCCAGCAGCTGGGCCAAAGCAGTGAGCTGACTGAAGGCCTCGCTCCCCTCAGACGCAAAGTTGCGTCGCACCTGCGCATTTTTATGTGCGTTGTGTTTGTGCTTTGCGTACATGTATGTGCTTTGCGTATGTGTATGTGCTTTGCGTACATGTATGTGCTTTGCGTACGTGTATGTGCTTTGCGTACATGTATGTGCGTTGCGTACGTGTATGTGCGTTGCGTACGTGTATGTGCTTTGCGTACATGTATGTGCGTTGCCTACGTGTATGTGCGTTGCGTACATGTATGTGCTTTGCGTACGTGTATGTGCTTTGCGTACGTGTATGCGCTTTGCGTACGTATATGCGCTTTGCGTACGTGTTGTGTACGTGCCTGTGCATTTGTTTGTGCGTTGTGTACGTGCCTGTGTGTTGTTGGTATGATGTACACTACAGACTTAGAGGTAAAAACAGGTGACTGAGAGACAATGCTCCTTATAGACACAGAGTTTAGTTGCACATGTGTTTGTGTGTTGTAGGTGCCCGTATTGAATGAAGCGTGCCAGCCTGCTAGAGTATGTGTGTGCGTTGTGTTTGTGTGTTATAGGTGCCTGTATTGAATGAAGCGTGCCAGCCTGCTAGAGTGTGTGTGTGTGCGTTGTGTTTATGTGTTGTAGGTGCCTGTACTGTGTGAAGCGTGCCAGCCTGCAAGAGTGTGTGTGTAAGTGTGTGTGTGTGTGTGTTTGCGCTTGCCTCTGCAAGTGTGTAAAACAGAACAAGTGCCCAACAGCCTGTGTGTGCATTGAGTGCCACACATATACGCATGAGGTCACACACACATGCACACGCACGCACACACACTTGCACACATATACGCACGTCTCTCTGGTGCCAACACGAAAGAAGCCACACACACACACACTCACACTCCCAAACATACGCACATACACTCACACACACACATACACACACATACACAGACACGCATACGCACATGCACACACATAAACATGATTGTATGAACACACACATACGCACACGCACACAAAAACATGAGTGTACACTTTATATGGTTCCCAGGTGTGCCCATCTGGTGCTACAAGCTTTGCATCAAGGCAAGATTGCATAATCTGTGATGAAAACACCGACACAGCTACAGACAAGCCAGAGAGAAAACGACTAGAAAAGAAGCAGAGGGAGAATAAGCAAGTGAAAGAAAGCATAGTTCGACAAGAAGCAGAACAATAAAGTCTGCCCTAAGAAGATTCAAAACGAGACTAGAAAAGGAGACGAGACTAGGAAAGGAGACGAGACTAGAAAAGGAGACGAGACTAGGAAAGGAGACGAGATTAGAAAAGGAGACGAGACTAGGAAAGAAGACGAGACTAGAAAAGGAGACGAGACTAGGCTAGATGAGACAAAAGCAGGATAAGACTAGGTAGATAAAGAGACAGAGAGAAAAGAGAAAGACTAGAGCACACCTTTTGCATTAGGGCTTTGAAAGCAGCGAAGGCCAGGGCGTCATCATCTATTAGCAGCAGGAAAGGGAGGACCAGGTCCGACATGCTGCACACACACACGGATGCATGTGTGCATGTTTGTGTGTGTGAGGGTGTGTGTGTGTGTTCGTGTACGTGTGTGCATGTGTATGTGTGTATGTGTGTGTACGCATGTGTGTGTACGAATGTGTGTGTAGTTGTGTTTGAACGTGTACGTGTGTGTGTGTAAGCCTGTGTGTGTGTGCACGTGCTGTTGCCACAGAGGTAAGAACGCGCACTACATAGGGCAGCGGCGACGACGTGCTTGCGCAATTCTTGACTTGAAACACCTGTCTCCAGACTCTAGAAACAACACTGAGCAGACAGAGTGTTTTTTTAATTGCTGGCCAGAACCATCAATACATACGTACATACACGGTGCATATACCGAAACTTAAGCAGGGAAATTACATATGGTCGTATACGGTGTACATAAACGGTTCTAGCCAATGCTGAAAAGTTAGCATCAAACACTGCAATCCCACCCCCAGCATCGGCGGTAGGCATTCCACGCAAGCACAAACAGCGTTTTGCATGAACATAGCCTCCCAGCTCACACAAGCAACCATAGCTTAACAGTTTGCAACCTCCGGGTCCACAGTTTACGCACTCGGGGGGTCAGAGGTGCACGCCTTCTGACACATCCAATCCCAATCCCAATCCCAATCCCAATCCCAACACACACACACACACACACACCTGCACACACACACACACACACACCTGCACACCTGCACACACACATACCTGCACACACCTGCATACACACGCACACATGCACAAACACACAAACACACTAACGTACACACA
>Ga0307947_1003307_pt1 | contig 12985 bp, 17 predicted proteins | sample OrgLakmetagen232_FD_201840 | JGI IMG/M metagenome (GOLD analysis project Ga0307947, IMG submission 201840) | Saline water microbial communities from Organic Lake, Antarctica - #232 | ecosystem: Environmental > Aquatic > Non-marine Saline and Alkaline > Saline | place: Antarctica: Organic Lake...
AACAGGAAGGAAAAGTGTTTCCTCAGCTCACAAACTCGATGGTCTTGGCAAATTAAAAGAGCATGCACCTCGTTCTGAACATGTTCATCTTCACCAGGACATTGGTCACATACGCAAGAACCATCTGCACCAGTATAAACCCACAGCTTCCTAGCTGGATTGTCAAGGCACTCGTGGCTTCTTGAAATTTGAAAGCATTACTCCAGGCTTCCTGTCCGCTTCCTAGGTAGTAATCAAGCTGGCTTACTGGCCGCTTGTTCATCAAATAAGCGAGCAGTAAGCCAAACAATAGATCCTACTAAGGCTTTCTAACATTCCGATGTACACACGCTAATGCTGATGACCTTGGCCCAGGTCTAAGTCCAGGCTGACAACGTTCATCTTGGTGGAGGGCGCCCCCCGTATTCCTGCAATGTAGCGTAGCTTCTTGGGCATTGTCTGGCCCTTAGTGACCCGCGTCTGGACTTGAGCAGCCTTGGGGACCCAGACCTGCAAAGAAAGACGGACGCAGAGTTGTGTGTCAGTATCCTGGTTCTAGCATGTGCCTGCGTCTCTATTAAGGAATGAAGCAGGCGGAAGCTCCAACAAGTCAGACACACATGGGCTGCATAAAAGCAAGGCAGCTGCGTGCATTGGATCCTTGAGTATCACCTTCTTGTCACCTACCAAGCTGCACAGATCTGGCAGCTATTTGAAGTTTGTTTGCTGCATCGCATGGGAATTACTATAAGTATGGCATTAAGAGATTGCAGTACCGCTTGAAACCAAAATCCAAGGTCAGTCGCAGCCCTCCAACCCAGGAGGTTGCATCATACAAGCCATCACTTTCTGTCCACCGCACACCTGTGTGTCTGTATCACGCTTGAAATGGCTGAGGCCTGTTTGAGTGCCATGCGTTGCCTTCTGTCGCAAGTTGGTCATTTGCAGGGCACGGCGCCTCAGGGCCCACTCATTCCACTCATACCTGCAGCACAAAGGCAGAACACGGACATACTATGTGGGACGCTAGCTAGTATGAGCACCAGCAGAGAGCCTTTCCTTGTAGCACGCTAATCCATATTGGAGAAGTACTGCTTGTATTGTTTTTTGCACATGGATATGCGAGTTGCTGGTTTTTGTTTCTGTTGCTGTGTATGCAACGGCAATGATGGTGAGCGCATGGTGCACCCGGAGATCACAGATTTTGCTTAAATTGACCGCAACATTGTGCTTATCACCTCTTTGCCCAAAACTTACTTGTGGTCTATATGACGCTCCGTGAAGTGCACAGGTGTTTGACATCCAAAGTCAACCTGGAATGTGAAGATTAACGTTACAAATGGTGAGAAAACGAGACTCCTCTTCCTTCTCTCATTCCAGCGACAAATTCTAAGGTTTAAAGCATTTTAACTCGCAGAGACTCAAGCATGGCCAGCAATTCAGGCACTTTCAGGTCTCATATTTGTTACTGCGCTCCTCCAGCAGGGACCTGCTCTCATACCTTTAAAGGCCCTGACACCACAGCTATCACTTTGTGCATGTCTAGCACTGCATACTCTGCCCCCAGGCTTAATAGGCGAGCAAGCACTGGCTGCCTTGCCACTGCTGCTCGCACTCCCTTGTCTGCACGAGTATTTGTTGGTGTGTATGTTTTTTGCACATGTGCCGCTTTCTGGTTCTTGTGTGCGTATGCATGTATAGTTGAATGTGTGTGTGTAGTGAATGTGAGCATGAGCATGTGCACATGTATATATATATAAATATAAATATATGCGTTGACAGGTAGGTGCGTCTTGCAAGAAAGGAGAAGAAGAAGCAGATTACCAAAGCAGCAAAATGCATAGGAATGGTAAGATACAGATGCACTGCTGCAATGGAAAGTCAAGTGTAGCTTGGAACGACCTAAATCTGTAGACGCAAAATGCACGAAGTCCATTATAGGCTATTCTATTAGGTAAACAACTCAAAACCTTGCCCAGTATTCCAGCTTGTCCGGCCTTTAGAAGCACCCAGCATCAAATCTTAGAGAGATGAAATTAAAACCTAACAGTAGTTAAAATCTGAAACTTGCTCAATACACAGGTGAATCAGAGTTTGATGGCTTCAAAAACGGCTTAATTGTAACTCACCAATGGCCAAAGGGTCAGAGGCAAACTCATCCAACGCCTCCCAGCTGGCAAAACAGTATAGCTTGCTTTTGGCATCTGAGTCATCCCCATGTAGCCGTACACACCCAATTGAAGGATCCCCTCTCAACAGCTGGCCCTGGAAAGCCAGAAGGGAAAGGATAAAGGATGGTAGGTTGCAAGTATGCCCAACAGGGAAGCTACCCTGTAAGCCTAGGAGTCTATGGCAAGGCCAAAGCCTTCAACTTTGCGAACTTCACCCCACCCATTAACGTGAGTACTTCAATTCCTGGCAGCAACAGCCTCTGCTTCCTTCATCAATGCTTCAGGTGTTAATCTTATCTGCGTAGGACATTATGAGTACACTAGGCTGCTGAGATCTTCTTCACGTTTTTAGAGGATCTAACACCTGTCTTTCATTGGGGTGTGGGACGTGGGCGTGCACATCGGTGTGTATTTTGTGTGGGGTAGTTGAAACACTGGCAACTCCAGTCAGCTAGTTAAAATGCACATTAAACAGGAAAGGGTTGTGAATGGGAGTAGGATGAGCAGCAATGCTCACAGAACAATTCTGACAGGCAGTGGTGAGAGACAGTGGGCACACCTGTTTTGCAAGAGCTACAGCATCGAAACAGTTCAGGGCGAGCTTGGTGGGGGAGGGTCCGGAGGCAGAGGATGATAGGCTGGGAGGGGGCACAAACTCGACACCGTCAGCTGGTTGTCTTGGAGGCTACAGGGACAATTACAGTCGTGGGTTTGCTTTTTAGAAAGAACAATTTGGCCTTTGGAGGGCTGCATAGTTGGATGGCGAGGTCATGCACTTATTTGCTGGGATGTTTGATCCTCTTGAGGGATGCAGAAGCCAATGCAGCGGCTATGGAATATGTAGTTGTTTGCCAGGCAAAGCCATCCCTTGCAATTGAAACCAGATGATTCATGATATATGGGCTGTAAGTACAGAGCGGGAGGACGTTGATATAGATGTGGTAGACCATCAAAATGATATCTGGCCATCAATAATCACAGGAGAAAGGTCTGAGAACAAGAATGCATGAATCCTTCACATCCTACTCACTAGCACCTGCCTCCCTTGATACCGCCTGTGCGCTAGTGCATCAGTTAATAGATTAAACAGAAGGGCACAGAATGAGGAGGCGGTGGTCACACTACGACCAGGTGCTCGTTTTGTGAGTGTGTGGATGTGTGAGTACGCGTGTACGTCTCCAAGTACCTGTCCCTTTGGCACTGCCTGCGCCTCTTGGGTCAATAGTTCCAGCTCTGTTTCGATCGGCGTCTTTCGCCCTGGTCGCCTGCCCCGTACTGATTGCTGCAGCAGTGTCACACCCACAGCCTGCGAGCACCGGTGGATTTGGCATCAAAGGGGCTATTAAAGAGACATTCACACTGTGATGCAACACAATCCCAGTGCGATGTTAGTGATGCCAGATCTATAATTAACTGATAGTTTACAGTTCGTCTTTTGCCGAGTGCAAATACCAGGTACACCCTTAGTTGTGCAGCACAGCACAGCACAGCACAGCACAGCACAAACTTGCCTCCACCTTTGTGCCTGCCCTTGCTTTCTGAAAGATTGCAACACACAATACTCGTCGCTGAACTTCCCGAGAACCATCAACAAACAAAAGCTTCAGCCACAACAGCAGTATCTTCCAGCCCACCTGGCCACGAGCTTTCTCTAAATCTTCATACAGCCTTTGCCGCACAACCAGAAGCCTCAACTCCTCTGTGATGGCCATGTGCAGAGCACCCAGCTGGTTGAACAAAGGAAATACAGCCTCTTTAGACACAGCGTTTGAACCACCAACCTTGCTCTGTACCTGCGTGACATTGAATTTGAGCAAGAAAAAGGAAGTGGGTTGTTGTTGCACATTACAAAGCCGAAACGGGTGCTTTTGCGTACTTGCAGCCTTAATGGAGCTGTATACAGCTGCTATTCCACAAATATGCTTCCTTGGCCTCTGTCATCGAAATGCAAGTTTGCACATGCACAGCAAACTCATCATGCTATACCTTTCACACATACGCACTTTCACACAGCAAATTTACCGTGCTTCTCTAGTAATTTAGTATTCGTCAGCACACACATGCACACACGTACACACTAATACACAGTCACACATGCACTCACACACACACAAATGTGAGCTTCAAAACCTTGAGCCAATAAGGAACAGGCTAGTCAAAAAGGCATGCAGCCATCATATAACAACTCCCCTTTGGAAAGTGGTCATGCAAAGTACACCTGAAAAAGCATCAGCACGCCACCACCACTTACCTCCAACAACACAAGATGCAACTCAGCCTCCAGTGACTGCACAGTGTCCAGTCCCCCCTGCAAGTCCTCTCCTAGATTCTCAAAGAACACCAGCGCTTGTGCAGCCCACACCCCCTCAGCCTGCAGCATTGCGTGTTGTGCAAAGCATCATGTGATCATGTGCCGTAAACGAGCTGAGGGGGGGCTGTTTAAGGACACGCAGGCCCCCTGTTCTCTCCCTTTCTCCAGAGCCAACCACTTTCAACTCTCTTACTTTCTTTCACTTCCTCACACCCTGACCTGCAGCACACCATTACTGCACCTTTTAAAAAAACACCTAGCGGCAAAGCTGCAGTGCCAAACACGTATCAAGACGGGAACGTATGATCAGGGTTGGCCAGAACCATATATACCGTACATAAAGTATATCACCACCCCTAATTAACGTTTTTTGGAGGTGGCGATGAGGTGTACTGAGAAATCGGTGGGTAAACATATATTTATTTCTAGGGGTGGCGGTTCAGGGAAGGTAGTTTAAAATATTTATTTTAGAACAGCGATGAGCGGTCAGGGCCCTCCCCGCTCCACCAGCCCCTGCGAGGACGGCTTGCCTGCAAAGGAGCAGCAGCAGGCAGCCGACCTCGTCCGCCTGCAGCAGGCAGGAGCGGTCCGGACCGAGCGAGAGACAGAAGAGTGAAGCACAAGAGGCAGCCAGGCAGGCCTTGGTTGCAGAATTGTGTAGTTGGCGTTGCTTCTGTGGTTGCAACAAATGAAATTAAGACAGGGAGGCAAGCATGCTCTCATGCAGCAGCAATGCAGCAGCAGTAATGACATGCACACACGCGCACACACACTCTCACACACACACTCTCTCACACACACACAGGTACACGCACCCACGCACCCTCTAGCTATAACACCCAAGCAGCACGTAAATCTAGCAAACGCATGCAGCAGCAGTAGCAGTGGCAGCAGCAGCAGCGATGACAGCAACAACAGCAAGCCCATTTCCTCGAGTTTGTGGGAGGCGAAGGTTGCCGCACGCAAGCGCGGTGCTGCAAAAGCCATGTTTAGAGGGGTGGTTGCTGAATTTTAATTAAACATAAATATTTATAGAGGTTGGTTGCTGTTTCTTGGTAAAATGTTTATTTTTCTGGTGGTGGTGGTGGTGGTGGTGAGTACATGTACGTATGAAATATATACAATGTAGATACGGTATTTTTGGCAGGAAAATCACCATATATACAGTCATTTATGGTGTATATATATACGGTTATGGCCAACCCTATAACCCTATGTTTGATGCATGCCTGCTTGCTTCCTCTGCAAAATCTGGGGCGAATTTTGTTCCCAGTTCTTACACCGGAGCGGCTGTTGCCTTGTGGCATTGAAGTAGAAAAGGACCACTCACCACTCCCCAACCTAGTGCTACTCAATACCTGTGCCTGAGTCCTCTCCTTCTCTTCTCCACCCCCCCCTTCAATTCTTCCCGTCTGCAGCTTAGGGCGGTTGCTGCTGTGGATGCGCATGATGGCAGCACAGCCTTGCACTTCTGCAGCCAGGTCAGCGGTGTGCCGGCCGATGTCACGGAGCAGCCTGTTGGCCTGTGTGTGTAAATGAGAGTGCAGATGAATGCAGTGACGACACACAACTGCATGGTCTGAAGGTATGCGTGAAAATGTGACATGTGCATGTGCAGATTGGCTAGAAACGTCCGACTACATTGTTGAATGATGTCACAGAGCAGCAGGCGGCCCACCAGCTTGATGCATTGAAGGTACAGTGTTCTATTCCACTTGTTTAAAAAAGGACAAAGTGCTGCCCAAACTCGCGTATGGAATGCTTGCAACCCCTGCTCACGTGCTTGCAATGCATGGGCACATTTTAATGCTTGTATCTTGCTATAATTCCAGCCGAGGAAAGAAGAATGCATCCAGAATCCGTATCAAGGACACACACGATTGCCTCAGTCACACTCACACACACACACACCACACACACGTGTTACCTCACCTGAGGCAAGTAGGTGCTAGTACCTGGAGGCAGTGCATACCCCCCCCGTCCCATTTCACGATTATACAAACAGATGCCCAGGGTGATACGAGACAGCTCTTCCATCTGTGGTGGCAAAATACGTATACAGGTTAGCCGGATAGGTGGGAGCCGTGTAAGTTAATACAATGGATTTGGCTAAGGTTGGGATAAACTGGTGATATCTGCTCCCACATTGGCGGCATAGAAGGTACGATGTCGAGCTCTGACACGTTATGGCTGTATTGTCTGATTTGCCAAAATGAACCGGAATGAGTTTAAAGGGCCCCGAATGATTGGAAATGATTTTGAATGTATTTCAGGTACAACTGCACCGACAGAAAGATTTTGGCAAGCAATTTTGCATGACACTCTATGCAGCTGCCTTGCAGGCAGCGCCCACATCCATTCAGACAGAAGACAAGCCAATAGTTGGAGGAGGGCAGGAAAACTAAACATGAACCCTCTGATCAAAGAGGGGGGGGTAGACCAGAGCAAGCCCAATTCCTTCTATATGCACATTTTTAACAATCCTTTTCCGGTCAGTTGGGGTCATACGAATCCATTCAAGTTCATTCCCAGCCCAGGAAAGTGGCGGACAAAACTGAAATCCCATACGGCCATAGAATGCATGATGACAAAATAGCTGCTGTTTATGATTATCGTAGGAAATACATTGCTCGAACTAGAATCATGTTAGTGTTGTGAGCCTTAAGTGCACGCTTGTGTCCAAGGTACACCTAAGACACCTAAAAATCATGTCTGCTTCAGTGTGGACCAGTTTGAAAAGAAATTAATGTGCTTGCTGGGCCAGGCAGGCCACAAACGTACCTGTTGAGCACGATCTCCTTCGGGCAGCGTGTAAAACCGCGCAAGGGCAGAGAAAGGGAACACACTCTCCATGGCCAACCGCACCTGGAGCAATAGTGTGAATTGAAGCAACAATTGAGGCAAGTGTCTTCAGCAAGCACCAACACAACTCCAGCATATTTTGCGAGATGAACGGAATTTCATGCAGCCTACTCTATTTTTCATTTATGGCATTATAAACACAGCAGGATCAGACGGTCCCCTAACATTGCTCTGTTTTGCTGACAAATAAACTCATGCATATGTGCCTTGGCTTGCGGGCAAATAGCCACAGACATACGCACAAAGACTCACACCTCTTCTCTTGCTACATCATCTGTAAGTGCTGCCTCTAGACCCCCCGCCATGGCCACGTACTCAAGAACACGTGCAAGTGTTTGTTCATGGGAGGATGTGGAGTGTTCCTTGGGTGGGCGAGCTCCTATCACACCTGTGTTTTGCATGAGTGTGTGAATACACGTGTGTGTACGTGTTTGTGTATGTGTGTGAGTGTGTGCATGTGCGTGTGTGTGTTTGTGCACTTGAGTGAAAGAGGCTGCTATTGGAGGCTGACAATAAGTTCTGGGCATGCCACACCCTATAATGAAAATGTGAAAGGTGTAATCTCTTCTCTTTGGCTCTGGCAGCTTTGTCAGGACAATCATTATGTGAGCAAAGATAAAAATATGTATATTTGAAGGTCTCTCTGACCTCTCTCATCCATATTATCGTGTGGTCCTGTAATATGCACTCACACGAACAGGAATAGCACACAGCACACCCACACCCACAATACATGTACACACATACTCCTAAAAACACACTCTCTCACATATACACACACGACCCACCTCTAGCCAGCATGTCCACCTGCTCCATGCGCTCTCCCTGCGCTCCTTCTACGAGCTCCTGCTGCTGCTTAAACGCAACATCCATGGTCACCTGAGGTGGCAAAGGCAGTGCTGAAGGCCTGTAATGGAGAACTTAGTGATACATTGTCCTCTGCCCCATCACCAACACAGTTAAATATTTTAATGGAGGTATGCATATGTAAGCTACTGCAGGCAGGTTTCAGAACATGTAGATAAGAACCACAGATCCGTCACTATAGTATGTGATGCTGTAACACATATATTGTATGCAGCTATTTTAATTTGTCAGCTGATTTATCGCAAACAGTCAAGCATCCTCAGAAAAAGTGCAAGGATGATCAAGAAGGAACAGCAGACGCAGCAAACTACACATCAGCTTCCTCACCTGCATTTTTATGGCAGCTAGTACCGGGCTCCGTCTCCTGAGCTCGCCAGCGATACGTTTTGCTAAATGAGCCACCTACAAGTGAATTGAAAGGGAAGCCAAACACTAATATATACAAAGCGACACACGCATTCACGCGCAACTCGCATACTAACATATGCAGACACATACATACACGCACACACACACGCACGCACATAGACAGAAACACACAAACATGCATGCACACACACACATACACACACACATGCACACACACACACACACATGCACACACACACACACACACACGCACACACACACACACACACACACACACCACGCAGATGCACACCTGTTGCGGCTCCATTTGATCCACGAGGCCTGTGTTTTCGTTGCTGCTACTGCCTGCCACCTCAAGGAGACACGCCATGTAGGCAATGAGGTGGTTGTTGGCCTACATGTGAGCAATAGCATCCACCAAGATAATTTCCCGGTTTAATCCTGTGTAGAGACATGCCAAAGCTACCCGTTGAAGGGTCCTACCTGAATGTCATGTTCCCTGCAGACCCTGGAAGCCTCTGACAACACAAGTTTCAGATTCTCCTCCATGTGACTGGGTGAAGACTCAAACACTTATAAGCTTGGGGAGTCGCCGTTTCTTATATGCTTTTGCAGCTTTTGCATACAATGTAGGTATTTATTTGCTTTTAAACTCTCAATTTTACGAACAATTTACCGGTATGTACCGGCATATGCGACGCAAGCGTCTGCAGAATTTAAATTAATATTATCAGTACCAATAATTACTCGCGTAAGAGGTAGGCGCTGTGCATGAACATACGTACATACATACTAGTGTAAGTAGGCTTAGGTACATCAAAACACAACACATGGAGTCTGAGTACCAGCCAGAGACCAGCACCAGTGCAACGGAAGCCACTCCAGAACTGTGGCGTGAACATGGCAGGTGGGATCATTTGCTAGCGCCCTCCTGCTTTGACCTCTGTTGCTCAAGCATAATAAAAGCAACTGTAATCTAGCTTGGTCAGCAGACTTGCATGGTCAACTTTTGTGCAACTAGCTTGTAACTAGCCTCTTTAAAACTAACCTCTTTGAAACAGGGACACGCCCGCTGGAAAGGCCTTGTTCAAGTTGTATGGGGGAAGCAAAGTGGGCACCAATGTTGGAAATACCTATGACGCAGCTAATCGTAGAAAGATGGAAGACAAGAGAGCCGCTGGGTGGACTCCGAAACCCAGAGGTGTGCATTTTTATCCGAAAGTGGGTGAGTGAAAATTTTGACTCGACGTTTTCAGTCATAACAGACTGTCTACACTGCCCCAATGGACCTCATCAAGTGGCTCTATTTTGGCAAGTGGATTTTCGGTGCTGGTGTTGAAGTGCTCCTTCCTTAATCATCTTGGATGTGTGAATACTAACAGCGCAGTTAGCCTTTGCTTATCCCATGGAAATGCCAGCAATATTTCCAGTCTGAACAGTTTACCAAATAATAATTATCGCTCATCGTTCATGCGACAGAGGAGCCCCCCAAGTCAACTGCTAATCAAGGACATTTCACGCCACCTGCAGAAGCTGCTCCCCCTCCAGTGCGTCCGACCATCAATTATCCCACCTTCGGCGCACCCAAGTATAAGATGCCTCACCCAGTCGATTTAGTTCCTCACCGTCGTCCAGGAACTCAAGTAGGGAGATGCGTGAATAGGAACTAGCAGTGACAAGAAGGATGAGGCGGATGAGCGTGTCAATGAAAAAGATGTGAGAAAATGATATTGTTTAATCAGGTAAACAACAGAAGATCAAAGGTCATGCGCTGTAATGTTTGTGCAGATTTTGAAGGAGTTAGAAGAGGAGATGGAGCGGCAGAGGCACCAAAGACCGGCACCGACTGGTAGGTGTTGATACAGATGCAATTCCCATAATGCGAGCTTACTCTGGTAGAAGGCTTGGTATGTTAAGTATCGGACACAAACAGGCTGAAGCCCACGTTTTGGTAGATGGCCAGGTGAGCTCTTAGAGCAATGTTCTATTATTATGAAATTAGATTATTGTTTTTTCCGGCTGTACCCACCAAAGTATGAGCCCAGAGCCTGCGTTATGGGCAACGAGAATGGCCCATCCTGCTGACCAATTGCGACTCGCAGGACCCTTGCTTGACGACAGAGAGAAAGAGCGCTTTGCTACTTTTATGAGGTAATCGCATGTTCTTCTGCCTTTCTGCCTTTTTGCGTTACAGTTGTAAGGAATAGCTAGGGTTGGCCAAAACCGTATAAGTAAAATTATAGGTATGATACGGTGTAACGGATTGAGCACTCAGCCACCAAAACTGATTTTGGAACGGATACCACCAGAGGAACTTCCAGACTATATATTATCGTTACATTACCAAATTGTAACGGATCGAGCGCTCAGCCACCAAAACTGATTTTGGAACTGGATACCACCTGAGGTACTTCCAGACTATATATTATCGCTACATTACCCCCCCTGTTGAACGCTGCTGTCCACAGGAGCGGAAGGCAATGTTTTTTCTGATTGGGTGCAGTAGGTTTCGAACTGGGTACCTCGGACTGCAACTCCACCAAATTGTAACGGATTGAGCGCTCAGCCACCAAAACTGATTTTGGAACTGGATACCACCTGAGGTACTTCCAGACTATATATTATCGCTACATTTATGTGTGAGCACCTCATCTCTATGTGAGCACCTCAGCTCTGTGTGAGCGCCTCAAATCTGTTTCAGCGCTAAGCTCTGTGTGAGCGCCTCAGCTCCGTGAATGCTAAAAGCTCTGTGTGAGAGTTTCAGATCTCTCAGAATTCATTGCTCTGTGTGGGCATGATCTCTCAGAATTCATTGCCCTGTGTGAGCATGATTGCTCTTTGTGGGCATGATCTCTCTATCTGTGTGAGCATTGCTCTGTGTGGGCATGATCTCTCTATTTGTGTGAGCATTACTCTGTGTAGGCATGATCGCTCTATCTGTGTGAGCATGCTCTGTGTGGGCATGATTGCTCTGTGTGAGTCAAGGCCTCAATCCGCGTGTTTACCTGATCTCTGAGCTCCTTCTAATCAGAAATAAATGCATGAGGGCATGCATTTTAAGGAAGGGGAGCAATGTAACGACGCAGGTCGTAATAAATAAGAAAATATCAGATTAAATCAGATACAATCAGATGTACCAAGCATCCGTGCTTGCACACGTGAGTACTTTTCGACAATCCGAGAAAATCCATCCGAGGGAATCTATCAGGAAAGTACAAATACTCAGATTTCGGGGTTGTCAGTATTCTTTTATTAATCCGTCATTGAATAGCTGAGAGGCCATCCGTACGCCTTGCGGGTTCAAATCCGTCTTCCCCATTTCCCACTTTACAATTTGGTGGAGTTGCAGTCCGAGGTCCCCAGTTCGAAACCTACTGCACCCAATCAGAAAAACCATTGCCTTCCGCTCCTGTGGACAGCAGCGTTCAACAGGGGGGGTAATGTAACGATAATATATAGTCTGGAAGTTCCTCTGGTGGTATCCGTTCCAAAATCAGTTTTGGTGGCTGAGTGCTCAATCCGTTACATACGGTACGGTATATACGCCGTAGCATACAGGGGGGGGGGAGGCGTATCTACGTACCGTATTTTCCGTATCAGAAATCGAAAGGTATCATACGCTGTATATACGCCGTGTTTTCGTATAAAAATACGGTGCAAAACCGTATTTCGAATTGTACACCCCCAGACTCAGGTTTGAATCCCAGCAGGATCAGTCCTTTTTGCTCTTGAGTTCATTTTTTTCTTTGCGACTCCTTTAATTTAGCACTCCCTTTGCTTCCCACGTTCTTTTAATGCATGTGTTTGCATCAATCAAATTGTTTTATCGGTGGTTAGAGTAGCCGGGATTCGTTTTGCACTGGAAATGGTCATTTTGGGATCTTTTTGGCTTTGGACAAGCCTCGCCCTTCAAACTTTAATTTTTTGGCGCAAATAAATTGGATACATGTCTGCAGCTCTTCAAGAGCTAAAAAATGAGCCCATTATGATTTAAATCTGAAGGGTACCGATCTCTCCGTATATACGGAATACGGTTTTATACGGTATATCGGTATTTGAAAAGGTGATACCGTAGGGACATGTACTCGTTCCGCACCCCTCAAAAAAAGAGTTATTTTTACCCTGTCCGCACCAATCCGCACCCCTCTCAATATATAATTTAGTGCTTGCCGCACCAATCCGCAGGGGCAAAATGCCCTCAGAACCGCACCAAGGGATTCAGAGGTGCATTCCATAACACATTAACATAGTTTTTGTACAAGTGCACTGAGAAAATTTTAACTAAGTCTGGTTCTGCTAAACTCTGTCATCCATTGTACATTGTACATCAACTGGCACTAGTTTTGTCTTCTAGTCTTTCTTAACTCAAGTATCATCACCATCTGCTTCCCCATCCCTCTCCTCATTGCCCCCCTCTTCACTGCCC
>Ga0307947_1003311_pt1 | contig 12979 bp, 11 predicted proteins | sample OrgLakmetagen232_FD_201840 | JGI IMG/M metagenome (GOLD analysis project Ga0307947, IMG submission 201840) | Saline water microbial communities from Organic Lake, Antarctica - #232 | ecosystem: Environmental > Aquatic > Non-marine Saline and Alkaline > Saline | place: Antarctica: Organic Lake...
CCCCCTCCTGCACACAGTCGACCTCACCACCCCCCCTCCTGCACACAGCCACACCTGAGCCCCCAGAGGGATTACTCACATCAGGTGCTGCTGCTGATTTGGCCCAAGCACAGGATGGATGTGCAGGCCTTGTATGCAGCTCTTACTCTTGGGCTGCTGGTTTACCCCCCACCAAGTCCAGTAGCGTACCAATCCCAAGGACTGCAATAGCTGCAACCCATGATCTGAGTCCTCCAGCTGCATAAACCACCTGCGCTTGCTCTGCCTCGCCTCCTGCACGCACGCATGCAAGCATGTGTGAGCATGTTATTATATAACATAATTATACATTATGTAAATGGTTGCAGCCTCCCTAAGGATACCACTCACGTCATAGACAAGGGGGCAGTGTGCTCAAGAGACGACAAGCAAGGTGACACGCACACACGCATACACACACACACACACAGGTCATAGACAAGGGGGCAGTGTGCTCAAGGGACGACAAGCAAGGTGACACGCACACACACACACACACACACACACACACACACGTCATAGACAAGGGAGCAGTGTGCTCGAGAGACAACAAGCAAGGTGACGCTGCAACACTGGTCACGTTTGTTGTGCTACATAGACTGCGCTGCAGCATAATGACGACAGTGGGTGCAAGAACGATGTGAGCAATCATTTGAGCCGCACTATTAAAGTTGTATATACACACCATTTATGACCGTATATTTTGGTGATTTCCCTGCCAAAATTACCGTACGTATGTATATATATATATATATTCTGGCCGACCCTATTCAAGATTCCTCAGAATGATCACTCGCGTCTTTTTCCTCACTCACATCACACTCACATGATGGACACGGGCGCGGTGCCCACACGTGCACAGAAGAAAAAGGGACCTTGCAACTCAGGAAAGTGCCGGTCATACTGCCCCAGGATATCACTCACAAGGGGCAGTGCTCAGAAGCAGGAAGGGTGCACGGCAGTGAGAGTTTCAAAGCATTTTGGGCGATGACGTCACCATTTCTGGTCACCACACGGACTCATGGACTAGGGGTGGGCTGTGCTCAGAAGCAGGCAGGGTGCATGACAGTGGGAATTTTGAAGCGTTTGGGCGATAATGTCGCCATTTTTGGTTACCATGCACACATTCAAGGACCAGGGGTGCTCTTTGAGCCCCACCCTGAGATATGAGCAGGCAGAGTATACGACAGTGACTGCACAAGCATTGACTGCACAAGCATAGAGTATACGACAATGACTGCACAAGCATAGAGTATACGACAGTGACTGCACAAGCATAGAGTATACAACAATGACTGCACAAGCATAGAGTATACGACAATGACTGCACAAGCATTGACTGCACGAGCATAGAGTATACGACAGTGACTGCACAAGCATTGACTGCACAAGCATAGAGTATACGACAGTGACTGCACAAGCATTGACTGCACAAGCATAGAGTATACGAGAGTGACTGCACAAGCATTGACTGCACAAGCATAGAGTATACGACAGTGACTGCACAAGCATTGACTGCACAAGCATAGAGTGTACGACAGTGACTGCACAAGCATTGACTGCACAAGCATAGAGTATACAATAATGATTGCACGAAAGCATTTGAGCGATGATGGCACCGCCCCCGATCATCACTCTTCCCTTATCACTTCCAGGAAGTTCGCTTCACTTACATCATGAATCATGACACATACATCATGGACCAGGGGCAGGCTGTATTCATGACACTTACATCATGGACTAGGGGCAGGCTGTATTCATGACATTTACATCATGGACTAGGGGCAGGCTGTATTCATGACACTTACATCATGGACTAGGGGCAGGCTGTATTCATGACACTTACATCATGGACTAGGGGCAGGCTGTATTCATGACATTTACATCATGGACTAGGGGCAGGCTGTATTCATGACACTTACATCATGGACTAGGGGCAGGCGGTACTCCAACACCGGGAACAAGTCGGGCAGTGCAAGCCAGCCCGGGCTGATATGGCCGTCTGCAGTCACAGAGCACGATTGAACAGAAGGAAGTCTTGCAAAACGAAGAAGAGATAAACACTTACGCATGTATGTGTGCGCAAGCAGTGGTATATTCAGGGTACCTGAAGGACCCTGACTGTACACTGGAGATTGATGCTGCTCAGCAGCAGCAAAGTGGAAAAGGTGCGACCACACATTTGTGCAATTTGTAACGTTGGGGTTATTCGACGCTTGACAAGGCCAGCAGTAGGCTTGTGACGAGGGCGCGAGGAGGGCGCTGCTGTTGTTAATAATAATATCAGGGCGCTGCTGTTGTTGAAAGTAATATCAGGGAGCTGCTGTTGTTAATAATAGTATCAGGGCGCTGCTGTTGTTGAAAGTAATATCAGGGAGCTGCTGTTGTTAATAATAGTATCAGGGCGCTGCTGTTGTTAATAACAATATCAGGGCGCTGCTGTTTTAATTAATAAACACAATGCGAGCTTATGCGAGGGCCTTTTGGCCCTATGAGCTGCACCTCCATGCATATGCACGTGCGTGTGCGCGCGTACGTGTGCGTGCGTGCGCATGTGTTCGTGCGTGCGCGTACGTGCATGTTTGTGTGCATGTGTGTGTATGTGTGTGTGTGTGTGCATGCGCGTACGTGTGAGCGTGCGTTGCGTACGTGTGTGTGTGTACCGGTGTGTACATACATGCGTGCATGCATGCATTGTGTACTTGTGCGTGCGTGCGTGCGTATGTGTATGCGTGTGTGTGCGCGCAAGCATGTACGTACGTGCGTGTGTTTACATATGTAAACATGTCCCATACATATGTGTGTGTGTGTGTGCGGGTACGTCTGCGTGCATGCGCATGTGAAGGGATTGAAGGCGCCCTTCCTCTTGGTGTCCTTTTCCCTGAGGGCCAGCCTCCCAACCTGTTTGTCCACCTTGGGGGCCTTGAGGGGCGGCTTGGGAGGCTTTCCCGGCCTGTCCCCGTTTATGCTTAAATATAATTAATTAATTGTAATGCGGGCTTTGCGAGGCCCTTGTAACTTGGGTATTTATATTGCTCCCGCCACACCGCGAGGGGGTCAAAAAAGTGTGCGTAGCGCGGTGATTAAGTACAGTACGGTAATGTGTACTATGTAATACATATTATATACGCAACGCCAGGACAGGGCTAGCAAAGCCCTCTAGAAGCCCCCTTTTAATGCATATAACAATGCATGACGTCTCTCCCGCCCCAGTCCTAACATCCTGGTAAAATGGCACCGTATACTCATTTAATGTTACATTATAAAGTGTACTTTCTGTTTTGTTTTGTTCGCTAAAGGTTGTAGAAGCACGCCTGTATCAAAACTGTTCAAACAAACCCATGGCTTAAACATCGACGGACGTTTAATGCTTTGCAAAGGCATTGCCCAAGTTTGCTCAACGCGTGAGGGTTTGCAAACCTCTAAAATGGCACAAACCCAAACTGAACAGCTCTGATATACGTATAAACCTATGGCCTGTAGCGAAAAGGACTGAGCTTCGGAAAGACGGATAGCAGATCAAATACCACCAGAGGCAATTCCAGCGTACATATATTGTTACATGGCCAACCCTAGCGACATGCTCTCCTATGTCACTCCTGATCGTATGATGGTGTCTGCAGCCTAACCCTCGTTATGACATTTGAACCTTTCCGGACAGCACAAAACCTTCACTCAGTTACAGGGTGGGCCAGAACCATATATTCATACGTATATACGGTGTACATACGGTATTTCTGGCAGGGAAATTACCATACATACGGTCATATACGGTGTGTATATACAATTCTGGCCAACCCTACTCATTTACAGTGCCACAAGAGGCGATTGCTATGGTTGCATCCATGCACTTCATTTCATGGCTTTGCAACAACCCGGCAAATCAGAGGCCTGCAGGGGGGCTGTGAGCAGGCTGCGCAAACCTCAGGACATTGTAATTGTGCTCTCTATAACTAATGTAACCGTGAGCAGGCTGCGCGAGCCCTCAGGACAATGTAATAGTAGTCTCTATAAAACATAATACATGTAACGGCCTAGACCATGTATTACCCAACAGCAGGGCCAGTGCCTTCCTTACTGCTGCACGTGCACACACACACACACATACGCACACACACATCACACACAGACCCACACCAACACCCACACCAAGTCACCTACGTACACAACAGCTCCCATACCTATTTGCACGCACAAACACACACACACACGATTCCCCATCCCCACCCACCTACTCACATACATCAACACCCACATCCAGTCCGCCTAATCACATACATCAACACCCACATCCAGTCTGCCTACTCACCCTGCACACATACACATACACATACACACACATACAAATACGTACACACACACCTGCCGTGCGGACTAACACGCTGTAAGGAGAGACGCATGCCACAGGTCCCACACCAGAGGCCTTCTCATGCGCGAAAATCTGCTCAGAGTCCCTGCCATCCATGTCCTCTCTCCCCCATTCATTTACATCACTGTCATACCCACTGCTACTGCTGCTGCTGCTGCTGCTGCTGCTGCTGCACTTAGCCCCCTTCTTTAGAAAGTCTGCAAGTTGGACGCCGCTGAATGCTGTTATGTCAGCCTTTTTAAGCAGCGTGGTCATCCTCTTCCTGCTTTTGCTGGATAACTTGGCATGCTTTTTTGCGTGTGCGTGCGTGCGAGGGCGTGCGCTGGTGTAGCCGCGGAACTCCACTCTGTGAGTGTTGTGTGTTTTGTGGGTGCAAGCATGTGTGTGTGTGTGTTTGGCGTGAGCGTGCGGATGTATGAGCACGTGCGTGGGAGTATGTGAATACGTGCGTGTGTGCTTGCGTGTGCCATATGCGTGGTGTGCACTTAAGGCATCTATGAGTAGGCCTGCAAAGCAGCTCTTCTGCCAATTCTCACCACAAACGCCCCCCCTCCACACAAACCCACAAATACACACACACACACACACACACACACAACACACACTAACACAGACATACGTACACACACCCATACACACATGTACAGACACACATTCACATACACACACAGAGATGCATGCACACACAGATGCATACAAGCACACATGCAGACTCACATACAGAAACATATGCACACATACAAACACTTACACACACACCTGTCTGTGGCCAGGCAGGCTCGAAGGAATATGGGCGCCTTATCACCCGTTTCAGATGTGCAGGACTTCACGATTGCTGCGGGCACCTGTGCGAACAGAGAACATATGCGGACAGAACATATTTGGGCACCTGTGCAAACAGAGAACATATGCGGACATAGAACATATTTGGACACCTGTGCAAACAGAGAAAACAAGCGGACAGGACATATGTGGGCACCTGTGCGAACAGAGAAAACAAGCGGACAGGACATATGTGGGCACCTGTGCGGACAGAGAAAATATGCGGACAGGACATAAGTGGGCACCTGTGCGGACAGAGAACATATGCGGACATAGAACATGTAAGGGCACCTGTGCGAACAGAGAACATTTGCGGACATAGAACATATGTGGGCACCTGTGCGAACAGAGAACATATGCGGACATAGAACATATGAGGGCGCTGTGCGAAAAGAGGACATTTGCGGACATAGAACATATGTGGGCACCTGTGCGAACAGAGAACATATGCGAACAGAGAAAGTATGCGGACATAGAACATATGTGGGCATCTGTGCGAACAGAGAACATTTGCGGACAGAGAACATTTGCGGACATAGAACATATGTGGGCACCTGTGCGAACAGAGAACATTTGCGGACATAGAACATATGTGGGCACCTGTGCGAGCAGAGAAAATATGCGGACATATAACATATGAGGGCACCTGTTCGGACAAAATACGTGCGTCTGCAAAGGTGAGGAGTTGTGCAGGGTCAAAGGCATCCTGTAGAGTCCCGTATGGTATTTGTCAGGGCCCTAATATTGCTGAAGCCAGTTTTCTTATATGAGCCACAGTGCATTTATATGAGCCACCAGTTATATGAGCCACAGAGCATGGCTTAAACTATGATACATAAGTTATGGCTTATGTACCACTTATTACTATGACTACTTATTACTTATGGCTTATACTATGATACTTATATGATCTTTGATATGAGCCACAGTGCAGTTATATGAGGGCCACAGTGATATGAGCCACAGTGCGGTGTGTGAGCGCAACCTTTCGTTTCTTTATATGAGCGCAACCTTTCATTTTTTTATATGAGCTGCAGTGCGGTGTGTGAGCGCAACCTTTCGTTTCTTTAAATGAGCTGCAGTGCGGTGTGTGAGCGCAACCTTTCGTTTCTTTAAATGAGCTGCAGTGCGGTGTGTGAGCGCAACCTTTCGTTTTTTATATGAGCTGCAGGGCGGTGTGTGAGCGCAACCTTTCGTTTTTTATGAGCTGCAGGGCGGTGTGTGAGCGCAACCTTGCGTTTTTTATATGAGCTGCAGTGCGGTGTTTGAGCGCAACCTTTCCTGATGTTGCCCATGGAATTTCCAGATCCACGTGATGAGAGTTATATCAACAGCTGACACCAGCAGCTTCAATTGCCACACTGATTGAACACGCTCATCAAAAAGTGTGAAACTGACCAGCGCATTCCTTAATTTCAGCCTGAAATCAGGATCAGGAAGGAGGGCACGCATGGGCAACAACCCGAAAAACGTTTATGTTGGAAATGGGAAAGAATGACAAAAGCGTGCTTTGGTCCAGAAAAGAAGAAAAGTGCACACAAGCCAGGCGCGTCTCTTTAACAAAAGCGCGCCGAGGAAGGGAAACAAGGAGCACGCTTTTAATATTATGGTCGACGCCCGCTAGAGGGCACAGTGCACAGAGCCCAGAGCCAACCAAGCACACACACATGTTGTTGAAGGAGAAGGGGGGAGACAGCTTGGAACACACTCTGATGCCTACCTAGCTACAGACACTCTTACCCTTGTTGAAGGAAAAGGGGGAAACAGCTTAAACACTCTGATGCCTGCCTAAGCACACACACGTATTGTTGAAGGAAAAGGGGGAAACAGCTTGGAACACACTCTGATGCCTACCTAAGCACACACGTATTGTTGAAAGAAAAGGGGGGAAACAGCTTGGAAAACACTCTGATGCCTGCCTAAGCACACACACGTATTGTTGAAGGAAAAGGGGGGAAACAGCTTGGAACACACTCTGATGCCTACCTAGCTACACACACGTGTTGTTTAAGGAAAAGGAGGAAACAGCTTGGAACACACTCTGATGCCTACCTAAGCACACACACGTATTGTTGAAGTTAAAGGGGGGGAAACAGCTTGGAAAACACTCTGATGCCTACCTAGCTACAGACCGCAAAGTCAATACAGCGCTCACGTTTTGCCAAGTTCTGCCAAACAGATAACAATATGCTGAATAGAACAAAAGAAAGCGCTCGCGTTCTGCCAAGTTCTGCCAAACAGGTAACATTCTGCTGAATAGAACAAAAGAGCGCGCCTCACAAACCACGATGCCTGCTGGAGTGCAGCGCGCGCGGAATTGATCAAGCGCATCTTCTAATGGTTGGCCAGAACCATATATATACGGTGTACATACGGTATGTTTGGCTTGGAAATCACCAAATATACGGTGTATATATACGTATATATATGGTTCTGGCCAACCCTACATATTCTGCATAAAATGGAGTTTGCATTCACCCCCTCCAGAACACCGAGGAAAGTGGTGAGCCTTGGAGTAAGAACAACGCACACCTTGAACACCATGATGGCCGCGAGAGTGCAGAGTGCGAAGCCGGAGTTGGAGATGACGTTCTTGTGTGCAGGGTAGGCGGGTTTGGTGCTGCGGGGATAGAGCCAGGCCTTAGGTCTGCTGAGCAGAACGCCGACGCTGCGAGGGGAATACAACACCAGGGGCTTTAATTCGTGTTTTTTAGAGGGCCTGATCAGTGTGATCAGCAGCTCATCCTAATGCACTTGCAACTTGCAACGCAACACAATAGACTTGGCTGCTCGTACGCTTTGCTGTGAAACATCGGTGCTCGACTGGTGGCACGTTCCGTGTGAAAAGAGGATCTCATTATTGAGAGTGTGGGCCTGGGGGGAAAATCGGTGCTCGACTGGTGGGCACCTTCCGTGTGAAAAAAGGATCTCATTATTGAGAGTAGCACACTGATGCGCAAATAGAAAAACAAGGAAGATGGGTACACAGCAAGCTTGCGCTTGACTGAGTCCTTGTTAAATATAATATACGCCTAATATTATATAACAAGGACGCCTAATATTAGGTGGGGAGTCAGCAGACCTTAAGATAGGAAGCCCTATATTATATACGCCTAATATTTGCAGCATCATAGTTGCATCAAAATTGCAGTCCCGGCTGGCTCTGCTGTGCACCACCCCCCACTGGGAAAGGGAGAGTATGGGGCACGATTAGGGCTGGCCAGAACCGTGTACAAACTACGTACACTACCATGATGCACTTGAGCACACGGTATGTGTAGGGTGGGCCAGAATTATATGTAAACAATGCATATACCGTAATTTTGGCAGGGAAATCACCAAATATACAGTCATATACGGTGTATACTTATGGGCTTATGGGTATGGCCAACCCTAGGTGTGTGTGTGTGTATCCGCCTACAGCACATACACTCCTGTATGTCACACAGTGCAAGTCACACATGCTTGGCACATAATTGCATGACACCCCAAATGATGCGAATCAACTGGCAGAATTGAAACAGGCACGGTTTGAGGAGCACCATATGCGCGTACCGTGTGCACCAATAGCACACACCCTCCTGTAGGCCACTCAGTATTAAACGTACGCACTCGGCACATAATTGCCCGACACCCGATGACTGATGCACACTCACTTGCAGAGTTGTATTAGGCACATAATTACCCGACACCCGATGACTGATGCACACTCACTTGCAGAGTAGTACCAGGCACACAATTGCCCGACACCCGATGACTGATGCACACTCACACCTGATGACTGATGCACACTCACTTGCAGAGTTGTACCAGGCACATAATTGCCCGACACCCGATGACCGATGCACACTCACACCCAATGACTGATGCATACTCACACCCAATGACTGATGCACACTCACACTCAATGACTGATACATACTCACACCCGATGACTGATGCACACTCACTTGCAGAGTTGTACCAGGCACGAGTCCAAGAACACTGTGTGCGTTTGGTCCAGCATGAGCGCTGCAGCCATAGTGCCCTCTGGACACAGGTCCTCAAATGCATTCAATTCCTCCACTTGAGAGGGGCTGCCCTGCAGGTTTGTGTGTGTGTGTGAGGAGGGATGCATCAGTGTTGCGTCGTTTGCATCGCGGGCAGCTCTTTTAACAAGGTCCTCAAATGCATTCAATTCCTCCACTTGAGAGGGGCTGCCCTGTAGGTTTGTGTGTGAGTGTGTGAGGAGGGATGCATCAGTGTTGCGTCGTTTGCAGCGCGGGCAGCTCTGTGAACACAGGACCCTCCCCAGATGTTTAGAGGGGGAGCATGCAAGTGCGCTCACACACAGGAAAGCATCAGCACATCAGTGTTGCGTCGTTTGCAGCGCGGGCAGCTCTGTGAACACAGGACCCTCCCTGATGTTTAGAGGGGGTGCATGTAAGTGCGCTCACACACAGGAAAACATCAGAGTTGCGTCGTTTGCAGCGCAAGCAGCTCTTTTAACACAGGATCCTCCCCAGATGTTTAGAGGGGGAGCAATCAAGTGCGCTCACACACAGGAAAGCATCAGCACATCAGCGCAGCGTCGTTTGCGATACAGGTAGCTCTAAAAACGCGTCCACCTTCAACTGAGGAGAGGACTGCCCTGCGCACTGGTGTGTAGGTGGAGTTGTGGAGTTGTCTTTGTGGAACTGAGTCCAGTGTGTGTGTAACTTAGCCATCAGCGGCAGAGGTGACGTGTCAGAAACACTTGGTGTTGCAGCTATCCTTTATTCCTGCATGCCGGCCTTGTGCGCGCTTGTTTTGGAGTCAATAGTACGCACAGGCTTCAGGAGAGATACGCTGTGCCTCCCCCTTGCTTCACACCTGCCGCCTATTTGTGGTATGCAGGGCCTGGTGCCTGTTGGCTGTATGCAGGGCCTGCTGCCCATTTGTTGTGTGCAAGACCTGCTGCCTGTTGGTTGTATGCAGGGCCTGGTGCCTGTTTGTCGTATGCAGGGCCTGGTGCCTGTTTGTTGTATGCAGGGCCTGGTGCCTGTTTGTTGTATGCAGGACCTGCTGCATGTTTGTTGTATGCAGGACCTGCTGCCTATTTGTGGTATGCAGGGCCTGCTGCCTGTTGGTTGTATGTAGGACCTGCTGCCTGTTTGTTGTATGCAGGGCCTGCTGCCTGTTGGTTGTATGCAGGGCCTGCTGCATGTTTGTTGTATGCAGGACCTGCTGCCTATTTGTGGTATGCAGGGCCTGCTGCCTGTTTATTGTATGCAGGGCCTGCTGCCTGTTTGTTGTATGCAGGGCTTGCTGCATGTTTGTTGTATGCAGGGCCTGGTGCCAGTTGGTTGTATGCAGGGCCTGGTGCCTATTTGTGGTATGCAGGGCCTGGTGCCTGTTGGCTGTATGCAGGGCCTGCTGCCCATTTGTTGTGTGCAAGACCTGCTGCCTGTTGGTTTTATGCAGGGCCTGGTGCCTGTTTGTTGTATGCAGGGCCTGGTGCCTGTTTGTTGTATGCAAGACCTGCTGCCTGTTGGCTGTATGCAGGGCCTGCTGCCTATTTGTGGTATGCAGGGCCTGCTGCCTGTTGGTTGTATGTAGGGCCTGCTGTCTGTTGGCTGTATGCAGGGACTGCTGCCCATTTGTGGTATGTAGGGCCTAGTGCCTGTTTGTTGTATATAGGGCCTGTTGCCTGTAGGTTGTATGCAGGGCCTGGTGCCTGTTTGTTGTATGCAGGGCCTGCTGCCTATTTGTTGTATGCAGGGCCTGCTGCCTGTTTGTTGTATGCAGGGCCTGCTGCATATTTGTTGAATTAAGGAGCAAGAGGTGTTGTGCGTGCCGTACAATGAGGGCCATTCATGATCGTTTTGAAACACGTTTTCACAGGCAGCATTTCCAATGTACTGTGTGTACATGCACTCACCGCCTCCCCTTCTATAAATAATACCGTACAAAATCGATCACCGCCCCACCTAGAATTCCGTGCAATCCCTGCAAAATCTGAAAATTTGCGTCAATTAAATATTTTACAAGAATTATAATTTGATCGCTGCCCCCCCCCCAAAGACGTTAAATAGGGTTTGTGCTATTCTTTACGTGCGGTATCGGCTACCAATGATTTGTGCCCACTTTTCCTGCACAAAAACGATACATAACAATCCGCAGGCTGCAGGCAAGATGCGTAAGTTGCACAGCACTTCCAGTGTGTAGACTACCAACGATTTGCGTGCACTTTGCCTGCACAGAAACATAAACAACCCACAGCCCGCGGTTTGCGTGCATGATCACGCAAACAACAACCGCACGATCCATACTTGACAGCTTCACACACAGATTGTCCCTCTTCACAGAACAACAAACAGGAATGTCTGCAATCCACTCCTGGCGTACTGAATGGCCACCCCCCAAAACGGACTTTGCAGGGCATTTTGCAGCGCAGTGTGCGCAGCAGCAGAAAGAGGCTAACCTTTGGTTGTTGCTCTTGCCAGAGTTCAGTGCGTCAAGAATTTGTCAAAAGTGTCAAGAAAGTCAAAAGTTGGCTGCCCACGTGATTTGCATTTATGGAGTCAGGTCATGAGAGCAGACAAGGGTTTTTGCCTTGCCTCTTCACGCAGAGGATTTTGGAAAAGACGCAGAGAAGTAGGGCAAGGGGATAAAAGTTGTGTTTAGGCACACACGCACACACACATACACAATGCACGTTCAAATGCACGCACATACTCACACATACACAACTGCACGCACACACACATACAAAGACACGCACAAACACACAAACACATACCAGCAGCCCATCACTGACAGAAGGGTTCTTGTTGAGAAGGTTTTCCTGCGAGATGCAAGCAGGAAGAAGAAAAAGGATGTCAGCAACTGCAATCCACACTTCTTGAGCTGCTTTTTGAATACCTTCCCGCCTTATTGCAGGGTTTTGGCGTGAGCGTTGCAATAGTTGAAAGAAGTGTATAGCAGTATACCCACTGAATACGCAATTGTTCATCGGCACAATGCTTACAGAAGTATTTTGCGTCTGCTTACCATACACCACTGACCTTCACCTAAACCCTACTCCCTATTCACCGGCCCTCGCCCTATGAACTTCTGAACACCGCCCAGAACTCACAAATATGACCTATGAACTTCTGACGACCACCCAGAGCTCACAAATATGAACTTTTGACCACCGCCCAGAACCAAGTAAAGGGGCAAAACCGTCAACAACTGTTTTAAGCCAACAATTGTGTAAGCGCCTCCTCGCCTCTGCCTTGAAATAACACACACCGTTGCGGGCAGTGAATGTTGTTGTGCACGTGATGCCTCCCTGTATTTGCCCAGCGTCCTTTGAAGTTGCACTTTAGGGTTAGGAAGGAGCTCAACCAGGGGCATTGTTGCTCATCCTGGGCTTGCTGGCGTGTGAGTACACCGACAAGCACTCGTTTGTGAGCACCTGGCATGGATTTTGCTCGCCGACACAACATGTACGCACCCATAGACACGTACAGACACACACACACACACGCACACACACAAGCATGCCCACACACATACATACACACACGCACACACACACACACACAAACACACCCCCACGCACAAGCATGCCCACACACCCCCACCCACAAAGGCACACGCACATTGCAGGTAACCAGGTTCATGCGCGGCCACAGCGTCTCCTGTTGCCAGGCAGGCCCCTTTGCCTTTGGCCCATGCACACCGTCCCCCCCCCCCGCACTTCCCTCCATGCCACTCTCCCCCCTTTCTTGCTCCCCACTGAGAACGACCGCACCTGCACCCCCT